>Ga0075428_100009894_pt1 | contig 10593 bp, 10 predicted proteins | sample RhiMetdeltSRZDD2_FD_75291 | JGI IMG/M metagenome (GOLD analysis project Ga0075428, IMG submission 75291) | Populus rhizosphere microbial communities from Tennessee, USA - Rhizosphere MetaG P. deltoides SRZDD2 | ecosystem: Host-associated > Plants > Roots > Rhizosphere > Soil | place: USA... | reverse complement strand
GACCCTTTTCCGGTTGAGGTTACGAAGCCTGTTCGAGGCGCTTACCAGCGCTCACGGCGCTGACGGCCGCCGCCGCCCCCGCCATTGCCATTGCGCGGGAAGCCTTCGCTCCGCCGTTCCTGGGGCTTCGCCTCGTTCACGGTGAGGCGGCGTCCCTCGAACTCCTGCTGATTCAGCGTGTCACACGCGGCGCGCGCCTGACTGTCGTCGTTCATCTCGACGAACCCGAACCCGCGCGATCGGCCGGTCTCATGGTCGCGAACCAGGCGGACCGATGCGACTTCGCCGACCGTTGAAAACAGCTGCTCGAGCTGGGGTTCCTCGGTGTTATACGACAGATTTCCTACATAGATTCTCATGAGCACTATCCCATCGAAAGGTTGGAGGCGCGGAGCTTGATGACTTCTGGAAGCGTGCAAGAACGGGGATGACGCAGCAGAACAAACAGGCGGGATCCAACGTGAAGCGAACGCAGTTAGTGTAGCACAACGTCAGCCCGATCCGCTGCCGGCTGCTCTGTTACGGCTCGTCTGTAGGAGAGAAGATCCTGCGAGGTTGGGTCATCGGCTCCGGATAAAGCACGACATCCCGGGGCGAGACACAGGGATCTGTGCGCGCGTTGGTGCGCGCACCGGGCAAGAGCGCGCTGAGTTGCTGGGCGCTGACACCAGGACGCGTGAAGGCTTCGGCTCCGACTCCGGCACGTTGAAACTGTGACGCGCTCACTCCGGGAAATCGCGACGCAGACGACGGGTCGGCCACGCTCGGAGTGCCAGATGATCCGGCACACGAACGGCGATCGGTCGGTGGTGGCAAAGTGGGCGTGGCTGCAGGCGTGACGACTGCAATCGGCGGCGCGGATGGAGAAGGGAGAGGCGACGGACGGTCGAGAGTTGGCCGGGCATCTGGTGAGAAGGGACTATTCTCGCGTTGGAGCGAGCCGGCCGACGGTTCTTCGCGGGCGACCTGTCCGAAACTGGTTGCGGCGATGAGTAGTGTGGCGCTCATCACCGCTAGAGCTGAGCGTTTCATACCGCCTCCTTGCACCATGTTCGTGAACGTTGCTCGCGTGCGCAACGGGTGAACTACTGAGGAACCTCGACCAGCCGTCACGGATGAGCGCACTATAATCACCTGATGGAACGCCCAGTTCGGATCAAGGTCGTAGCGCGATTCGCCCTGGGCCTCAGTCTTGCCGGCGTCGTGGTGATCACTGCGAACTGCCGGGCTGAACGCTCGCAGGATCCTGCCGCAATGGACGTTGAGGCCGCAACGAAAGAAGCCGAAGCGTGGCGCGCAAAACACGAGGCCGACTACCGGCGCGAGTGGGTCACGATCGCCGGCCTGCACTTTCTCGAGCCTGGAACCCACACTGCGGGCAGCGCCCCGTCCAACGACATCGTTCTTCCCACATCCGCGCCACCCGTGTTGGGCCGATTCGTTCTCGACCATGACTCCGTTCGCTTCGAGCCCCAACCCGGAACGGCGGTGATGCTCGACAGCCACGTGGTCACTGCGCCTATCGAGTTGGCCGATGATGGGGCAGAGAAGGCCGACGAATTGGCGGTGGGCGACATTCGTCTCGTCGTGCACCGCAGCGGCAATCGCAAGTCGCTTCGGGTCTGGGATCCGGGCGGGGAACTGGCTCGAGGGTTTCTGGGTTTCACGTGGTTCCCGATTCAGATGGCCTATCGAGTCACCGGACGATTCATTCCCGACACGACGAATCGCGAGATGCAAGTGATGAACACGTTCGGTGACCTCGATACGTTCAAGACCGAGGGTGTTGTCGAGTTCACGCTGCAGGGGCAGACGCTCAGGCTACGGCCGTTCACGACGCGGCCGAAGCGCTTCTACTTTGTCTTTCGCGATGCGTCGGGCGGGCAGGAGACGTACGAGGCTGCGCGATTCCTGTATGCGGATCTTCGTGATGACGGGACGACGGTCCTGGATTTCAACCAGGCCTATAACCCGCCGTGTGCGTTCAACCCCTACACGACGTGTCCGATTCCTCTTCCCGAGAATCGGCTTCGTATAAAGATCCTGGCTGGCGAGCGCGCTTATCCTGTGCACCCAACGCTGCCACCATCCTAGCTGGCGTTGGGATCACGCATCCCGACACGGCTCCGCCGCAACCGCCACAACAGGCACGCAACACCACTTAACGCGATCGGCAAGGCTCCTGAGCCAGGCACGGATCTCGTGAGGTTCATAATGCCGGCGTTTCGTGAAGACGCGGAGATGAAGTCGAAGTACAGCAGCGTGTTCGGCCACTGAGCGTTGGCGAGCCCGGAGAGTCCGCCGAAGACGGGCAGGCCGCTGCTCCCCAGACCGAACTGCATGAAGCCCGGGGAGTACGTCCCAAGCAGCGTCGGGCCCGCCGACGTTCCCGAAAAACCGGTGACCGAGAGCGAGTAGGGTTGCGCTGTGTTGGTGAACGTGTACTGCCCCAACCGAAGTTGCCAACTGGTCACGGCAAACACGCCGTTCGCCGGGTTCGATCCCGTGGCGGTGTCATCGACGCTGAATGTGAAGAGCGCGAGAGTGCCGTTGACAATGCCAAGGCTCGCCATGTCGGCCCAGAAAGCAGGCGCGTCCGATTGAGGATCGTAGTGTTGCCACTGACCCGCAAAGTTAAGGGTCAGCGGTGCGGCTGACGCCTGAGACGCAATTGATAGTGTGCAAACCAGCGCAAGCGTGAGCCTGATCAATGCCATCGTCCCTCTCCCAGGTATGTGTTCGAATCCAAAGAGTTCCGCGGTGGGCTGAAATCTCTCCCGCAATCGCGCGACATTCCTCTCGCCTATCGCTGAGCAGGTTCGTCGACGATCTTCGGCCATCCGCCAAAAACTCCAATGGAACAGGTCGAGCACGAGGAGGGGAGCTACAAAACTAGATTCCAAAAGCACGCGTGGGCGTCGCGCGCTTGCACTGCTTGCGATAGGCGTGCCGTCACGGCCTCTTGAAGTAGCTCTCGTAGACGAGCGGCTGATTCGACTCCCACGGACGATAGTCATTGCTGAAGTCGATGCGATCGCCGAGCGTCGGATGACTAGCGCGCCACCACGTATACAAGCGGCCCGGCCGCGGTACCCCGAGGTTTTCCTGTTGTAACGTGACGAACGCCGTTGCCGCAGCGTAATTGTCCTGCGTGATCTCCAGACCGAAGCGATCGGCCTCGTGCTCGAAGTGGCGCTGCACTGCGAGTGCGATGGGTGTGACGACGAGCGACGCCAGGCTGAAGAGCACCAGAATAAGCGGCAGCGAAGCAACATCCGAGAGCTCGCTGAAGCCGAAGCCGTGACGATAGCGAGCGATCAGCCAGCCCGCTGTTCGGTGCACGGCATATAGCGCGGCGATGATGAGCGCGGATAGCATCAGAATCAGTTTCCACACGTGGCCGAGCACGTAGTGGCCCATTTCATGGCCCATGACGACAAGAATCTGCTCGCGATTCAGCTTCGCCAGAATCGTGTCCCATAACACGATGCGCTTCGTCGCCCCGAAGCCGGCGACGTAGGCATTGACGGCGTTAGTGTCCTCGCTCTTGGCGACCTCGAAGACGCGGCTTCCTTCGATGCCGGCGCGTTCGGCCAGGCTCAGGATGTCGGCCTCGAGCGCCTTGTCCTTCATTGGACCAAACCTGTTGAACAGCGGATCGATCCAGATCGGTTGGACCAGCGCCACGAGGACGATAAATGGAATCGCCGCAAGCCCGGTGTAGAGCCACCATCGTCGCGGGCTCTTCGTGAGCAGGAGATAAGGCACCCACATGAACAGGATGCCGCCGACGAGGCCGACGAGGAGCCCAGTGACCTCGTCGCGGGCCCACTTGTCGAAGGTCTGATTCGACAAGCCGTAGGCGTGCTGACGGACGAACCCCTGGTAGTAAGACAGCGGGATATCGACCAGAAACACAATCACCGTGAACGCGATGAAATACAGAGCGATTTCAAAGAACCACTTGCGGCCCCGACGACGCGCCCAATTGCGGATACGGGCCGAGACGCCCAGGAACAGCAGCAACGAGGGGATCAGCAGATCCCAGATATTCCCGACGATCCACAACACGTTTCCGCTGCGGTAGTAGCTGAGCGCCTGTGGCGTGGGTTCAGGGACGGCGACTCGCTCAGTTCGCGTGTCGGAGGCCGGAGCCGGCGAGCGGGTGCCTGTGGTCTGTGCGTCCATGACGGCACATAGCGACAGCACCAGCATGCCGGCGAAGAGCATCGCGCGCACAGTGTGCAGATTGTAAGTCCGAAGCGGCCCGCCGGGTTGGTCCAGACCCGGCAGCCCTAGATCAGGGTAATCGCGACCAGGACCGTGACATATCCGACCGTGAAGTAACTGGCCACTACCAGCAGTCGAAACGATCGGACCTTCGACTGCCAGGCAGCAATCGGATGGACGCAGGCGGCTAGTGATCGACCGATGAGGACCTCATGCCAGCGGCTGGATGAGCTGCGGGAGTATGCTGCTGCCATAGCGGTTGCCAGTCGAGCAAGAGATCGGCCAAAAGACACGGGGCTGCCCAGCCGTGCGCGCGCGTACTTGTCGATCGAAAAGGGATCTTGCAGTCGGACCCTTGTCGCCTCATCGAGGGATATCAGGGCGCGCTTTCTACAGCGGTCAGGGCTGACTAGAGGTGAGTCGCTGGTACTGGAGAAAGAGGGAACTGCGCCATCTGACGATCATGCCGAACGCCAGGATGAAGAACAGGCCGGCGGTCTGTTGCGGGGTGATGAGCGTTCCTACATACCCACGTAACGCCAGTCGGATTGAAGCCAATGCCAGGATGATCACGATGAACCACGGAGAGCGGCGCATCATGACGACGTTGCCTTCTCGTGTCAGGCGGCTGGTGGCGATGACCGGCTGCGCAAAGAGCGCCGCGCCGAGGACAAACGCCGAAATTCCCCAGGTCCACGGCACGCGAAACGCATGCATCGCGAACATCGAGAACCCGGTGCTCATGCCGAGTGGCGGAATCACGAGTCCCCGCAGCGACACCGGTCGTCGCGACTCGTGCATGCGCCACGCGAGCACGGCCAGCGCGCCCAGGATGGCCGCGGCCATTGATCCGATCGGGAAGTCCATGTCGGCTGTAGGCTCTCGGCTCTCGGCTTTAGGCTCTTGGCTCTGGCGTTCTCGTTACCGGCCACTGCCGGCGGGTTCCTGACCGCCGGCCAAGAGATACTGTCGCACAAACTGTATGGTCGCGTAGAACTGGAAGTCGAGGTTGCTCTTCCTCGCGAAGCCGTGTCCTTCGTTCTTACCGAGGAGCAGCCAGACCGGCGCCTTGTTTGCGCGAGCGGCCTCGACCATCTGACGTGCTTCGGATACGGGCACGCGTGGGTCGTTCTCGCCGTGAATCATGAACATCGGTTTGGTGATGTTTTGGACCAGCGCCATCGGTGCCAGCTCGTTCATGTACTGTCGCGTCTTCGGATCGCGCTCGTCGCCGTACTCAGCTCGACGGAGGTCGCGGCGATAGGACTCGGTATGTTCAAGGTTGGATACCAGGTGGCTGATGGCGGCGACGGCCACCGATGCGCGGATGCGATCGTTGTACTGAGTGGCCGCCACGAGCGTCATGTGCCCTCCGTAGCTGCCTCCCGTCACCATGACGCGATCGGCATCCAGATCGGGTCGTGCCTTGATCCAGTCCAGCAGCGCGCCGATGTCCTGATACGAACGGTGGCGATTCATCCCGTCGTCGGCCTTCAGAAAGGTCTTGCCGAAGCCAGACGAGCCGCGCACGTTCGGGTAGATCATCGCGACGCCGAGCTCATTCAAGAAGTAGTTGTTGCGGCCGATGAACCCGGGGCGGCTTTGCGCTTCGGGACCACCATGAATGTTGATGATGACCGGTCGTTTGCCTGTGAAGCGCTGCGGCGGCCGATACAGGAAGCCGCTGATTTGTGCTCCCTCCGTGCTCGACCACCGTACGAGCTCGGGCTCGGCAAGCGTGCTGGTGTTCAAGCCACCGGTTTCACTCTCGGTCCAGCGGGAGATCTGCCCTGTGCTGACGTCGATCGAGAACGTGTCGGCTGGCGCGCGTGCCGACGTCATGGTCAAGCCCAGATCGCGGTTGTTGTGATGCCACAGGAGACCGCCAATGAGACCGATAGGCAGCGACGGCGCAGGCTTTTCCTTCCCGCTGCGTGTGTCCAGCAGATGCAGTTTGCTCACTCCGCCTTCGTTGGTTACAAACGCGATGGTGCTGCCGTCATGTGAGAGCTCGAAGTCCTCGACGTCCCACGGAACGTGTGCGCTCAGCGGCTTGATCTGAGGCGCGCTCAAGTCACGGTATCCGAGCTGCTGGAATTCGCTCCCCTGGTCGGACGTGACATAGAGTCCTTTGCCGTCGCCGCTGAAACGTGCGTCGCTGTAAGAGACTTTCTCGCCGCCCTTCGGTGTGAGCAGAGCCTTCTCACCGGTTGCCGCGTTCACCAGCCAGAGATAGCTTTCGTTGATCGAGATGTATTCCAGCACGATCATCTGCGACCCATCGGCCGACCACTCGAGCGGTTCCCATCCGCCACCGTCGACGCGCATCAGGAGACGGTCAGTCTTTGGATCATTGGGATCCATGACGTAGACGTCGCTGTCAGTGCCATTTCGTCGGGTCGAGGTGTACGCAATACGGTCTCCGGCTCGATTCCACACGAGGCCATCGTTGCGCGACTTGCCATCGGTCAGCATCGTCACATCGCCGCTGGCGAGGTTGAGGCGGAAGAACTGGTAGAACTCGTTGCCGCCGAGGTCCTTTGAGAAGATCAGGTATTCGCCGCGGGTCGGCTGATACCATCCGCCGTTCACGCGGTCTGGAAAGAACGTGAGCTGCCGGCGCGCGCCTCCGGGCATGGCGACCGCGTGCAACTGAGGGGCGTCTCCGAAACGCGTAGAGATCAGGACCTCGCGCTTCACTGGATGCCAATCGACGAGTACCGCGGTTCGTGCCTCAGAGTATTTGCGGACTTCATCGACGAGCGACGCGGGAATCGGCGGAAGTCCGTTGGCGACCAGGTTCTCATTGGGTGCCAACGTGGATTGCTGCTGGGTGGCCACGGGAGACCACACCGCGAAACAGATCAACGCTGTGACAACGCCTGCTCGTCGACTCATCTGATGTCCTCTAGTGACGTTCTTCGGCTCTGGCCGCTGACAGGATGTGCTCGAGCCCGAGGTTTCCCTCGTGGCACGCGTACTCGAATATCGGCTGACCGCTGTCGCGCGTGAGGGGCATGGTGAACGTAAACGGCCGGGTCCAGACCTCCGGGTCGTTGAAGGTAACCTGCCACTGCAGCGTATTTGGCCCGATAGGCGTGAAGCGCTCAATGAGCGTGAACTTCTCGCTGTTATACCGATTGTTGTAGCCGAAGTGTGTCTTATCGGTGAAGTTGGTGGTCTCAACCACGAGCGAGTTACCCTCCCACCGCCCACGCGCATCACCAAGATATTCGCGTACTGCTGATCCCACATGCGGGCGGCCGTCGAGCGGGATGATCCGCGTTTCGTGGATCATCTCGTATCGAATCGCGACCGAGTCAGGCGTTTGCACGATTTCGTAAGCGTTGCCGTAAATCGCCGGCATCATCGAGCCGGGTAGGCCGCGTGTGATGCAGCGGTCGTACATGCTGCGATCGAGCCAGGAATCGGCGCGTCCCTCGCCATTGCGCGCATCGTTCAGCGCCGCGATCGCTGCCTCCCGTTTCTGGGCTTGCGGCGTCATCGCGGGCAGCTTGCCGTCAGGCGGGTCGATGATGAGCCACGGGCGGCTCCCGTTGCCCTGCAGATGCTCGTACCAATGCGTGGGACCGGCGCCTGTTTCAGCACCGCCAATCCCGCCGGCGATCTTGGCGGCCAGCGCTTGACGCTGCTTGGCGAGTGCGGCGAGGTCCGCTTCGCTGAAGTCCTGTAGCGACCTCCCCTTGAACTGATCCGGCCGTTCGAGTGGAGTGTTGGTCTCGTCTTTGTTGGTGTAAACGCCCTCGATGTCAGGGTGACCCCATGATGTCTTCGGAGGCGTCCAGCCTGCGCGCGGCTTGGTGCTCTGTGCCTGCATCGGTACAGAGAGCAGCCCCGCGGCTATCAATATCGCCACGCCGGTCAACATATGGCCGTTCTTCATGACTCCTCCTGAACGGCTCATATGTTACGCGCAGCAGTTGCGAGCTGGTAGCCGGGGGGCTCGCGCCTCCTGCCGGAAGCGTGCTCAGTGCGTGACGTCCATCCTTTGCCCTTGTCGCCGATCCGTCTTGCCTATGAGGCCTGACACGACCTCCATGCTCTCGGCAGCGACGTCAATGCCTTCAGCAGCCACGCGACCTGCCTTTTGAACGGCGCCGCGGAGCTCCTGAAGTGAATGGCCGAAGTCGTCCATGGCCTGCTCGAATTGCTTGAGCGATTGTCGTCCACGATCCGTGTAGAGGAGCGCCGTGACGACACCGCCGACGAGCGCCACGAGTGTGACGCTGGTCCATATGTTTCGTTCCTGCACGAGATTCCTCCTTGAAGGAGCCTACCGCCAACTCCTCAGGCGTTCAAGACGACTGCCAACTCAAGACGATGAGCTTCGAAGTGGTCCTCGCTTTGCTGCGTCGAGCAAGTACGTGTGGAGGCTCCTTGCGGAGGTCACGTCATGCTGCATCTGGCTCACAAAATCGCGGGCGCCACCGTGCGAGGCATCGATGGCGAGATTGGAACCCTTGAAGACTTCTACTTCGAGGAAGACCGATGGACGGTTCGGTATCTACTCGTCGACACGGGCAAATGGTTCAGCGGAAAGCGAGTGCTCATTTCCCCGATGTCTGTACCGAACGGTTGGGGAAGGCAGGGTGTTCGTCTGAACCTCACAAAGGAGCAGGTCTGGAATAGCCCTGAAATCACAGAGGGAGAGCCGCTCTCGCGCGAGGGAGAGACGAAAGTGCTCACGTATTACGGGTACCCAGACTACTGGGGCGCTGCCAGCATTTGGGGCAACTTCGACAGTCCGACTGAGTTGATTGCTGGCGGGGCCACGGAGGTGACTCCCGCTCGCACGGACGGCTTCGATCCGGAAGCGCGCCATCTGCGCAGTATCAAGAAGAGCACGGGATACCACCTTCACGCTCGTAATGGGGAGATCGGTCACGTCGACGACTTCCTGATCGGACAGGAGAGTTGGCGAATCCGGTATCTCCTCGTCGATACCAGCAACTGGATTGGTGGTCGATCGGTCATTGTTTCCCCCGAGGCAGTCGAAGGCATCGACAAGGATCGCAGCCTGCTCTACGTTGCCGCCGATCGCGAGGCGATCAAGAAGGCGCCGGAACTCGAATCGATCCAGTCGGCCCTCGAGCTGACAGAAATTGGACCGCCGTTCACAATCATCTGAAGGAGTGGCAGCCACGATCGAGCGCGGGGACTGCTCGCGTGTCAGACACGAGCGGGGCAAGGGCCGCGTCACCGCGACCCTTGCCATGTGCACGTTCAGCGGTTGGGATTGGGAGTAGTCGGAGTGGGCGACGAGACAGCGGGTCGTGCCGGACACGCTGCGCCGGCGACCTCATGGATTGATGTGCCTTCGATGTTCGGCAGATGCTCGAATCTCGCCTCTTCGCCAGGCCGAACGTCGTCGTCAGGCTTGTTTGTGCCGGTGATCTCAACGCGCTTCCCGACCAATGCCTTCAGACGGTCATCATCGATCTTCGTCACCTTGTACATGCGACCGGTCGCCAAGCCCGCGGCGGTACCGGGCTGCTGCGGATCAGACGACGCACGGCTTGGGGTTGCGTCCGCAAGGATGAAGTCCTCACCGACACCGGCCTTCTCGGCCACATTTGGCGCCCGTCCAGGTATGGACTCTTCGCGGTAGAGGCAGCCAGCGAGAGTCAACAAGGGCCCAACGCTCGGGGTGGCTCGAGGCTGCTGCGCCTTCGGTTGCGGAGGCCGTTGCTGAACTCCTCCCTGGGGCGCGATCTGTGCCGAGGTCAACGCGCTCGCGCAAAGGATCGCAGCCGCTCCCGAAAGAATCAGACGAGTTGTCATCATGGTCCTCCTGACCGGAGAAAAAGGTCCAAGGCAGAAAAGAGCAAGGCATATGCCTCGGCGATCGCGTCAATCAGGCGAGAGTTTTTCGAGCGCGCGAACCCGAGTGCTCGGCTAGAAGTTGCAACACGCTTCTGTAATTCCTGCAGGTGCCAAAACCTTCGTGTCTGTTGGGCTTTCCGCTTGGGCTTGCCGCCCACGTGAGCCAATCACAATGGCTCCGCTTCACGCTTACGGTCGAGGCTCGAGGACTCGTGGCAGTGTGATTGCACCAGCCATCAAGAGGCCACGTGGCACGGCCAGACACGCACTTACGGAGGCAGGACCATGGCGTCTTATGACGAGTCGATTCTCGATCTCATACGCGGCACCATCCGCGACGGCATTGGCCTCGTACGCGACGAGATCTTCCTGGCGCGTACTGAGCTGCGAGAGGAAGCCGTGCGAATCAAGAGCGGACTGATCACGGTGGCGGCAGCCGTCGTGGTGGGGATCCTCGCCGTCATCATGCTGCTCGACACCGTTGCGTGGGGGGCAGTCTACGCATTTGACTGGCCGACA
>Ga0075428_100009892_pt1 | contig 10594 bp, 10 predicted proteins | sample RhiMetdeltSRZDD2_FD_75291 | JGI IMG/M metagenome (GOLD analysis project Ga0075428, IMG submission 75291) | Populus rhizosphere microbial communities from Tennessee, USA - Rhizosphere MetaG P. deltoides SRZDD2 | ecosystem: Host-associated > Plants > Roots > Rhizosphere > Soil | place: USA... | reverse complement strand
CGACACGGCGCAAGTTGAGGTCGGTGGCGGGGTCCGCGACGCAGCGACCGCCGAGCAGTACCTCGAGGCGGGAGCCGCGCGGGTCGTGCTCGGCACGGCTGCGCTCACCGGGGACCTCGTCGGGCAGCTGCTCGATTCGTTCGGCGCGGACCGCGTCGCGGTCGCCATCGATGTTCGCGGAGGTCAGGCCGTCGGCGGCGGATGGTTCGTTGGCGGCGAGGCGGCTGACCTCGAACCGGCCATCGAAGGGTTGATCGGGCAAGGGGTGGCGACATTCGAGGTCACCGCGATCGACCGAGACGGCACGCTCGCAGGACCGGATCTCCCGCTCCTGCGGAGCGTGCGAGCCTGGGCAGGGAATGCAAACCTGATTGCATCGGCGGGAATCCGGTCTGTCGACGACCTCCGAGCCGTCCGCGACGCCGGTTGCTCGGGAGCGATCGTCGGCCGCGCGATTTACGAGGGCCGACTCAGGCTCGTGTCGGCCCTTGCGGAACTTCGCAGTAACCCGACACGGTGAGCCGAGATTCGTCAGATTGCCACTGAGTGGCAGTTAAGCGGGCTCACGTCCTCGAGAGCCACTTCGTGCGAGGCGGGGACACCATCTGGGGACGCACCTCGCGCACGAATGGCGAGGTGATGGCCGTCGACTGAGGTCGACCGGGCGCCTTCGTCTTGCATAACTGCCATGGGGCGAGAATCTGCAAGAGACTGCCACGCCGGGCCCTGCAAGGCGGGCGCCGGTCGATGCGCTAGCGGCCTCCGCCCGGGGCGGGCGCCTCGCCCTTGGACGGACGCTTCCGGCGCCGGGACCGACGCCGGCCGATGAGCTAGTGGCCGCCCGGGTGGCCCGTCGCTTCGAGCTCCTTGCGGTGGACCTCGATCACCTTCTCGGCGAGGTGCGCCGGCACCTCCTCGTAATGGTCGAGGCTGGCCGAGAACGTGCCGCGGCCGCCCGTGATCGAGCGCAGCTCGGTGGCGTAGGAGAACAGCTCGGATTGGGGTACGTGCGCCGAGATGACCTGTTGGCCGTTCGCGCTGTCCATGCCTAGGACGCGGCCGCGCCGGCCGTTGAGGTCGCGGTTGACCTCGCCCATGTACGCCTCGGGAGCGCGGATCTCGACGACCATGATCGGCTCGAGGAGCACCGGCTTCGCCTGGTGGACGCCTTCCTTCAGCGCCATCGACGCGGCGATCTTGAACGACAGCTCGTTCGAGTCCACGGAGTGGAATGAGCCGTCGTAGAGCGTCGCCTTGAAGTCCGAGAGCGGGTAGCCCGCGATCACGCCCTCCGCGGCGGTCTCGCGAATGCCCTTCTCGACGCCGGGGAAGAACTGCTTCGGCACCGAGCCGCCGACGACGCGCGAGCCGAATTCCACGCCGCCTCCGGGGTTCGGCTCGAGCTCGATCCAGACATCGCCGAACATGCCATGGCCGCCGGTCTGCTTCTTGTAGCGACCGTGGACCTGGGTCTTGCCGCGGATGGTTTCCTTGTACGACACGCGCGGCGTCCGGGTCACGATCGCCGCACCGAACTTGCGCTTGAGGCGCTCGACGATGACCGAGGTGTGGGCCTCGCCGATCGTCCGCAGGATCTGCTCGCCGGTGTCGGAGCGCTCGACGCGTGCCGACGGCTCCTCCTCGAGCATCCGCTGAAGAGCGGGACCCATCTTGTCGAGATCGCCCTTGGACTGGGGCTCGACCGCGAGCTGGAGAGTCGGCTCGGGGAAGGCGATCGGCGGCAGGACGAGCGGCTTGTCGCGTGACGAGAGCGAGTCGCCGGTGGCCGTGACGGCAAGCTTCGCAACCGCGCCAATTTCGCCGGCCTTGAGCTCGCCGATCGGCTCCTGGTCTTTGCCGTGGAGCAGGAGGAGCTGGCCAATTCGCTCGTCCTCGTTCCGCGTCGCGTTCCAGGTGTGGTCCTGGCTCCGGAGCGTCCCCGAGAACACGCGGAGGTATGTCAACCGGCCGACAAACGGGTCCGCGGCCGTCTTGAAGACACGCACGAGGAGCGGACCGTTCGGGTCCGGCGGGACGTCGACCAGTGCGCCGCTCTTGTCCTTCGCCTGCACGGGCGCCTCGTCCGCCGGCGAGGGCAGGTAGCGGACGATCGCGTCGAGGAGCGCCTGGAGGCCGATCCCGGCCGCCGCACTGCCCACGAGCACCGGCGCGAGGATCGATTCCTTGACGCCCTTCCTGAGGCACGCTTCGAGCTCGGCGTCGCTGATCTCCTCGCCCTCGAGGTACTTCATCAGGACGTCGTCGTCGGCTTCCGCCGCGGCTTCGAGGAGCTGGTCGCGGCGACGGGCAACCTCGGCCTCGAGCTCGGCCGGGATCTCGGTCTCGACCTCCTTCGAGCCCTCGAGCTTGAACGCCTTCCGGTGAACGAGGTCGATGTAGCCCACGAACTTCTCGGCCGCGCCGATCGCGAGGTGGAGCGGTGCGACCTTCGTCCCGAACGTCGCCCGCAGAGCATCGAGCGCCGCAGATGGGTCGGCGTTCTCGCGCTCCGACTTGTTGATGAAGAAGCACGCGGCCGTGCCGGTCGAACGACCGAACCCGACGGCCGCCTCGAGGCCGGCATCAACCGGATGCGAGGCATCGACGACGAACAGCGCACCGTCGGCGGCGTTGAAGCCGGAGATCGTCTCGGCCCCGAAGTCGAGGTAGCCGGGCGTATCCACGAGGCTTACGCGCGTGCCGTCGGTCTCGAACGTTGCGACCGCGAGGGTCACCGTCGAGCGACGCTTGTGCTCCTCGGGCTCGTAGTCGAGATGCGCGGTGCCGTCTTCGACCTTGCCTAGACGGTTCACGGCGCCGCTCCGGAAGAGGAGCTGCTCGGCGAGCGTCGTCTTCCCGGCACCGGAGTGGCCGGCGAGGACGACGCTCCTTAGGTGGGGCAGGTCGACGCTCTTCATCGTCATCGAATCGGTCCAACCTCGGCTGCGGGGGGCTCGGACAGGCTCGAAACGGGTCCCCTGATCAGGACCCGGAGGGGGTCCGGACATAGTAGTCCGGTATACTCCCGGCCGAATGTCGGGACACTCCAAATGGTCGACGATCAAGCGCCAGAAGGGCGCGAACGACGCCAAGCGAGGGGCCGTCTTCACCAAGATTGCGCGCGAGATCAGTGTCGCTGCGCGCTCCGGTGGGGGCGATCCTGACGCGAACTACCGCCTGCGCCTCGCGATGGACAAGGCGCGGGCCGTGAACATGCCCCAGGACAACATCAAGCGCTCGATCGAGAAGGCCACGGGCGGCGCCGAGGGCGAGCAGTACGAGGAGATCATGTACGAGGGCTACGGCCCTGGCGGCGTGGCGCTCCTCGTCGAGGCCGCGACCGATAATCGCAACCGTACCGCCGCGGAGGTCCGCTCGGTCTTCACGAAGGCCGGCGGCCAGCTTGCGGGCACGGGCGCCGTTGCCTGGCAGTTCTCGCCTCGGGGCGTGATCAGCATCGCAGCGAAGGGCCAGCCGGCCGACGACATCGCGCTCGCCGCGATCGACGCAGGCGCCGATGACGTCGACACGAGCGATTCAGAGATCGTCGAGGTCTACACGGACCCGGGCGACCTCCAGGCCGTTCGAACCGCACTCGAGAGCGGCGGCTGGGCCGTCGAGTCAGCGGAGAACGCGATGATCGCGAAGAACCTCGTCGCGCTCGACGCGGATCGGGCGCGCCAGAACCTCCGCCTCGTCGAAGCGCTCGAGGATCTCGAGGATGTCCAGCGCGTCTCCGCGAACTTCGACATCCCCGAGGACATCTTCGCCGAGGTCGCCGGGTGAGAGTCCTGGGCGTCGACCCGGGAACCGCAGCGCTCGGATATGGAATCGTCGAAGGGACCGGCGGACAGCTTCGCGCGGTCGACTTCGGATGTTTCGAAACGTCGCCGGATCTCGACCTTGGCGCCCGGCTGATGGCCATCCACCGCTTCCTCGGCGACCTGTTCGCGCTCCACCAGCCCGACCTCGTGGCCATCGAGCGGCTGTTCTTCTCGAAGAACGCGCAGACGGCCATCGCGGTCGGCCAGGCGCGCGGCGTGATCCTGCTCGCGGCGGCGGAGGCCGCGGTGCCCGTGCGTGAGGCGACGCCGTCGGAGATCAAGTCCGCGGTCGCGGGCCACGGAGCGGCCGACAAGGCCCAGGTCGCGAAGATGGTCCAGGTGTCGCTGGGGCTCTCGGCTCCACCAACGCCCGATGACGCCGCCGATGCCCTTGCAGCCTCGATCTGGGCCGCGACGCGCGAACGCTCGGGCGATTCGGTCGCTCGCTCGGCCGTGCTCGACCGTGCCGCAGCCGGGCCCATCGAGCGTGGCACCACTGCATACGAGCGTGCGGTTCAGGAGGCGCTGGCCGCCGAGCGGCGATCGTGATCGCCTCGCTTGACGGCATCGTCGCTGCCGTCGGCTTCGACGCCCTCGTCATCGAGGTCGGCGGGGTGGGATATCGGGTCTTCGCCGCGCCAGCGATCCTTGCCTCGGCGGTGCCGGGCGGCCGGCTCAAGCTGCACACCTACCACCTCGTCCGCGAGGACCAGCAGGCGCTCTACGGCTTCCGCTCGGACGACGACCTGGGATTCTTCACGCTGCTGCTGACGGTTACCGGAGTTGGCCCGAAGGTTGCGCTGGCCATCGTTGGCTCTCGACCAACCCCCGACCTCCAGCTCGCGATCATGGCCCAGGATCAAGCCGTGCTGACGGCGATTCCGGGCATCGGCAAGAAGCTCGCCGAGCGCGTGATCTTCGAGCTCAAGGAGAAGGTCGCAGCGGCCGGCGTTTCGGCCTCGGCTCTCGGCGTTCCGGGTGCGCCCGGCGGCGAGGGTGAGGTCGTGGCCGCGCTCCAGGCCCTCGGCTACTCGCTGGCCGAGGCCCGGGCGGCGACGCGTGCCGCGGGCCCAGCGGGCGTGGAGGGTTCCCTGGAAGATCGCGTCAAAGCCGCCCTCCGGGGCCTCCTCCGGGACTGAGCCCAAGCCCAGCAGATTCCCGCCAGACACGAGCCCGGATCGTGCTTACCCCGCGGTAGGTCCGATTCAGTTGCAGATACGATCCGCAGTCGTATAAGGAACCGCTTCGTGCTGAAATCGACGCCAGGACGGTGACCGGGCTGCGGATCCGTGCACCTTCGTCACGCGCCGACGTCATCAACCGTGGTGGAACCCTGCCGAGTACGACCCGGGGTCGTATTTGCAAGAATCTGGACAGGCTCGGGCGCGGCGAACGCGTTCGAACATCTGTACGATATGGATCGACGAATGGTAGACTTGGGCCTCGATGGCTGACCCCATGACGGACGACGATCGTGCGCGGATTCTGGCGGCGGATTTGCACGAGGCGGATATCGCGGTCGAGGGCTCGCTGCGGCCCCGCACGCTCGACGAATACATCGGCCAGCGCGAGGTCAAGGCGAACCTTTCCGTCCTGATTGAAGCCGCCAAGGGCAGGGGAGAAGCGGCGGACCACATCCTCCTCTACGGCCCGCCCGGCCTCGGCAAGACGACGCTCGCGACGATCATCGCCCGCGAGCTGGGCGTGAACATCCGATACACGTCGGGGCCGGCGATCGAGCGGCCGGGCGACCTGGCCGCGGTCCTCACCAGCCTCGACGAGCGCGATGTCCTGTTCATCGACGAGGTCCACCGGCTCAACCGTGCGGTCGAGGAGGTTCTCTACCCGGCGATGGAGGACTACGCGCTGGACGTGATGATCGGCAAGGGCCCGAGCGCACGGTCGCTCCGCCTCAGCCTCAAGCCCTTCACGGTCGTCGGCGCGACGACCCGAGCCGGCCGCATCTCATCGCCCCTTCGCGATCGATTCGGGGCGACCTATCGCCTCGACTTCTACGCCGATAACGATCTGGCGGCGATCGTCGAGCGCTCCGCCCACATCCTCGACGTGCCGATCGATACGGCTGCGATCGCCGCGATCGCGCGCCGGGGCCGCGGGACGCCGCGGATCGTCAACCGCCTGCTGAAGCGCGTTCGAGACTTCGCCCAGGTCCATCGCGACGGCCGCGTGGACGAGAACGTCGCGAACGAAGCGATGCAACAGCTCGACATCGACCACGAGGGCCTCGACACCACGGACCGCAAGCTCCTGGCCGCGATCGTCCAGAAGTTCGCCTCGGGGCCGGTGGGCGTGGCGGCGCTCGGGGCCGTCCTCAGCGAGGAGGTGGAGACGATCGAGGACGTCTACGAGCCGTTCCTGCTGCGCCTCGGATTCATCGATCGGACGCCGCAAGGCCGGATCGCGACGGAGCTCGCCCGGATCCACCTATCGAAGCTTGGCTACGAGATCCCGCCACCCCGCCGCGCGGAGCCGGACATGCCGTCGCTCTGGGACGGCGGAGTCGAGCCCGCACCTGAAGCGGAGCCGCCGCGCTGACTGGAGCGGCGTCATTCAGCACCGGCGGGGCGCCACCGCGAGGGACTCGAGGCCGGCTCGGGCGGTTGGAGCTGACGCATGGCGTCGTCGAGACGCCGCAGTTCATGCCTGTCGGCACCAACGCGACCGTCAAGGCGCTCGACCCTGACGACATCCGCGCGACCGGCGCCACGATCATCCTCGCGAACACCTACCACCTGTACCTGCGGCCCGGCCACGAGCGGGTTGAGCGGCTCGGTGGGCTGCACACGTTCATGGCCTGGGACGGCCCGATCCTCACCGACAGCGGCGGCTTCCAGGTCGTCTCGCTCGACCACCTGCGTGTTGTCGACGACGACGGCGTGACATTCCGGAGCCACATCGACGGTTCGGTCCACCGCTTCACGCCCGAGCTTTCGATCGCGGCCCAGGAGGCGCTCGGCGCCGACGTCGCGGTCGCGTTCGACCAGCCGGTCTACCCGTCGTCCGAGCGCGCAGTCGTCGCCGATGCGACAGCAAGGACCGCGCGCTGGGCGGAGCGCTCGCTCGAAGCGCACTCGAGGCCGGATCAGGCGCTCTTCGGGATCATCCAGGGCGGCGTCGACCGCGAGCTGCGGGCCGAATCGACCGCCGCCATCGCCGCACTGCCGTTCGATGGCCTGTGCATCGGCGGACTCGCGGGGGATGAGTCGCCAGTCCAGCGGTTGGACGCGCTCGACGTTGTCATCCCGATGCTCGCGGACGATCCACGGCCGCGCTACCTGATGGGTCTCGGCTCACCGCTTGACCTCCTGGAGGCCGTCGACGCGGGCGTCGACCTGTTTGATTCGGTCATGCCGGCGCGCGACGCACGGAACGGCCGCCTCCTCGTCCCTGGTGGTCGCCTGAACATCCGCAACAGCTCGATGCTCGACGACCCGAGGCCGGTCCAGGATGACTGCCCGTGCCTGCTCTGCACGCGGTTCTCGAGGGCCTACCTGGCCCATCTGCTGCGCGCCCGGGAGCTCCTCGGCTACCGGCTCGCAACTTGTCACAACCTCACCTTCACCCTAGACTTCATGGCACGGATTCGCGCCGCGCTCCGTTCCGGAACGTTCCCTGAGACACGCGCCGAGCTGCGCTCGCGCGCAGGCGAAAGTCGCAGCGAAGCGGCGGTTAAGTCGGCGTGAACCAGCGTTCGCTAACGTCGCTTCAGCGCGGAGGAAGCATCGATGGGCTCACGAGACCGTCCCAGCCGCGAAGCGAAAAAGAAGAAGAAGGACACGTCCGGCGTGCCGAAGCTGCAGCCGCTCGACCAGCCGCCGATGAACGTCGAGCTGATCCGCAAGCCGCGCAAGCCGCGCTGGAACGACGAGGCCGAGAACGAAGGCTGATCCCTCACGCGGGCGTGCTTGCGTCCGTTCGGGTGGACGGTCGCAGGACAGGAGCGTGATCAGGCGATGGTGACTGAACAGCGGAACGGCGAGCGCGTGGTCACGGAGAAGGCCAGCGCGGAGCGCGGCAAGGCCGTGGCGGCAGCGATCCTCTCGATCGAGAAGCAGTTCGGCACCGGCTCGATCATGAAGCTCGGCTCGGCCGCACGGCAGGCGGTCGACGTGATCCCCAGCGGCTCGATCGCGCTCGATCTCGCGCTCGGCGTCGGTGGCATTCCCCGCGGCCGGATCACCGAGATCTTCGGGCCGGAGTCGTCGGGCAAGACGACCGTCTGCCAGCACATCATCGCCGAGGCCCAGCGTAAGGGCGGCGTGGCCGCCTTCATCGACGTGGAGCATGCCCTGGATCCGGGTTACGCTCGGGCCTGCGGCGTGAACGTCGATGAGCTCCTTGTCTCCCAGCCGGACACCGGCGAGCAGGCGCTCGAGATCACGGAGACGCTCATCCGTTCAGCCGGCATCGATGTCGTCGTCGTCGACTCGGTGGCGGCACTTGTGCCGCGCGCCGAGATCGAAGGCGAGATGGGCGATTCGTTCGTCGGCATCCAGGCGCGGCTCATGAGCCAGGCCCTGCGAAAGCTGACCGGCGCTGTCTCGCGCTCGAATACCGCGCTCGTCTTCACGAACCAGCTGCGCGAGAAGATCGGCGTGATGTTCGGCAACCCCGAGACGACGCCCGGCGGCCGGGCGCTGAAGTTCTATGCGAGCGTCCGGCTCGACATCCGCCGTGTTGAGACGATCAAGACCGGCACCGAGTCGGTCGGCAACCGGGTCCGCGTCAAGGTCGTCAAGAACAAGGTTGCGCCGCCGTTCCGCGTGGCCGAGTTCGACGTGATGTACGGCGAGGGCGTCTCGAAGGAGGGCGGCCTCCTCGACGTTGGCGTCGCGATGGGCATCGTCGACAAGACCGGCGCGTGGTTCACCTTCGGCGAGACGCGGCTCGGCCAGGGTCGCGAGGCCTCGAAGGAGTTCCTCAAGGGCAATCCCGTGATCGCCGCCGACATCGACGGTCGGATCCGCGGCGCGATCGCCACGGTGGCCCTGCCGGTCGAAGGAATCGAGGAAGCCGAGTAACCACCGACCGCACGCGCCTGACTTCGGCCTACCGAGCGGCCCTCGAGCAGGTCGGCGCACTCCTTCGCGCTCACGATCCGATCGGGCTGATCGAAATGGGCGCTCCGCCTGACGAATACGACCTCGAGGCCGAGACGATCCTGCCGATGCTCAAGCACATGGCGTCCGCCGAAATGGTCCGGACGATGGTTCACGCCGAATTCGTGGCATGGTTCGACGAGTCCATAGCGGGTCCCGAAGCCAACTACACCGTAATCGCGGACGAGCTCTGGAGACTCTGGCAGAGCAGCTCGCTCGCTGCGCCGGCACCGGATTGACGCGACGGCGCGAGCATCCTGCGGCCGCCCGCGAGCGACGAGCCGCGGTCGAGGACCCGAACGTCGTTCTTGAGGCGGCGTTGCGCTTTCTCGAGGTGCGTCCGCGATCGACGGATGAGGTCCGGCGACGCCTGACGGACGCCGGCTATCGGGCAGGCCTGATCGACGCGGCGATCGAGAAGCTGACAGGGCTCGGGATCCTCGACGACGAGGCGTTCGCGCAGACATGGCTTGAGTCGCGCGACCGGGCGCACCCACGTGGGGAGCGAGCCCTCCAGTTCGAGCTGCGGCGCAAGGGCTTGGCCGCCGACGTGATCTCCGGGGCGCTCGAAGTGCGGCGCGACGCGGCAGACGTCGAGGCCGGCGATCCGAGCGTCGACGATGTCGCGGCAGAGCGCCTGCTCGCGCGCCACGCCCGCGCCCTCGAACGCGTCGCCGACCCGCGCGTCCGACGCCAGCGCGCCTACGCCTTGCTGGCCCGCAACGGCTTCGATCCTGACACGGCGGGCCGCGCCGCCTCGGCGCTCACCGCGAAAGCCGACCTGACGGCCGAAGAGGGCCCAAGGGAGTAGGCTACGCGGTGAGTCGTCTGGGACGCCCGAGCGGCCCCCGTCGACCTGATTGCATGACACGCGTCCGGCCTTTGAGGGAGGGCCGGATGGGAGGAAGAGATGGACTATGCCGCCGTCGCCCTCGTGGCGTTGGCTGTCGGTCTCATCGTTGGCTTCGTCGCACGCGGAGTGCTCGCAAGCCAGACGATCAAGGCCGCGCAGGACAAGGCCGCGAGCATCGTTTCTGACGCGCGAACCCAGCAGAAGGACCTGATTCTCGAGGCGAAGGAAGAGAAGATCCGCCTCGCTCGCGAGGCCGAGGACGAGGCGCGCGCTCGTCGGACCGAGCTCACCGCGCTCGAGAGCCGGCTTCACCAGCGCGATGAGCAGCTCGACCTGCGAAGCGACATGCTCGAGCAGCGCGACCGCAAGCTGCTCGACCGCGAGCGCGAGCTCGAGACGTCGCGCGAGGAGCTTGGGCGCCTCACGGCCGAACGAACCGCTGCGCTCGAAAAGGTCAGCGGACTCCCCGCAGCCGACGCAAAGGCGCTCCTTCTCGAGGCCGTCCGCGAGGAGGCCGAGCACGACGCCGTCAAGCTCGCCCGTTCGATCGAACGACGGGCCCGCGAAGAGGCGACCGAGAAGGCGCGCGAGGTCATCGTGACGGCGATGCAGCGCGTCGCCGCTGATCACACCGCGGAGCACGCCGTCAGCGTCATCCATCTGCCGAACGACGAGATGAAGGGCCGGATCATCGGCCGGGAGGGCCGCAACATCCGAGCCCTCGAGCAGGCGACCGGGATCGACCTGATCATCGACGAGACGCCCGAGACGGTCGTCATCTCCGGCTTCGACCCCGT
>Ga0075428_100009890_pt1 | contig 10595 bp, 8 predicted proteins | sample RhiMetdeltSRZDD2_FD_75291 | JGI IMG/M metagenome (GOLD analysis project Ga0075428, IMG submission 75291) | Populus rhizosphere microbial communities from Tennessee, USA - Rhizosphere MetaG P. deltoides SRZDD2 | ecosystem: Host-associated > Plants > Roots > Rhizosphere > Soil | place: USA... | reverse complement strand
CATGGAATGTGAGCACACAGCGTTTTCCGGCCAGCAGGTTCAAGCATTCTGCAATCAACGCCAGGATGAGTCCCTTGACTGCGTCGCCGTTGGCGTGGGCGTGCACCACATAACCTTCCCGGCAGTACCGCCACACTTTCGTGACGAAATCGCGGGCATCACGTACCGTTTCGTACTCGGTGCTCGGAATCGCGCGGCTCGGCCCGATGTTGATGACGACGCAGTCATGGCCGGCACGTGCCAGGTGCTTCTTGACCAGCTCGACGCGCACGGCCCATCCCGAGCGAGGCGGCGGATACGAGCTGATTTCGAGGATCTTGCCGAACCCGTTCTTGCTGTCTTTCATCGTGGTGAGCGGAACGTGCGGCTACGCGGCAGCGCGGGCGATCAAGTATCTCTGCACGAGGTGATGGCGTCTGATCGTACGCGGCAACATGTCGCTCGCCACTTCAGACACAACCGCGCGAACATCGCGAAGCGGCACGAACAGGAGAAACGCTGCGTAGAACACGCCGGCCGCGATCATCTGCAACACCAGAATCAGGGGTTCTTTCGGTGCGGTGACGACGGCGCGTAGGCCCCATTCCGTCAGCAGCGCGACGGCGATGACCGCCAGTCCACCAACAGTCGCCGGCATCACCGGTCGCACGATGTCGGCCCATGTCAATTTCGCGGCGCGTTTCAGCAGGACGTGCATGGTCGCGGTCATGACCAGCGTCGCCAGGAGCACACCTGCTGCCGCGCCCGCCACGCCAAATGCACGGAACACCACGATCGTCACGACGATCAGGATTGTGTAGAGGATCTGACGCGACACTTGCGACCAGATCCAGCCGACAGCCTGTATGGCCGAGCCCGCATAGGCGTTCAGCACCCTGAAACACCCGGCCACACAGAGCACCTGGAACGGCAGCACCGCGGGACGCCACCGCTCGCCGAAGAGCACCGCGATCAGGTGAGGGGCCACCGCGATGAGCAGGGCGAAAATCGGGAACACCATCAACGCGGCGGCGGTGATGACCCGGGCATACGCGCGGGCGAATCGCTCTGGCTGGTCCTGGATGATGGCGAAAATACGAAATGAAACGAGCGGACCTCCGGTATTAAACCTGGTCAGGACTCGTGACATGGTGCTGAACGCCTTGTCGTAAATACCCAGCGCAGCCATCCCGAACAGCTTGCCGACGACCACGTTGTCAAGATGATTGGCTGCATAGTCCAGGAGCCGCTTCGCGTGCATACCTGCGCCAAACGGAAAGATCTCCCGCAATGCCTGCTTGGAGATACCGAGTGACGGACGCCAGCGAGCGAAGGCGATGCGCGACACGGTCTGGACCATCACGGCCGCAATCTTCGCGTATACGGGGCTCATATAACTGTACCCGCGCCACGCGAGCAAAACGGCTCCTGCTGCGAAGGTCAGACTCTGGAACCAGTCGACGCTGGCAGTCTTACGAAACTGCATGTTGCGGGCTAAGGTTGCCGCCGGCACCCCACCCAGCGGCGAGATCAGAAATCCAAGCGCCGAAACCCTCACCACGTTCAGCGTCTCGGGAACGTTGTAGAAGGCTGCGATCCACGGCGCACACGCAGTGAGCGTCAGGAACATGACGAAGCCGACGATGAGGTTGATCGTGAACACGGTAGCCAGGTGTGTCTGGTCGATCACCTTGGAGCGCACAATCGCCGCGTTGAAACCGAGTTCGCCAAGCTTCATGGCGAGCTGACTGAAGAACAGTCCTGCGGCGGCAATGCCAAATTCACGCGGCGTCAACAGGCGCGCCAGCAACATCGAGGCGGGAAAAAGAACGATCTCGGTGACGCCCTCTCGCACGAAGGACCAAGCCACGCCGCGTTTGGCGAGCTTTCCGAGGTCTTTCGGTTGTGCTCTGTTCATGGATATCGTTCTGCCCCAGGCCGCTGGATGCCTGGGCCAGTAAGTTTGCTCAGGATGTCGCGCCGCGTCGCCTGCCAGCGTTCAAGTTTGCGGGTGCGCAACCGATCGGCGCCCGCACGATATGCCGCCCGGTTGCGCTGCACGGCACGTACGGCGGCAACGATTGAAGCGGCTGTGTTGTCTACGTGCACCGCGCCGTCGGGAAACGCCTGACGAAGCAGTTCCCAGTTCGACACGATCACCGGTGTGCCCTGATAGATCGCCTCGTATGCCCCGCGCAGCATCGTGTGATCGAACGTGGTCAGCGCCATCACCACGTCGGCGTCGCGCAGCAGGCCGCCGTACGCGGCAGTGCTGAGAAACCCCGTCAGCGAAAGGTTTGGCGGGAGCCGCTCCACCATTTCCCGTGGCAGTCTGCGCGAATCGCCGGTCACGAAAACCCGAACGTCAGGCAGCTGCGCGGCTGCCTCGAATATCGCCGCAATCGGTTCGTCCTGATCGAATGAGCAGACGACGGCAACCGTCATGCTGACCGCGGGCGGCACGAAGCTCTCCCGGACGGGGAAGATCACCGGGACATCCGGAACGAGAGTGGCGTGACCGCCTGCCGCCCGGACGACGGCCGCAAGATGTTCGTTGCTCACCAGTGTCGTCACAGCTGTCCGACAGAGTATCCGTTGAAGCCACTGAAATGCGCGCCATCGCGGCAGCACGAACGCGGCGGTGTGCGCATCGAGCACGACCCGCTTCCCGTGCCGCCACGCATAGAAGAAGGCTGGCAAGGCGGCAAACACGGGCGGCGTCATGACAAACACGGTGTCCGGACGCTCACGCCGTAGAATGCGCGCCGTCTTGATCCACTGCCCGATGTACTTGAAGAGAATCGTCGACGGGCGGCTGCCAAACCGCGGCAGGTACACCATGTAGGATCGGCCGCCCAGCTCGCGCGCGGTGTGATCGCTGCGGCTGCACGATTCCGCCCACGAGATGTAGGTGATTCCAGACTGACGAGGTGTATCCGTGCTGCTCAGCGGCTCGCCTGCCGCGTCATCGCCGAACACCGTCATCATACCGCCCGCACGCGGCGTCATCGTACCTGCGGCCCCGCCACGGCCGCCGCCTGCGGCAGCCGAGCCGCGGACACTGCCGACCACGGCCGAAAGACATCGCCCAGTTCCGCGATGCCGACCAGGTCGATCACCGTCTGGTGCGGTGCAATGAGCGCGGGCAGTTCGGCGGTTTCGGCCAGCCGTTTTGCGACGATGATCACGTCAGAACTGGTGATGACGTTGGCCAAATCGGTGGAGACAAGCTGGCCGACGTGAGGCAGATGCTCCTCGATGTACGCACGGTTGCGCCCGAACACGTCGCCGATCGCGACGTCGGGATCGTAAATCCGGAGCTGGATGCCTTTGCCGATGAGGCTTTCGGCGAGGCGGACAAAGGGGCTTTCGCGAAGGTCATCGCTGCCGACCTTGAAGCTGAGGCCGAGCAGCGCGACGCGACGCTGCCGAAGCCCCAGCACAGCATCGACGGTGCGCTGAATGTGCGCGTCATTGCTGGCCAGGACGTTGCCAAGCAAGGGGCCGACGACATCCAGCTCCCGCGTCAGGTGCACCATCGCCCGGAGATCTTTCGGGAGACAGGACCCGCCGAATCCGAATCCGGGCCTGAGATACCGCGGCGAGATATTCAGGTCGCGGTCCTCGGAAAAGATGCGCATCACCGTCGCGCCGTCGATTGACAGCTGCTGGCAGACCGCGCCGATTTCATTGGCGAACGCCACTTTGACCGCGTGGAACGCGTTGCTCGCATATTTCACCATCGACGCCTCATCGGGCCGCACCCGGTGCACCGGCGACTCGAGGTGCGCGTACATCGCTTCGAGCACGTCACCCGCGCGCCGATCGGTTGCGCCGATGATGGTGAACGGCGGACGCCGGAAGTCCCGGATGGCGCTCCCCTCGCGCAGAAACTCGGGATTCACGCACATGCCGAGGTCATCACCCGCACGACGGCCGCTGGCATCTTCGAGCAGCGGCATCAGTCTCGACGCCACGACACCGGGCAGCACGGTGCTGCGGATGGCGACGACGTGATATGCAGACCCCTGCGCCAGGGCGGCGCCGATTTGTCCGATGACCCGTTCGAGGAACGTCGTGTCGAGACTGCCGTTCCGCCGGCTCGGCGTGCCGACACACACGAGCGACAGGTCCGATTGCTGGACTGCGGCGGCGGTATCGTCGGTGACGGCAAGTCGGCCGTCGGCGACCATTCGCGCCAACAGGTCGTCCAGCCCGGGCTCGCTGACCGGTGCGCGGCCACCGCGGATCAGCGAGAGCTTATGAGGATCGACGTCGACGCCGATGATGTCGTGCCCGGCGTCCGCCAGGCATGCCGCCGACACCGACCCGACGTATCCAAGTCCGAAGATGGCGATTTTCATTCGAACGAATCCCTACTTGCGCAGGCGCGTCGCGACGCTGCCCAGTTTCTGTGGAATGCGCTTCACTGTGTCGCGGCTGCGCGCCAGGAGCCACGCCGATGGACCGGGAACGAGTGGATCGCATTCGGGCAGGTAGCCGTACGCGCGCAGCTGATCTCCCAGGATTGCCTCGCAATGGGCGAGCTCGCGGCGGTCCAGACCCGCCCACTTCTTGACGTTATGCCGCCGGATGCGGCTCTTGTCGACAATGCCCGGCGACTGGTCGTCTCCCTCGAGACCGAAGTGCTTGCGAAAGCCCGCCAGGAAGGCCTCTGGCGCCTCGAGCAGATCCTCGTAACGGACGTGGTAGCGGTGTTCGGGCGGCGTCCGCCGGAACTCGGCATCGTAGTACGCGAACCGTTCCTTCACGTACTGCGCGGCAACCAGCGGCTCGACCGGGCCGAAGTCTTTCCTGGTAATGGACAGCAGGTTGTCGCGGAAGTCGCGTGTCAGCAGGATGATGCGCCGGTTCGGCAGAACCGCATCAATCTGGTCGATGTGCTCCCAGAGATCGTCCGATTTGATCGCCATCAGGTACGTGCCCCTGCTGAACGCGCCGTAGGCGTAGACAAACTGCGCAAACTCTGCGCCTGACTGGATCGCCGCGGGCTCGAAGTACCGGTCAATGCCCTCGAACGAGGCGTTACCGCGGACCAGGCGCTGCGTCTTCCGCGTGAGCGTCGTCGGAAACACGCGGGACCGTACGAAGTCGAACTGACGCTGCACCGCATCCGCCTCAGGAGCCGACCCGAGTTTCGCCGCGGCGTTGAAGACGATCGACTGATCCTGGACGAAGGAAAAGTTGAACGACCCAAGCAGGATTCGCCGCAGCAGGTTCGTGCCGGAACCCTGAACGCCGAGAACGACGTAGATCGGCTCGCGCCTGGCGATTTCGAAAAACTCCGGAAACGACAGACCCTCTGGCTGCGGCCTCGCCGCAGAGCTCCCACTCATCACGGACTGCATTTATGCTCCCACCGCGACTGCGGTTGCCGCCAAAGGCGCCGCCGACGGCCGCGTATCGATGAACATCCGATGCCACGACTCGAGCATCACGAGGCTCCAGAGCTGGTTCTGCCACGACGCGGCCCCGCTCCAGTGCTCCTCGAGAAGCCGCTGCACGGCCCGGCGATCAAAGTAGCCGCGCTGAGCCAGCCGGCCGTCCATCAGCAGGTCGCCGCTCAACTCCCGCAGGTCCTTCCTGAACCACGCCTCGAGCGGAACGCTGAAGCCCTTTTTCGGGCGATTGACGATGTCGGATGGAACCAGATCGCGCACCGCCCGCTTGAAGATGTACTTCGTGGTCGTGCCGCGGAGCTTGAGATCGGACGGCAGACTGGCGGCGAACTCCATGAACTCGTGATCCAGCATCGGCGACCGGCCCTCGAGACCATGCGCCATGGTCGCAATATCGACCTTCACGAGCAGGCAGTCGCTGAGGTAATAGTTCACATCGACGTCCAGCAGGCTGTCGACGAAATCGCCGGCGTCGGAGGTCGCGAACGCATCACTCAGGAATCTGCCCGGCGCCGATCCTCCTGCATTGGTCAGAAAAGCCGGGTCGCAGATCTCCGCCTTCAGATCCGCATCGAAAATCATGACCGAGCGGGTGTACCGGCCTTCCGGCGTGTCCGACAGATGGCGCAGCCACCGGCGGCCGCGATACAGCACCGAGCTGGACTGGCGCGGAGCGGGCATCAGGCGTGCCGTTCCGGCCACGGCCCTCCGGATTGGCGACGGCAGCCGGTCGAACTGCTGGGACCGCGCCGCCGGAACATAGCGGCGGTATCCGGCGAAGTTCTCGTCACCGGCGTCGCCGTTGAGGGCGACGGTGACGTGCCGTCGCGCCAGCTGCGACAGGTAGTAGGTCGGAATCGCCGATGCATCGGCGTACGGTTCGTTGTAGTGCCAGACCAGTTGCGGAAATATGTCGCGCGCGTCGGGCCGGACGATGAACTCGTGATGCTCGGTGGCGTATCGATCGGCGACCTGGCGCGCGTACGAGAGCTCGTCAAACTCCTTCTCGTCGAAACCAATCGAGAACGTCTTGACCGGAACATCTGTCAACGTCGCCATCAGCGCAACGATCGCGCTCGAGTCGATGCCGCCGCTGAGGAACGCGCCAAGGGGGACATCACTGATGAGACGCAGACGAACTGCGTCGCGCAACCGATCCAGCAGCTCCGCGCAGGCGTCATCGTGGGACACCCGCTGCTTGGTGGCGTAGGACAGCTTCCAGTAGCGGTGGACGGTGACGCGGCCATCGCGAATCAGGAGATAGTGCGCCGGGGGCAGCTTGTGCACCCCCTTGAACGCCGACAGCGGGCTGGGGACGTACTGGTAGCTCAGATACGCAGACAGCGCCTCGAGGTTCGGCTCCGGCCGAAAGCCGGGATCAGCGAAGAAGGCCTTCGGTTCCGAGGCGAATGCCAGGCCATCGCTGTCGACGAGGTAATGCAGCGGCTTCTTGCCGACGCGATCGCGGGCGATGAACAACGTCCGGTTGCCGGCGTCCCAGATGGCGAATGCGAACATCCCGCGGAACCGCGACAGGCAGTCGACACCCCACTCCCGGTAGGCCGCGAGGATGACCTCGGTGTCCGTGCGTGAAGCGAACCGGTGCCCGCGCGCTTCCAGCTCGCGGCGTATGACCTGGAAGTTGTAGATCTCTCCGTTGAAGGTGATCGTCAGATCGCCTCCAATCGCCGTCATCGGCTGCCGCCCGGCAGGACTCAAGTCGATAATCGCCAGCCGCCGGTGGCCCAGCCCGATGGCACCGTCCGTCCAGACGCCTTCGCCGTCGGGGCCGCGGTGCGCCAGCAATTCGCACATGCCACCCACGACGCGCGGGTCAACCGGCGCGCCAGAGCGGTAATTGAACCGTCCTGCGATGCCGCACATCTCAGGCGGCTCCCTGGCGCTCGACGATCGACGCGTCGGACTGCCGGCGATATATCGACGCGGCGTTCCGCGCCGCCAGCTCGACATACATCGATTCGTAGCGCTCCACCATGGTGGAAAGACTGAACTCTGCTTCCACCCGCGCTCGACCTGCCGTCCCCATCTGATGCCTGAGGACGTCGTCTTCGATCACCGCTGCCAGCGCGGAAGCCATTTCGTCGCGCGCGCCAGGGCGAACCAGGACACCGGTGATGCCGTCCTGCACCATTTCATCGGCGCCGCCAACGGACGTCGCCACGACTGCCAGTCCCGATGCCATCGCTTCGAGAATCGTGTTGGACAGACCCTCGGAAGCCGAAGACAACACAAACAGATCGCCGGCGGCGAAAACCGCTTCGATGTCGCCGCGATGTCCGAGAAAGTACACGTCATTGCTGATGCCCAGCGCTGCCGCACGCTCGACCAGGGCCGACCGCAATGGCCCGTCACCGGCAATCGCCAGCGAGACATTCACGCCTCGCCGCCGCACGGCGACGATCGCTTCGAGAAGAGTGATGTGGTCCTTGACCGGAACGAGCCGGCCCACGGCAACGGCGATCCGGGCATCCGCAGGCAGCGACAGCGTCGCGCGAGCCGCCTGACGCGGGAGATGGCCGAACCGCGACAGGTCCACGCCATTTCTGATGGTGCGAATGCGCGCCAACGGAAACCGGGTCTCGCCCGAGATGCGTTCGGCAAGGCGCGAAGAGACAGAGAGGAGCTGGTCCACCGAGGCCCACGCCCGCCTCTGCACCCATCGCTGGTGGGCTCTCAGCTGCAGCGTGCCATGTTCGCCGTGAACAACCACGGGCACACGGGCCAGACGGGCGGCGACGAGTCCCTCAACCAGCGTCCCCCAGGCATGCGTATGCACGACATGCGGACGCTCGCGCCGAAACAGACGATAGAGATCCCACACGAGCCCTGGATCGTTACCGTTACGCCGATGCAACTCGAATAGCGATACGGCAGGCGGGAGTTCCTTCTTCAGCGAGCTGGCGGCCGGGGTGGTGCTGCAGATGGCGCTGCGCACCCGCCCGGGGTCCAGCCGATTCACCAGCTTCACGACACCGAGCTCCATGCCGCCCGACCGGAGTCCGTGCACCACGTGCATCGTGCGGACAGGCAGAGACGGAGACAGCGGGGATATCACAGGCTGATTCACGGGGTCGGAAGGTTATGAGCAAACCCTCCGCCAAGAGACGCCTCAGAATGCTGCGCGTCGGGGGGTCGCGAAGGCCTTTTTTAGCGGGAATCCCGAAAAATGTCCCGATTTGGAGGCCAAGAGTCGCCTCAGAGGCTGACTTTGTGCGCGGCTCATTGAGCCAGCGGCGCCAGCAGCTGGCGGGCGTCGGTTCTGCCCTTTCGAATAACAGCCGGTCCCAAATCCCGTCGAAGTTGGCGAAGCGCGTTTGGCACCGAGAGGCGGGGTGGGCCCTGGACCTTTTGCGTCAGGGCGGTGAACACAATCTGGTGATCGCGGCAGAACACCACCGCCAACGCGAGGTCCTCGATGCGGCGAAACGCCGGCAGCACCTGCTCGATGGTGGTTCCCGAGGGCAGCATCTGTTTCAGCGCGTCAACGACGCGCGGATGCCGCTCGACATCGGCCAGGACGAGGGCTTGTGCGCGCGGGGGCGCGGCACGCGTCCCGCGCCGCGGCGCGGCGCCCGTCCGGCGCCCCCGCGCGGGCGACGCGCCAGGCAGCCGGGCCGCCTCTGACAATTCGCTCCAGGTACTGGCCTCGTCGCGCGTCAATGTCTGAAGGCGAATCACCACCTGATTTGCGTCAGCCGGCGCCTGGGTAAGATCGATGGAGATTCGGCCGCTGCGATTGGCTACTTCGACCCGGTCCCTAGGCACGTCCACGGTCATCAAGACCGTTCCCCGGCGAACGTCGAAGTACCCGATTCTGAAGCCCGTCACAGCGTACGTTCCGTCCGCCAGCCGGCGCTCGAAATCGTCGGGAAGGTCGAACTCAAGGACGCTGGCTGTGGGTGCCTGTGAGGACACCGCCGGCGCAGCTCGCGGCTTCGGCGCCTGCGGAGGGTCCGCACGGGCGGTCAGCGCCGCCCCGCCCTGAAAACCGGCCAGGCAGAGCGCCCACACAGCGACGATTAGCACCGGCCTTTGACGCTCAGTTCTCATGGAGCCACCGAACAAATTCTGCCTCTCAGGCGACTTTCAAGCCAGGCGCCCGGCAATACGGGCCAACCTGCTGATGTTACGCAATTCCATGTCCTGAATGGGCGTGGCGGCGTGGCCAAAGCTTTGCTCCCTGCTGAATTCATGCTCTTTTCGACGAAACTGGAAAACCCGATGCACACCGTCAAAGTTGCGGCGCGGGGCGCTCGAGGCGGTTGGCGCACGGTAGCCGGCGCGTGCCGAAGCATGACGGCCGCGTACCGGACTCTTCCCGATTTCCTGATCGTCGGCGAGGCGAAGGCCGGGACGACCACCCTCTACGACCTCCTCTCGAGGCACCCGCAGGTCGCGCCGGCCGCCATGAAGGAGGTCCATTTCTTCGACCTGCGGTTCTCGCGCGGCGTCGAATGGTATCGGGCGCAGTTCCCGCTGTCGTACCGCGTGCGCGGCGACTATGAAGGGCCCGGCGCTCGGCTGTGCACGGGCGAAGCCAGTCCCTATTACATGTTGCATCCACACGCTCCGCGAAGAATCAAGGCGCTGCTGCCGGACGTGCGTCTCATAGTGCTGGTGCGTAATCCGATCGAACGCGCCTACTCGCACTATCACCATGAAACGCGCGCGGGACGCGAGTCGCTCTCCTTCGAAGAGGCGATAGACAGGGAACCGGAACGTCTGGCGGGCGAACGGGAACGCATGCTGGCAGACGAGCATTACAGCAGCGTGGCATATCGACGGAACTCGTATCTGCGACGCGGCCAGTATGCTGATCAAATCGACGCGCTGCACGCATTGTTCGATCCGCGACAGGTGCTCGTGGTCTGCAGCGAGGAGCTGTTCAAGAGTCCGGACAAGGCCTACGGGGAGGTCATCTCATTTCTCGGTCTTGCAGCTGTTAACAAGACAGCGATCCGCCGGCAGAACAGCGGCAGCTACGCGCCGATGTCAGCCGCGACGCGGAGCCGGCTCGTCGCCTACTTTGAACCTCATAATCAGCGTCTCTACCAGTTGCTGGGCCGCGATTTGCGGTGGGCGTAGGGGATTAAGGCAAAACGCGAGCGGCCGGCGGCTGCTCCTGTATCGGCAGTGGGCCACGATGGGCAAGATTCATCGCCTCCCACAGGTGCA
>Ga0075428_100009888_pt1 | contig 10597 bp, 7 predicted proteins | sample RhiMetdeltSRZDD2_FD_75291 | JGI IMG/M metagenome (GOLD analysis project Ga0075428, IMG submission 75291) | Populus rhizosphere microbial communities from Tennessee, USA - Rhizosphere MetaG P. deltoides SRZDD2 | ecosystem: Host-associated > Plants > Roots > Rhizosphere > Soil | place: USA... | reverse complement strand
CATGGTGTTGATGGTCTCTTTGAGCAGGAGGATTTCACCGCTCACGTTCACGGTGATTTTCTTGGAGAGGTCACCGCTGGCAATGGCCGTGGATACCTCGGCGATGTTGCGCACCTGCGCCGTCAGGTTCCCGGCCATGAAGTTGACGTTATCGGTGAGGTCTTTCCAGGTGCCGGCTACACCTGGCACGACTGCCTGGCCGCCGAGCTTGCCGTCGGTGCCGACCTCACGCGCCACGCGTGTCACTTCCGAGGCGAACGAGCGCAACTGGTCCACCATGGTGTTGATCGTATCTTTCAGTTCGAGGATTTCGCCCTTGACGTCCACCGTGATCTTGCGCGACAGGTCGCCGCGCGCCACGGCCGTGGTCACCTCGGCGATGTTGCGCACCTGTGCTGTCAGGTTCCCGGCCATGGCATTGACGCTATCGGTGAGGTCTTTCCAGGTGCCAGCCACGCCTGGCACGACCGCCTGGCCGCCGAGCTTGCCGTCGGTGCCGACCTCGCGCGCCACGCGCGTCACTTCCGAGGCAAACGAGCGCAACTGGTCCACCATGGTGTTGATAGCTTCCTTGAGCTGCAGAATCTCGCCGCGCACGTCCACCGTGATCTTGCGGGAGAGGTCACCGCTGGCCACTGCGATGGTGACCTCGGCGATGTTGCGCACCTGCGCCGTCAGATTACTGGCCATCAAGTTGACGCTCTCGGTGAGGTCTTTCCACACGCCGCTGACGTCGCTGACCTGCGCCTGGCCGCCGAGCTTGCCGTCGGTGCCGACCTCACGCGCCACGCGCGTCACCTCAGCGGTGAATACGCCGAGCTGCTGGATCATGGTGTTGACGATGGTGGCCGAGCGCAGGAACTCGCCCTCGAGTGGGCGCCCGTCCACATCCAGGCGTACGGTTTGCGTCAGGTTCCCCTGCGCCACCGCGGTAATGGCACGGGTCACTTCCGTGGTGGGCCGGAGCAGGTCCTCCACGAGCGTGTTGACCGAGACTTCCATCTCACCCCAGGCCCCTTTCGACTGGTGAAAGCGCGTGCGCTCGCGAGTTTTCCCCTCTTTGCCCACGACCTGCCCAACGCGCCGCAGCTCCTGGGCCATTTGCTGGTTGGCGGCGACGATCTCATTGAACGTATCCGCTATCTTTCCTTCCAGCCCCGCCCAGTGGCCGGGGAGCCGTACGGAAAAGTCACCGTCACGCATGGACTGCAGACCAGAGAGTAAGACGTGGAGGTCGGCGGTAGCGCCGTTGGCATGCCCATTGCCGTTGGCATGCCCGTTGGTGTATCTCTTGGCACTGGCATGGCCGTTTTTTTTGACAGATGGACGCCGAGAGGAGACAGCGGTAGCAGGACTATCGGGATGCCCATTGGCGTCGGTATGACCGTTTTTCTTCATGGTCATGCTCCTGACTGCATTGTCATATTGCCAGGCTCTCTCTTAGGGGGAGAGGGCGCAAAGCCAGCCCTTACCTGACGAGGCAAAGTCTGCTGAATAGTGCGCCGCACTTCAGCGGCACGAAAAGGTTTCGTCAACCAGCGTACACCAGTTTGCTCAAAGAAGGCCATCGTCTCATGGGACAGAGTATCGCCTGTGAGGAAAACGAACCGCTGCCGTAGCTCCGGATACTGCTCCAACGCCTGGTAGAGGCCTGCTCCGTCCAGCTCCGGCATGCGCAGGTCGCTGAGGATCACGTCATAGGTGCGTTCTTGCAGCCTGTCCAGGGCCAGCCGGCCATTAGGCGCGGTATCCACGGTATGCCCGTCGCGGCGCAGCAGCCTGGTGAGCCCTCGAATGACGCTGGGTTCATCATCCACAATGAGGATCGTCTGCCCATGGACGGGTTGGTATATCTCCTCCTCTGGAGCAGGAGCCGCGGTCACGGGTCTCTCCCCAACCGGTAGCTCGACCCGGAATGCGGCGCCCTGTCCAGGCTGACTCGTGACCCGGATGGTGCCGCCATGCCCCTCAAGGATACCCTGGCACAGAGACAGCCCCAGGCCAGTGCCCATACCGGGCGGTTTGGTGGTAAAGAAGGGCTCAAAGATGCGTGTCCGGAGCGCTGGCGGGATCCCCGGCCCGATGTCCACGACCTCAAGGGCGATCTGCGTGCGCGTCGCGTCACAGCGTGTCGTGAGCGTCATTCGCCGTGGGGCCTTCACCTCACACAGGGCCTGGTGGGCATTGGTGATGAGATGCACGAGCACTTGCCGGATTTGATCCACATCGGCTTGTATGGATGGGAGGTCAGCGTCCAGGCACAGCTCCACGGCAACGTTGTCGCCCCGGAATACCGGCTCCAGTAACTCCAGAGTATGGGCAATGAGAACGTTGAGATCCACCGCGATGCGCTCGGTCGGGTGTGGGTGCGACAGGGTCAAGAAATTGTGCACTAGCCGCTCGCAGCGTGTGGCTGCCTGGGTAATCTCCTGGGCGTGTTCCGCTACGGCCTCCCCTGGGGCCTCTTCGCGCAGCAGGTCGGCCTGCAGCAAGATCATGGCCAGGGGATTATTCAACTCATGCGCTACGTTGGCCAGCAACGACCTCATCGCCGCCAGCTTTTCGCGCTGGCGCAGCGCCTCCTGCTTGTGTTGCAACTCCTCGGCAGCCCGCTCGCGCTCATTGGCCGCGTTGGTGATCTCCTGGAGCAACGCCAGGAGAGCCGTACGCTCGACGATCTGCTGTTCGAGCGTGGCATTGAGAGCGGACAGGCATTCCTCTCGCTGGCGCAGTATGAGATTCTGCTGATACAGCGCACAGCGTTGCTCCTCGAGGAGCTGGCGCAGACGGAATTTATCAATAGCATTGATAATTGTCCGGTGCAGCAGGTCGGCGGAGATGTCACCTTTCACCAAATAGTCCTGCGCCCCGCAGTGCAGGGCCTGCACGGCAATTGGCTCGCTCTCCTGGCCAGTCAGCAGCACCACTGGACAGCTCTGAGAGTGTAGGGCAGCCGGCATGGCCGCGAGAAACTGCACCCCATCCATATCGGGTAAGTTCAAATTTAGTATCAGGCAATCTGGCCGGGCCGAGTGGTACAGGGTCAGACCCTCTGTACCGGTTACAGCCTCGATGCAGGTATAGGCTACAGCCGGGTGCCGGCTGAGGAAGCGGCTACACACTGCGCGATCCTCAGTGTTGTCGTCGACAATCAAGATGGTCAGGGAGGGCAGCGCTGTCATGTGGCTTTCTTCCTGCCGTTCAGTCTCGTAGAAGCACCCGTACATGTGGTGTAATAGCAATGGATGATGGGTCAGGATCGTTTGAGGCGTACAGTCTCTTCCTGACAATACCACTTTCAGCTTTCACAACTCTCCTTGGGGTTGTGTAGAGAATGGAGATGCTAGGGTACATAATCTGTCTATGTATCCAAAGGCCTCTTGCGCCGCTACAAGAGCAAACACCCACGTCTTGGGTGGGCGCTGAAAGCACGGCACACCCATGGGAAGCATTCGGTACTATAAAATATTCTACATTCTATAGCAGAAATCCGCAGAAAAATGTAGCAAAGAATTTTCGAAAGATCATAAGGCCGTGCAATCCCCAAGTATCCGTCTAATATTGTTCCCTTTTATCTAAAATTATCCCTGTGCTCAGACTCACCCACGCTCATCCTCTCAAGATGAGGCTTCTTTTCTCAAAATGAGAGAAAATCATGCCGTACTGACGCGCTAGCAGGAGGCAATTTCTAGGGAAGAGGGTGCTCTAGAGACCTGGAGCTCTACATACAGCTACAAGTAATAGCAAGCTTTATGCCAGATGTCCTCAGCGCCTTGGCCCCTGCCTTCGTCGTAGAAGAAGGGAGACTACCGCCCTGATACAGAAAAAAGTTGTTCGGCTCCGAGTAGCATTACAGCGGACCAAGAACATGGGTCAGCGAAAGGATGCTCTTGCAGTGCTCAAAGCCAATAATCAGTGGGGGGTGGGACCTGTTTCAGCAATATGAAGCGACAGGCCACGTCACAGCCAGGCGGAGAGCTTGCAACCCTTGCGCAACTGGAAGAAAACATCTTCTACCCAGCGGTGAATGAGGAGACGGACGAGGGGCCGGCGCTGCTCAAAGAAAATCTGGCAGAATACAAGACCATGAAAAATCTCATCCAGCAACTGCGGGACACGGCTCCCCATAGTCGGGGAGTATACCAAGTTTAGAGAGCTGCTCCAAAACGTTGACTACCACGTGGCAGAAGAAGACACTGACCTGTTCCCGCTGGTGGAGGAGGAGCTTGAGAAAGACATGCAGGACCTCCGGCATAAGATGCAAGAACTCAAAGCGCAGATTTTAGCCTCGTAACGAGCCTGTCGAGCGTCCCCTAGGTCCGGCGGACCCAGAGGACTTCTGCTCTCTCATAGTGATAGAGAGTCTCTAAATGATAGGCATTTGATCCTTCCCTAACTCATTAGTGATGTGCCTATATGCGTGGATTGCCCTTATACCGTTGATGGTTTTGTATAATTATGCCTTCCTAGCTTCGTTGGCAAGGATATTGCAAAACAAATTGCAGAATAACATAGCATGGCGTGCTGTCTGACGACCATCAATCTCGCATGTATATAAGGAGGATAAATATGGTTCCTGGATTAATTATGTGGTTGCTAGGAGTCCCTCTAGTGGTGATTATCCTGCTGTTTATCTTCCGTATTATTTAGTTTTTGAGTGCCTCATTCGCAATATAATAGTACAAGGGTCACTGCGAATGAGGCACCAGTTCTTTCTCTTTATAAAGAGACTAGAGAACATGTATGATTCTCTACAAAGGGCTGCAAAAAAACGAAAGTGATGGGAAGGTATTGTCCTGTAAGAGAGGTACAGGTCTTTTAGTTTGACTGCAAGAACATGCAGCAACGTTGGCAGAAAGCTATTGTCAAATTTGCAGAAGAGGTGCAGAAAGTTACTTACTCATTTTACTCCCCCAAGAAGGTCGCGATCGGCGTCAGGCTTTCGACGTGGTCGGCCAGGATTTTGAGGGTGGCAAAGAAGGGGACTGCCAGGAAGGCGCCCGCTACCCCCCAGAGCAGCCACCAGAACAATACGCCGACGAGGACCGCTACAGGATTGAGCTTGAGACGCTGTCCATAGACGAGCGGACTCACCAGGTTGTTCTGCAAAGCTGCGATCACCAGATACGTGCCGGGAACGAGGAGAATATGGCCCAGAGAGTCGAACTGGCTGAAGGCCGCCGCGCTGAGCAGGATAAGCATGCCGGTCGCGCCAAGATAGGGAATGAACTCGAGCAGGATCGTCAGGCCCCCCCACAGCCAGGGCGAGGGCATCCCCAGTCCCCACAGCGCGAGCCCGACCACGACCCCCTGCCCGATATTGATCATCAGGGTGCTGACAATATATTGGGTGACAGCTTGCTGTACCTGCTCCGTCACCGTGACGGCGGTGCGTTTATCCCGAAACAGGGGCAGCACCTCCACCAGTTTCCGTAGAAAAAGATCGCCCGAGGCCAGGAGCAGATAGAGTAGAAGCAGCACCTCTGCAAGACCGGCCACGAGGGCTGCGGTTGTCCCAAAGAGCTGCACTAGGAAGGGAGGAACCGCCGGCGGCGCGGGTGCCGGCGGCGGCTCAGGCGTGGCGGATGGCGCGCCGCTGGGTTCTCCCAACGCCTGGGTGGCATGGGAGACCTGCTCCAGAGACTTCCGGGCTGGAGCAAGCTTGCGCCCGGCGGCTTCAAAGCTTGCGGGCAGCTGGCTCAGCCACGCCCGGACCGGGTTCACTAATGCGAACCCACCAAAGACAAGCACACCGAGGAGCCCGAGGCTCACCAGGGTGGCGCTGAACACGGTGGAGATGTGTAGATGTTCCATGCCACGGACGATGGGCCGGAGCAGGGCGTTGAGCAGCAGTGCCAGAGCAATGGGAATGAAGAACGCGCGCCCAACGTAGAGTGTGCCAATCCCCGCCAGGGTGGCCAATATCACGATACCAACTGCTTGCGCTCGCTCCCAACTGGTCATATGTGCCTGCTCTCCTAAGTGGGGCCCTGCCTGAGGGCATGGCAGGTTTGAAAACCCAAGAGGCCCACACAGGATCACGCCCACACGAGGCGCTCCAGGCACCAGGAGAGGAACTCCGAGGCCATCCGGCTACGCCTTGGGCGCGATGGTGCTCTTGCTCGACGAGATAACCAATAATACGAATCTTAGCGGAGAGCAAGAGCCGTGCCAGCCATGCTCTTTGCGTATAGCAGCGAACCATTGCGTGTACAAAGGAGGTACGATGCGGAAGGAGCCAGCGACAGCACGCGGCATCACTCCCTCGTCCACCGCGCTCAAGCTTCCGGTCATGTTGGGATCCCTGCCCATGACCATGCTCGCGTTTCTCCTGCCCCTGTACGCAAAACAGTTCGGAGCCAGCGCGCTGAGGATCGGGGGACTCTTTGCCGTAGCCCAGATGATGACGCTCCTGTGTCGTCCGGTGCTTGGCTGGGGTGTTGATCGCTGGGGGCGCAGAGGCTTCTGCCTGGCAGGTCTGGTCTGCTATGCTGGCGCCATGGGCGTGTGTGCACTGGCCAACTCTATCACGACACTGTATCTCGCCCAACTGCTCAACGGCCTTGCGACGGCGTGCACTTGGACAGCCGTCTATACGATCACGTCAGAACTCGCCCCGGCTGCTACGCAAGGCGAAGCCCTGGGGCGGGCTGATGAATACGCTCATCGCGGTGCCCTCTACGGCATGGGATTGGCCCTAGTCCTCTTGAGCTGGTGGCCTCTGGAGACGGCCTTGCGCGCGCTCTTTCTGAGTTATATGGCCTTTGCGGCCATAGCAGTCGTGGTGGCGTGGAAACAGGTGCCGGAAACGTGGACAGCGCCTCCCCCACAGGGAGAGCGCCAGACCCAGGCTTTTGGACCACTGGTGCGCGTGCTCCTGCTGGTTTTTCTGAGTTACCTCTGTACAGCGCTCGTACGCCCGGTGTTTGTCGTGTTCGTCCACGATGAGCTGACCCAGGATGTGCGTCTCCTGGCTCTGACGTTTCTCCCCGTAGTGCTCCTGGAGAGTATCCTGCCCTCACGCCTGGGACACCTGAGTGATCGCTGGGGCCGCCGACCGCTGATCATTGCGGGCTTGACCTGGGTGGGGCTGAGTTGCCTCTGTCTCCCCCTACACTCTGCGCTGGTGTGGACGATCGTCTGGTGGACCCTGAAAACGCTCGGACTCGCCGCCGCCCTGCCTCCACAGAAAGCCTTGATCAGCGATCTGACAGCAGCCACCGCGCGTGGCACCGGCTATGGCTTGCACACCTTTGCCACCAGTTTCGGCTCGGCCGTCGGACCATTGGTCGGCGGCTGGGTCTATGATACCCATGGCCACCCTGCTCCGTTCGTGCTTACGGGACTGCTCTTGCTGACGAGTCTGGGATGGGTCCCGCCGCTGCTCAGGGGGCAAAGCTTGGGAGAGCCTCAGCACCCGGGCGAGAGGCGGGGGTTGTCATGATGAGACTTTTGTGGCCCGCGCAGGATTGAAAGTTCCACTATGGTGCAATGCCTCTCGCCTCTCAAGTTGAAAGAGGGGTATTCTCATTTTGGGAGTGGCTGGGACTCCTTTATGCCTGCCGGCGATTTTATATCACATCAGGCAAGATCAACCTGCAGTCTACGTTCGAACTGCATCCAAGGCAGAATGCTCTCCCTGGCCGGGCAACCCGGGAGTGCCAAAGGGGCAAGTTATATGCCATAGACTCCCTCTCTCGTGGAGTAGGGGAGACCTTCGAGATGGCACAGCCTTTGCATCAGCAGGCGTAGATTCCTCACGTCTTAAAGCTCAATCAGAGAGATACAACCATGTTACACAGTCGCAGCATCCAGAATTACGTATGCGCCAGCGAAGACCGAGTGCTCATACTCCTCAGCGCCTGGCTTCTCGCCTGTGGGCTACTCCTGACGGAAGACCATCAGCAGCTAAGACAACATCAGGCTCACTTAAGGAAGAATAGACAATGCTACACAGCTGCAGCGTCCAGAACCATATAAGCGCCAGGGAAAGCCGGCCAGGCATTCTGAGTGCCTGGCTTCTCGCCTGTGCATTGCTCCTTCCCGTAAGCATACAGGCGCAGACGCCTGCTACGTCTACTGCACGCGAATTATCGACCGCCTTTCGCAGTGTGGCACGCCAGGCGGTTCCGGCCGTGGTGTTTATTACCGTAGAGAAAACGCTTGAATCGCGCAATCCATCGGCCCCCAACAATCCATTTGAGGGGTTTGGGGAAGACTTCTTGGAGCGCTTCTTCGGCCATCGGTTTCCTGGGGGACAGCAGCCCCGCGAACGGCAACAGGGGGCGGGCTCGGGCTTCATCATCTCTAAGGATGGCCTGATCCTCACCAATCATCACGTCGTTGGGGATGCCGACCGCGTTACGGTCAAGCTCAACGATGGGCGAGAGTTCACGGCTAAAACGATTGGTACCGATCCGCCGTCGGATGTCGCCGTGATCAAGATCGACGCGACGGACCTGGCCGTCTTGCCACTTGGGGACTCTGATGCCATGGAAGTGGGGGATTGGGTGATTGCCGCTGGTAACCCATTTGGCTTGACCGAAAGCATTACGGTAGGTGTGGTCAGTGCCAAAGGCCGGAGCCGGCTGGGCATTGCCGACTTTGAGGACTTTATCCAGACCGATGCGGCGATCAACCCTGGCAATTCCGGTGGACCCTTGATTAACCTGCAGGGCGAGGCCATTGGGGTCAATACGGCCATCGCCTCACGCAGTGGCGGTTATATGGGGATAGGGTTTGCCATCCCCAGCAACATGGTAAAGGCTGTCAAAGACCAACTGGTCACGTCTGGCAAGATGGTTAGAGGCTATCTGGGTGTCCGCATTCAAGAACTCACCAGAGCCCTGGCCCAGTCGTTGCATATCGACACCACCGAGGGCGTCCTGGTGGCAGATGTCTCGAAGGATTCGCCGGCAGCGAAGGCCGGTCTGAAGCGTGGCGATGTGATCCTGGCCTTTAACAACCGTCCCACGCATGACCCTGGGCAGTTACGCAATATTGTGGCCATGAGTGCTCCCGGCACTAAGGTGCCGGTACAGCTCCTGCGCGGTAACAACAAACGCGAAGTAACTATTGAGCTGGGTGAACTGCCGCGCGAGCAAACGGCGGCACGCGCTGGCGAGGAGGCGCAACCACCAGCTCGGCTCGGGTTCAATGTGCAGAATCTCACCCCGGAATTAGCGCAGCAGCTTGGCTACAGCGACACTGAAGGTGTGGTCGTGGCGCAGATAGACCCGCGCAGTGAGGCCTATCAGGCCGGCGTGCGCCGTGGCATGGTGATTCGTGAGGTCAATCACCAGGGTGTGAGTAATACGCAAGACTTCCGGCAGGCTGTGCAGAAGGCGGAGCAGGATAAGCAGCTGCTTATGTTGGTCCAGAGCCAGCAGGCCACCATGTATATTACCTTTCCCTTAGGCTAGTGAGGCAGAGGACTGACTGTTTCGCTCCCTCTTCACGGGGGAGCGAGAATCATAGGAGCAACTGATGGTTCAGGCGTTCTCGCCGGCCTCTAACAGCATCCGTCGGATCTGCTGGGCGTACATCTTGAGTTCTTTTGCTTTCATTTTGTAAGATTCTGCTACTTTGCTCTGACCGTGCTTCGCCTCGCCCATCCGCCAGGGTCATGAGGATACGTACACGGTCCTCCATAGTGCGTACTGCGGCCCAAAGCGCGTATTCAATCATTTCTGACTGGCCCGCCAGCAGGCTCTCAGCCGTAAAGGCATGACCCAGGCGACAGCGATAGCGGTGGAGCTTCGCGTCGCGGAGTTCCCACAATAGTCCGCCACACTCCGGACAAGTCGCGGAGACCGACTCGCCTAGTTCCTTTGCACAGTCATGGTTGTCAGTAGGGTTCTCAGCAATATCTACTTCAATACGCAGTTCTTCTGGGGCAGGGAGAGTTGCCGCGGGTAGCTCCTGGCTCAAGCGATACAACACCGCTCCCATTTTGAGCACTGGCAAACAATAATCGACCTCGACATGTTCTAAAGCACTCCGGGGCATGTCCGGATAAAGCGCATCCTTGGGGTCTTGCACTATAGCAATACCGCCACAGCGCTTGATCGCCAGGAGCCCAGCGGTCCCATCATTTTGTAGACCGCTCAACACGACGCCTACCACACGCGCTCCATAAGCCACAGCCGCAGAGCGAAAGAGGGGATCAATGGCAGGACGGACACGGTTTTCCCGCAGGCCACGCGTTACACGCAGGCAACCCTGCTTGACGAGCAAGTGGTGATCCGGCGGGGCCACATAAATATGCCCTAACTCAAAACTCTCACAATCCTGCGCTGTAGTGGCTGGAAGCGGGCCGGCACGGTTTAAGATCTGTGCCAGGTAGCCTGTAGCGGTAGGGATGACGTGCTGCACGACGAAGATCGTAGCCGGCAAATCCTCTGGAAACTGCGCCACCAGGTTCGAGAGGGCCTCAACGCCTCCCACAGAAGCCCCAATAACGATAATATCATGACCTTGCATGGTACCATCCTCAGTGTTTGGGAATGTGAGAGACAGTCCCCGGTGCTTGCACTGCTATATGGGTAACAGCAAGCTTTATGACATATCGTGGAGCTGTGCCTATCTGATCTCCCAT
>Ga0075428_100009884_pt1 | contig 10601 bp, 7 predicted proteins | sample RhiMetdeltSRZDD2_FD_75291 | JGI IMG/M metagenome (GOLD analysis project Ga0075428, IMG submission 75291) | Populus rhizosphere microbial communities from Tennessee, USA - Rhizosphere MetaG P. deltoides SRZDD2 | ecosystem: Host-associated > Plants > Roots > Rhizosphere > Soil | place: USA... | reverse complement strand
GCCTGAGAAATTGGAACCTGGTTTGGATTTTGTTTCTGGGCTTGCTAGTGTGGAATTGGCGCGGCTGGCTTCATTCATCCGCAAGGCCCCTCATCTTGACGGTGTTGCTGGCCTTGGTTGCCTACAATGGGATCTACATGATCACTCCTCACGATGTGATGTGGCACTTGCGAACTTCTGGAAGCCGCTTGCTACTGCACATCCTGCCACAGGTGATGTTCCTGATCGCTTTGGCGTTTGAAGAAACAGGAAAGAAACCATGAACTTCGGATCGGAGATTCCAGGCTGCCGATTGTAACTCGGCTGGGACTGAGAAACAGATTGACCGATTTGTGACACTGATCGCCACCCAGTGCTACTAGGTATGCATCCCGGAGGCTTTCTTCTGTGAAACCCACAAAGCGAGGACCGATCATTGCGATCGACGGCCCGTCTGGTGCAGGCAAGAGCACAGTTGCCAAACAATTGGCGAAGCGACTTGGCTATCTGTATATCGATACCGGAGCCATGTATCGTGCCATCGGTTTGAAGGCCTGGCGCAACAACCCGAGGCTCGACGATCAGGATCAGATCGTCGCTATTGCCCGGAATTCGAGGGTGGAGCTCAAGGATTCGGCACAAGGGTGCCAGGTCTTTCTCGACGGGGAGGACGTGACTGAGGCCATTCGCGCAGAGCCAATCAGTCAAGCGGCATCAATCGTGTCGGAGATTTCCAGGGTTCGGAAGGTCCTGGTGACGACGCAGCAGCAAATGGGTGAGGCCGGCAGGGTCGTCCTGGAGGGAAGAGATATCGGTACCAAGGTTTTTCCGAACGCAGACTTGAAAATATTCCTGGACGCATCCGAAGCAACTCGAGCCCAGCGGCGCCACGCAGAGAATTTGCGGAAAGGCGTCAAGCTCAGCCTTGAAGAAACCATCGCTGAAATCCACAACCGGGACCGGCGCGACAGTCAGAGGGCAGATTCCCCCCTGGTGCAGGCTCACGACGCGATTTATCTGGACACTTCAGGGAAAACGATTGAAGAAGTTCTGGGAGAGATTCTGCGGCTAGTGGAAGGACTAAGCAACTGAGGCTAGAGTCGTTTGAAACTTCCGATTCTCACGGAGGGATGCAGACCCTCTGTCGGAATCCGCGATCGCACTCCACACACTCCTCGTTATCCTCCGTTGCTCATCGACGCCAGAAAGTCGAGATTGGTCTTCTTTTTTGATAATCGCTCCAGCAGAAGCTCCATCGTCTCGACGGGCGAGAGCGGGTTCAAAACCTTGCGCAAGACCCACACCCGGTTCAGCTCGTCCTTTGGCATTAACAGCTCTTCTTTGCGCGTACCCGAGCGATTGATGTCGATGGCTGGGAACACTCGCTTCTCAACGAGCTTTCGCTCAAGGTGAACTTCCATGTTGCCCGTGCCTTTGAACTCTTCAAAGATGACGTCGTCCATACGGCTGCCCGTATCGATGAGGGCAGTTGCGATGATCGTTAGGCTTCCCCCTTCTTCAATGTTCCTGGCAGCTCCAAAGAAGCGCTTCGGGCGTTGCAGCGCATTGGAGTCAACACCGCCTGAGAGCACCTTCCCTGAGGGGGGAACAATCGTATTATAGGCGCGCGCCAGTCGAGTAATCGAATCCAACAGAATCACCACATCTCGCTTGTGCTCTACCAGCCGCTTGGCCTTCTCGATGACCATTTCGGCCACCTGCACGTGGCGGGTCGCTGGTTCATCGAAGGTTGAACTGATCACTTCCCCATTGACCGAGCGCTGCATGTCGGTCACTTCTTCCGGCCGCTCGTCGATCAGGAGGACGATCAGGATGATCTCGGGATGGTTCTGGGTGATCGAGTTGGCGATCGTCTGCAACAGCATGGTCTTCCCAGTCCGCGGCGGCGAAACGATCAAGCCACGTTGCCCCTTGCCAATGGGTGTCATCAAATCCATCACGCGAGCGGAAAGATTGTCCGAGGCTGTCTCCAACTTGATCCTTTGATTGGGATACAGTGGCGTGAGATTGTCGAAGAAGATCTTGTTACGGGCGACGTCAGGATGCTCGAAATTGATGGCTTCCACTTTGATGAGCGCAAAATAACGCTCGCCATCTTTCGGTGGACGGATCTGACCCGAAACCGTGTCTCCTGTGTGCAGGTCAAACTTACGGATCTGGGAGGGCGACACGTAAATGTCATCGGGTCCGGGAAGATAGTTGTAGTCGGGGGCGCGCAAGAACCCGAATCCATCGGGCAGGGTTTCCAGCACACCTTCAGAAAAGATTAAGCCACTCTTTTCGGTCTGAGCCTGTAGGATCTTGAAGATCAACTCCTGCTTGCGCATACCTGTGGCACCCACCACGTTGAGATCTTTGGCGATCTGCGTCAACGCGGTGATATTCATTTCTTTGAGTTCAGCAATGTCCATACAGACTCCTTGGTGGTTCCCCTCGTGGCTCTCAAGCCCGGGGAGAAGTGGTTCGAACGAAAATGAGCCTACCGGCCTGAATGAAGACTTTCGGCAAAACTGTCTCGGCCGGAAGAATTGAAACGTCTATGAATGCGAAGCTTTCATCCCGATGTGCGGGCCGAGCAGTCCCCAGACTTCGTGTTGGCCCGCTCCCTCGATGGCAGAATAAGCTACGACTGGTACATCTGGGCAGAAACTCTGAGTGTGGTTGATCGATTTTTGTAACTCAACTCTGGATAGCTTATCGGACTTTGTAGAAACTATGAAGAAAGGAAGGAGATTTCGTTGAAGCCACGCAGCCTGCTCGAAATCCAACTGGGTCGGACCAACGCGAGAATCAACAATCAAGACGCAATGCGCCAGCTGTTTCCGGCCCCTGAGATATTCCTCAATCAGGTTCCTCCAAGATTGTCTTTGTGCCTGAGGCCGCTTAGCATACCCATATCCAGGCAAATCTGCAAAGAAAAAACTCCGGTTAACTCGAAAGAAATTGATTTGCTGTGTCCGCCCTGGGGTAGAACTGGTTCGGGCCAAACCCTTCCGCCGGAGTAGGCTGTTGATCAAACTGGATTTCCCGACATTCGAGCGGCCCAGAAACGCAATCTCGGGGAAGGACTCCTGAGGAAATTGGCTGGCGTGCGCGGCGCTACAGACGAATTCAGCGGAAGCAATCTTCAATGAGTTACTGAATCCTGAGAATAATCTTTGTCGATTGCCGCATTATACTTCCCGAGGTCTTCCTCTTTCTCCTCGATCACTTGAACTGGCTTCTCAAGAGCGACCTTCAAGACTTCATCCATTGTTTCGACAAAATGGATGGAAAACTGATCTTGAATGTTGCTCGGAATTTCTGTGAGGTCCTTTTCGTTTTCCTGGGGCAGCACAACGGTCTTGATCCCAGCCCGATGAGCAGCCAGAAGCTTCTCTTTGACTCCTCCGATCGGCAAAACCTTGCCTCGCAGCGTGATCTCGCCGGTCATGGCGACCTCGCTGCGTACCGGGTTCTTGGTCAGGGCCGACACCAGTGCCGTAGCCATCGTAATCCCGGCGGAAGGCCCATCTTTTGGGATGGCTCCCTCGGGTACGTGAATGTGCAGGTCAAAGCGGCGGTAAAAATCGCGTGAGATACCCAGCGAATGGGCGCGAGAGCGAACGTAGCTCATGGCCGCCTGCGCCGACTCCTGCATCACATCGCCCAGCTTGCCAGTGAGTGTGAGTTTCCCCTTGCCATCCATCAAACTGGCCTCAGTTGCAAGCACTTCGCCACCGACCTCGGTCCAAGCCAGGCCTGTGGCGAAACCCACTTCATTCTTCTCCTCCGACTTGCTCTTTCGGAACTTGATCACGCCCAAATAGTCTTTCGTGCTTTCAGGGGTGAGGGCGACGGAGACCTGGCTCCCTTCCTTAACCACCTTCCTTGCAATCTTGCGGCAAATCGAAGCGATCTCCCGTTCCAAGTTCCGGACACCCGCTTCACGGGTATAGTTCTGAATGATCGCCAGAATCGCTTGATCAGGGAAGCCAACATTCTTGCTGTCGAGTCCGTTGTTGGCAATCTGTTTCTTTACCAGGTAACGCTTGGCGATCTCCAGTTTCTCCGCTTCGGTGTAGCCCGAGATGCGAATCACTTCCATGCGGTCCTGCAACGGCTGTGGAACCGTGTGGATCACATTGGCAGTGGCAATAAACATCACTTGCGAAAGATCGTACTCTACGTCCAGATAGTGGTCGACGAAGGAATGATTTTGCTCTGGGTCCAGGACTTCCAGCAGTGCCGCCGATGGATCGCCACGAAAATCCATGCTCATCTTGTCTACTTCATCCAACAGAAAGACGGGGTTCTTGGTCCCGGCCTTCTTCATCATCTGGATGATCTGTCCCGGCAAGGCGCCGATGTAAGTTCGGCGATGGCCTCGTATTTCGGCCTCGTCTCGCACGCCGCCCAGCGAGAGACGCACAAACTTCCTGCCCGTGGCTCGGGCAATCGAAGTAGCCAGCGAAGTCTTACCGACTCCGGGCGGCCCGATAAAGCAGAGGATGGAGCCCTTCGGATTCTTCACCAGCTGCCGGACGGCCAGGAACTCGATAATGCGCTCCTTAATCTTTTCCAGCCCATAATGGTCCGCTTCCAGAACCTTCTCTGCTCGCTCCAACTTATGAATTTCCTTCGAGCGCTTCTTCCACGGCACTGCCAGGAGCCAGTCAATATAGTTTCTGGAAACGGTCGACTCGGCCGACATCGGTGGCATCATTTCAAGACGCTTCAGCTCTTGCAGTGCCTTCTCGAGCGTCTCTTTGGGCATCCCGGCTGTCTCAATCTTCCTCTTCAGCTCGTCGATTTCCGATTTCTCGTTGCGGCCCAGCTCCTTCTGGATCGCCTTCATCTTCTCGTTGAGGTAATACTCCTTCTGCGCCTTCTCCATCTGCCGCTTGACCCGGGAATTGATGGCGCGATCCATATTCAGTTTTTCGATCTCGACATCGAGAATGTCGCAAAGGCGGTTCAGCCGCTCAACGGGGCTGAAGATCTCAAGCAGTTCTTGCTTCTCTTCAATGCTCACAGCCAGGTTTGCGGCGATCGTGTCGGAAAGCCGGCTGACATCTTCCACTCGCACAGCTGAGAGCATGGTGTCATAGTTCAAATTCTGGCTGAGTTTCACATACTGCTCAAAGAGCGATGTAACCTTGGTGATAAGAGCCTCGCTGGCAACCTGAGAAGCGCCAGTGGTCGTTTGCCGGAGAACCGCCTTGAGGTAACGATCTTCATCATAGATCTGGACTGCCTTGGCTCTCTCCACTCCCTCCACGAGTACCTTAATATTCCCGTCTGGAAGACGAAGACTCTGGACAATGTTGGCAACTGTACCCACGGCGTAGATCTCAGAGGGCTTGGGGTCGTCTACGGAGGCGTCATGCTGAGTGGCCAGAAAGATTCGCTTGTCTCCGTTAAAGGCCACCTCGAGCGCTTTAACCGATGCGGGGCGCCCAATGACGAACGGAATCATCATGTAAGGAAAGAGCACCACATCCCGAATGGGTACCATGGGTAACGTGAGTGCGTCCAACTTCTCCTTGGTCTTATTGAACATGCTCAGTCCTTACACCTGACTTGAGATTAACCGCAAGGTCAACGAACCCCTGAAGCCACACAGGAACGGGACCTCAGAAGATTATAACATCGGTTTCCCGACTGATACCCGGTCGCCAGTCGCATTGCGGCGCCGTCCACTCCAAGCAGCAAGACCTCAACCTGCCTTTTCCAAAAGCGAAAGGTCGATCCTGTTGGAGGAAACCATTTCCTTTGTTACCGCAAACTCTTTGAGCTTCCTTTGAGCGGGAAGCAGATACATCAAGTCGAGCATCAAATCTTCAATGATGATCCTCAGGCCACGTGCACCTACTTTGCGCTGTTGGGCGAGTTCGGCGATGGCTTCAAGCGCATCGTCTTCAAAACGAAGCTTGACACCTTCGTAGTCGAAGAGCCGCTGATATTGCTTGACGAGAGCGTTCTTGGGCCTGGTCAAAATCTCCACGAGGGCTGCCTTGTCGAGGTCGCCCAGGGTTCCGACGACCGGCAGACGGCCAACAAACTCGGGGATCAACCCATACTTGATTAGGTCCACCGGCTCGACACGCTCCAGCAGAGCGGTATTGCGTCGTTCCTGAATGGTCTTGACCTCGCCACGAAAACCGAGCGTCTTCTTTCCAAGCCGCCGCTCGATCACCTTTTCCAAGCCTACGAAGGCACCGCCGCAGATAAAGAGAATGTTCGTCGTGTCGACCTGAGTGAACTCCTGATGCGGATGTTTTCTGCCGCCCTGCGGCGGGACGTTCGCGATTGTCCCTTCCAGGATCTTCAGCAAAGCCTGCTGCACACCTTCACCGGAAACATCCCGCGTGATGGATGGGTTCTCGTCTTTGCGACAGATCTTATCGACTTCGTCAATGTAAATAATCCCGTTCTGGCAGCGTTCAATGTCGCCGTTCGCGTTCTGCAGGAGCTTCAGGATAATGTTCTCTACATCCTCGCCCACATATCCGGCTTCTGTCAGCGTGGTGGCATCAACAATAGCGAAAGGAACACTCAAGCGCTTGGCGAGGGTTTGGGCAAGCAAAGTCTTGCCGGTTCCCGTTGGCCCAATCAGCAGGATATTACTCTTGTTCAACTCCACATCACTGCGGCGCTTCGAAAGCTCAATACGCTTGTAGTGGTTATAGACTGCAACAGCCAGTTTCTTTTTCGTCGTCTCCTGCCCAATGACGTATTCGTCTAAGTAAGCCTTCACTTCATGCGGTTTGGGAAGGGGGTGACTCTTGACGTCAGTTTCGACGGTCTGATCGTCATCGATAATGTCGTTGCAGACGCGTACACACTCGTCACAGATGAATACGGTCGGGCCCGCGATCAGCTTGCGAACATCGTTCTGACTCTTATTGCAGAAAGAACAACGCAGAGACTCTTCACCGCTGTTTCTTTTCAAGCCACTAGCCTCCCCAAGATGAAGGTGTATTCATCTTTAAACAGCATATACCATTTTTCAGGGTTGTCTAGATGGAATGCTCCGGTGCGCTTGTCAAGGAGCCACTACTCGTGACGAACGATCACCTGGTCAACAATACCGTATTTCTTGGCCTCTTCCGCGGACATGATGAAATCGCGCTCCACGTCACGCTCGACTTTTGCCAGGGCCTGTCCGGTATGCTTCACGAAAATTTCGTTGCAGATCGACCGCATGCGCAGGATTTCACGGGCGTGAATGTCAATATCCGTTGCCTGTCCGGACAAGCCGCCATGGATGGATGGCTGATGAATCAGGATGCGCGAGTTCGGCAAAGCGAACCGCTTCCCCTTCGTTCCCGCCGCCAGCAGCAAGGCTCCCATGCTAGCCGCTTGTCCGACGCAAATGGTAGTGACATCCGGACGGATAAACTGAATGGTGTCGTAAATAGCGAGTCCGGCCGTAATCGAACCGCCGGGACTGTTAATATAGAGAGAGATGTCCTTCTCGGGATCCTCGGCTTCCAGAAACAGCAGCTGCGCTGTGACCAGGTTGGCAATGTTGTCGTCAATGGGAGTCCCCACAAAGATGATATTGTCTTTCAGCAGGCGCGAATAGATGTCGTAGGCTCGCTCTCCTCGGCTCGTCTGTTCGACTACCATCGGAACTAACATGACGCGCAGGCCCTCAACTGGTTTTGAATGGGATGATGTGGGTTAGGGTTTGACAATAATACTCTGCGGATCTTTGAGTCTCGCGAGACTTAACAATAAGTCTAGACTCTTCTTATTGCGTATTCGGTCCCTGATTCTATCGATCGCTCCATCCTTTGTCAAGCGCGATTTGACCGCTTCAAAGGACTGATGCGCTTCTTCCGCGCGTTTAGAGATGTCCGCATCCAGCTCTTCCTCACTCACCGTAATGGCCTCTTTGTCAGCGATGTGCTCCAACATCAGAGCTACCTTCACGTCTGTCACAGCGAGTTCTCTCTGGCGCTGCTGGAACTCGGCCCAGTTGATGTCCAGGGTCTGTGGATGAATCCCTCGCGCGATTAGCGACCGCAAGTAATCATTGAGACGATTCTCGGCTTGCTTTCTCACCATCACTTCCGGCACCTCAAACGGATTGTTCTCAATAATCCGCTCCACCAGCTTTTCCTGCATTTCAGATTGGGCTGCCCTCTCCTTACTGGCGGCAATCTCTTCTCCGACATGGCGGCGCAACTCTTCCAGAGAGCCGAATTGACCCGTGTCTCTGGCGAAATCGTCGTTCAAGTCGGGGACCTGCTTCTGTCTGATCCCCTGGACCTCGATTGCGTAGTCGACTTCCGAACCCGCCAACTCCTTGTTCGGAAAATCGTACCCATACTTTACCTGGAAAGACCGCTTGTCGCCAATCTGCGCCCCAAGAAGGTTCTCGTTGAACTCTGCCAGCGTATTGCTCGATCCCACCTCGCAGTAAATCTCTTTAGCTTCGAGATCCTTCCGGCCCGGTTCGGGGAACTTTCCAACGTAGGAAATGACAGCAAAATCGCCGTTTTGGACCACCCGACCTTCAACTGGAACGAACTGAGCCATGCGCTCTCGCATCTTCTCCAGAGCCGCTTCGACTTCTCCATCCTTAACTTCGACTGGAATCTTGTCGATCTCCAGCCCTTTGTAGTCGGAAAGCTCCAATTCTGGCAGGACCTCAAACTCCGCCGCAAACTTGAGAGGCTGGTCTTCAGAGTATGACAGATCGTGAATCTGAGGTGCGTCCAACGGATTGAGGTTTTCAGCCTTGATGGCCTCGGCGAAGTGCTTCTGGACACTCCTTTCGAGGAAGTCTTCCCGAATCTCCCTTTTGAAGCGCTGCAGAACAATCGAAAGTGGAGTCTTACCTCTGCGGAATCCGGGAATGCGTGCCTGCTGCTGGAAGCGGCTGCAGACGGCGGAATAGGTTTCCTTCAGATCCACTGCCTCAACTTCAATATTGAGGCGTCTCTTGCAGGCGCTTGTGCTGGTGACTTCGACTTTCAACAGAATAACCTCAGTTCCCGAACATTCGGTACGACTCTCACCAGACAGGATGGTTCGGAGGAGTAAACTCAGACCTGAAGGGAACCTGGTGCGAAAGAGGGGAGTTGAACCCCTACCCCTTGCGGGACTGGATCCTAAGTCCAGCGCGTCTGCCAATTCCGCCACTTTCGCAGGGTGTGATCGTCACAAAAAGAATTTCTTCTACGGATGCCCCATCGCCGATAGTGCCAGGGAAAATACCTTCAACGTTAATTGAGCCGATTGAGTCAATTAACGCAAGCTTTGTAGCACAGATTTTTTTGGAGTGTCAACGCTACCCCGCTCTTGGTTGAAAGCTCCGAACCACACAGCGCTCAGTCGTTCTTGTAGGCTCTGACCGGATCGCCCTGCAAGGCTCACGTCCCGCTTGGGAGAGGTTTGAAATTCCTTCGACAAGTATCCCAGAAACTGCTGACCTGTTGTCAGGCATAGCGCAAAGAGTCCCGGGTCGTTGACAACGGGAACGGCCTGTATGGACGTTCGAAAGAGATCTTTGGCAAGATCCCGGTATTTGATGTTCCCGGTCGCTTCGGAGAGTGCCATCAGTCCCGGCGCCAAAACCATTCCCAGCTGAGGAGACCTCGCCAGCCGTTTCTGCTCCACATCCCACTCCGACCGGCTCCTCAAGATCCAATCTGCCGAGCGTTCGATGCGGCTGAACACCGTCTTGTCGTTGACTAATTCGTGGTAACGTCTGAGTGCTTCCCAGACAGGGCCACAATGCCATGCGCTTTCACCCAGGGAGTCGCGAAAGTCTTCCTTCCAGCGCTTCGCCAATACCGGAGCTGTACTTGCCAGCTTCGCTGAATCGCCGTCCTGCCATGCATGCAAAGCCTGCAACAGAGGCAGGCTGTTGTTCAGCCAGCGTCGGTCTCCGGTCACCTCATAGCTTCTGAGCACACCTAGCAAAGCACTTCCAACATCTGCTGTCGTTTCGGCGAACCGGAGTGTAACATCTCTTGAGAGGCGCCCAGCCAGTAGGCGCGCTGCGTCCAAATGGCGGCGGTTTCCCGTCAGCAGAAAGGAATCGAACAGCCCTTCGATCGCGGTTCCGGCAGGCTGACCGACTGAGCTGACGTCACCCACTAGGCCAACATCAGCTGCGTGAGCTAGGCTTTCCTCGGCGAACTCCAGCGATCTCAAATCGCCGGTCCTAAAGAAGTGAAGATACAAGGCGTGAGGCAAGTCACCACGAACAGGGCTGGCTGCCGCCTCTGTGTTGAAGTCACCCAGCCAATTCGAAAACCGGAACACGCCGTAACCATCGAGTAGTCGGTCACCAACCCGTTGGGAGGTGTCGCGGGCAGCCAAGAGAGCGTTCCGCCTTTTTAGCACCCAGGCATCAAATTCGGAAAACAACGACACAAGTTCAGGCTTCAGTGCATCGGAAGCGCCTTCTGCCAAAGGTCCGAACACGTTTGTGTCCTGGCAATACCAGCGTCCCGGCGCCACGGCGTAAAGAGGCTTCTGAAATCCGAGCAAGACTCTCTTGACCTGCCCTGAAGCGAAGTGGCGTCTGCCGTGAAAATGAAACAGCATTTCATGCGTGCGCGCTGTTCCCGGCAGAAGAGCATGCCCCCGCGCCTGCGATG
>Ga0075428_100009881_pt1 | contig 10604 bp, 11 predicted proteins | sample RhiMetdeltSRZDD2_FD_75291 | JGI IMG/M metagenome (GOLD analysis project Ga0075428, IMG submission 75291) | Populus rhizosphere microbial communities from Tennessee, USA - Rhizosphere MetaG P. deltoides SRZDD2 | ecosystem: Host-associated > Plants > Roots > Rhizosphere > Soil | place: USA... | reverse complement strand
CAGCGAGCTTCTTCCCGACCTCGACCTCGAGCTTCTCGCGTCGATGCTCGATCGCGACACGCTCTCGCAGGCAGTTCGCGATTTCCGCAAAGCGCTCCAACAGCGCGAATCGTGAGTTGTACGAACGCCACCACCATCGCCCTCTCCTGAATTACCTCGAGCAGATCGTCGCAGATCCGGCCGGGATTTTCGGCCGAGTAGCGCGGCGTATACTTTTCTCATGTCGACAGCCGCGGCATTGCCCGAACGCGCCACTGCGACGGAACACGACAACATCGTCGTTCTTCATGACGTCTCGTGGGAGGACTACGAGAGCCTTCTTCGAATGCGAGGCGAACACTCCGTTCCGCGGATCAGCTATCTCGAGGGGGAGGTCGAGATCACGAGTCCTTCGCGGGATCATGAAACGATCAAGTCGTACATCGGACACTTGCTCGAGACGTGGTGCGTCGATCGCGGAATCGAGATCAACCCTGTAGGCAGTTGGACGCTCAAACAGAAACGGAAACGAGGCGGCGCGGAGGCCGATGAGTGCTACATCTTCGGCACGGAGAAACGAGACCGTCCGCACCTTGCCATCGAGGTCGAATGGACGCGTGGCGGGATCGACAAGCTGGCGATCTACGAAAAGCTCGGCGTCGAAGAAGTATGGTTCTGGCGCAAGGGTGTCATCGAGGTCTACGTGCTCACTGAAGGGGCGTTCAAGAAGACGGAGCGCAGCGAGCTTCTTCCCGACCTCGACCTCGAGCTTCTCGCGTCGATGCTCGATCGCGACACGCTCACGCAGGCAGTTCGCGATTTCCGAAAAGCACTCGGCGAGTCGTAAGTTGTACGAACGCCACCACCATCGCCCTCTCTCCAGACGCGAATTCGCGAAGCGGGTCGCGAATCACTTTCTGCTCTCGCTCGTCGGCGTCGCAATCGCGTTAGGGATCGGCGTCGCTGGTTATCGCTTCGTCGCCGGTCTCGATTGGATCGATGCGCTGCTCAACGCGTCGATGATTCTCGGCGGGATGGGACCGGTCGACAAACTGGAGAAGCCGGAAGCGAAGCTGTTCGCCAGCGCGTATGCCCTCTTCTCCGGTCTGGTGTTCGTCGCACTGGCCGGATTGTTGGTCGCGCCGTTCCTGCACCGTCTGCTGCATCGGCTTCATTTCGATGAAGAGCGCGACTTGTGAAGGCGCAGCTCTTCGAACAATTTCACGAGCGCGTCGGCCTGGTAGTTCGCATTGAGTCCGCTCGGATTCGGCAGCACCCAGATCTTCGTGGCGCCGATCCTTTCGTTCTGCAGGCCGAGTGATGCTTTCGGACGCTCGAACGCGGTGCGATACGCGCCGACGCCGACGATGGCGAGACAGCGCGGCGCATACCTCTTCACCTTCCGCATGAGACTCGCCGCACCTTCGATCAACTCTTCGCGCGAGAGCTCATCCGCGGTCGCGGTCGCGCGCGCGACGACGTTCGTGATGCCGATGCCGAGCTTCAGAAGCTCGCGCTGCGCCGACGGATGGAAGAGCCGCGGCGTGAATCCGGATCGATAGAGCACCGGCCAGAAGCGATTGCCCGGACGTCCGAAGTGATGACCGACCGCCGCGGTGTAGAGGCCGGGATTGATCCCGCAGAAGAGCACATCCAGATCGGATGCGATGACGTCGGGAAGAGTCTTGTTCCGTGCAGCGGCGAGATCCGCTTTGGTCGGACGAAACAAACTCAGAAGTTGAGCGCCAAGCCGCCGATGTACTTCTTCGACCGTCCCTCGGGTGTCAGCGTCTCGATGAGGTACGGCGAGTTCTCGGCATGCGCGAGCTCGAGCCCGAGGAGGATCTTGAGATCGACCGGGAGATAGAGCGACTGCGCCATGCGCACGTGAATGCGCTCGGTGCGATAGTCGTCCTGGCCCGGATCGCCGGGCTGCTGGATCTCGCGATAAGAGACGGCGAGCGTCGTGCGCGTCGGATTGAACGTCGACTGCAGGTCGCCCGTGACGTACACCTTCTCGCGCTCCTTCGCCGGATCACTGTTCGTCGCCGTGCCCGCCGATGTCGCGACATCGATCGCGAACCGATTGCCGAATTCGCGGCGATACGCGAGGCGAAGATCGCGACGCAGATCGCCGGAGTCGACGTACATGCCGTCCCAGAATTGATTGTGCTCGTCGGCGAAGACGATGCGCAGCGGCTCATCGACCGCGGTGAACGTGGCGATGGCGGAGAAACGATTCTTCCCATCCTTGCCCGACACGATCCCCAGCGTGTACGCGCAGCGCGGAAGCACGCGCGCGTCTTCGCTCCAGAACACGAGACTCGGCAGCAGCACGGTCGACGTGTCGCGGTCGAGAACTTTATAGAGCGCGGATCCGACGACGGACGTGTTCTCCGTGAGCTTCCACTCCGCTCCCGTGCGCGGCGCCCACTCCTGTCCTTCCACGCCGACGCGGCTGGCCATGCCGTAATGAAGAATGACCGACGGCACGACGGCGAGCGTTCCGTTCGCGGAGAAGTCCGCCATGCGCAGACTGGTCTCGTTGCTGTCGACGCTCTCCTGCGTCACGCGAATCGCGACGCCGATGTCGCCGCGGCGCGACTGGAACACCGGCACGTTGCCCGCGATCTCGATCAGATTCGATCCGACCGGATGTTCGCGATAGAGATTTTCCTGCTCGAAGTAACGAACCTGCACTTTCGCCGGTCCGTGGGTCCACTCGAAGTTGTGCGCGCGGACGTCTACCTGCTGGCCCTCACCTTCCCTCGCCTCGGCGTACAGCCACTTGCTCTGCGTGGAGGCGATCCGGTAGGACTGCGATGCGGACGGACGCACTTCCATCGAGACGACACTCGATTCCGCGACCGGCGCGCCGAAGCTCACGTTGTCGTTAGGATCCTCGAAGCGCTGCAAGTTGCCGCGAATGCCGACCTGCCACGTCTCGCCGATGCGGCCCTGCACGCCGAGGGCGGTCTGAGCGAAGGCGGTGCTGGAAGGCGTGTTCGTCACGCCCGTCAGCGAGAACATCTCGCCGCGGAAGCGCGGGATCTCGTACGACGCGACCTCCATCGGCTGCATCGCGAAATCGAGATCGCGGAGAACATCCGGCGGCAGCGATCCGCGCAGCTCCCAGATCTCCTGATTGACCGACTTGCGATTCGCCTCGCGCTCGGCCTCGAGCCGAAGCGCGAGCTTGTTCTTCGGCTTGGTCGGAACGAGCGTCGTGATCGCGGGAACGAAGCCCTGCTTCACGGCGATGATCTTGTAGATGCCGGCGCGAAGCATCGGCAGCGTGAACGATCCGTCGCCGGCCGTCCACGCCTGTGTGGCGTCGAAGTCCTGAAGGTTGAGAGCGATGACCAGTGCGTTGGCCACGGGGCGAGCGGCGTTGGTGACGGTGCCGAGAACCTGGACGGCCGCAGGAAGAGGGGCTTCAGCTTGTGCAGATGCGGCGACAACTGCGACAAAAGCCGCAATAGCGAGAGCTCGAAACCGGCGCATAAGCCTCCTCGTCGTCGTTGAATCTCTCCATGGGAACGCCGCTCCCAGCCACCTCACTTCCCGCACCCCCGGCGACACGCCGGTGAGAAGTTCCTGCGGATGTTACACCCGGATGACTGGGAAGCGAGCGGGACGTAACGGTTTGGTTGCGCGGGACCTATCATGATTTCCATGGACAAATACGAGAAGGTCTTCTGCTTTTCCTGCGAAGAGGAGATCCGTCCAACCGATCTCGAGTGTTCCCACTGCGGTCGCGCGCGCACCGCACCTGCCTGTCCGCGATGCAGCCATCGCGTCGCGGATTCAATGGATCGGCGGATCTACATGGCACAGGAAAACGGGCGTTATCCCTGGCACAAGGACTGGGACGGACGCTGCGCAAACTGCGGATTCGAGTTCGTCGCCCATCTCCGCATCCTCTCCGGACACCACACATTCTTCAACGGCGACATGGGCGACCTCGCCGAGCGTGTGCGCGCGGAAGGCGAAGCCGCGTTCGCCGGGCACTCGCGAATCGAGATCCGCGGCGGCGAAAGCGTGCACATGGCCTGCGACGACTGGAACTATCAGCCGACGATCGAAGTCCGCATCGTGCGCGACACGGCCGCGAATTACGGGGTCGATGAAGGACTGGCGAAAGAGATCCGCTTCGAGATGACCGCCGAGGAATGGCGGGCGATCGCGGAACAGCTTCAGGGACCGCTGAGCGTGCTCCTGCAGCGACAGAGCTGGTCGCGCGACACGACGTGACTACTCACGCACCCGATGCACGCGCAGCAGGTTCGTCTTCGCGCGCTGATAAATCGGTGAGCCCATCAGCAGCACGATGCGGTCGCCGGGACGCACGATGTCCTTCGACAGCAGGAAATCATCGACGCGGTCGACGATCAGCTCGTGATACTCCCCCACGTCCTTGAGCACGAACGGCTGCACGCCCCACAACAGATTCATGCGCCGCGCGACCCAGCTCGATGGCGTGAGGGCGATGATCGGCACGCGCGGGCGGAACTTCGACATCAGCCGCGCGGCGAAGCCGGTCTGTGTGAAGACGACGACGTACTTCGCATCGAGCTGCTCGGCTGCGTAGTTCGCCGCTCCCGCGAGCGCATCCGTGAACTCGTCCGCCTCGGAGATCTTGCGGAACGGCTCGCGCTCCCACTCGAATGTCGCATGCTGACGGTTCGCCTCCGCCGCGAAAATGATGCGCGCCATCATCTTCACGGCTTCGACCGGATATTTTCCCGACGCGGTCTCCGCGGAGAGCATCACCGCATCGGAGCCGTCGAAGATCGCGTTCGCGACATCGGATGCTTCCGCGCGCGTCGGCCGCGAATTCGTCGTCATCGACTCGAGCATCTGCGTCGCGGTGATGGCGAAGCGTCCCCAGCGACTGGCGCGCGCGAGGATTTTCTTCTGAATGATCGGCACTGCTTCCGGCGGCAGCTCGACGCCGAGGTCGCCGCGGGCGACCATCACGCCATCGCTGACCTCCAGGATCTCGTCGAGATTGTCGATCGCCTGCGGCTTCTCGAGCTTGGCGATGACATTGATCTCGTCGCCGTCCGCGGCATGCAGCAATTCACGCAGTTCCACGATGTCCGACTTGCGGCGGATGAACGACGCGGCGATGTAGTCGAGCTTCTGCTCGGCCGCGAACTTCACGTCGATGCGGTCCTTGTCCGTGATCGCGGGAATCGTGAGCTCGGAGTCGGGGAAGTTCATCCCCTTCTTCGACGAGATCGGACCGCCGTGAATCACGCGCGTGGAGACGTTCTTCTCGTCGACCGCGGTCACGACCAATTCGACGAGACCGTCGTTGATGAGAATGCGATGGCCGATCTGCACTTCGTTCGGCAGCGGCGTGAACGGAGTCGAGACCTCGCGGTTGTTGCCGAGGCGCGGCTCGGTCCAGATCACGAACGGCTGACCGGTCTCGAGGGTGTGCACGCCGTCGACATCGCCGATGCGCAGCTTCGGACCCTGGATGTCGCCGACGATCGGCACGTAGCGGCCGAGCTCCGTCGCGACGCTGCGGATCGTCGCGACGAGCTTGCGATGCTCGTCGTGCTTGCCGTGAGAAAAGTTGAGACGGAAGGCATCGACGCCCGAAGTCAGCAGCCGACGGATCATCTCTTCGCTGCTGCTCGCGGGGCCGAGCGTTGCCAGGATTTTCGTTCGACGCATAATGCGGCGCCGAGTCTATCAATGAGAGAGCTGAAGCCGATCCTCGCCGCTTCCCTCTTCGCGCCGCTCGACGACGCGCTGGTCTCGCTGCTGCGAGGCTTGTCGCTCGACGAATGGAATGCGCCGACGGTCGCCGGCGCGTGGACGGTGAAAGATGTCGCGGGACATCTGCTCGATACGAAGATGCGCCGTCTGTCGCTGCATCGCGACGGATACATCACACGCGCGGTCGTGGACGATCTCGCGACCTTCATCAACGGGATGAATCGCGAAGGCGTGACGTGGATGAGCCGGATCTCACCGGCGATCCTGATCGAAATGCACGCGACGTACGGCGCGCAGATGGCGGCATTCTTCGAGACGCTCGATCCCTACGCGACGGCGAAGTTGAGTGTGAGCTGGGCGGGCGAAGACGAATCGGCGAACTGGTTCGACATCGCGCGCGAGCTCACCGAGCAATGGCACCATCAGCAACAGATCCGCGACGCGGTCGGACGCGCGCCGTTGTACGAACGCTTCCTCGAGCCGGTGATCGACACGTTCGTTCGTGCGCTGCCGTACACGTATCGCTCCGTCGATGCGCCGGAGGGAACGGCGATCACCCTGCGCATCACCGACGTGTGGACGCTCGTGCGCGAGGAATCGCGATGGCGGTTGTACGCGGGCGAGTCGCCATCACCGACGACGGACATCACGCTGCGTGGCGACATCGCCTGGCGCTTGTTCACGAAACAACACGTCGATCCACAGGCGCGGATCGAGGGCGATGCGCGCTACGCGCAACCCGTATTCGGCATGACCTCCATCGTCGCGTAATGCGTGGGGCCGGCGGCCCGCCGGCCGTTGCGCGGCCTGCTAGGCCGCGCGCGCCGGGCCAGCGGCCCGCGCGACGGCGGGCCAGGCGGCCCCGCCCCACGTCAGCGCGCCGCCAGCGCCGGCTGCAGCGATCTGCCCAGCACCTGCGCGATCGCGTCCACTTCGCGCACGCACTGCGCGAACATCTCCGGCAGCAGCGCCTGCGGTCCGTCGGAGAGCGCTTCTTCCGGCTTGTGATGCACTTCGATGATCACGCCGTCTGCTCCCGCCGCCACCGCCGCGCGTGACATCGGCAGCACTTTGTTCCGCTTGCCGGTGCCGTGGCTCGGATCGACGAAGATCGGGAGATGGCTGATGCGCTTGACGGCCGGCACGATCGAGAGATCGAGCGTGTTGCGCGTGTGATCCGCGAACGTGCGCACGCCGCGCTCGCACAACATCACGTTGAAGTTCCCCTCGGACATGATGTACTCGGCCGACAGGAAGAGCTCCTCGAGCGTCGCGGACATGCCGCGCTTGAGCAGCACGGGCTTGCGCGCGCGTCCCGCGCTCTTGAGCAACGAGAAGTTTTGCATGTTGCGCGCGCCGATCTGGATGCAGTCCGCATACTGCTCGACGAGCTGCAGCGACTCGTGATCGACCGCTTCCGTCACGATCGGCAGGTCGAACTCCTCGCGAACGCGCGCGAGGATCTGCAGCGCTTCTTCGCCGAGTCCCTGAAACGAATACGGCGAGGTGCGCGGCTTGTACGCGCCGCCGCGGAAGAGCTGGCCGCCCGCATTCTTGATCCGCTCCGCGATCGCGCGCGTCTGATCGAGCGACTCGACCGCGCAGGGACCGCCGATGACGATCACTCCGTTGCCGCCGACGTCGACGCCGCCGACGCTGATCACCGTGTCGTCAGGCTTGGCCTCGCGGCTGACGAGCTTGTACGCGTGCGAGACCGGAATGACTTCTTTGACGCCGGGGAAGTTCTCGAGCACCGTGGGGTCCGCTTTGCCGCTGTGCCCCGTGATGCCGATGGCGGTGCGGAACGCGCCCGGGATCGGATGCGCGCGGAACCCCATCCGCTCGATGTGACGAACGACCGCTTCGACCTGTTCAGGCCGCGCTGCGGCCTCCATGACGACCAGCATTGATGAGCTCTCCTGGATATCCGCTGCGCTCAGGAATCGAGGCCGTCGCGCACGGCGTTGTGCGATCCGTCAGTATAATCGACCGACAGACGCGGCAGATTCCGGAGATCCCACGCATGAAGAAGGCGCTCGTAGCTCTCTCTCTCTCGACATTGATCGCCCTTCCCTCCTTCGCGAAGTACATCGTCGTGCTCAAGTCCGGCACGCAATACATCGCGAAATCGAAATGGACCGTCGTCAACGGCAAGGCGATCGTCAGTCTCGAGAACGGACAGACCCTGCAGATCGATCCGTCGCTGATCGATGCGGCGAAGTCGGAGCAGGCGACGAAGATCGGCATGGCGAATACGAACGTCATCGATCTGAACACGAACGCCGCTGCGAACACCGCGACGACGCCGCAGCAACCGTCCCTCGGCTCACAGATCCGCCTGCGCAGAGTTCCCGCGCAGCCGCAGCCGGACGTGGAGCAATCGAAGCCGGTCACTGCTCCGCCGCCGGTGACGGCGCAGGGCACCATGTCGCAGCAAGTTCTCGACAAGTTCGAGCTGGCGATGGAGAACATCGGCGTCTTCGACCGCACGATCAAGTCGACCGGCGCGAACAGCATCCGCCTGGAAGCGAGCGGCGTCGACACCGAGGAGCGCGTGTTCAATGCCATCTCCGCGACGTCGTACCTGATGGTGCGCAACGCGAACGTCGACGGCGCCCGCATCGACATGGTCGAGCTCTTCATGAAGACGAGCCTCGGCAACTCGGCAGGACGCTTTCAGATGACGCGCGCGGACGCCGAGGCGATCAACAACAAGACCATCTCCCAGCAGGACTACTTCGTCCGCAAGGTGATCTACTAGCGTTGCCTTCGCTGATCGCCGAATGCCTGGCGAAAGGTGATGACCTCCGCTCGAGCGCGGCGCACGCCGCGTTCGAGAGTCTCCTCGAACGAGCGCGCAGCGGCCCAATCGTTTCGATCGGCGGAGGGCCGGCGCGCATTCATCCGCGTCTCGTCAATCTCAATATCGTCTGTGCGAACGGAGTCGATCTCGTCGCGACGGCGTACCGACTTCCGTTCGCCGACGCGTCGATCGCGGGATTGCATTGCGAAGCGGTGCTCGAGCATCTCGAACATCCGGATCACGCGGTCGCGGAGATGATGCGCGTGCTCGAGCCGGGCGGTGTCGTCTTCGCCGCGACGCCGTTTCTTCAGCCGTACCACGCCTACCCCGATCACTATCAGAATTTCACGCTGAGCGGTCACCGCCGCCTCTTCGAGCGCGCCGGCTTCTCGATCGCCAGCTCCGGCACGTGCGTCGGTCCGACCTTCGCGCTCGTCGACCTCGCCGCGAACTACGCGCGCGAGTTCACGCCGGGACGCTGGCCGTCACGCCTGCTCGAGCGCGCGATCCGCATCGGCGGACGCGCACTGCGCCTGCTCGACGTGCGACTGCGGCATCACGAACGATCGTCGCTCTTGTGCTCGAGCACGTTCGTGCTGGCGAAGAAGTAGCGAGTTGCGCGTAGCGAGTTGCGAGAGTGTTTCCGGTTCACCGCAACGGCGCGCGCAACTCGTCACTCGCAACTCGCTACTTATTTCACCACTTCCGCATGCACACTCTTCGCGAACACCATCATGTAGCGAAAGCTGTGCACCTCAGGCGTCGTGACGACGTGCTCGCCGGGTGCGAAGACGATGGGACGCATGTTCGATTCGAGGAGGCCGAGCTCTTCCTGCGCGTTGGCGAAGCGCACGTTGATGGCGCGACTCAGCGGACGATCGGCATCGATGCGCAGTCGCGCATGCCCTTGGGTGAATCCGAAATCGAACGCGGTGGCTCGTGCTTTTTCGGAACCCGCCACGGCGATGCCCTGCTGTGTGCGGATGACCGGAATCAGTCCCATCATCTCCGTCGCCGTGCGCGGCGCGAGTAAAGAGGTCGCAGCCGCGGCGTGCGCGCGCTGTGCGACCTCGAGATAGTTCCATCGCCCGATCGGCGGCTCGCCGATGATCAACGGCCGCTCCGGCCAGCTGTCCGATGTATCGCGCGCGAGCAGATCCGCAGACCAGCGTCGATGAATCGTCCAGTCCTGGTTCGTCACGATCCAATTCTCGGTCTCCGGGGCGATGTCGATCGAGGCGATGAGACCGCCCACGCCCTGCGGCGAGCGCACCGCAATCACGATGCGATTGCCTTTGTGCTTCACGAGCTCGGAGATATCGTAGAGATCGATCGTGCGATTGTTCGGATCGACGAGACGTCCCGCGACTTCGCGCCCGTTCACGTAGAGCGTGTATTCGGGATCGCCGAGAACTTTCAGATGCGTGTAGACGCGATGCTCGGGCAGATCGAAGTCGCGCGACGCGAAAAACGCGAGTGGCTCGTTTGCCGCCATCCGATGCTGCGCCCAGATCCACTGCGCGCGGCCGGTGACGTCGAAGAATTTCTGCGAGTAGGTGCGATGGAGATGGCTGAACGCGGCGGTCGCGACGAGCACGGAGAGGAAGAAGATCGTGAGTCGTTTAGAATCGCCGCCCGTCATGCGGTCGGTGATTGTAATTCCCGCGCGCTTCGCCGCGACGCGCTTTCCCGGCAAGCCCCTTGCGCTCATCGCCGGCGTCTCGCTGATCCAGCGCGTGTACGAGCGCGCGGTGAAATCGGAGCGCGCCGAAGCCGTCTACGTTGCGACCGATGACGATCGCATCGCGGCGCACGTCGCGTCGTTCGGAGGAAACGTTCTTCAACCCGCGGGCGACTTCGCCACCGGCACCGATCGCATCGCCGCAGCGCTGAAGCTCCTTCAGCAAGTGGACAAGCGCGACTTCGACCTCGTCGTGAACGTGCAGGGCGATGAGCCGCTGATCGACATCCGCACCGTCGATGCCCTCATCGATCTGCTCCGCGAGCACGACACGGAGATGGCGACGATGGCCTGCCCGCTCGCATCCGACGAGGAGTTTCTCGCGCGCGACGTGGTCAAGGTCGTCCT
>Ga0075428_100009880_pt1 | contig 10605 bp, 12 predicted proteins | sample RhiMetdeltSRZDD2_FD_75291 | JGI IMG/M metagenome (GOLD analysis project Ga0075428, IMG submission 75291) | Populus rhizosphere microbial communities from Tennessee, USA - Rhizosphere MetaG P. deltoides SRZDD2 | ecosystem: Host-associated > Plants > Roots > Rhizosphere > Soil | place: USA... | reverse complement strand
ACGATCTTCGCGCTGTTTCCCGAATGCGAGATGCTCGATCTCGCGGGGCCGGTGCAGGCGTTCTACGAAGCGAAGCTGCTCGGGGTGCCGTACGAGATCTCGTACTGCGCGCCAACGCCGGAAGTCCCGTCGGCGCAGGGGCTCGGGTTGAGTCGACTCGAACCGCTGCCTGAGGCTCGACCCGGTGACCGGATCATCGTTCCGGGCTATCCGCCTCGAAGGGCGCGCGTGCCGGTGAAGCTCGTGACCTGGCTGCGGCAGGCACACCGGGCTGGCGCGGAGCTGTGCTCGGTGTGCACCGGTGCCTTCGCGTTAGGCGAGGCAGGCGTCCTCGACGGGAAGTTGTGCACCACGCACTGGAAATGCGTACCCGATCTCAGGGCGCGCTTCCCGAGGGCGCAGGTAGTGGGCGATCGGCTGTTCGTGATCGACGACGGCGTCGTCACGAGCGCCGGGATCGCGGCCGGCATCGACATGGCGCTGGCCCTCATAGAGCGCGACGCGGGGCCGCTCATCGCGGGCGAGGTCGCGCGCGAGATGGTGGTGTACATACGGCGCGACGGGGCGCACGATCAGGAGAGCGTGTACCTCGACTACCAGACGCACCTGAGTCCCGGCATTCACCAGCTGCAGCAGCACCTCGTCGGGAACCCCGGGTCACGCGAAACGCTCGGCGAGCTCGCGCGGATCGCCGGGATGAGCGAGCGAAATCTGACGCGCGTGTTCAAGCGCGCGACCGGCATCTCGATCCACGACTACCGCGAGCGACTCCGCGTCGCGCGCGCGCGCGATCTGATGAGGAACCCCATGATGACGCTCGACGCGGTCGCGGCGGCGTGCGGGTTCGCCGACGGCCGGCAGCTCCGGCGTGTCTGGGCAGCGCGCTTTGGGGCGCCGCCCAGCGCGACTCGCGTCAGGGACTCATCCGTCCCTTGAGCTGTTGCGCCGCGGCCAAATGCACGACGATGTGCGGCCGAACGTCGTTCTGCAGGCTCGTTCGCAGCACAGCCTGCTGCGCCTTCGCGATGAACGCGTCGACCAGCGCCAGGGTCCGTTCGTGCGCCGTGACCTGCATCGCCATGTAGTGGAAGCCGAAATTGGCGGCCCCGAGCCCGGAGACGTCAGCGATCTCGGCGTTCTGCTGCCTCGCCAGGTCGTCGTTAGGCACCGTGGGAGTGATCTTGAGCTGGGCCGCCACCTCGTCGACCTTGGCGTCGAGCGCCGTATGCTCGCTGATCATGTTCGTCCCGAACGACTTGACGTCGACGTTCGAGGAGCGCTGGACGGCAAGTTGCCCGGCTGCGATCTCGGCGCGGTTCGCCTCGTGCAGCAGGCCCAGGATGTCCGCATCCGATCGAACCGACTTGACGATGCCGTTGGTAACGTCCTCGGGGCTCGTGCCATCATCGCCCTCTTTACAAGCGGACACAGCAATAACCGCGACGGCGAGCGCAGCGCGCACCGCGGAACGTCGCAGACGATTATGCATCGCGTTGCTCCATGCAGGTTCTCTGAGGCGGTCACACGGATTGCGACCGGATGAGCGCACAGCGCAATGGTCGTGCCGAAGCAACCACAGCGTTGTCGGGGTGGTTAGTCGCGTTTTCGCGTCGGATAAATTCTCTCGCTAATGCCTTCGTGCACCAGGAGGATGACGCTGCGTTGCGCGACCGGCCATCTCGACGCACCATGTTAGGCGGCGTCGACTGACCAGGGACTGTCGACGAGCCGTGAAGCAGCACGGGTTCCTCGCGAGGTGCCGTCATGGCGGAGCCCTTCCTGGCCGAGATACGCATCATGAGCTTCGCCTTTGCCCCGAAGGGCTGGGCGGTCTGCGATGGGCAGGTACTTCCCATCAACCAGAACCAGGCGCTGTTCGCGCTCCTCGGAACGACGTATGGTGGCGACGGGCGAGTCACGTTCGCGCTTCCCGACCTTCGAGGCCGAACACCAGTACACGCGGGCAACGGGCACGCCCTCGGCCAGAAGGCCGGCGAGGCGGCGCATACGCTCTCACTCGCCGAGCTTCCGACCCACACCCACGTCGCCCGAGCCGTCACCGACAAAGGGGCGACAGCGGCGCCTAACGGGAACATGCTGGCGGCGACGAAGGGCCTCTCCGCGTACAGCGCGCCAGTGAACCTGAGGGCGCTCTCGCCGTCGTCGATCTCGAACACGGGCGGAGGCCAGCCTCACCCCAATGCGCAGCCCTTCCTGACGCTGAACTTCTGCATCGCGCTGCAGGGAATCTTCCCGAGCCGGACCTGAGGCGACCATGGCGCAACCCTATGTCGGCGAGATCCGGATGTTCGCGGGAAACTTCGCTCCGGCTGGCTGGATGTTCTGCGAGGGACAACTGCTCCCGATCGCCGAGTTCGAGACGCTCTTCCAGCTCATCGGCACCTCGTTCGGCGGCGATGGCCAGATCACGTTCGCCATACCCGACCTCCGGGGCCGACTTCCGGTGCATCGGGGTGCCGGGCTGACGCTCGCGCAGGCTGGGGGCGAGGAGCAGGTCACGCTCACCGTGCAACAGATTCCGCCGCACGCGCACGGATTCCTGGCCGCGGCGGAAAACGCGGTGACGCCGCTGCCCGCCGCGCACACGCTCGCGCAGACAAACGCGGTCAACCTGTACAGTGGCGTGGCGCCTAACGTCGCGATGGCTTCGCAGGCGGTCGGCGTCGCTGGGGGGGCCCGGGGGCACGACAACATGCAGCCGTATCTCTGCGTGAGCTTCATCATCTCCCTGTTCGGCATCTTCCCGTCGCCGAGCTGAGGCGCCCATGGCAGATCCATTCGTTGCGGAAATCCGGATCTTCCCGTTCAGCTTCGCGCCGCGCGGGTGGGCGCTCTGCGACGGGCAACTGCTTCCGATCTCGCAGAACACAGCGCTCTTCGCGTTGTTGGGCACGACGTACGGCGGCGATGGGAAAAGCACGTTCGCGCTGCCGAACCTGCAAGGCCGCGCGCCCATGCATCCGGGACAGGGCGTTGGACTCTCGCCGCACCAACTGGGTGAGACCGGAGGCCGCGAAACCGTCGCGCTGTCGGAGAGCGAGATCCCCGCGCACTCTCACACGATGTTGGCACAGAGCCGGGCGGCGAACAGTCGATCGCCCGCGGGGAGAACACTCGCGCACCCGGCTCGCGGGATGCCGTACGCCTCGCCGTCACCGAACCTCGCGTTGCTGGCGAATGACACGCTCGCCCCTGCGGGTGCTCAGGGCGCGCACAACAACATGATGTCGTATCTGACGTTGTGCTTCTGCATCGCTCTGCAGGGCGTTTTCCCGCCGCGGTCGTGACGCCTCATCGCTCCACGGCGACGTGTTCGCTCGAACGGTGTCTGGCCGACGGGGGTACTCCGGCACTCGCACTGCGTGACGTTAGGCCAGACGACGAACCGTTTCTCTTCCGCGTTTTCGCCGACTCGCGGCGAAACGAGCTCGCGCGCGTTCCGTGGACAGAGGCGCAGCGCCTCGCGTTCCTTGCGAGCCAGTTCGCCACTCAGTATCGCTACTACCGCGAGCACTACGACGGGGCGACGTATCACATCGTCCTCGCCGACATGGAGCCAGTCGGGCGACTGTTCATCGCGCGATGGCGGGATGAGACCCGGATCATGGACATCGCGCTCGTGACCGAGCACCAGGGCATTGGCATTGGCAGCCGCGTGCTCAGCGCGTTATGCGCGGAAGCGGATGCCACGGGCGCGCCGATGGGTATCCACGTGGAGAAGCAGAACCGAGCCCGACATCTCTACGCCCGTCTCGGATTCGAGCCGCGCGAGGATCGCGGCGTCTACTGGTATCTCGTGCGTCCGCCGTGCGCCGTCAGCTGAAGACGGCCTCGTACCGCATCCCCTCCTCATCGGGTCCGATCGGTACGAGGAAGAGATCGAGCGCGCCGAGGTCATCATGATGTAGCCGATAGATGTGCTGAGGCAGCGGCGCGCCGGGCGAGGAACGGAACACGAGGGAGAACGGCGTCCGCCCGCCCGCGCGTGCCGAGCGCCCGTCGGCGCCTGGATCCGGCGTCACTTCGATCAGTCGCGTCGCGATCGTGGTCGCGTCGTCGATCACGAGGCGGAACAGCTCTCCAACGCGCCCCGCAAACGTCACCCTATCGATCGACTCGAGCACGGCCAACGGGTTCGATGGAGTCGCGTCAGGAGTCAGAGGTTCACGAGCGTCTCGATCATCGGCGTCCATGCAGCCATCTCGGTTCGCGCCGTGACGTCCGAGAGCACGACGAATGCCGCGGTTACTCCGCGCTTTGGCACCCGAACGGGGACAACGTGGGCGCTGAGCCAGCGGCGCGGCTCGCCGACCGATGCTACGGCGATCTCGTCTTCGCGCACGTTGTCCTCGGTAAGCAGTGCGCGTGTAATGGCCCACTGCAGCGGCTCCAGACGATCGATGCGAAGCGATCGCGCCGTCTCGTTCGCGAACACGACCTTGCCGTTGGCGTCGACTATCATGAGCCCGACCGGGACGTGCTCGAGGAGGTCGTCGATGACGGCTGGGCTGATCTGAAGCGCGTCCGCCATATGCGAAAATGACTCGGCGTGTCCGGGACTGAGTGTCGTCGCCATCGGGCCTCCTGAATAGGTCGTTGCGTAGGCTATGGCCGGCATGCTCGCGTAGCAGTAGGAGACTCGCCTCGTTTGCATCGGGGGGATCCCCGACAAACGTCGAATGGAAGAGGCCGGGTAGGGTGAACTCCGACTCGCCATCACCATCCGCCCGACTGACCCCGCGCCGGGCGGCGGGCATCTATCGCCGCATGACGCAGACTGTCCTCCCTCGCTCGCCGGCCGACGCGACGCTGCTCGACCCGCCGATTCCAGCTCCCGGGTCTCCGGAAGAGCTGCGCGCTTTCGCCGGGCTCCAGCGAGGGCTCGCGCCGATGTTCAGTCGCGTGTTCTCGAACCCGAAGGCGGCGCGGACCGTCGTCGTTATCCCGAGCATGTCGCTCGATCACGAGGAGCTCGCGAAGCTCGAGGGTGCGTCACGATACGAGGAGCGGTTTCTCTGCCTGCTCATGCTGCTTCAGTTACCGGCGACGAGAGTCCTCTATATCACGAGCGAGCCGATCGCGCCGGCGATCGTCAACTATTATCTGGGGCTCGTGCGCGGCGTCGGCCGGCGCGATTCACGCGAGCGCCTGACGATGCTGACGTGCGACGATCCGTCGGCCGCTCCGCTCACCGAGAAGATTCTCGCACGCGGCCGGCTCATCGCGCGTATCCGCGGGCTCATCGACGATCCTGCGTCGTCGCACCTCACCTGCTTCACCGCGACCGCGCTCGAGCGCACGCTCGCGGTGCGACTCGGCATTCCGCTCTACGGCTGCGACCCGGACCTGTGGCACCTCGGCACGAAGAGCGGGAGTCGCGACGTCTTCCACCGAGCCGGTGTGCTCGCCCCGCCAGGCCATGAGCATCTCCGCGGCGAAGACGACGTGATCCGTGCGCTCGTCGATCTTAAGCGAGAGCATCCGACGATGCGACGCGCTGTGATCAAGCTCGAGGAGGGCTTTTCGGGCGAGGGCAACGCGATCTTTTCGTACGATGGGGCACCTACCGGCCCGGAGCTGACACCATGGGTCAGAGCCGTTCTCCCAAAACGCGCGCGATTCGTGGCGCCGGCCGAAAGTTGGGCCGCGTACCGCGACAAGCTCGCTCGCATGGGCGGCATCGCCGAGGCATTCGTCGTCGGAACGGACGTGCGGTCGCCGTCGGTGCAGTGTCGCATCGACCCGTCCGGCGCCACCCAGATCATCTCCACCCACGACCAGGTGTTGGGCGGCGCGAGCGGACAGGTGTACCTCGGATGCAAATTCCCCGCGGAGCTGTCGTGCTGTCCGGGGCTGCACGCGGCGGCGCGCCGAGTGACGGACGTGCTCGCGAGCGAGGGTGTCGTGGGCCGATTCGGGATCGACTTCGTGTCCACGCGAACGCATAACGAGTGGCGCCATTACGCCATCGAGATCAACATCCGGAAGGGTGGGACGACGCACCCATTCCTGACGCTGCAGCTCCTGACCGATGGCACTTACGATTCGGCCACCGGGCGCTTTCGAAGCAAGGCGGGTCGGCCCTGCTTCTACGTGGCGTCGGATAACCTGTGCGATCCCGCGTACATGGCGCTCACGCCCCAGCGCGTGATCTCAGCCGCCGCGCATCACGGACTCGCGTTCGACCCGGGCGCGGAGCGCGGTGTGATCTTCCATCTCATGGGAGCGCTGCGGGAGCATGGGAAGCTCGGTGCGGTGTGCATCGGGCCGACGCGTGAGGATGCGCAGGAGCTCTTCGCGAAGACGATTGTCATGCTGCGGCGTGAAGCGACGCCGAGGTTGCCGCGGCGGTTGCCGCGGCGCATGTCTTGTCATAGGGACATTGCGACCGCGTCCTTGTCCGCTTGAGGACAGCCAGCCCCATCGCGTCGTCCTGGCTCGCCGGTTGGTCCCTTGGTACCGCGGGAAACCGTGTCATCACGTCTGGCTGTTCAGCGAGGCCGGGCGGAGTATCTTCGGGCCGGCTGTGTCGATCACCACCTCAGGTCCCGGAGCTCGCGATGCGCCGCTCGTGTCCAGTCGTTCTCCTGCTGGTGACGTCCGCTGCGGCCGCCGGTGCGCAGGCCGCGCCTAACGGGTATCCGGTGAAGCCCGTTCCCCTCCCCGACTCGGCGGAGATCGCGCTCGCGGTCTCGGCGGCTCCTGCGGAGCTGTCGAATCAGGCCACGGTCTACGCCGTCCGAGCTGGCCAGGTGCTCACGCTTCGCCGCGGATCGAACGGCTCCGCATGTATGGTCGCACGGGACCTGCACGGCGGGAGCCTTTACCCGATCTGCTACAATCCCGAGGGGGTCCGGACGGCGCTGCAGCGCGAGCTGCTGGAGGTGCGGCTTCGCTCGTTAGGTGCGTCGGAGGACTCGGTCGAGCGCGCGGTGGCCGCGGCCTACGCGCGTGGCGAGCTCGAGACGCCGAAAACTCTGGCGCTCGCGTACATGATGTCGCCGCGGCAGGTGCTGTTTTCGAACCCGCGGGCCGACGGCCGCCGTGTTGGCGCATGGCATCCGCATCTCATGTTCTACGTGCCCGGCGCGACGCCTTCGATGTTCGGGTTGAGCAGCGAGGACGCCGAGCCGATCGCCGTGAGCGGGGCCGGGACGCCGAGGGCCGAAGTCGTCGTGAAGGTCCCGAAGTGGGCGGACGGAACGCCGGTGGCGGGACAGATGAAGGCACCTTGAGCTGTGGCGGAGGGGTTGACGACACGGTGCTACTATCCTCATAGTAGTACCGTGTGGTGGCATCATCCCCTGCCGCTGGAGCTCCGATGAGGGTGTTCGTTAGGCCTCCGAGCCGTCTGCGATGGCTCGTCTCTGCCGTCGTGTTCGGTGGGACGGTCGCCACGGCGAGTTGCGCGTCGGCGCGCATCAGAAAGGAGAACGCGCGCGCCGTCGCCGCGGCGGATGCGAAGATCCTCGAGGGGTGCTACGGCTGCCTCCAGGACGCCCGGCGCACGTACGAGCGTCTCACCAGTGGAAAGAACGCGAAGGGCTCGCCAGGCATCATCTCACGGTTGTTCGAGACCGAGGTCCTTCTCGCGCTGCGCGAGAAGGAGATGGGCCTCGATTCCCGTGCCGCGACGGAGCGGGCGCGGCTCCTGCTACCGCGAGTGCCCCCGACGCTCGAGCCGGAGCGTGTGCTCCACCTCGTGGACCTCGCCGTGCCGGATGGCAACGCCTACCCCCTGAAGGTGACCGAGGCGCGGCTCCGGAGACACAAGCTATCCGTCGACAGTCTCGACACTGAGCTCGCGTGGATCGAACACGCGCCGCTCACGCCCGCGGTGCGGAGGTATGTCGCGCTCGCCGCCGACTGCTCGTATCCCGATCGCTACAAGCAGCGCGGCGATACCGCGAATCCATTGGAGCGACGACGGGCGGTGCCGATCAACGCGCCGCCATTGCTCGCCTACCGGGCCGCGAACTGCGCCAAGGCCGACACGCTCGCGCTGAAGCGCGTGTTCGCGGTGGTGCCACAGTTCGACGAGGTCGCCTACGCACTCGGCAACGTGGTCGTGTGGTTCGCCGGCGAGACCGGCGGGGACGACGCGCGCAAGTATTACACGAGCGCACACGCGCGATTCCCTCGTGCCGCCGGCGTCACGTTCATGTCGGGGTGGCTCGAGCTGAACGTCGGCGACTGCGGAGAGGCTATTCGCTACTACGACGAGACGCTCGCGATCGAGCCGGCGCACGATCGCGCAATCCTTCAGAAGGCGATCTGCCAGTCGAACCTGCACGAGGATTCGGCGGCGATCGCGACGACCACCCGATTCATCGCACTCGAGACACCGGACATCGCGCAGGGCTATTACTGGCGCGCGATCAGTCGGCTTCGTCGCAGGGAGCTCGCCATGGCGCGAAGCGACATCGAGCTGGCAAAGGCGCGGTCGCGAGGAGCCGAAATTCTCACGGCGGCCGGAATCATCGAGTACGAGCAGAGCGACTTCGTCGTGGCCGAGACCGACCTCCGGGGTGCGCGCACGGCCCCGAAGGGCGATGAGAACTGCAACGCCGGTTTCTACCTCGGGAGCGTCCTGACCAAGCGGGAGGCATGGGCCGAGGCCGCGGCGTCGTACGACTCGGCCATGGTGTGCTATGACGACAAGGCGAATCTCCTCGCGGCGAAGATCGAACAGGTGCGTCGCGGCACGAGAGGGAGCGCGGAGTTCAGGGCGAAACGCATCGCTGCCCTGGAGGCGGACCTCGCCGACCGACACAAGCGAAACCAGACGTCTGCGTTCAATGCGGCGAGCATGAACGCTCGGCTGGGCAACCTCTCGCGGGCGGACGAACTGCTCGTGATCGCGGCGCAATCCACGGATCTGTCCGATCAGATCGCGAAGCTCAGAGAGCAGCTTGCACAGGCTGCGCGCCCGGCGGCCCAGGTACCACCGCGCCAGCGAGCTGTCCCTCGAGGTCGTAAGTGATAGCCCCGCCGGAGATTCGGCTCAGTTCTTGAACCCCGATGCCGGTCCCGAGACTGTCTCACTCGGGTTGAGGAATCGGTATCGTGTTCTTCCGAAGCTGGGAATCGCTCCTGCGGGTGGCGGTGAGCGCCACCCTCGTCTACATCCTCGTCGTCGCGGCGCTCCGCCTGATCGGCGCACGAGCCCTGGCGAAGATGTCGGCGTACGATCTGGTGGTGTCCATCGCGCTCGGTTCGCTGGTCGCGGCGATTCCGCTCTCGACCACGCTCACCGTGAGCGATGGCGTCACTGCGATTCTCACGTTCCTCGCGCTACAGGAGCTGACCCGTTTCCTTCAGGCGCGTTATCGTGCCGCGCGCCACCTCGTGCGGGAACGTCCGCACCTGGTCGTATGGAACGGCGAGTTCATCGAGGATCGCTTGAAGCAGATCGATACCTCGCGCGATGAGGTTCGGGCTGCGATCCGGCAGGCGGGCTTTCTGTCTGTGCAGCAAGTTCAGGCGGTGGTGCTCGAGAACGATGGTAACTGGTCGGTGATGCAGCGTGAGCAGTCGCCGGACCTTTCTGCGCTCGAGGGAGTGGACATTCCGGGGCACGGGCCGGTCGAAAACGGGGACGGTCCGCGGCCGCGGACGACTGTCAGGCATCGCCGGCGGTCGTCGCCGGGGTCGGACCTCTGACCGGCGGCTCCCAAGAGGGGTAGCCCTGCACGGGACGGCTACTTGGCAGTGTCGGGCACGAAGCGGAAGTCGTACTCCAGGCGAATCGTGTCGGCGACGCTCAGGACCACCGGCACGCGCGGCTGCTCGAGGCCGAAGTCCTTGAACGTGAACGCCGTCGTCGCCGTTCCCACGACGCCGTTGCCCTCCCCGCGTGCCGTCACCTGCCACGTCGTCGGACGAGTCGCGCCGTGGACGGTGAGATCACCCCGCACCGAGAACGTCTGTGACGACCCGGGCGCAATCGGCATGAGGAGACCCTCCAAGGCGACCGGCACCAATTCGGCCCGCGGGTATTTCGACGTCTCGAGCGTGCTGCGGCGAAGGAAGTTGTCACGTCGGGCCTGGTCGCTCTTGAGCGTCGAGAGCTCAATGATGAGCTTCGAGCTCTCCTTTGCCACCTTGCCGTCGGCCCCGATCACGATCCGGCCCTTGATATCCTTTGTCGCCCCGACGGCGTCTTTCGGCAGATCGAACCCGGCGAGCTGCTCGCGGACCCGGTACCGGGCTTCGTTCCCGTCCGGGGCAACGATATAGCTCTGCACAGCACCGTTCGTGGACGAGGCCGGCTTGGCCTGGGCAGACAGGCCGCCCGCGGCGGCGGCAAACATGACAGGGGCGAGAAGCAACTTCACGGGCAGGCGTCTCCAGAAAGGGCTATCGGTTGTACGGTCGACGCAGCACTTTCGCTAGGGTCGCGCGTAAGCACCGTAACACATCCGGGGAGTCGGCCCTTCTATGGAAAGCGTCGTCGCCGCGCTGTTACGGGATTTCGAGAATGGTAAGCTGACTCGGCGCCAGCTCGTGCAGACCCTGGCCCTCATGGCCGTCGGCTCGCCGGTCGCGTCAGCGGTCGCCCAGAATGTGGCTGCTTCACCGTCC
>Ga0075428_100009879_pt1 | contig 10605 bp, 8 predicted proteins | sample RhiMetdeltSRZDD2_FD_75291 | JGI IMG/M metagenome (GOLD analysis project Ga0075428, IMG submission 75291) | Populus rhizosphere microbial communities from Tennessee, USA - Rhizosphere MetaG P. deltoides SRZDD2 | ecosystem: Host-associated > Plants > Roots > Rhizosphere > Soil | place: USA... | reverse complement strand
CGAGACGGTGATCCCGGTCGATCTGCCGCGCCCGCGCGGGCCTGAGACGAGAGAGGCGCCGCGCTTCTTCGAGCTGATCGCCGAGGTCCGCCGGAACCTCCGCGAGGTGGACCAGCACGAAGGCTAAAGGACCAGAGGCGTGAGGTGGTAGGGCGAGGCTGGAGCAGGGCGTTTGGCGGGGCGCTGCCGGTGCTCGCGGTGGCGGCAGTGCTGCTGATCGGCTGGGAGCTGCTGGCGTCCTGGTACTTCAGCGTGAACGTGACGCCGGAGTTCCGAGTCGGCGCGATCACCGGCGCGGACCCGACGGTGCCGCCCGAAATGCGGGTTGTCCAGACGAAGCTGCCGTTCCCAAGCCTGGTGCTGCTGACGCTGTTCGACCCGGCGAACGCGGATCAGCTCTGGGTGGCGGGGCTGGTGACACTGCGCGGCGCGCTGATCGGGTTCGCGATCGGGGGCGTGGTCGGGTTCGGGCTGGCGCTGGCGATGGACCAGGCGCGAGCGGTGGAGCGCGGCCTGCTGCCGTACGTGATCGCATCGCAGATGATCCCGGCGATCGCGCTTGGCCCGATCTTCTACAGCGCGCTGCGCGACGAGGGGCGGGCCAGGGCGCTGATCGCGGCGTACGTGACGTTCTTCCCGGTCACGGTGAACACGCTGCGCGGCCTGAGGAGCGTCGATCCGAACGCCCTGGACCTGATGGCGTCGGTGGCGGCGAGCCGGCGCCAAGTCTACACGATGCTGCGGATCCCGGCGGCGCTGCCGTACCTGTTCCAGGCGCTGAAGATCGCGGCGACGGCGAGCGTGGTCGGCGCGGTGGTGGTGGAGCTGATGGGGGCGCAACAAGGGATCGGCGTGACGATCTTGCGGACGCAGTACTATGGCCCAGCCAACGCGTACAAACTGTGGGGGGCGATCGTGGTGGCGTCGATCCTGGGCATCGCGCTGTTCCAGGCGGTGGCACTGGTGGAGCGGATGGTGCTGCGCTGGCAGCCGGAGCTTCGGCGAGGCGGCGCGTGAGTGAAACCCGGGACCGACTGGAGCGCTGGGGGCTGCCGGCCGCGATCTTCGTCGGGCTGCTGGTGCTCTGGCAGGCTGGCCTCTTTCACGCGGCGCTCGGGCTGCGCGACTTCCAACTTCCGTACCCGCTCCAGATCGCCGAGGCGCTGGCGGACCGGTGGGACATCCTGCTGTACGACGCGGTGGTGTACACCGGCTTCGAGGCGGTGGCGGGACTGCTCTTCGGCGCGGCGGTCGGATTTCTTTGCGCGTGGCTGTTCGTCAGCGTGCCGCTCCTGCGCGCGGGGGCGCTGCCGATCGCCGCGGCGATGAACTCGATCCCGATCGTGGCGGTGGCGCCGATCGCGGTGCTCTGGCTGGGATTCGGGCAACCGTCGAAGATCGCGGTGGTGGCGCTGATGACGTTCGCGCCGATGGTGGTCAACGCGTTCAAGGGGCTGTACTCGGTAGACCAGCAGGCGCTCGACCTGATGGACAGCGTGGCGGCGAGCCGGTGGCAGGTGTTCGTGAAGCTGCGGCTGCCGAGCGCACTGCCGTACGTCTTCAGCGCGTTGAAGGTGGGGATCACGCTGGCACTGATCGGGGCGCTGGTCTCGGAGTTCTTCAACGCGCAGCGCGGCCTGGGCATCACGCTCTCGAACAACATCCAGGTGGCGAAGATGCCGCTGGCCTGGGCGGCGATCGTGGCGGCGGCAATGCTGGGGCTGGCGCTGTACGGCCTGGTGAGCCTGGCCGAGCGGGCGGCGATCCCGTGGCACGTCTCGTTCAGGCGGGCTCGCTGACGGCGACCGGGAGCCGAACGGTGAAGGTGGAGCCCTGACCGTAGGTGCTGGTGACGGTGAGGTCGCCGCCCATCAGTCGACAGAAGTGGCGGCTGATCGCCAGTCCGAGGCCGGTGCCGCCGTACCTCGATTGGGTGCTGGCTTCGGCCTGGGAGAACGCCTCGAACAGGCGCCCGAGCTGCTCCTCGGTCATGCCGATGCCGGTGTCGGAAACGGCGAAAGTGAGGCCCTCACCCCCAGCCCCTCTCCCTTGCGAGGGAGAGGGGAGCACCACGGACGCACGGGTTGACTCCCCCTCTCCCACGGTAGGGAGAGGGGGTCGGGGGGTGAGGGCCACCCGGAGTTCGATGGTGCCATGGTCGGTGAACTTGGCGGCGTTGGAGAGCAGGTTGAACAGGGTCTGCCGGAGTTTGGTCTGGTCGGCGTGCACGGTGCCGAGGTCGTTGGGGCAGGCGACGACGAGCGTGTTGCCGTTCTTCTCGACCAGCGGCTGCACGATGGCGGCGACATCCTGGACAAGGCTGCTGATCTCGAACGTCGAGAGGTCCAGGTCCATGCGGCCGGCTTCGATCTTGGAGAGGTCGAGGATGTCGTTAATCAGCCCCAGGAGATGCTTGCCGGCCGCGTTGATCCGCTGGAGGTCCGGCAGGAAGGTGTCGGCGTCGAGGTCTTCGGCCTCCTCCTGGAGCATCTCGGAGTAGCCGATGACGGCGTTGAGGGGGGTGCGGAGCTCGTGGGACATGTTTGCCAGGAACTGCGACTTGTGCTGGCTGGCTTCGGCGAGTTGCTGATTGGCTTCCTGAAGCCGCTCGAAGAGCCGGGCATTTTCTATCGCGATGACGGCCTGGTTCGCGAACGATTCCAGCAGCGCGATCTGTTGATCGCTGAAGGGTTGAACGATGTAGCGGACTGCGCCGAGTACGCCGATGGTCCCCTGTGACCCACGAAGCGGTACCGCGACCACGGAACGGTCGCCGGAGCGTTCTTGCGAGCGTCGACTGCCCAGATAGTCCGAGCGGACGGCTTCGGCCATGTCGTCGACATGAATCGTCCGCCCGTCTACGAGCGCACGACCGGACACGGTTTCTCGGGTCGCCGGCAGGCCCGTGCTCTCGCTGAACACCTCGTCGTACTGTCTGGTCAGTCGCGCTTTCAGGAGGCCGAAGACTGCGCGTGGAGCGAGATATCCATCGTGCTCACGGAGTTGCAGGATCATTGTGCTGGGCGCATCGCACAGACGAGCCGCCGTTTCCACGATCGTTTCAAGCACTGCCTGCGAATCGGTCGGTGAGGAGGCGATAACGCGCAGTACTTCTGCGGTGGCGGTCTGCTGCGCCAGCGTCTCGCTCAGCTCGCGGTTGCGCCGCTCCAGCTCCTGGAAGAGGCGAGCGTTTCCGATCGCGATGGCGGCCTGGTCGGCGAACGTCCTGAGGAGGTCGACCTGCGCGTCGGTGAATCGCTGCTGCTCGGTCCGGAATGCCATCAGCGCGCCGATCGGCGCTCCTTCGCGGAGCAACGGGGTGGCGAGGTGGGTCTGGACCCCGAGATCGGCGCCAACGCCGTGCGGGAAGGCCGCGCGGTACTCGTCCAACGAGAGGACCTCGTGGATGGTGTGTCCGTCGAGGATGACGCGGCCGGTGATCGAGGCGCGGTCGAGCGGCTGCTGCATGTCCCGCATGGCCGGCATGGTCGAGGCAACACAATGGATGATGCCCGCGTCAGCGTGGACGATCGCGGCGCCTTCGGCGGATACGAGGCGTCGGGCGCTTCCCAGCAGCGCTTCGAGGACGCGTTCGAGCTCGTTCGGCGCTGAGGCGATGATGCGCAGGATCTCTGAGGTCGCGGTCTGCTGCTCGAACGCTTCGGTGACCTGGCGATTACTCTCCTGGAGATCGGCGTTGCGCTTCTCCAGCTCCTCGAACAGACGCGAGTTCTCGATTGCAATGACAGCCTGATCGGCAAAGGTCTCCAGCAGCCGAATCTGGCCATCTGTGAACGATCGCGCCTCGTGTCTGCTGACGAAGAGCACGCCTATGGGTGTTTCGGATCGCATGAGGGGCGTTGCGATGACAGTACGGTAGCCTTGACGCGGAAACGCGCTGTCAGGGAACTCTTTCTCCCAGACGGCAGCGAGATCAGAGACGTGGATCGTTCGACACTCGCTCAGCGCCCGGCCGGCGACGTCACGCCTGTTGAGCGGTACGGTTCGTCCCAGATTCGAGTCCGAGATACCGACAGCGGCTACCCCGAGACGCATGCCGCTGTGGACCAGCGAAAGACTGGCGGCGCCAGCATCGCAGAGTCGCACAGCGCTCTCGGCAATGGCCTTGAGCACGTCTTGAGGGTCGGTGGGCGAGCCGGCAATCAGGCCGAGGATCTCGGCGGTCGCGGTCTGGCGTTCAAGCGCTTCGGTGACCTGGCGGTTGCTCTGCTGGAGGTCGGCATTGCGGTGCTCTAGCTCTGCGAACAGACGGGCATTTTCGATCGCGATGACGGCCTGATCCGCGAACGACTCAGTTAGCTGGATCTGCTCCTCGGCGAACGGGTCAGGCTCGAAGCGCAGCACGGAGAGGACACCGATCGCCTCACCGCCACGGAGCAGCGGAACCGCGAGATGTGCGCGTACACCACCGACGTGGACCGGCGCCCATGCCGCCGGAAACTCGGTCTCGATGGCGGAGAGCATGTCCGGCACGTGGACCGTCTGATGATCGAGGAGTGCACGGCCGGCGACGCTTTCGCGTGTCAACCGTGGAAACGGAAATCCTGCATTCCGCATCGCCTGATAGAAGCGCTCAGCCTGGGCGCCGTGGACCGCGACCGTTCGAAGGGCATCGCCCTGGCGCTGATTGAGGATGACGAAGTCCGAGTGCAGCAGCGACGACGCGGCAGCCACAAGGTCGTCGAGGACGCGCTGCGTCTCGCTGGGGGCGGATGCCAGTGAGCGCAAAATTCCTGCCGTCGCTCGCTCCCGGTCCTGCGAGGCGGCGTACAGCGCCCGAACCTCGCGCAGCTCGGCCTGGAGCTGCGCGACCGAGGTGGGATCGTCGGTGGCGGTCACGGCACTCAGATCTCCGACCGTATTCGATCAACTGCGATCTCGGGTCTGGCGGCACTATCGCGCGCACGGTCTGGCGCGTCAAGCCGACCGTTCCCGAGCGAGCGTACGGCGTCTGGAGTTCGATGGCTGTGACAGCCGTCACACCTCGAGTGCGGCACCCCACCGCCTGCCGGATCGTTCGCCAGTACGGCTACGAGACGGTTAGCTCGACAGCGGGCCGCGTCTGACCTGATGATTCAGCCGTTCCGCTCGGCCACTCCTGAAAGGATCGACGATGCCCACGTCCCGACGCTCGTTCGTCCTGCTGCTCGCATCCAGCGCCCTTGCGGCTGCCTGTGCGCCAGCGACCCCGAACACGCCCACCACCGCCCCCGCCAAGCCGACCGAGGCGCCGAAGCCTGCCGCGCCAGCCGCGAGTCCCGCTGGCCTGCCGCCCGCGCCGTCCCCGGCTGCCAGCCCGGGCGCGTCCCCAGCGACAGCGGCCTCACCAGCGGCAGCGGCTTCGCCGGCGGCATCTCCGGCGGCATCGCCAGCGGCGGCGCAGCCCGCCGCACCGGCCGCTGTCGCCGCGAAGCCGAGCGGCCCGGCCGACAAGGTGAAACTTCAGCTCAAGTGGGTGCCCCAGGCGCAGTTCGCCGGCTACTACGTGGCGCTGGAGAAGGGTTTCTACACGGCCGAGAATCTGGACGTCACGATCCAGCCGGGCGGTCCAGACATCGTCTCGGAGCAGCAGGTCGCGAACGGGCAGGCCGATTTCGGGATCGACTGGGTCGCGAGCTTCCTGGCGTTCCGCGACAAGGGCGTGCCGATCGTCAACGTGGCCCAGATCTACCAGTCGAGCGGCCTGCTGCTGGTCTCCAAGAAGGCGGCCAACATCGCGAAGGCCAAGGATCTGAAGGGGAAGCGCGTCGGCGTCTGGTACGGCGGCAACGAGTTCGAGTTCCTGGCGCTGATGGACAAGCTAAAGCTGGACCCCGATCGCGACCTGACGGTCATCAAGCAGGGCTTCACGATGGACCCGTTCCTGGCCGGCCAGATGGACGCCGCCAGCGCGATGACCTACAACGAGTACCAGGTCGTCCTGGCATCTGGGTTGAAGGCCGAGGATCTCAACGTCATCGACTACAACAACGAGGGCGTTGGGATGCTCCAGGACAACCTGTTCACCTCTGAGGACACCCTCAAGGACAAGAAGGAGCTGGCGACCCGGTTCGTGCGGGCGTCGCTGAAGGGGTGGCAATCCGCGATCGACGACCAGCAGGGCGCCGTCGACGTCATCATGAAGTACGTGGAGCGGGGATCGACGACGGCCGAGCACCAGACGCGGATGATGAGTGAGGTCGCCAAGCTGGTAGTGCCAGCGGGGATGAACAAGGACCAGCTTGGCATCATGGACGCCAACCGGTTCGCGACGACGGCGGACATCGCCCTTAAGTTCAACGTCATCAGCAAGCCGGCCGAGCCGGAGAAGGCGTACACCAACGAGCTCGTCCACGCGGCCATGAAGATGTAGCATCTCCCCAGGAAGGGCAGCGGTGGAGTGTAGGGGGTGTGACGTGCGCTACGACGTGATCGTCGTCGGGGCTGGCTCGGCGGGGGCGGTCATCGCCGCGCGGCTCTCGGAGGACCCTGGACGGTCCGTGCTGCTGATCGAGGCCGGACCGGACTATCCGAGCCTGGAGGCGCTGCCCTACAAGCTGCGGCACGGCCTGATCACGGCCGCCGACGCGATGCCGAGCGACCACACCTGGGGGATGACCGGCCGCTACACGCCTACGGCCGAGGTGGCACTGGTGCCTAGAGGCAAGGTGACGGGCGGTTCGAGCGCCGTCAACGGGGAGATGTTCCTGCGCGGCATCCCGGAGGATTTTGACGGCTGGGCGGCGGCGGGCAACCCGGCCTGGAGCTGGGAGGAGGTACTCCCGTTCTTCTGCAAGCTGGAGCGCGACGTCGACGTCCGGGCGCCGTACCACGGCACGGATGGCCCGATCCCGATCCGTCGCTGGCCGAGAGACGAGTGGCTGCCGCCGCAGGACGCCTTCTTCGAGGCGTGTCGTGAGGAGGGGTTCGAGGAGAGCCCGGACCACAACGCGCCGGATGCGAGCGGCGTCGGGCCGCTGCCGACCAACAACCTGGATGGCGACCGTCAGAGCACGAACGTCGGCTACCTCAATCCGGCCCGCTCTCGCCCGAACCTGACGATCCAGCCGGAGTGTCAGGTCGAGCGGATCGTGCTCGAGGGGAAGCGGGCGACGGGCGTGGTTGTGCGGATCGGCGGCGAGGTACGCACGTTCGAGGCGGACGAGATCGTGCTGAGCAGCGGGGCCGTCGGGTCGCCGCACCTGTTGATGCTCTCGGGGATCGGTCCGGCTGAGCAGCTCCGGGCGGCGGGCATCCCGGTCCTGCTGGACCTGCCGGGCGTGGGCCAGAACCTGCGCGATCACCCCGGCGTCAACACGGTCTGGAGGCCGCACCCTGACCACCTGATGGACCCGGATGCCCCGCGCATCCAGGCGATCCTGCGCTACACGGCGAGGGGATCTTCACTACGCAACGACATGCAGATCGTGATGATCTCGTTCACGGCCGGGCGGGTCGACCGGGGCGGGGACGGGCGGACGCCGTTCGGGATCGCGATGCGGTCCGTACTGAACCTGGCGGTCGGCCAGGGCGAGATCCGCCTGGACCCGGCGAACCCGGGCGGCAATCCGATCATCGACTTCCGGCTGCTGGAGGACGCGTTCGACCGGAGCCGGCTGCGGGAGGCGCTGCGGCTCTGCGTCCGGCTCGGCGGGCACCCGGCGTTCAACGGGATTCTGGGCGAGCGGGTCGCGCCGACGGACGCGGACTTCGTGTCAGACGAGGCGCTGGACGCCTGGCTGCTGCGCGAGGTGACCCACACGCACCACCTGTCCGGCACCTGCAAGATGGGGCCGGCCTCGGACTCGACGGCGGTGGTGGATCAGGAGGGCCGCGTCCACGGGCTGGAGGGCCTCCGCGTGGCCGATGCCGCGCTGATGCCGGACTGCATCCGCGCGAACACGAACGCGACCTGCATGATGATCGGCGAGCGGATCGCGGACCTGATGGTTCGGGAGCGTTAGAGAGACCCCCTCCCCTGCCCCTCCCCCACGAGGGGGAGGGGCAGGGGAGGGTGATTATCAAGCCAGATACTGGTTGAACCAGGCAACAGTCTTGTTCCAGCCGTCCATGGCGGCCTGCGGGCGATAGTTGTTGCCCTGGTAGTAGAAGAAGCCGTGTCCGGCCCCGTCATAGCGGTGGAACTGGTACGTCTTCCCGTGCTCCTTGAGGGCGGCTTCGTGCTGATCGACCTGAGCCGGGCTCGGCCCCATGTCGTCGTTGCCGAAGAGGCCGAGCAGCGGTGCGTTGAGCTGGGGCGTCAGGTCGATCGGCGCAACCGGGCGCTGGGGCGTGGTCTCAGCCTGGACGACACCGCCCCCCCAGAGATCGACGACCGCGTTGAAGGCCGGCACGCGTGAGGCGACGAGTACCGCGTGACGCCCACCCGAGCACGAGCCGATGACGCCGACCTTGCCGTTGCTATTCGGCTGCGCCTTGATCCAGTTCAACGCTGCCTCGGCGTCCGCGATCACCGAGTCGTCGGTGAGCTCCGCGCGCCCCTTCGCGGCGACCTCATCCGGCGTGCCGTGGCCGAACTTCTCGTACAGGTTCGGGCAGACGGCGATAAACCCCTCCTCGGCGAAGCGCCTGGAGAACTCGCGGTAGAACTCGTCCCAGCCCGGCACGTGATGGAGCAGCACGACGCCCGGGTACGGACCAGGGCCGTCAGGCTTCGCGATGTACGCGTGGATCGGCGACCCGGCACCACCGGTGATGGTGGTGTTCATGGCGACCATGCCGCCTTCGACATCAGTCCTGAAGTTGTTCCACGACATCAGTGTCCTCCGGTCGAACGTGTTAGTACCGCGCGACGTTGAAGCTGATGGTCACCGGATGACACTGCGAGGCCATCCGGTACAGCACGGTCGTGTGCTAGCCGAGGTGCTGGCTGAACCAGGCGAAGAGGTGGTTCCAGCCGTCGATGGCTGCCTGCGGTCGGTAGCTCATGCCCTGGTAGTACCAGATGCCGTGTCCCGCACCGTCGTAGCGGTGGAACAGGTACGGCTTGCCGTACTCCTTGAACGTTGCTTCGAGCTGGTTGACCTGCTCCGCGTTCGGGTTCATGTCGTCGTTGCCGAAGATCCCGAGGACCGGCGCGGCCAGTTGCGGGATCAGCGAGTGGGGCGAAACGGGCTGCTTCTCGGTCAGGCGGTCTGGCGGCTGGACGGAGTTCCCACCCCAGAGGTTCACGACGGCGTCGAACCCTGGAACGCTGCCGGCAACCAACAGCGCGGCCCGGCCGCCCGAGCACGGCCCGGTGATGCCAACCTTGCCGTTACTCTCTGGCTGCGCCTTCAGCCACTTCATCGCCCCTTCGGCATCGCCGATCACCGAAGCGTCCGCGAGGCCGCCATCGGCACGCGCCCGACCGGCAACCTCATCTGGCGCGCCCTGGCCGTAGCGCTCGAAGATGTTCGGCATGATCGCCATGAAGCCGTGGTCGGCCAGGCGCCGCACGAACTCGCGGCCGAACTCGTCCCAGCCGCCAATGTGGGGGACGAACACGACGCCTGGGAACGGGCCGGCCCCTCCAGGCCGGGCGACATAGGCGTGAATGGTGTCCCCACCGTACCCCGACAGGGTGACGTTGGAGACGGACATCCCGACGACGGACTCTGTCTTCTGCGAGTTCCACGACATCGTTTACTCCGCTCCCAAACGAGATGTCGACATCGCGGCCAATCCGTTGGCCCGACCTGCACGTTATGCTAGAAGAGCATGAACGAGGTGTCCACCCTTTTTATTCGGGCAACGAGGGTCAACGGATCTCTCGGCGCATGGTTGCAGAACAGATCGTGGACACTGTGGAGGGATGATGGACCGACGCGTCTTCCTCAAGCTGACCGGTATCGCCGCTGCCGCTGGCGCTTTTGGAACGTTCCCGACGATCGCTGCCGCTTCCCCGCTGGCCCCGTCCGCGACGGAGTCGGTCCGAGATCTCGTAGCACCGCCACGCCTGACGGTCACCCGGCTGGCGATGCGCGAGGCCGGCGAGTACCGGGTCTCGGGCACGATCCGCCTCGAGGCGCCGACGGTCGAGATCAGCGGCATCGCGAACAGCCAGCAGATCTCCTGGTCCGGCGCCGCCGGCCAGGCGCCGATGGTGGTGAGCTTCACCTCGTTCGAGAGCTACGACGGCCTCGGCACAGCTCCAGCGATCACCGTGCGGGGCGGCAAGCTCGAATCGCTCGCCGTCGTCCCCGTCGACCTGGCGTAGCGGAGCATCGGCGAACGCGTCTCACCCTCGAGACGCAGCGAAGGGGACCGTGGTGATGCCACGGTCCCTTCTCGTTTCGGTCTGCCGCGCGTGCTGCGTCAGCTCAGGTACTTGTCGAACCAGGCGAAGGTCTTAGCCCAGGCATCCATCGCCTGTTCGGGTCTGAACGCACCCCGGTCGTGGTACCAGAAGGCGTGTCCTGCCCCGTCGTAGCGGTGGAACTCGTACACCTTGCCGTGCTTTTTCAGCGCCTCCTCGTGCTGGTCCACCTCGGCCGGCGTCGGGCGCTGGTCGTCGTTGCCGAACAGGCCGAGGAGCGGGGCGCTCAGGTCCGCCGTCATGTCGATCGGCGCGACGGGCTGCTTCTCGTTGGGCTGCTGGACGAC
>Ga0075428_100009870_pt1 | contig 10610 bp, 12 predicted proteins | sample RhiMetdeltSRZDD2_FD_75291 | JGI IMG/M metagenome (GOLD analysis project Ga0075428, IMG submission 75291) | Populus rhizosphere microbial communities from Tennessee, USA - Rhizosphere MetaG P. deltoides SRZDD2 | ecosystem: Host-associated > Plants > Roots > Rhizosphere > Soil | place: USA... | reverse complement strand
GTTTCCGCTGCCATCGTTTGTGTGTCGTTCACTTCGAGCGTGGAGTAACGGCTGGACCGTGTCGGTCGGGATCTTCTGATGTCGGCGAATCTGACTGACCTGGTTGGAGTTCTGAAGTGAGTGCCGCTACGGTGCGCGGGTCGGCACCGCGGCGGAGATCGCCAATGACAACCTCGGGAGCGTCGGACCGATCCAGCTCAGCTCGGCTCGGCGGTTCCATCACCCGACGCGCTGCTAGACTGCCCAGGCATGGCGACGATCGTGATCGGTGACATCCACGGCAATGCCGCTGCTCTGACGCGGCTCCTTCGATCGATCGAGGTGTCCAACGTCGATACGATCGTGTTCCTCGGGGATTACATCGATCGCGGCCGGGATGCTCGGGGGTGTATCGAGGCGATTCTGACGCTGCGCGAATCCAGTCCCGCGCAAGTGGTCTGCCTGCAAGGCAACCACGAGGAGTGGTTCTTGCGAACGCTGACGGACTACTCGCGGCACTCGTGGTTACTGGGCATGGAGGCGTTTGACACGATACAGAGCTACTCGCCGGAAGCGGCTTCGGCACTTCGCTCAGCCTGTCGCAGTGCCGGGCCGAGCCTGTATCTGGGCACATGCGAGCTGCCGTATCAGGCTTTCTTCGATGCGATGCCCGACTCCCACCGGACGTTCTTCTTGGAGCTGGCCTTCGCGCACGAAAGCGTTGACTGCCTATGCGCACACGCAGGACTCGATCCCACGATCCCCGAGTTGTCGGCCCAACCAGCAGCCGCGCTCATCTGGGGTCATCCCGGATTTCCGTCCGAATATGCGGGTGTCCTGCCGGTCGTCTACGGTCACTGGAACCGCTCCGTCCTTGGAGCACACGGATGGCCCACCCCTTACGTCGTCGGGAACACAATCTGCGTGGACACCAGCGAGTATGGAGTTGTGACCGCGATCAGAATGCCCGATCGGAGCGTGTTCCAGAGTAGCGAACACGATACAAGGGTGTCCCAAATGAGTCTGTGACTCGCCTGCCGCTGTCATTCAGGCCGCCGAAGTTACGGCGAACAAGGTTAGTCCGACATCTGACCACGGGTTTGAAGCCTCAAGCCGCTCGCGTGGATGAGATAAGGCGGGCTATCGAGACGTGTCGGCACAGTCGCATCGCGACTGAAGAACAACACCATTGACGGCGACGTTGACGGCTTTACCGCACTGTCCGCTCGACTGTGCGTGCAGCACCTGAACGACCCACGCCATTCAGCTGACACCTGGTCCGGTTGTAGGACGGAGCGGTTTCGCCTCTCTCCGCCAGCTCGAATCTATCTGACTCGACGAGTCCCCGGCGCCATTGTGGGGACATCAAGCGCCGACATGGCCGCTCGAACGACACAAACGGATCGCGATTACTTCCAAGATCAAGGGTCGAACGGGTACCTACTTGCGTCCAGCGCAGAGCTGTCAGGTAATCCGGGTAACCGAAATCTTGCCTTCACCACCTTGCAATTCCCCCGAAACTGAGTACACTCCCGGCACCGCAACACAGAGTCCTGGAGACGCTCCCCTGTGTCACGAGCGTGCGTGTTCATCACTCTACGCTCAGGTAACAGGGAGATGGGGTGAGCCGACAATGGGAGGCACTAAATGAGGCGTACCGCGCAACTCGCGACAATGTTTGCACTACTCGGAATTGGCCACACCGCTGCGCAGCAGGCGCAGCTGCAGCTGAACACGCCTGTCGAACGCGCGCTCGATCCCAAGGATGCAGGACATGAGTTTGCTGTGACCACAAAGGGCAACCAAGCCTTCACCATCACGGTTCAACAGCAGGGCATCGATATCGTAGTGGCGGTGCTCGGACCGGACGGAAAGAAAGTCGTCGAGGTCGATAATGCTTCCGAGCAGTACGGGATGGGTGGATCGGAAATCGCGCACGTTGCCGGGCTCTCTCCGGGTGAGTATCGGGTTCGCGTGACGCCGTTCGTGCGTGACGACGCGAAAGCGGCCAAATACACAATCGCCCTTACCGAAGTGCGCGATCTCACACCCGTCGAGCGGGCGAATGCTCAGGGTGAGAAGGACATCAACGAGCTGGAAGATCAATGGGAGCGCGCGCGTGACAAGCTGGATATCAAGACTCTGACCGGGATTCTGGGGCCGGATGCCTTCGCGATGGGACCGAATGCGGGCGCTATACGAACGCGGGCACAACTCGTGGCAGGATTGGAGCAGGAACTACAGAACCGAGAGAAACGAGGATCCGTTCGCGAGCACACGATTGCAGAACGGTCGATTAAGGTGGCTGGGAATGTCGGAGTATCGACGTTGCGGTATGTAATTACGAACACCATCAAAGGCAGTGTCTCGAGCCGATCGTCAGGCCAGGTGGTCCACGTGTGGGCGAAAACTGATACCGGCTGGAAACTCGCCGGAGACTACAATTTCCCATTTGGCCGGGTTGCCAGGCCGCAGGCGGAGACGGTTAAGGTTGACCCGAACGCTCTCTCTTCGTACACCGGCACTTATAAGCAGGACAACAATCCAGGGACAATCATAGTAACGGTCGACAACGGGATTTTGCAGGCTCAGTTCGGCGGTGACTCGGACCCGAGTCCAAAGGTGGCGTTGAAGCCGATATCTGACACGACTTTCACCGGATTCGGGGGGCCTACTGACGAAATCACATTCGTCCGGTCAGCCAATGGCGAAGTAAGAGATTGCATTCTCATCGGCGACGGTCCGGCAATTCGGGCCAGCAGAGTCAAGTAAGCTGGCTGAAATCGCTGGTGGAGGGAAGCGCTATCCGTGCAGGATGGTGTTAATGTAGCCCAATGTCCAAGAGACAATCGTCACGGCAAATTGCCCGCAACTCTTCCTACTTCACCCGCCTCGGCATGGAGGTCGAACTCCGGCGGCTGGAGGAGAAAGCGGCGCAGATTCGGGGATGGCTCGGAACGCTGCCGGCGAGAATGAAAGCGAAGGTTCAAGGGTTCACTGGCGGTTCGGCGGATGGCGTGGCCGCAACGCCTGCCGCTCGGGGTCGCAGACGCCGGCGCAAGATGTCCGCGGAGGCCCGAAAGCGCATTTCTGAGGCTCAGAAGGCTCGGTGGGCGAAGCAGAAGGAAACCACTGAGAAGACCAGATCGAATGCTTCGGGCAGTTCCGCTACGGGACGCCGTAGCGCCAAGCGCATTGGAAAAGGTGGCGCAAAGCGCGGTCGCCGCAAGATGTCTGCGGCTGCGCGAAAGCGGATTTCGGCCGCACAGAAGAAACGGTGGGCGTCTCGTCGTAGGACTGCGTAGGCTTCCTTCCCAGAGATGATGCATTCGGCCTCGAACTGCGTGGGTGTCGCTTCTCTCACCGGTTTTCTGAGCGCATCTCTGCCTTCCGTCCATGTCTCGCAAGCACCGGGACTGGCTTGGCCAGACGCCTTCACGGTCACTGGTCCTTCCGGAGAACCGGCGCATCAGCACGTTCTCGACCTCATCGGCCCTCGAGTGAAGCTGACGGTGCCGCAGTCCTGGGTGGTTGGTGGTCCCAACGGTCCATCGATCGCGATGGACCTCGACAACGGTCGCCGGCTCGAAATCGCTGAGACCAAACCGACCGATTTCAACTTCAACGCCCCAGTAACGGTCGAACGGCTTGCCGAGTCCATCAAGACCATGCAGGCGAACGTGCCTGCGGGGTACGTGGTTGAGAAAGCGGGCCAAGTCAAAATCGGAGACCGGTTGTGGCTGTGGCATGAGAGTCAGATCCCGACGTTCGACACGTCCACCTCGGCGCTCTACCAAAAGATGCTCCGCATCGTTCCGTATCGCAGCGCGCGACAGACGGTCGGCGCACCTCGTGGCTGAAGGTCAAGAATCGCACCTACACGCAGATGCGCGATCGACACGAGCTGTTTGCCGCAGGCGGCGCTGACACCAGACGAGGCCGGGCCGTGACGCGCCCCGACCTCGGGCTTGGCTGAACAGCCAGCGTGGCCTTGTCGCGTCCGCTGCGCGCCCATACCGCGCGCGGGCCACCAGCCGTGGAGATGATCTGCCAACGCACCAGCGGCAGAAAATGATTGAAATCAACTTTCTGAGCAATACATGCGCGACCGCCAAAGGTTCGCCCAGTGAGATCTTTAGTCGTCCGCCATGCGGCCTGATATTGAAAGCAAGGCCGGTTCCTCACCCGACCGGCCGCAGCAGCCTCCCGATGTGGCCGGCTGCCGTCCTCGGTCTTCGCATCAGTATCGGCGTTGCCGACCTCGAGCAATCGAACAGCCACCGTTCCGCGCCAGAACTGGCTGCCGCGGCCAAGGTTTGTGGTGCTTGGTCTGGATGACGCCGGACGTTGGCAAGGCGAAAGCACTGGAGCTCTATGGACATAGGAGGACGAATTCACTCACAATTTCGTCCGTCAGCGTCCGAACACTTTCGCCCTTATCCGATTGCTTGGGGGTCAAACTGGGGGCAGGGATTACCATGTTCCCCGGCGCTCCGTTGCCATCCGCTACCGCCAGTGACCTTTCCTGTCGCGCCGTGCGTATTGATGAAACAGGCAGGTCGCTCCCATGAAGCCAAACAAACCACCGACAGACGGCGAGCCGCGTGATGTTGTCGAGCAACCGTGGGTCCGGAGTGTCGTTGCTCGCGTCGCGCGGCAGATCCGGGAAGGAGACGCCACGCGCGCGGCGGCGACGGACGAATCACGGCCGCCGAAGACCAACGACGACGAGCAACACGGCCGAGGATGACCGGGGTCATGCAGCCCGCGGTCCAAGCTGGAATTCACGGATGACTGGCGTGAGTGAGTGCGGTCTGTTGACCGCGTTTACCACGGGCCGCGAGAGGGCAACGAAGCCCGATTGGCCGACCGGCGAGCCTCCGCGGAAGCATCAAGATTGCCTGGACGGGGCTGCTCTGCTCCTCACTGAATCCGGTGCGCTCTCTGCTCGGCGTTCCCCTGCCACACACGCGCCTCCGTCACCTTTCCGGACAGGTCACGCACGAATTCAATCCGCACGTCCGCGCTCAACGCGAAGAAGGCAGTGGCAGATTCAGGCAGAAGCTCGAGGCGGGTCCCCCCTGCGTCCGCAATGAGCTTGCCTCCATCTGTTTCGACCAACAGGATCACGGGCGGCGATCGTACAGGAATTTCATATCGCCCCGCGAACTCCGCATACGTAGACGGATCGGCGGTACCGAGCGTGCGTTCGATCGGCGCAAGACCGAGCCACCCATACTCGCGGGCGACCGCGCGGACGACAGGCTGGAGGAGCGGCCCTCCGCCGTCGGAGTTCACCATCACGACAACGCCGGACGCGGTCTCTTTGAACGCCGTCAGTAAACACCGGAAACCCGCATTGGATCCGCCATGGCCGAAGCGAGTTTCTGGTCCGGCGCCCGTCACCTCGAGGCCGAGGCCGTAATCGTTCAATACCGGTTTCAGCATCTGGGTCGCCAGCTCGCGCGACATGACCGGTCGCGGCAACTTCCCCGAGACCATCTGCTCCACTGCGATGGCAAAGCGCGCGAGGTCCTCCGGCGTCGTCCAGAGGCCGGCCGCCGCCTGCTCCGGATAGGTGTGGAAGCGTCCGGGAATCGGATCGCCTGAGGCGCGGTATGCGGTCGCGGCCTTGTTGCGATGCGCAGCCGGAATTGGCTGGACGAACGTGCTGTGGGACATGCCTATCGGTTCGAGCACGAGCTCGCGCGCTGTCTCAACGAACGGCTTCTTCGTGACGTCTTCGATAGCTAGCTGGACGATCTCGAATCCGCCGCCCGCGTATCGCCAGCGTGATCCGACGGGAATGTCCACCCGCACCGCAGGTGTGTTCGCCGGCTTGACGCCATCGAGAATCTGCACGAGCGTTGGAACCTCGGCGCTGCTGGCATACCCCGGGAAGCCGGAGACCGTCACGCCCCCAGTGTGGGACAGCAGGCGTCTGAGGGTGACCTTTTGCTTGGCGGTGAATTCGTTGTCAGGCAACTTCCAGGAGGTGAGATACGTGTTGATGTCCTCGTCGAGCGACATCCTTCCGCGCGACACCAGCGCCAGCGCCACGGCAGCGGCGACGGGTTTGCTAATTGAGGCCGCCTGGAACCGTGTCTCGGGATCGACGCGGCGGCCGTCGGCGACATCCGCCATGCCCCACCCGCGCGCCCACGCGATTCGACCGTTCTCGAAGACAGCGATGCTGGCGCCCGGCGTTTTGAGCTCCCGCATTCGAGCCTCGAGCGTCGACGTCGGGATCGGCTGTCCCTTGAGGATGACCGGCGGAACGAGCCCGTTCTCGATGCGACGGATCCGTTCATCGACGGTACTCTGACCCGCGATCGTTGCAATCGCGGTCGCTATCATCCCCAAAGCAATCGCGGCCCGGGTTCGCGTCATCTGGGTGCCTCCGGAGGCGCAGCCTTGCGGCGGCATTCGAGCCAGCATTGATAAACGACTGACGAATGGGAGGTGCGCGGATTATATGGCAGCCGCGGGCAGCTCCGGGCAGCCTACGTGCTGCTGAGGTCGCACTCAGGTTGCATCCTCCCCCACTCCCGCCACCGCTCCATCCTCTGTGTGTCGTTCAGTTCGAGCGTGGAGCAAAGCACGAACCGTGTCGGCTCGGTTCGGACGTCTGATGTCGGCGAATCTGACTGACCTGGTTGGAGTTCTGAGGTGAGTGCCGCTACGGTGCGCGGGTTGGCGACGAACACCCTTCTCGGAAGTTCGCCGCGGCGCCCGGACGCCCCGAGATTGGCTACTCCTCGGCGGGAGTGACAACTTCAATATGACTTGGATTGTGGCTGCAGACCCACGTCGCTCCCGACGAACCGGACGCGCTTCCCACCTCTTGAGGACGGCGCAAAGTCATCATTCCGCCGCAGCCTGGAACGGTGCAAGTCTTCGACGGCGTGTTGCGGTTCTGTAAATGAGGTGACATCATCTCCATCCCTTCTCGTTTATCGCCTGTCTTCCACGTTTCCCGGACTTGAATACCGCCCTATGAGCGGCACAATTCTGACTGCCTCAACTCGCCGTTGATCTCGAGGCGGACCTCCCATCGAAGACGTGGGTCCCCAGACGTGGCAGATTGCCTCGAACGTTCCCCCACGTTAATCGCGGGGCATGCGCGAAGGCGCGTGGTTGGCCGTTCCAGTGCCCGCGTTGGAGGGGAGTGGACATGGGGCCGGGATCGTAGCACGGCTCACCGCCCGAACAGCCGATCGAGCACGCGCTTCATCGGATGCCGATGGTCAGAGGCTCCGGTGCACACGCGACAGATCGGCCCGTCCTTGCTCCACTTTTCTTTGAGGTGTGGCCGGCAGAACAGCCCGCCGCACACGCGGCACTTCCCTCCGTCCACCGGGAGGAACGGTCTTCGACACGCGGCGCATGTGAACGGCAGGCTCACCACTCGATCGTCGCACAGTCGGGCCAAGGTTGCGTGACAGGAACCTTGGGCGAAGCTGCTCATTGCCAAACCACTGATGGGCCAGCAAGTCATCGTCAGGTCCGCTTTCGGCGCATGACAAGGCTTCGATCTTCTGTAGCTGGAGAGCACGCCCCTCCGGTAGGTGAAATGGTGAAACGCGATCAGGCAGTCCAGGAGACTCTGCTGGCGGGAATGAAATCGGGTCCGCTCCGACCTCCGCGGTGCACTGTTGACAGGCAGCGATTTGCGTCAGGCGGATCTACGGTGCGCCGTTCCGTCTGACATTGTGGGCGGCATCGGAAACGCCGTTGTTGATATTCACCGATGCCGATTTCACGGACGCAATCTTTGGATGGACACTCATCGGTGAAGTCGGGCCCGAACGGCCGGGCCCATGACCGACTGTGGCTCCCCGATGCGCCATTACGGCGCCGGCGTGAGGCCATGGCGGCGCATGATTTCGGCCATCCTGACTCGGTCCGGCGGCCCGCCCGCTGCCGCGCTGACCACTTCGGCAACCTCGCGGAAATACTGCGGACCGATCGCTGCTGGCGTGATGGCACAGAGGGCCTTCACGTCCTGGCTGCCGTGGTTGTCGAAGCGATGAACAGCACCGCGCGGAATGCAAAGGGCCTGAGATGGCCCGACGTCGATCCGCTTGCCGTTCACGGTCCAGGTCAATACCCCCTCTAGGCCGTAGACTGTCTCTTCGTAGTGATCGTGACTGTGCGCCGGCGCTGCCAGTCGTTGCGCGGCTGGGACCGTGAGCTCGAAGAGGGCAACGCTGCCACTCGCGTCGTCGCCCGTGATCAGGAAGCGCACACCGAGCGGCCCGAGGTGGATAGACTCGTCGGATGGATTGACGCGGACGTTAACCGGCTGCAGTGTCATAGCGAGCTCCGTAAAGGTAAGCGCGGTTACTTGATGTATACCGTAATGCGATGACCTGGCCGGAATCCAACGCAGAGTGAAACGCGCCCCGAGGACTCAGTTCCTGCCGCGCCCAGGTAATCCTGCCTGATTTGTCGGAAGCCAACACGACCAATAATCGGGTCGCGGATTCCAGCCCCGTTAACCGCTTTGGTTACCGTTTCGTTACCCACCGACGCTTTCGTCATTACAAACCGGCATTACTGCAAAAATCCTGGCTTTCACGCTGGAACGGGGCTTGCGCTGCCGGCGGAAACAATTCGGTACCTTCACGAAAGTTCACACGAATGCCGATCCATCGAAGTCTCGCCGGCACCGCCTCAATGCTCGTTCTTCTGGCATTCGCCCTCACCTCGCACGTTCGGGCGCAGGACAGCGTCTTCAAGAGCACCGTGGAAGTCGTTCCGCTGACGGTGACCGTCACCGACGCCAGGGGAAAGTACGTGAACAATCTGGTCGAGACCGACTTCACCGTGTTGGAAGAGGGAGTGCGGCAATCGCTGTCATTCTTCGCAAACGAGCGCGTGCCGATCGATCTGGCCCTCACGGTTGACGCCAGCGCGAGCATGGCGCCGCAGCTGCCAATCGTGCGGAAAGCCGCCGGCGCCCTGGTCGACTCGCTTCGCGAACGTGATCGGGCAACGGTGCTGACGATCAGGAACGCTGTCGGTGTCACGATGCCGCTCACGGCGGATCGCTCCCGCATCGACGCGGCCATTCGGGACCTCTCCGCATCCGGAGCGACCGCCCTCTACGATGGCGTATATGTCGTGCTGAATGAGCTCAAGCGTGCGCGCACGTCAGAGATACGCAGACGAGTGCTCGTACTGTTGTCGGACGGACTCGATACGTCCAGCCGACTGGGCGCTGACGACATGCTCGCGCTGGCGCGGCGAGCAGGGATCGGGATCTACGTCATCGCCATGCCGACGTCGTCGTCCAATCGCCCCCGAAACCGGCAAGACAGCTCCGTCTTGCAGGCAGCGTATGCGATGCGGGCCCTGGCGCACGACACTGGGGCCCGATCCTTCTTTCCGGAGAGCATTGGGGAGCTGCCGGCCATTTACCGTGAAATCGCACACGAGCTCGCGAACCAGTACGAGCTCGGGTACTTCCCGTCACCGTCGGGCACTCGATCAGGCTTCAAGCGCGTGACCGTCCACGTAGAAAACGCCGTGGCCCGTACGCGGAGTGGGTACTATGCGGATCAGGGTTCCGTCGCAGCCACATCGCCCGATCTGGCGGACACGATGGGGCTCGCCAGGCCACACTGATTAACCATCGACCGCCGCTGCAGGTATCAGGATCGCCCGATGTCTGCGTGTGCTGCTCCGCGGCAGATCACCAATCTGTGACGGCGCGGTGCTCCGGTCAGTGTGACTACCGTTGAGGCGCTGCGTCCCAGGCATTGGCCCATTTCGGTGACGCCGCTGACTGATCTCGTAACCGTGTGCCTCAGCCTTTGCCCAAAAAGTCGGCTTTTTCGCAAGCCGTTCCGGCGGCACTCCCCTTGCGGTTCGTTCGACCCGACGGACTTGGAGGGCTCGTGCGAACAAAGAGCGTATCGGCGGCAGTGCTCGTTGCGTTGGCGATGACTCCTTCGATGGCGCTGGCGCAGGGCAAAGGGAAAGGCAGGGCCCAGCAGGCGCAAGGGATTCCGCCGGGACATCTGCCGCCACCCGGGCAGTGCCGGGTGTGGATCGACGGTCGCCCCCCCGGACAGCAGCCGCCACCCAGCAACTGCCGCTCCGCCGAGATCACCGCGAGCCGCATTCGGTATGCGCGGGTGATCTATGGGGATCGTACCGAACCTCGGGAGAACGGGGGATGGCGGGATGCCCCCAGAGAGTGGGGAGATGACCGGCGCCGGGATGATGGGCGCGACGACGAGCAGAGAAGAACTGGGCGCGCGATTCCGCGTGATCCCGGCAGCTATCCTCAAGGTGGTCGCTACCCTGATACCAGGAGCCAGAATCATCCGGGATGGACCAACGGCTATCGAGACGGTCAGGTGAAGGGGAGAGAGGATGTCAATAAGGATCGTAGCTACGATCCGAACCGCCATCAGTGGTATCGGTCTGCGTCACGAGGCTACGAGAGTCGATACGGCCTGCGTGGCGGCTATGCGAACATCTACCGTGAAGGCTTCGAGGCCGGATATGCGGAACAGTTCCGGCAGAACGGTCGCATACGCCGGTGAGTCAGGGCATAGGGTGACGGTCAAGTTGTAAAAGGACGAGGGACGTAAGGAATTAAGACGACAACTGCGTCATGA
>Ga0075428_100009868_pt1 | contig 10611 bp, 9 predicted proteins | sample RhiMetdeltSRZDD2_FD_75291 | JGI IMG/M metagenome (GOLD analysis project Ga0075428, IMG submission 75291) | Populus rhizosphere microbial communities from Tennessee, USA - Rhizosphere MetaG P. deltoides SRZDD2 | ecosystem: Host-associated > Plants > Roots > Rhizosphere > Soil | place: USA... | reverse complement strand
TATGCGTATCTGGCGCTCTTCAAGCAGCCGCTCCCCGAGCCGTGACACAGCTCCACTAGTCGGGGCTGGGAAGTGTCCGGGCGTCCCTGGCACTCGTACGACTCGGTCGCCGGCGAATACGAACGCGCGTGGCATCCGAGCTTCGAGCTCGTCGCGCGGGACCTCCTGGAGGTCGTGGCGCTCGAGCCCCAGGACGCGATACTCGACGTCGGCACCGGGACGGGCGCGGTCGCAGCCGCTGCGGCCGAGCGGGCCGAGCACACCGAACGCGGCTTCATCGTCGGGGTCGACCCGTCGCTGCCGATGCTCCACCGCGCCCGCGAGCACACGACCGCCCGACTCGCCGCCGCCCGAACACCCGGCCTGCCGTTCCCGGCCCGAACGTTCGACGTCGTCGTGGCCAACCTGGTCATCTCGCATCTCGAGCGCTACGAGACCGGATTGAGCGACATGGTCCGCGTTCTCCGCCCGGGCGGGCGGCTCGGCGTCACGACGTGGGGATCGCTCGACGACGAGCCGGTCGACGACGGGCAGCAACGACAGCTCACCGGCATCTGGCAGTCGATCGCCGGGCGGTTCGTCGACATGGACCCCGCCGCCGATGTCGTCGACGCCGCGATCCCGTGGGAAGCACGGTTCAGCGATCCTGCCGCCGTTCGGGGCGCACTCGAGAGCAGCGGGCTCCGTGACGTCGACCTCCAGGCGCGCACGTACCGCAGGTGCGTCCCGCAACGAGATGCGCTCGCCGGCTCCGAGACCAGCTTCTGGGGTCGCTACCTCCGCCACACGCTCGGCGATGCGGAATGGTCCCGATTCCGTCGGGAGGTCGCAGTCGCGGCCGCCGAGGCACTCCCCGACCCGATCACACGCGTCGAACAGCTGCTGATCGGCGTGGGCAGGAAGCGTTTCGCGACCCCCTCGTAGACTTCGCGCTCGTGTCAGACGCGGACCGGCTCGTCGCCCTTCTCGAAGCCAAGCTCCGGCCGCTCGACACCGCGCTGGCCGAGGCCTGGTGGGAGACGAACACCCACGCGTCGCCCGAGGCGGCCGAACGGCGGGAACGCATCGAGCTCGAGCGCCGCGAGCTGCTGGGCGATCCGGACGCCTTCGGGGCCATCGAAGCAGCTCGCAGGAAGGCGGACCAGTTCGATCCGCTCGTCGCCCGCCAGCTCGACGTGCTCCGCGACACCTTCGCGCCGCACCAGATCGACGCCGAGCTTCGCCGGCGCATCGTCGAGCTCGAGGTCGAGGTCGAGACGACGTTCAACACGTTCCGCGGCGAGATCGACGGCCAGCGTGTCGATGACAACGCGATCGCAGACGTGCTCCGCACGAGCGACGACTCCGCGACGCGGCGGGCGGCATGGGAAGCGGCCAAGCAGGTGGGCGCCGAGGTCGCCGACCGCGTGCGCGAGCTCGCGCGACTCCGCAACGAAGCCGCGCGCCGGCTCGGCTATCACGATCACTTCGCCCTCGCCCTCGCCACCAGCGAGCTCGACGACCAACGGCTCGTCGCCACCCTCGACGAGGTGGACCGGGCGACCGCGGCGCCGTTCGACGAGTGGAAGGCGCGCCTCGACACCACCCTTTCCGAGCGGTTCGGCTGCGATCCCGCCGACCTGCGGCCCTGGCACCTGGACGACCCTTTCTTCCAAGATCCGCCGATCAGCGGCGCCGTCGACCTCGATCCGTTGTTCGAACGCGCCGACGTCGAAGCGCTCACGGTTCGCAGCTACGACGGCATCGGCCTCGACACCCGCCCTGTGCTCGCCCGCAGCGACCTGTACGCGCGTGAGGGAAAGAGCCAGCACGCCTTCTGCATCCACGTCGACCGCGAGGGTGACGTGCGCGTCCTGTGCAACATCGAACGCAACGAGCGGTGGACCGAGACGATGCTGCACGAGTTCGGTCACGCCGTGTACGACCGCGAGCTCGATGACTCGCTGCCCTGGCTGTTACGCGAGCCCGCCCACGCGCTCACGACCGAGGGTGTCGCCATGCTGTTCGGGCGACTGGCGCGCAATCCGCGCTGGCTGTCGACCGTCGCCGGGATCGGCGCCGCCGACGTCGAGGCGATCACCGCCCGCCTCGGTGAGGCACGGCGAGCGGCCCTGCTCGTGTTCGCCCGCTGGGTGCTCGTCATGACGAACTTCGAGCGTGGCCTCTACGCCGATCCCGATGCCGACCACGACGCGCGCTGGTGGGACCTGGTCGAGCAGTACCAGCGAGTGCGGCGCCCCGACGGGCGTCGCGCGCCGGACTGGGCGGCGAAGATCCACCTCACCGTGGCACCCGTCTACTACCAGAACTATCTCTACGGGGAGCTCGTCGCCTCGCAGCTCCAGGCGACGCTCGACGCGCGGGCGGGCGGCGTGGTCGACGAGCCCGCCGCCGGCCGGCTCCTCGTCGACGAGGTCTTCCGCCCCGGGGCATCGCTGCGGTGGGACCGCCTCGTCGAACGCGCCACCGGTGAGCCGCTCACCGCCGCGCATCTCGCCCGCCAGCTCGCCGCCTGACCATGGACCTCGGGCTGCACGACCGGGCGATCTGCATCGCCGGCGGGTCACGCGGCATGGGACGCGCCGCCGCCGACCTCCTCGCGGCCGAGGGCTGTCGCGTCGCAGTGCTCGGTCGCGACGACGCAAACGTGCGCGAAGCCGAAGAGGAGCTCCTCGCGGCCGGCGCGCCGGACGCCGTCGGGCTGCAATGCGACCTGCTCGACACGGGCGAGGTCGAAGCGGCGTTCACGTTCCTCGACGAGCGATGGGGCGAGCTCAACGGCGTCATCAACGCCGCCGGGCCGTCACGCGTCGGGGCCCTCGACGACCTCACCGAGAACGAATGGCTCGAGGACTTCGATGTCGGCGTCGTCTCGATGATCCGGACCGTGCGTGCCGCCCTGCCCCTGCTGCGCAAGGCGACCTTCGCCCGCATCGTGAACCTCGCCGAAGCGTCGATCCGTCACCAGAGCCCCGGCCTCATCGCCCACACCGCCGCCAACGCCGCGATGGCCAGCGCCTCGAAGAACCTCGCCCGTGCACTCGCACCCGAGGGCATCCTCGTGAACACGGTGTGCCCGGGCACCGTGATGTCACCCGCGCTCGAGGAGTACCTCGCCGAGACGGACCCCAAGGGGCTGCCGGACGGTCCGCTCGAAGCGGGGTACGCGGCCATCGTGCGCGATTTCGGCGCCGAGAACGACCTCGGCCGCGTCGGCGTGCCCGAGGAGGTCGCCGCCGTGGCGGTGTTCCTGTGCTCGGAGGCGGCGAGCTTCGTCGCCGGCGCCACGATCCCCGTCGACGGCGGCACCGACTTCTGACGTGCTTGACGCCGGGCTCGGCGTGTGACTTCACGGCCCCGCCGCCCCGCCACTAGTTTCGATGGACCATGCAGTACAACCTCGCCGACCTTTGGGAACGGGTGGTCGACACCGTTCCCGAGCGGGAGTCGCTCATCTGCGGCGACCGACGCTTGACCTACGCCGAAGCCGACGAGCGGGCCAACCGCCTCGCCCACCACCTCGCCGAGCAGGGAGTGGGCCCCGGCGATCACGTCGCTCTCTATCTCTATAACGGCACCGAGTACGTCGAAGGGATGCTGGCGGCGTTCAAGCTCCGGGCCGTGCCCGTCAACGTGAACTACCGCTACGTCGAGGAGGAGCTCCGGTACCTGCTCGACGATTCCGACTCCAAGGCCATCGTGTTCCACCGCGAGTTCGCGCCCAAGCTCGAGGCCGTACGGGGCAAGCTCGCGTTGCTCCACACCTTCGTGGCGGTGGAGGACGACTCGGGGGCCGCACTCGACGCGCTCTCGGCCGTCGACTACGAGAAGGCGCTCGCCGCCGCCTCACCCGAGCGAGGCTTCGACGAGCGCTCCCCCGACGACCTCTACATTCTCTATACGGGCGGCACGACGGGCATGCCCAAGGGCGTCATGTGGCGTGCCGAGGACATCTTCTTCGGCGCTCTGGGCGGCGGCGGCATCGGGAACGAGATCACCCATCCTGAGGAGATCGCCGATCGCGCCCGCGAGGGTCGCACCCGCTGCCTGCCCGCGTGCCCGTTCATGCACGGCACCGCACACTGGATGGCGTTCGCCGCGCTGTTCACGGGTGGGTGTGTCGTCGTCGATCCCGAGCGTCACCTCGACCCGACCCGACTCTGGGAGCTCGTCGCCCGCGAACAGGTGAACTTCCTCGTGATCGTGGGCGACGCCTTCGCCCGGCCGCTGGTCGAGGCGCTCGACGAGCTCGACCCGTCCGTCGACGTGTCGTGCTGCAGCGTGATCCTCTCGGGCGGCGCGATCCTCTCGCCGTCCGTGAAGACGAGGTTGGCCGAGAAGCTGCCCGCCAGCCTCGTCGTCGACGGATACGGGTCGTCGGAGTCGGGCGGCCAGGGCCAGTCGATCACGGCGGCGGGTGCGACCGTGCACGAGGTCCCGCGCTTCTCCGTCAACGCGGAGACGACCGTCCTCGACGACGAGCTCGGCCCGGCGGCCGTCGGCGTGGTGGGCAAGCTCGCGCGCCGGGGCCGCATCCCACTCGGCTATTACAAGGACGAGAAGAAGACCGCCGCCACGTTCCCCGTCGTCGACGGTGTGCGGTGGTCGGTGCCCGGTGACCACGCCCGCATCGAGGAGGACGGGACCATCACGCTGCTCGGCCGGGGCTCGGTGTCCATCAACACCGGCGGCGAGAAGGTGTACCCCGAAGAGGTCGAGGCGGCGTTGAAGGGCCACCCGGCGGTGTTCGACGCCGTCGTCGTGGGTGTGGCCGACAGCCGGTGGGGTGAGCGCGTCGTCGCCGTCGTGCAACCACGCGACGGCGCGGCACCGCAGCTCGACGAGCTCGACGCGCACGTCCGCGAGCACGTCGCCGGTTACAAGGTGCCGCGCGACGTCGTGTTGGTCGACGAGATCGTGCGCTCGCCGTCCGGCAAGCCGGACTACCGGTGGGCAAAGGCAACCGCCGCCGAACGGCTCGGGACGGGCGCCCCGCGCTAGGCCGATACCCTCGGCGCAATGAACCGCCTCGCCGGCGAGACGAGCCCGTACCTCCGCCAGCACGCCGACAACCCCGTCGACTGGTACCCGTGGGGTGACGAGGCGTTCGAGAGGGCACGCGCCGAGGACAAGCCGGTGCTCCTCTCGGTCGGCTACTCGTCGTGCCACTGGTGCCACGTCATGGCGCACGAGAGCTTCGAGGATCCGGACGTGGCGGCGGTGATGAACCGGCTCGTCGTCAGCGTGAAAGTCGATCGCGAGGAACGGCCGGACGTCGACGGCATCTACATGCAGGCGGTGCAGGCGATGACCGGCCGCGGCGGATGGCCGATGACGGTTTTCCTCGCCCCCGACGGCCGGCCGTTCTTCGGCGGAACCTACTTCCCGAAGGAGGAGCGCCACGGCATGCCGGGGTTCGTCACCGTGCTCGAGGCGGTGGACGAGGCGTGGCGCAGCCGGCGGGACGATCTGCTCGAGCAAGCCGGGAAGCTCACGAAGGTCGTCGAGCGGACGGGAAGCCTCGGCGCGACCGGCGAGGGGCCGGCGCCGTCGTCCGACGTTCTCGCCCGGGCGTACGACTCGGTGCGGACGCAGTACGACGCGCAGTTCGGCGGGTTCGGGCCGGCGCCGAAATTCCCGCAGGCGATGACGCTCGACTTCCTGCTGCGCACCTATGTCCGCAACGAGTCTCCCGCGACGCTCGACATGGTGCGGATGTCACTCGACGCCATGGCTGCCGGCGGGATGTACGACCAGGTCGGCGGCGGGTTCCATCGCTACTCGACCGACGCCCATTGGCTCGTCCCCCACTTCGAGAAGATGCTCTACGACCAGGCGCTCCTCACCAGCGTGTACCTGCACGCGCACCTCGTGACGGGCGAGCCGCGGTCCCGGCGCGTCGTCGAGGAGACGATCGGGTACGTCCTGCGCGACCTGCGTCATGAGCAGGGCGGCTTCTTCTCGGCCGAGGACGCGGATTCGGAGGGCGTCGAAGGAAAGTTCTACCTGTGGTCCCGCGAGGAGATCGAGCGCATCGCCGGCGACGACGCGGACGAGGTCGTCCGCTACTTCGGTGTGACCGAGGGCGGCAACTTCGAGGACCCGCACACCGGCTACCGAGGCAACATCCTGCACGTCGTCGACCGGGCCGAGGAGCCGCCCGAGGCCGTGCGGCGGGCGGTGCCGAAGCTGTTCGCCGCGCGCGAGCAGCGGGTCCGTCCCGAGCTGGACGACAAGGTGCTGCTGGCCTGGAACGCGTTGTTCCTGCGGTCGCTGGCGGAAGCGGCGGCGGCGCTCGAACGGGACGACTGGATGGACGCGGCGCGCCACAACGCGCGGTTCCTGCTGACGGAACTTCGTCGAGACGACGGGCGGCTGCTGCGATCCTGGCAGGACGGCCGCGCCCATCACCTCGCCTACGCCGAGGACTACGCCGCGTTGCTGGAGGCGCTCGTGACGCTGGCCGAGGTCGATGACGTGGCGTGGTTGGCGGACGCCCGGCGAGTGGCCGACGAGCTGCTGCGGCTCTTCCACGACGACGAGAGCGGCGGCTTCTTCACGACCGGCATCGACGCCGAAGCGCTCATCGTCCGGCCGAAGGAGTACCAGGACAACGCGACCCCGGCCGAGAACTCACTGGCCGCGAACGGACTGCTCCGGTTGGCCGCACTCACGGGCGCGGGTCGTTACGAGGTGCCGGCCGAGGAGGTGCTCCGGCTGCTCGGCCCGGTGCTCGCCGAGCACGCGACTGCCTTCGCATACCTGCTCGGCGCACTGGAGCGGCTGGTGACGCCGCCGCTCGAAGTCGCGATCGTCGGGGAGGGCTCGAACGGCGCCGAGGCGCTCCGGCGCGAGGTGCGCGGGCGGCTGCTGCCGGCGTCCGTGACGGTTGCCGGCGCGCCCGGCACGGGCGCCGACGTCACGCCGCTGCTCGAAGGTCGCGAGCTGGTCGACGGCAAGGGCACCGCCTACGTGTGTGAGCACTTCGCGTGCCGGCAGCCGGTCACGTCACCGGAGGACCTCCGCACGCAGCTCGACGCCGCTCTGGCGGCCCGCCGCGGCAGCTGAGCGCTAGCGGCGCGTCTTGGGCGGTGCGAGCCCGTCGACCAGCGCCTCGGCGGTCGCCCAGCCGAACGCGATCATGGCCTCGCCCTTGTGCGGCTTGACGGTGCCGACCACCTCGGCGGCGGCCTTGCCGCCCGCCTTCACCGCGCTCGAGTGCAGCACGGCCTCGGACGCGCCGTTCGCCTTGAGCCGGAACTTGCGATCGTCGTAGCGGCTGTCGCAGCCGAAGCGGCGGGCGAGGCGCCGGCCCCACGCCCGCTCCTCACCGGTGGGCGAGTACTTCGGACGCGGGCACACGTCGGCGAGCGCGTTGAGCAGAGCGTATGAAGAAGGATGCGCGAAGCGCCCCGCGACGAGCACGTCCTCGTCGGGGAACGAGATGGCGGCCCGGCGGTACAGCTCACCGACGAGCAGGTCGAGCGAGTCGCGGGCCTGGCGGCCGCGGCGGATGGCGCCGAGCCCCCAGAGGATGCACGGCGTGCCGCCGATGCGCTCGAGGGAGCCGAACAGGAAGCCGTAGAGCTCGTCGTCGGCGGTGGTGCGGGTCACGAGCGGGAAGCGCTCGACGTGCTCGTCGAGGGCATCGTCCTTGATCGGCAGCTCGACCGAAGCGAGGAGTTGGCCGAACTCGTCGAGCTCGGCCGGTTTCAGCGAGAGGGAATCCCGTGACTCAACCCGCATGGCCGAGACATTGTGGCCTACGGCCGTGGGGCCTCACCAGTCGAGTTGACCGGCCGGTCAAGCGCCCAGGTCAGCGGGGTCAGCCGGCCGGCGTGGCCCGCCCCATGTCCCAGTACGCCCGCATCGAGGCGATCTTCCCGTCGTCGTCGACCTCGAAGATGTCGACGGCGTCGAGGACGATCCCGGCATCTCCGCTCGAGGCGTGGATCCCGAACACCATCGCCGCCTCGTTCCCGCACACGACCACGTCCTTCACGTCGAAGGTCATGCGCTCGGTCAGCTGATGGACCGTGTCCCAGAAGGCGCCCCGGGCCTCGCGGCCGGCGTGGGGCAGCGTGCCGACCGGGTCGACGATGACGCCGTCGGTGGCGAAGACGTCGAGAAACGCATCCCGATCGTTCTCCTGGTACGCGGCGACGTAGGCCTCGACCGCCGCCTGGACCTGCTCCGGACTCGCCATCAACTCTCCCCCTCGATCGATGCGTGCGCCGGGACCCTAATAGTCCCCCTGCGCACGCATCGGTACGAGGGTTGACCCCCGTCGGGCCTCGTGAAACCCTTCACAATATGCGGGTCCTCGTGTGTGGGGGCGGCTTCGTCGGCACGTACGCGGCGCTCCGGCTCGAGCGCCGGCTGCGCGGCGCCGGCGACGAGATCGTGCTCGTGAACGCGGAGAACTACCTCCAGTACCAGCCGTTCCTCCCCGAGGCCGCGTCGGGCACCATCGAGCCCCGCCACGTCCTGGTCGCGTTGCGGCGAGTCCTGCGCCGGACCCGGCTCGTTGTCGGCGAGGTGGAGACGATCGACCACGCCGCCCACCGAGCGCGCGTCCATCTCCTCGAGGGCTCGTCCGTCGACCTCGACTACGACGTGCTCGTCCTGGCGCCGGGCTCGGTGAGCCGGGTGCTGCCGGTGCCGGGACTGGCCGAGCACGCCGTCGGCTTCAAGACGATCGACGAGGCCATCCATCTCCGGAACGACGTCCTGGCGCGGCTCGAGGCCGCCGCCGAGATCACGGACCCCGATCGGCGGCGCGCCCTCCTCACGTTCGTCGTCGTCGGCGGCGGCTACGCCGGTGTGGAGGCACTCGCCGAGCTGGAGGACCTCAGCCGCGCTGCGCTGAAGCGTTACGGCGAGCTCCGTGGCGAGCGCGCCCGGTGGGTGCTGATCGAGGCCACCGACCGCCTCCTCCCCGAGATCGACGAAAGCCTCGCCGAGTACGCGGAGCGTCGCTTGACCCGGCGGGGGATCGACGTCCGCATGGGAACCAGCTTGGAATCGGCCGAGGGCGGGATCATGCGGCTGTCGAGCGGTGAGGAGTTCGCGGCGTCGACCCTCGTCTGGACGACCGGCGTGCGCCCGCATGCGCTCGCGGCCCGGTCGGGCTTCCCCGTCGACGAACGGGGCCGCGTCACCTGCGACGAGTACCTGCGTGTCCACGACGCCCGCGGCGGTGTCGTGCCCGACGTCTGGGCCGCCGGTGACAACGCCGCCGTGCCCGACCTCACGACCGGGGGGCTGTGCCCGCCCACTGCGCAGCACGCCATCCGCCAGGCGAAGCAGCTGGCCCGCAACGTCGTCGCCTCGACCCGGGGGCGGCCACCCCGCGAGTTCCGGTACCACAACCGGGGTCAGCTCGTGTCGCTCGGCCGCTACCGCGGTGTCGCACGACTCCCAGGGCGCATCCGCGTGCGCGGCTTTGCGGCCTGGTGGCTCCACCGCACGTACCACCTCGCGAAGATGCCGACGCTGAACCGCCGTGTGCGGATCGCGCTCGACTGGACCGTCGCCATGCTGTTCCCGCGCGACGTCGTGGCGCTCGGCTCGCTGCAGCGGCCGCGCGAGCCGTTCCGGCGTGCCGCCGCCGAAGACGAAGAACGGCGACGGGCCGGCTGACACTGGCGGCTACTCGACGATCACGCCGTCGAGGGAGGGGTCGGCGGGCGGGAACTGCGGATCGAGCCGGCGAAAGGTCTCGAGCAGGAGCGTCGCCACCGCGACGTCGCGGACCCATTTTCGATCGCCCGGCACGATCCACCACGGTGCGACCTCGGTCGAGGTCTCGGTGATTGCCTCCTCGTAGGCCGCTTGGTACACGTCCCACTGCTCGCGAGCTTCGAGATCCTCGGGCTTGAACTTCCACCGCTTGGTCGGATCGTCGAGCCGCGCCTGAAGGCGCCGGCGCTGCTCGTCGCGTGAGATGTTCAGGAACACCTTCACGACGGTGGTGCCCTCGTCGTTCAGCATCTCCTCGAAGTCACGCAGGTGCCGGTACCGGCGACGCCAATGACGCTTGTCGACGATCCCGAGCACACGCGCCACGAGGACGTCCTCGTAGTGCGACCGGTTGAACACGCCCAGCCGTCCTCGAGCCGGACACGCGTTGTGAACGCGCCAGAGATAGTCGTGCTCGAGCTCGAGGGTGGTCGGTGGCTTGAAGCTCGTCACCGAGCATCCCTGCGGGTTCAGTCCCGTGAGCACCCGCCGGATGACGCCGTCCTTCCCGGACGTGTCGACACCCTGGAGCACCAGCAGCACGCTCCGCTTCGCCTCGGCCCAGAGCCGGCCGTGCAGCTCCTCGAGCTCGTCGAGCAGTGCGTCGCGCTGCTCGCGCACCTCCGCTTTGCCAAGCAGGCCGAGTCGATCACCTGGGTCCCGCCGCGCGAGCCGGGGTGCCTGCCCCGACGCGACCCGTAGCTGGGCGAGATCGACGACCATCGCGTTCCCCTAGTACCGCAGCTCGGCGACGACCGCGTAGTGGTCGGACGGGTGCACGCCGTCGATCGGCTCGATCGCGGCGACGCGCGCGTCCACGACGTGACCGGCGCCGCGCTCCTTGCGCCATCCGACGAAGACGTAGTCGAT
>Ga0075428_100009867_pt1 | contig 10612 bp, 4 predicted proteins | sample RhiMetdeltSRZDD2_FD_75291 | JGI IMG/M metagenome (GOLD analysis project Ga0075428, IMG submission 75291) | Populus rhizosphere microbial communities from Tennessee, USA - Rhizosphere MetaG P. deltoides SRZDD2 | ecosystem: Host-associated > Plants > Roots > Rhizosphere > Soil | place: USA... | reverse complement strand
TCGAGGAGCACCGGCTGGTAGAGAAAATCGAAGACCTGATTCGAGCTCGCGGTTTCGGTGTAGTAGCAGATGCCGTCCTGGAACCACGGCACGTTCGGATCGTCGCCGAGGAGACCCACCGTGGCCAGGACGTGTCCGAGCTCGCTCACCGACGCCACTTTCATCACCCGATAGAGCGCGTCCGCATTGGCGACGCTGAAGAATCCGTTCTCGCCGCTGCGGATCGCGTACTCGGGCTTGAGCTCGTGGCCGCGCTTGAAGTGCAGCGGCTTCGCTTTGGCGCTGCCTGTTAGGCGGACCGTTGCGGGCTTGAGCACTTCGATGAACTGACGCTTCTCGCGCGAGCCGCGAAAGAGCTCGTGCGATGCGTCGCGCAGGGCTTTGCCGATGTCGCGATGCAGGGGGATGGATTCGCGCAGACGCACTTCGTCGATGCCGATCGCCGCCGCGGTGACGAGCATGTACACGCCGCGTTTCGAATACTGATCGGTGAGGTGCTCGGCCTCGATGTGCTTCTCGCGCAGCGCTTCGTCGCGCGCGGCGTGCGCGAATCCGAGGCGCGGCGTCGTGTGGCCATCGGCGGTCTCGTCGTACATCCCACCGACGCCGGTCGTGTGCGCGACGAGCACGCGCGCACGCCAGGCCGTTCCGACGGCCGCGAGATCTTCCGCGAACGCGCTCTCGAACGCGGCCTTCATCTTCGCGGTGAATTCGGCGTCGAATCCGAGGGCGTCTCCAACGATGGAGAGGCCGCCGGTCTGATACGCGAGGATGCTCGGCAGCGGAAACCCGAGGACCACGGAGCGATACGGTTTGGGACCGTAATCGCGCAGACGTGTTAGGCGCTCTTCGAGGAAGGACGTGATCGGCCGCGACGCGCTCACGTAGCGCATCAGTTCCTCGGGATCGCGGCCGACATTCGCAACGGTCAGGAATTCTTCGACGGCCGCGGCGCGCGAATGCACGTCGGCATCGTTGACGATCTCCAGTCCCGGCACCGGCTTCATCTCGTATCGCGAGATCGCGACGTACACACCGCCCGGCGAGAGGAAGCCGTGCTCGAAGTGCCGCGGCGCGGTGCCCGCGCCCCATCGCGTGCGCGTGAACCGCTTGAAGCGCGATTCGAAGGAGTGGAGCTCGTCGTCGGTGCGGCCGGTGACGATGAGGATCGGCACGTCGTCGGGCGACGGCGGCGCTGCGATCGTCATCATCTCCTCGAGCATCGCCACCATCTGCAGCGCAGCCGCGCCGCCGACCGCGCCCGTGCCGCCGATGAACACGTGCACGTCGCGGTAATGGCGGCCGGAGCGCGCCGCCGCCGCGAGCCGCGGCCCGAATCGGGTTTTCTTGAAGCGCATCGCCGGGCGAAGAATACAGTAGGCAGTTTGCAGTAGGCAGTAGGCAGGAGTTCGTTGGCAGAAATCGTTCTCCTGCCGACTGCCGACTGCCTACAGCTTCAGCGTGCAATCCCACCGCTTCCCATCGTCGTCACACTGAATCGTGACGTCGAGCGGCGAGAGGGAATCGATGGTCAGACCGTCGCGCGGGATCTCGCCGCGCGCGGCGATGACGTGACGCGTCGGGCCGGCGGCTTCTTTGACGAGGTGCGCGAAGCCGCGTCCCGTATGGCAGCTCTGCAAGACGATCGTGGCCTCGGGGTCGAGGCGTGCGAAGAATGTTTCGAGCCGCTGGCGATCCGTCGAATCGAGCGAGCGTTCGTTGCGGCCGGCGAAGTACATCGAGAACGGATCGCCGTGCGCGGAGAGAACGAGGAGCTTCGCGCCGTCGACGTCGAGTGCGAAGAGTGCGTCGTCGGTGGCGATCTGTTCGTGAACGCGGGTGTCGTAGCGTTGGGCGATGGCTTCTTGCAGCGCGTGCTGGTGCGACGTGTAGAACACACGCCCGAACTTCGGATAGACAAGGACGGCGCGATCGCGAGGCGAATCGCGATGAAGCGCAAGGAGCAGAAAAAAGATGAACACCGGTTTGGACCGGCGGCATTGTACGAGGAATCGAGTCGCCGAGTCGCCGAGTCGCCGAGGAGAAAACCGCGGCGCTCAGCGGCGTCGCAACAGCGACGTCCGCTGCAGCGGCGCGAAACTGACCGGGCGCAACGCGTCCCGGTCAGTTGTCTTTGTGCAGTTCCACGAACTCGTAAATGAAGTTGCCGGTGCCCAAGGCGTCGGAGAATTCGCTGATGTAGAGGCCTTTGCCGCACGCCGCGGGCGCGCCGCTGCCGGGCGTGGCGAGCGTCGCGGAGCCGCGGCTCCAGCTCGAGGCTTTGTTCGCGTTGCCGCACGCGTTCGTGCGGCGCAGGCTCTCGCCGCCGGCGCCGGCCATCGCGACGGTTGCGCCGTCGAGCTTCGTCGAGCCGGTGTTGTAGAGCGTGTAGGTCTCGCTGCCGTTCATCTGCGGCATCGCGTCCGCGGCGTTGATGTACGTGACGTTCGCGCCTAACGCGACGCCCCAGAACGACTCGAACTGCGCCTTTGTCGCGTTGCGTCCGATCACGACGTAGCCGCCGGTCGAGATCATCGTGCCCGCGGGCAGGTAGTACGTCAGCGACGAGTTGGCCTGCACGATGCGGTAGTTCGCGATGGAGATGCCGTTGTTCACGGTGACGCTCGCCGTCGACGACGTGCCCACGTTCTCCGCCGCGTCGTATGCCTTCGACTGGAGCGTGTGCGATCCGTTCGTTGCGGTCGTCGTGTTCCAACTCCATTCGTACGGCGCGGTCGTGTCGGTCGACTGCAGCGCGCCGTCGAGCCAGAACTCGACGCGCGTGACGCCGACATTGTCCGACGCGCTCGCGGTCACGTTCGTCGTTCCCGAAACGGTCGCGCCATTCGAGGGAGCGGTGATCGACGTCGCCGGCGCCTGCGTGTCGCCCGCACCGGCCGTGTCGTTGTGCAGCTCGATGTATTCGTAGATGTAGTTGCCGGTACCGCTCGCGTCGGAGAACTCGTTGATCCTCACACCGCCACCGCATCCCGCCGCGGCGCCGCTTCCCGGATTCGCGGACGATTCGAGAACCGACGTCCACGCCGACGTGCACGGATCGTTGCGTTGAATGCTGCGCGCGGCGCTCGTGGGCATGGACATCGTCGGACCATCGACGACCACGCTCCCGGCATTCGAAAGCGTGTAGTTCTCGTCGCCGTTGATCACCGGCATGCCGCCGTTCGTGTTGAGGAAGACCACGTTTGCGCCTAACGCGACGCCCCAGAACGACTCGAACTGCGCCTGCGTGGCCTGGCGAGCGAGCACCAGATATCCCTCATCCGGAATGACGGTTCCCGCGGGCAGCACGTAGTTGTACGTCGCATTCGCCTGCGTCACCGTCCATCCCGAAACATCCGCGCCGCTTCCGCCCCCGCCGTTGCTCACCGTGAGGTTCACCGCGGTCGACGTTCCGGCGTTGTTCGCCGCGTCGTACGCCTTCGACTGCAGCGAGTGTGCGCCGTTCGATGCGGTCGCGGTGTTCCAGCTCCACTCGTACGGCGAGGTCGTGTCGGTCGCCTGCAGCGTGCCGTCGAGCCAGAACTCCACGCTCGTCACGCCGATGTTGTCCGTCGCGGTCGCCGCCACATTCGTCGTTCCCGAAACAGTCGCGCCATTGAGAGGCGCGGTGATCGACGTCGATGGCGCCTGCGTGTCGCCGCCGCCACCACCCTGCTGATACGTGATCCACATCGGCGACGACCACACGTCGTGTCCATCGGCCTGCACCGCGTGCACGTAGTAGTAATAGGTGCCCGCGGTCAGGGTCTCGTTCAGCGAGGCCGACGATTGATTCGAGAACGTCGCGTACGGAGACGCGGGCACGCCGCCGCCGATCTGGCCGCGCCAGATCTCGAGTGTCGACACCGACTCGCCGTTCGGGTCATACACGTTCGCGACCAAGGATGCGCCGCCCGCGGACGTGAAGATATCGCCCATCACGTGCGCGCCGTCGCTCGTCCGAAACACGAGCTGCGCATTCGGATCTTCGGTGGCGAAGAAGTGCCGCGCGCGATGCGCGGCCAACAGACTCGCCTTCGTCAGCGACGATGCGAGATACACGGTGCGCGTCGGCAGCGCGACGCCGTAGTTGTTGCAGTGCGAGTCGTGATCGGCGACAGGACCGATGTGGAAGCCGAGGTTCAGGGCTTCCTTCCAACGAACGGAGTAGTCGGTCGCGCCGATGTTCGCGGATGAGCAATCCGTTGCGGTCGAGAACGCGAGGCCGCTGCGCACGGCGATGCCCTGCAGCGCGTTGTCCGCATCCGCGTTGAACGCGAAATTGTCGAAGTTTCCTGCGGACGGATGATTGAGGATGCCGAGGGCGCCGGCGCTCGAGGGATGGGCAACGGACGCGGCGTACATGTCGAGATAGCCGAAGCGCTTCGGCGTGAAGACGTCGAAGTAGCAGTTCGTGCCCGGTGTGCACTCGGGATTCGGACCGTTGCAGTTGGTGCAGGTTTCCCATCCGAAGAGCGACGGCGTTTCGACCAGCGTGACGTGTCCCTGATCGGTGTTCGTCGTGACGCCCCACTCCATTCCATACATCGCGACGAACGAACCGTCGACCGTCGCCGCGTTCGCCGCCGCAATTCCATCCTGATAGCGCTGCCGCACTTTCGCTTCGGTCAGCGGCGGATCGTTCGTGACGATCGCATCCTGGATCAGGTGGTTGTGCTCGTTGACGACCCAGAAGTCGAGGCCCGCATCGACGCGGGCGTAGCCGAAGACATCCGCGGGCGTGAACGTGCCGCTGCCGTACGCATTGCCGGAGCTGCATCCGGTCGCCGGCTGTCCGCCGTCGGACCAGTTCGAGTGCGCGTGCGTGGAGCCGTAATAGAAGTTGTAGCCGAAGCCCGCTTCCATCGGCGCGTTCTGCTGCACCTGGCAGCTCGTCGCGTTCGCGCCGATGCGCAGGCCATTCGCGATGTTAGGCGGGAGGTCATAGTCGATGATGACCTCGTCGCTCGATGCGAGCGCTTCGTCGGCATCGAACGCCGCGTCGTACGTCATCGCAAATCGAGCTCGCTGCGGATAGCGCGCGACGAACGTGTAGCGATATCTGCCCGCGGGCACGAGCTGGCCGCGATCGTCGCGGCCGTCCCACCACAGCTCCGCGAGCGCGGCGCCTTCGCGTCCGATGTACGAGCGTCCGTCGAGCGTCAGCACGCGCTCGCCGTCGGAGACGCGATCGATGCGGAGCTGCCACACGGCGAATCCGAATCGCCGCTCGCGGGCGGCGCGCTGGTACGAGAGGATCGAGAAGAGCCGCACCGTCCCGAGCTCGCCTTGATGGTTCGGCGAGAACTGATACGCGCTCGATCCGATCGCGGCGATGAAGTTCGCGTCGCAGTCATCGAATTCGGCGGCGAGAAGAGGGGACGAGCACAGACAGAGGACGAGCACGGCGCGAGAGAAGAGTCGCAACGGGAGCCTCCAAAATGGATCTGTTAAATTGTTACGAAAAACGTCGCATATTGTAGGGATTCCCAAGCAATTTGTCAGCTGTCACGGACCACTCCAGCTAAGCTACTGACTCGCGATAGGTTGTCGCGCGTTGGTAGCGCCACTACCTTGACCTCATGCCCGCGGACGCGTAGGCTGCGGACTACCGTGACCACGCATGACGGAGAGAGCACTCAGACGTCCAGAGTGCGCCTGCTGACCGCCGGAAAGACGCTCTTCTCTCGATACGGATACGAGCAGACCTCGACCGCCGCGATCGCGCGCGAGTCGGGGAGCTCGGAGTCGCAGCTCATTCGTTACTTCGGCGGCAAGGCCGGCCTGCTCGAGGCCATCTTCAATGAGTCGTGGTTGGCCCTCAACGAGATGGTGCAGCAGCACGTCGACGCCTCGGCGCACGGCCGCGACGCGATCATCCGCATCCTCTCCCTCATGATCCAGGCGTTCAGCCGCGATCACGACATCGCGTTTCTGTTCCTGTTCGAAGGACGGCGGCTGCGCGGCGCGACGCATGAGGTCACGATCTCCAAAGGATTCGTGCAGTTCATGCTGGTCATCGATGCACTCATCCAGCGCGGACGCAACGACGGCTCGTTCCGCACCGACATCGATCCGAAAGTTCTGTCGTCCGCGATGCTCGGTTGCGCCGAAGGCATGATCCGCGACCGCATCCTCGCCGAGCGCAACAACCAGCCGAACCCGTACGACGATGCGGAAGTCCTCAAGACCTTCACCGCCATGGTGAACGGCCTGGCCCCGTGAGTGGGGTCAGAGCTTCGCTTTTCGGTTTCTGCACTGTAGGTAGAAAAATCGCTACGACGTGTGGAGAAACGAGAACCGGCAGCGCTGACTCTCACATTGTGGAAATGAATTCGCCACAGCACGTGGAGAAAGCGAAAAGCGAAGCTCTGACCCCATTCCGGGGTGTATCAATCGGCCCCGGTTGATGGACGACTCCATGTGACATCGTCATCCGCCCGTCGCCTGGTCGTCCGCATCGTGCTCGCGGCCGCCATCGGCCTGACCGCGGCGGAAGAGTTGCGCGCACTCGATCCTCAGACTCCGCTGACGGGGTATGCCCGGAGAAACTGGAATACCCACGACGGACTCCCGCAGGGAACGGTGCTCGACATCGCACAGACACCCGAAGGCTACGTGTGGCTCGCGACGCAGGAAGGGCTCGTTCGATTCGACGGCAGCGATTTCACTCTCTTCGACGCGACCAATACTCCTGCGCTCCGCCACAGCTTCGTTGCCACATTGTTCGTCGATCGCAAGGGCCAACTCTGGATCGGCACGTCGGAGGGACTGGCCATTCTCACCGCCGGACGCTTTCGACGAATCGGCGTCGAAGATGGTCTCCCCGGCGAGTTCGTGACGGAGATCGCCGAAGCACGCGACGGAAGCATTTGGATCGGCACCGAGGGACAAGGCGTCACTCGCATCGTGGACGGTATCGTCGATCGCTCGACGCGCATGCTTCCCGGTTTGAAAATCACGTCCATCGCGCCTCATCCGGATGGAGATGTCTGGGCGGCGACTCCGGACGCCGGAGCGTTTCGTCTGCAGCGCGGCCGAGAACCGCAGATGATCGCGGGTTTGCCGAGCCACCGCGTACGCTCGCTGTTCCTCGACGACGAAGACAGTCTTTGGATTGGAACCGAAGAAGGTGTGGCCCGCATGCGGCGCGGAGAACGCGCGGCGGTTCGCGATGCGCGCCCCGCACTGGCGAAGGTGATCGCAGCGAGGGTCCTTCGCGATTCCACCGGCGCGCTCTGGGTCACGACACGAAACGAAGGACTCATTCGCGTCCGCGGCGATCGCCTCGAACGCCTCGGCAACGACATCCTGCACGACACGTGGGTCCCATCGCTGCTCGAAGATGCTCAGGGCAACGTCTGGGTCGGCACGTTCGCCAGAGGTGTCGTGCAACTGCGCGACACGCCGTTCACGACGCTTACCGGCGAGCTCGGGCTCCAGAGCGATTTCGTCTGGTCGATGATGGACGCGGATGGCGTGACCTGGATCGGCACCGACAGCGGTCTGGCAGGCATCGGGCGCGGTCGCAACGTGCAATATCAAATCGGGACAGCGACGCCGCGCTCCGTGGCAGCACTGGCCAAACGCAAACAAGGCGGCATCTGGGCCGGCACGTTCGGTGGCGATATCGGCTACGTGGATCGAGGACGCTTTCATCAGATTCTTGCCGTCGACTCTCTGCCTTCGCGATTCGTTTATGCGATCGCAGAAGATGCCGATGGCGCACTTTGGATCGGCACATTCAGCGGCCTGGTTCGCTATCGATCGGGACGGGTCGAGCGATTCGGCGCAGCCCAGGGCTTTCCCGATAACTCGGTGCGCATGGTCAAGATCACCAGTGACGGCGCGTTGTGGGCCGGAACGAGAACGAGCGGACTGTATCGACGCAAAGACGGACGCGTCACCAACTACAACACCAGCCTAGGTCTCGCGGATAACTTCATCATGTCGCTGATCGAAGATCAGGCCGGAGCGATCTGGGTCACGACCGCAAACGGAATCAGTCGCATCCGCAACGGCAAGATCGAATCGTTCAGCATGAAAGACGGTCTGCTCGCACAACTGACGCACAGCGTCGTCGACGACTTTCGCGGCAGTCTCTGGTTCACGACGAACGTCGGGATCTACTCGGTGCGCCGGAAAGATTTCGATGATTACGCCGCCGGCCGCATCCCTCGACTTCATCCGTCGGTCTACGGGATCGAGGACGGGCTGGCCGATAGAGAATGTAACGGCGGCGGCTCGCCGAGCTCGTGGAGGATGCCGGACGGACGGCTCTGGTTTCCAACCGTGGCCGGCATCGCGGTCTCGAATCCTCGCGTGCCGCGACGCGATGAGAGCCGGCGCGTGATCATCGAACATACGCTGTTCGATGGCGCTTCATTCGCGGATCACGCAGAGATCGCGCCCGGAAAGAAACGCCTCGACGTCCGCTTCACGGCGCCGGAGTTCCGTTGGCCGGCGCGCATCGCGTATCGCTACAAACTGGAGGGCTTCGATGAAGAGTGGAGCGAAGCCTCGAATCGAAAACGCGCGTCGTACACGAACCTTCCGCCTGGGAACTATCGCTTTTTCGTTCAGGCGCGCGTCGGAGAGACGAGCGCGTGGGGACCGTCCGCCGCGCGAACGTTCCGCGTCGCTCCGCACTTCTATCAGACGACATGGTTCCGCGCACTCTGCGCAGCGATCATCGCGGGCTTCGTCTACTGGCTGCACAAGTTGCGCATGCGTCTCCTGGAAGGACGATTGAGCCGGAAGAACGAGATGATCCTGATCTCCGCAGCCGATGGCCTGGTGGGGGTGGAAGCCGATGGCACGATCAGCTTTGCGAATCGCGCAGCCGTGAGCATGTTGCGTCTCTTCGAGGATCCGAAAGGAAAAGCGTTCCATGAATTGGTTCATCCGGAATGCGTCGACGCCGCGTGTCCGATGAGCGCGCCGATCGATCCGCACGTACCGGAGACCACCGCATCGTTCCGTTGTGCCGGCGGCGGCACTCTGGACGTGGAGTTCAGCCGCAATGCGATTCGCGACGAGAAGGAGACCATCGTCGGCGCGGTGTTCGCGTTCCGCGACATCACGGAGCGCGTGGCGATCGAGCGCGCGAAAGCGGAGCTCGTCTCCACCGTGAGCCACGAGCTCCGCACGCCGCTGACTGCCATTCGTGGATCGCTCGGTCTCCTCGGCAACGATCGTCTCGACGCCGATCGCCGCCGCCGGATGATCGACATCGCGATCTCGAACTCCGATCGCCTGCTGCGATTGGTCAACGACATCCTCGACGCCGAACGTCTCCGCACCGGCAACGTGAGCATCGCGCTCGCCCAATGTGAGGCGACGGCGATCATGGAGGCGGCCTGCGAGAACATGTCCGTCCTCGCAGCAAAGGCCAACGTTCAGATCCGCGTTGCGCCCCTTGCGACGAAACTCACTGCGGATCCCGACCGGCTTCTGCAGACGCTGACGAATCTGATCGCAAACGCGATCAAATTTTCACCGGCCAGCGGCGGCACCGTGGCGGTGGGCGCGCGGCTCGAAGAGAGCGACGTGCTGTTCTACGTTCGCGACGAGGGAAGAGGAATTCCGGCGGATCGGATTCATTCGATCTTCGAGCGTTTCCAGCAAGTCGACGCCACCGATCACACCGTCAAAGGAGGCGCAGGCCTCGGGCTCGCGATCTGTCGCTCCATCGTGCAGCAACATGGCGGACGGATGTTCGTCGAGAGCGAAGTCGGTCGCGGAAGCACATTCTTCTTCACGATTCCGCGACGCGCCGCCGAATCCGCGGCGTGAGTCAGTCCAGCCGGTGCGCGAAGTTGCCGATGACGGCGGGGCGCAGGTTCCAGATCTCGCGCGCGTATTCGGCGATGGTGCGGTCCGACGAGAACTTGCCCATGCGCGCGATGTTGAGGAGCGACTTGCGCAGCCAGGCGTTGCGATCGCGATAGGCGAGGTCGATCTCGCTCTGGCGATCCACGTACGCGGGGAGATCGGCGAGATGCACGTATTCGTCGAGCGTGGAGAGGAGCTTTGCGACGATCGGGCGGAAGATGTCTTTGTCGCCGCGCGAGAAGTGTCCGGACGCGATCGAGTCGATGACCCGGCGCATCCAGCGATGCGCGCCGAGATGGAACTGTGGATCGTAGCCGCGCTCGAGCAGGTCGCTCACTTCGTCCGCTTTCAATCCGAAGATGAAGATGTTCTCCTCACCCACTTCGTCGCGGATCTCGATGTTCGCGCCGTCGAGCGTGCCGATCGTCAGCGCGCCGTTGAGCGCGAGCTTCATGTTGCCCGTGCCCGACGCTTCCTTGCCCGCGGTCGAGATCTGCTCCGAGAGCTCCGCCGCCGGAATGATCGCCTCGGCGAGCGTGACCCGGTAATCGGGCAGATACACGACGCGCAGATGCTCGCGCGTCCGCGGATCCGCATTCACCACCTCGGCGACCGAATGAATGAGCTTGATGATCAACTTCGCGACGAAGTAGCCCGGCGCTGCTTTTCCTGCAAAGACCACGGTGCGCGGTTGCGCGGGAATCTCGCCGTCCTCGACGATCGACCAGTAGCGGTGAATCACGTGCAGCGCGTTCAACAGCTGGCGCTTGTATTCGTG
>Ga0075428_100009866_pt1 | contig 10612 bp, 9 predicted proteins | sample RhiMetdeltSRZDD2_FD_75291 | JGI IMG/M metagenome (GOLD analysis project Ga0075428, IMG submission 75291) | Populus rhizosphere microbial communities from Tennessee, USA - Rhizosphere MetaG P. deltoides SRZDD2 | ecosystem: Host-associated > Plants > Roots > Rhizosphere > Soil | place: USA... | reverse complement strand
GTACTCCGGCCACGCGGCGTGGCCTGGGTCTTGATTCATTTATTTAGCTGCCCTTCGGGCGGTCACAATGTCACTTTCACTCAATTTCCTCTCAAGAAGCTGCCCCGCGGGGTCGGTGCTTGGGATCATCTTCGCCGGCGCAAGCTCTCTTTCACGGTGCCCCTCAATGAGTGGCGTCGAGATCAGTATTTGCGATCATTCGCCGAACGATTCGATATCTTGAAACACTATTGTGCCTTTCGTGAAGGCACTGAGCTCCTTTCACCTGAAATCCTAGGCGAGTTGTCAGACTATAGCGCCGAAGAACTGACTTGTAATTCCTATGTTATTGTCGCGCGTAGAGCCGCCTGATGGTTGCAACAAAAAACTGTCCGCCGCGCGGCAGAACGACGGATTTCGAACCATGACGGAAACTGTCAAACATTTCGACGTGGCCTCCGATGGCAAGCCTTTTAAACTTCCCTTCCGCGTAATCCAGAACAAAATCAGTATAGCAACGCAAGAAAAAAGCCATTGATGCAAAGAACGTCGCTAATGTATAATTAGGAACTTTCGCTGGCGACAAGACGGTTTAAGTGGGAAGCGGCACATATAGGGCATTAAAGTTTTTTAGGTTTGTTGTGTTCTATGGCACAAGATCACGAATCAACGGCAATCAGTTATTCTGACGAAAAGAGCCTAAAAGCTCGTTCAAAACTATTTTCTCTCCTCAAAAGCTATCCGGCGAGCGATGGCGAAGCGGAGCGTTCGTTAGGTCTTTTCCTGCGGGGCTCATTGCTCGCTCGAATTTTTGCGATACGGGAGTTATACGAGAAGATCGTGTTGAAGCCCGGGATCATCGTCGATCTTGGAACCTGGCGAGGTCAAACCGCTGTGCTATGCGAAAACCTAAGGGCGATTCTGGAGCCACTTCATTTTAATCGTCGCATCGTCTGCTTCGATACTTTTGAGGGATATGTTGGGTTTTCCGACAAAGATAAACCAACAGACTTACATCAAGATGGGACCTATCGGGTTGCAGCAGACTACAGCGAGTATCTTGCCGCGCTTTTGATGCTTCATGAAGAGAACAATGCCATGGGGCACAATCACGGCAAGCACAAAGTCATCCAAGGTGATTGCCGCGTGACTCTCCCTCGGTATCTGAGTGAACATAACAACGAACTGATTGCACTGGCTTTTTTTGATTTGAATTCTTATGAACCCACTAAGGTTTGTTTTGAACAAATATTCGAGAGGCTCATCCCAGGTGGCGTCGTGGCATTTTGGCAGCTGACACGAAACGCGATCCCAGCAGAAGGCACAGTATACAATGAAGCGATCCTCAACCAGCTCTCGCATACTATTCATCGGACGCAGTTCTATCCCGGTCTCTGTTATCTCATCAAGGATTGAGGGATGGATGTTGTAATCATAGGAAATGGGATTTTGGCTCTCACGACTGCGTATCGTCTGCGCAACTTGGATCCGCAGTCAAAAATCACGATTGTCGGCCCTATAGATCATCGCGGCTGTGCCTCTCTCGCAGCCGCTGCTATGTTCAACTCTTTCGCAGAACTTGACGCAGGTACATTAACTAATAAGATCGAGCGTCAAAAATTTCTCTTCAATAGGCTTTCGACGTCGCTCTGGCCTTCCCTACTCAAAGAGATTGAGTATCAAAGCGGCAAAAAGCTCCATTCTGGTTTTGGGACATTTGTCATCAATAACCATGCTTCCGATACGTTGGAAGACGAGAATTTTGACGCTATTGTGAGCGCATTGAATGAGTTTGGAGAACCCTACGAGAGAGTTTCACCGCTCCATATCCCTCAATACAAACCGACAGTACGGCTTCGCGCTGCAAGGGCCATTTACATTAATGGTGAAGGTTGGGTTAATCCGCGGGATTTATTTACCGCACTGGAAGAGATCCTCACTGAGGACTCCAGAGTGAGTTGGGTAAATCATTACTGCAATTCACTAAACAGAACCGGATCAAATATTACCCACGCTGAACTAGACAACGGCGAGCGCAAACTCGGAGACGTATTTTTGCTCGCACCCGGTGCGGCTTTTACGAAGATTATTGCCGCGTCCAATTTGGATCTTCATTTCCCCCAAATTTTTTATGGCGTCGGCTGTAGCATTCTTTTAAAGACAAACGATTCAACACTCACGAACTGCATCCGCACCCCGAACCGGGGGCTTGCGTGCGGCGTTTATGCGGCGCCGCAGGACTCGGACCATACGCTTGTCGGAGCAAGCAATTTCATCTCCCCGGTGCCGGAAGAAAACGTTCGCCTCACCAGCGTCTATACGCTTATCAAAGCGGCAATGGAGCAGATCAATTCAGACTACTACCGTTCCGGTTTAGAGCTGGTGAATGTTGGATGGCGACCTACCAGCGAAGATACCTTGCCGGTCCTGGGCGCTACATCTATTGGAAATCTTTTTGTCGCCACTGGAACCAAGCGGGATGGTCTCCACTGTGCACCGGTGATATCCAATGCGCTTGCTGCGCTCATGACCGGGCAACCCCCAAGCTGCGATTTGAGCCTATTTGTCCCAGAGAGGGAACCGATCCGTAGTTACACACGTGAAGAGGCTATTACGACGGCCGTTAGGCATACGATCAACGCGGCTTATCAGCACGACTTTGTTCCAGCCAAAAATAGAATGGTCGAACATCTTGAAAAATACTATCGCGACGACCTGATACAACTTCATGAGTCCGTGGGCGCGGTCGACTGGGGGATCCCCCCGGAAATGATCGATATGTATCGATACGGCCACATCACTCGGTCATAGGTCCGCGCGTGGATAAAATCTCAGTTGTTACTTCCCTCTATCACTCCGCGCCCTATATCCGAGAATTTCACGCCAGACATGTGCAAAGCCTACAAAAGTTGGGAGTGAACTTTGAGTTTATATTTGTAAACGACGGTTCTCCCGATGAGTCTGAAGTCATTGTACGGGAGTTAATTTTAGAGTCTCAAAATATTACTCTAGTTTCGCTATCGAGAAATTACGGTCAACACGCCGGCATGTTTGCGGGATTGTCGTACGCAACGGGTAGCTACGTTTATGCCTCGGACTGCGACTTAGAAGAAGCCCCGGAAAATATCGAAATATTATACCGAAAGATAAAGGCCGATCCTGGGACAGATGTTGTTTATTGCGTTCTTAAGAAACGTAGTGGAGACTTTTTTAGAAATATTTGCGGAAAGCTGTTTTATGTGCTTCTCGACGCAATCTCCGAAGTCAAGGTGCCGCATGATCAAGCGTGGCAGCGCATTATGACCAAGCGATACGTTGAAGCACTTCTAAAATATACCGAAGTCGAAAGTTTGCCGGCTGGGCTAATGATACTTGCGGGATTTAATCAAAGACCGATTGAGATCGAAAAGCACTTCAAGGGCAGGTCTTCCTATACGCCACGCAAAAGACTGAGACTCGCGGTTAACTCGATCACTTCATTCTCATCCAAGCCGCTAATTCTCGTTGGGCTTTTTGGAATAGTCGTAACCGCGTGTGCGTTCTTGATACTAACACTCACAGTTATACGCAAAATAATGTTTGCGGACTTTCAGGCGGGCTGGGTTTCTCTTATAGGGTCGATCTGGTGTATCGGCGGGCTCATTCTATCATCCGTTGGTATCGTCGGCGTGTACCTGTCGAAAATATTTAACCAAGTGAAAAATCGACCGCTGTTCGTCGTTAAAGAGATTCTGAGCAGCACTCAAAACAGTGAATAGCTGCACTTGATTGGCGACGGTATGAAATGTGTCATTAATCAGCCGAACTATATTCCGTGGCGAGGCTATTTCCACCAGATCCAGAAGGCTGATGTTTTTGTTTTTTACGATGATGTTCAATATGACAAGCATGGTTGGCGCAATCGGAACCGCATTAAGACTCCGAATGGGCCGATTTGGCTTACGATACCAGTCTTAAAGAAAGGTGCGGTGAAATATCATACTCCAATCAATCAAATGTTTATAGATTGGACGCGCGACTGGTCTCGTAAGCACTGGAAGACGATTGAGCAAGCTTACAGTAAAGCCCCATTTTTTGAAGTTTATGCCTCGACGTTGAAAGAAATTTACGAACAACGTTACGATAAGCTCGCTGATTTCACCATTCAGTTGACGATTCTGGTAGCCGGAGTTTTGGGCATTTCCCGGACTAAGTTTCTTCGTTCCTCGTCCTTGAACGCGGTCGGAACAAAAACAAATCGTCTTTTGGAGATTCTCGAACGGCTAGGTGCAACTCACTATATTAGTGGTCCCGCTGCAAAAAGCTATTTGGATGAGAGGAAACTCGCTAACGAGGGAATTTCCACGGAGTACATGGTTTATGATTACCCTGTATACTCGCAGCTGTATCCACCGTATGACCCACAAGTCTCAGTTTTGGATCTGCTGTTCATGATGGGGCCTGACTCCGCGAAATATATTTGGCAAGGCTTGAAATCTGATGGCGAAACCTTGGGAACGAGCCCAACAAATTAGTACGACGGGACTTGTTGTGAACTATCGTATTCCGTTCAATAAGCCTTTCATCGTCGGTAAAGAACTTTACTACATTTCCCAATCCGTTTTGCAATGTCAGACAAGTGGCGATGGTCTATATACAAAAAAAGCGCAGGAACTCATGAAGGGCTCTTTTGGTGCTCGCGAGATTTTACTCACTACATCGTGCACCGCGGCATTGGACCTAGCCGCAATTTTAGCAGGTGTGAAAGATGGTGATGAAATTATCTTGCCGTCTTTCACGTTCTCATCTACCGCTAACGCATTCCTTTTGCGAGGTGCTCGCCCAGTGTTTGTTGACTGCCGCAGAGACACGCTAAACATCGACGAGAATCTTATCGAGGCAGCCATCACGGTAAAAACACGCGCAATCGCAACCGTCCACTACGCCGGGGTTGGATGTGAAATGGATACCATTTCGAAAATCGCGCAAAAGCATCGATTGATCGTCGTCGAAGACGCTGCTCAAGGCGTCAACGCGAAGTATAAGGGGCGATATCTCGGGACGATCGGCGATATTGGCGCTTACAGTTTTCACGAAACGAAGAATTTTATTTGCGGCGAAGGTGGGGCAATTGTTTTGAATCGGCCGGAGTTGGTGGAAAGAGCGGAGATTGTCCGTGAAAAGGGTACAAATCGAACCCGTTTTTTTCGCGGTGAGGTGGACAAATATACCTGGGTAGATATTGGCTCCTCATTTTTGCCGTCTGATATCTTAGCGGCATTTTTGTACGCCCAACTGGAAAATATGGACGCAATCACAAAAAAACGCCAAGAAATTTACCGGCGTTATGAAGCGCGGCTTCAGCCGCTAGCGGATCGGGGCCTTGTCACACTTCCGATCGTTCCGCCCGACTGTGAGTCAAACTATCACATGTTTTACATCGTGCTTAATTCCTTGGATGAAAGAACACGGTTGATAGAGCATCTTAAGGCAGAGAGCATTCTGGCAGTTTTTCACTATGTGCCTCTTCACACTTCACCGATGGGATTGGCAATGGGATATCACCCTGGAATGTTGCCGGTTACGGAAACTATCAGTGAACGGCTGCTCCGTTTGCCGATGTACTACGAGATGCGGGAAACCGAAGTCGACCTAGTTGTCGACGAGATTTGCAAAGTTTTTAAGGTCTCGCCGTCGACGCTGTAATACTCTGCCTTCCTTTGAATTGAATAAATTTGCTGATGATTTAGATCAACAACCACGGAGATCTGCAAGTGGATTGCTGGCTATGAAGTGTCGACAGCGACTCGCGGTAATTTTCGCTGGTCTGTTGCTAGGTTCAGCTTTGATAGTTCATCTCGATAGTGTTCCACCACTTTGGTGGGATGAAGGCTGGACTCTATCGGTCGCCCGGAATTGGGTCGAGCGCGGCCATTATGGTCGTTTGTTGAACGGGAACCTTGCTCCGGTTGGAATAGCAGCAGAGGTTACCGTGATAGCGCCAATCGCTTTCTCATTCCGAGTTCTCGGTATTGGAATTTGGCAGGGTAGGCTTGTAGGTATAATTTTTCTTCTTGGGGCCCTGGCTTCCACATATCTCTTGGCGAAGTACTTATTCTCCCATTCGGTAGCCAACTTCGCCCTTGCGGCCCTGCTTCTCATGGGCATTCTGCCCGAGTGGCATCCGGTCATTATGGCGCGGCAAGTTTTGGGCGAAACCCCGATGCTTTTTTACCTGCTGACGGGCTATTTGTTATTTTATCTTTCGCTTTCGCGTTGTTTGTGGCTGTTTCCGGTGGCGATAGTCTTATGGGGGATGGCAATCATCACGAAAGTGCAAGTGAAATCATTCTGGATCGTCTCGCTGTTGGTGCCGGTGGTGGTGACCCTTTACTATCGGCGTTGGAAGCTGACCGGGTTCCTGATGACGGCTCTGTTATCGTCCCTAGCGATGGCCTCACTGTTTCTCTGGATCAGAGACGAGTTTCTCCTTACATTGCTACCCGCAGAAATTACAGGACTCTACGGTGTTACGGCTCTTGTCACCGAGTTTCTCAGTCGGAAACTTGCCGCCACGGTCTTGCTTTTTATGCTGCCGACCGTGTTCGGGCTTGCTTATGAGATGCGTGAAATATTGACGCCTTCGATCTGGAGCGTCAAGGAAAACAGCGAAGCAATTGTTCGCGTCATGTTGTGGAGCTTAGTTGCCAGTTGGTTGGCCTGGTACCTGCTCCTTTCTAATGGCGTGTTGAGGTACGCATTTCCGGCCATGTTTGTGGGAAGCATATTTCTCGGCAATTTGTTACACGATCTCGTCAACAATAGGGTTGTTTGGAATCGCAGCGTAAGTACGAAGAAGGGGGTTTTCTCGCAACGTTTCGTGGGGAAAGCGTTTATCGCCATGTCATCGGTGGCTACAATTACCATGGCGCTTTCGTACTATCTTGCTCCGCCGGAGCAAGCGTTAGAGAAAGTCATGCTGTTTGTAGAAACTCGCACGCCACCCAACGCGATCATCGAGACTTACGAGAGTGAAATTCATTTTTTGACCGATCGTCGGTATCACTATCCACCGGATCAGGTGCACGTAGAAGCGATCCGGCGTACTCTTCCTTCCGTCGACCATTTTCCTATTGAATACGATCCGTTGGCGGGTGATCCGGATTACCTCATCGTAGGTCCTCAAGCGAGGGGCTGGAACCTTTATGGACCTGTATTGCAAACGGGTGCATTCCGTCTACTTCACGATTACTCTAGATATCAGGTCTATCAACGTGAGCGGTGACCAGACTGTAACGAGCCGATCGCTTTACCGCGATGTCTCTGAAAATCACATGCCCAAAGATAACCGGAGCCGAAAACCTTATCAGTTACTTTTTGCAGCGTTGGTTGCGGGCTCTCTGATGTTCCATGCCGCGATCTTGTGGGAAAGCCGGCATAAAATTGCCGCCGGATACGGGGACTTTATCATCTTCTACACCGGCGCGCAGATCGTTAACGACGGTAGGGCGAAAGAACTTTTCAACGTTGACACCCAGAATGCTTATCAGTCAAAGTTCGATGTTCCACAGCTAGAGTGGCCACTGCCCTTTAACCACGCGCCTTACGAGCTGGTTCTGTTCTTGCCGTTGGCTTATTTGCCTTATCCGCTAGCTCATCTGATCTGGTCGGGTGGGAGCGTTATACTCCTGGTCCTCATGCTCCGATGGAGCCTGCCGTATGTGAATGCGCCGCATAACTTGTTCATCGCAGCCGCGCTCGCGGCCTGGTTTCCGACCATGGAAGCGCTGCGGTTGGGCCAGGATTCGATTTTGTCAACCGTACTTTTGTTGGCGGTGTTTATCTTTTTGAAGCGGAAGCGAAACGGTTGGGCGGGCTTCTTTCTTGCTCTCGGGTTATACAAGCCACAGCTAGTGTTGCCAGTGGCAGGTGCTCTTCTTGTTGCACGATCTTGGCGCACCGTGGCCGTGTTTGCCACGACGGGCGTATTGCTTGCGGTAATCTCTGTTGCCATGGTCGGGCTCCAGGGAGTATTCCATTTGTTGTCGATCTTAAGATCCATGCAAAACTACTCCTTTATTATCAATCCGCGTAACATGCCGAATATTAGGGGGTTATCGACCGTGCTGCTGTATGAAAACGCTGGCGAATGGTTGGCCGGTTCCATAACAATTGGAGTCTCTGTGGTCCTATATGCGCTATGTTTGTACGCTTGGCGACAGAAATTTGACACGGGAGACCGAATGTTCGACTTACAATTTGCGCTAGTTGTGGTGACGACGGTGCTCGTTAGTTATCACCTCTACGCACACGATTTATTCCCTGTCTCACTCTCGATCATCCTGCTCTACCGCTACGTAAGCTCCGGCTCGCGCCAGAATACGTCCATCGCATTCTTCGGCCTTTTGCTTATTATGTTCCTGCCTGTCGTGCCGCGATTCTTGATTGAAGTGAAGTTGTTTGGCTGGGGAGCTCTTCCGGTCCTCCTCCTCTATATGATCTTGGCTGCGGAAATCTTCTGCCGCCAGCGACTCGCGGCGGTAAAACAATAGCGTATCGGGAAGCTGCATCCGCTAACCCAGGCGGTCCGATCGGTGGCCTGGACAAGTCCCGTTGTCCCGCGCGATCCCGAAGCTAAGTTCCAGCGGTCCGTTTTGACTTCTCTCCCCTTTATTCATTACGTTGATAGAATTCGTCCTTGGATAGAACTCCTCATGACAAGATCGTGCCGCTGTGCCGGCGACGCGGGTTTATTTTTCAGTCGAGTTAGATTGCGGTGGCAGGGGCTCTCCTGGGAGCACGGGTCGGTTGTGGCTTACGGGACAATGTCAAGCGCGCGACGAAGGGAGATGGTGGCCATGTGATAAAATGTTAGAGTCAGGTCGATGACTGTAGCAAGAAAAATGAGTCCTCTAAATTTTCCGGTCAGGTTTATCCTTGAACGGATCAACAACCAAAACACAAAGGGAAAAAAATCAAGCGAAAAACGGTAGCCCATTTGTTCGAAGCCGGTCGACCTGAAAGCTAGATCCAACAACAAGACAGGCAGGATGCTTATGGCGATCAACTTGTTGGTCAAGTCCCAACGGGGCACTCTCAACAAATAGCCAAGAAAAGGCGATATTAGTAAAATGCTCGTACCGATACCTCTGAAACTTGGCAAGCCCGCCAAAAAAATCCACAGATGGTTTGGGATGTTTGAAAAACTTACGGCGGGACCGGGTGTGTTGCCGGGCACATCCCACATTGAGTAAGGGATGCCAAATCCGTTCACCTGGAAACTGTAACCTGACTCCAAAGGATTTTGGAATCGCGCGAAATTATAAACAGCCAATACCCCAGCAATTGCACAAAATGGCACCAGCAGCTTCACCAGCCTGATAACCTTTTCCCGGAATGTGCCGACCCCGAAGCATAGGATCAGAACAAAAGAAATAATATTGAGGCCGGTAGGAACACGCGTGGCCATCGCGAGGCCGATAAGCCCACCGATCAACCAGAGTCTAGATTTTCTCTCGTATTCATTGATGGCTAGAAAAAGAAATATAACGGACAAGACATGCGTTAAATGGTTGCTGGTCGCGATCGCTGCGACACCGACAAATGAAGTGCCAAAACAAAATGCAAGCGCAAACCAACAACCCTCATCGTACGAATAGTGAAATATCCTGGCCAATCGGAAACATTGGAAAAAGACGGCAAGGCTGCCGAAGAATGTAACAATTCCTTGATGAAAAATCCCCGCCCATACCAAAGGGATGAAAATCACGGCAGGCAAGGGACTCAACGCTGAATAGTAATGTCCGTCGAACGGAGCTGTGTCAGCCCAGTTGCTTCCGGGTCTCGGAAGTAAATCGAGTTGTCCTGCGAGGAAAGCTTCCGTCAGACTGCTGTACTGCCTATCGTCGGCAGTGATGAAATTCAGCCAACCGATAAGCGCAAGCAAGATCGTAGCATAAACAAACGGCCAGATGCGGTACAATGTTGTTATCTCTCTTTGTTCCACTCAAAGCACCATTTGTAACTCATCATCCGCAAAATGTTAACTAAAACCGTGCTTGTGGAATTCAACGCTACATGCATGCAATAGAGGATTTCCCGCAACAGTCAGGTTATCTTACAAACATCAAAATACTCGAACGCTCAGCAGTGGTTACGGTGAGTTGTCTAAGCGTATATTACATTACATTGACGACATGTTTCAAAAGATACTTAAGATCATGTCACTGTGGATGAGCAAACAAGAAAGAGGAAATTCAAGCCAAGCAGTGTCTTACGGCAATGATGTATGGCAAACATCGCCATAAGGCACTAACGGACCTAAATAAATTTGAGCAAGTGTTTCAGGCAACACCCAAGCCGTCGAGACGGTGGTGGATAACTGTGGCGGACGCCTTGATATAATGTTCCCCGGCAGCACTACAAGCACTTGCGGACACAAACATGGTGGAATCGCCTTTTTAACACGTGCGGCAGAACGAAAGGTTCTCGACAAGTCAAATTGCAGATCCATGCCACTTACTTGATTTGAAAAACGCTGCTCGTGGCAGAAATGGATTTCAGGAAAATTCAACGCGTTTTTTTGGAGCTCCTCGGATTACCGAAGAGTCGAACTTCCACAACAGCAGCGGGCACTAGCTCGCCGGCGTCTTTT
>Ga0075428_100009865_pt1 | contig 10612 bp, 11 predicted proteins | sample RhiMetdeltSRZDD2_FD_75291 | JGI IMG/M metagenome (GOLD analysis project Ga0075428, IMG submission 75291) | Populus rhizosphere microbial communities from Tennessee, USA - Rhizosphere MetaG P. deltoides SRZDD2 | ecosystem: Host-associated > Plants > Roots > Rhizosphere > Soil | place: USA... | reverse complement strand
GGCTGGACGCACTACCTCGCGTTCGATCTGTTCATCGGCGGCTGGGAGGTGCGCGACGCGCAGGCGCGCGGCATCCGGCACCTGTTCATCGTGCCGGCGCTGGTCCTGACGTTTCTCTTCGGCCCGGCGGGTTTGCTGCTCTATCTCGCGATCCGCGGCCGGAGACGAACGGCAGCGCTCGGAATCGTTGGACCATGATCGTCCGACGCACACATGGACTCTGGTGGGAACAACTGAATCAGTATCGCTACGGCGGGCGGCCGCGGACGGGGCCGCCCCATCCGCCGCGCAGGCGCCACTTCTGTGATCGCGTCTTTGGGCGCTGAGGACGGATGGGGCTGTCCGCGGACAGGATCCGCTCCAGCCACACTGATTCAGTTGTTACACGCTGCTAACGATACTTGGCCAGGTAGTACGAAAGCGCTCGCGGGCTGATGCCCATGAGGCTCGCGGCGTGCTGCTTGCCCGGCGAGATGGCGAGCGCCCGGCGAATCGTCTCCCGTTCCACCCACTCGACGTTCTGGCGCAGCTGCATCGAGGGAAACTCGCTGGCGCCGGACACGGTGGTCGGCTCGAACGTGACGACATCGCGCACGATCGTCGAGCCGCTCGACAAGACGACGGCGCGCTCGATCGTGTTCTCGAGCTCGCGAATGTTTCCGGGCCAGTGATAGGCCTGCAGCGAGGAGAGCACTCCATCTTCAAGCGTATCGATCGATTTCCCGCACCGCTTCCCGTGCTTCTCGACGAAATGGGCGACGAGCAGCGGGATGTCCTCGACCCGCTCGCGAAGGGGCGGGACGACAATCGGCACGACGTTCAGGCGATAGAACAGGTCTTCGAGAAAGCGCTCCTCCCTGACGAGCTGCCGCACGTCACGATTGGTCGCGGCGATCACGCGAACGTCGACCTGCTCGGTCCGGTCCGAGCCAAGCGGCTCGATCTCCCGTTCCTGAAGCACCCGCAGCAGCTTGGCCTGTAGTGCCACCTTCATCGCACCGATCTCGTCGAGAAAGATCGTGCCGCGATGCGCCTGCGCAAACTTCCCTTTCCTGGGGCCGGTCGCGCCGGTGAAGGCACCCCTGACATGACCGAAGAGCTCCGATTCGAGCAGGGTGTCCGGGATTGCAGCGCAGTTGACCTTGATGAAGGGCATGTGCCGCTGCGCGCTCCAGTCGTGCACGGCGCGGGCGACCAGCTCCTTGCCGGTGCCGGTTTCGCCTGTGATCAACACGGTGCTGCGGGTGACCGACACCAGCTCGATTCGACGAATCACGTCGAAGAAGCCGCGGCTCTGGCCCACGATGTCATGCCGACGCTCCCGTTGCGCGGCCATCGTCGACCAGGACGATTCACTTCGGGCGGGTTCCATGAGCCTCACAAGTCCTCCACCGAGTCATCGCCGCCTTCACACCTCGAGCGAGTGAGCTGGCCGGGGGGCAGCCCACGCGCTCGTGATCGAGATTCGCTACCGGATCATCGCGGCGACGAGCGGGTTCAGCTTTTCAACGTCTTGCTGTGAAACGATGACGAAGCTTGGTGAAGGACGCGTCAGGTCGGCGAACGCGATCGCACCTCCCTGGCTGCAGAACACCTGCTCGACCTCGCTCACGCGCACCGTGACGATGAGGTTGCCGGCCGCGCCGCGGAATCGCACGAGGTGTTGATACGCGGACAGGGGGCTGTCTTCAATCGTGCAGAAATTCGACAGACCACTCACATCCGCCGTCGGGATGCCCTGCGGAAAGCCGGGGAAACCAAACTGCAAGGTGGGCAGTCGCACACCCGTCGTCGGATCCGGAGCCTCATCACGATCCGTCGCGCCGAAGATGAGCGCATCACGACCAGGTCCACCAATGAACGCCTCGCTTCCATCTCCAGGCGCCCAGAGATTCACGTCGTTGCCTGGTCCGCCGAACATGATGTCGCTGTTGGGGGGGCCGCCAGGCGGCGGTCCGCCGTCCGGTCCGCCGAGAATGATGTCCGAACCGGGACCGCCGTCGATCACGTCGTTGCCGTTCAGTCCGAAGATCACGTCGTTGCCAGACCCGCCGGTCAAGACGTCGGTTCGGTTGAGCGATTGGTTCACCGCGACGCCCGCCTGAATCGCCGCGTTGTCCTGACGGTCATCATCGGCTCCGATCAGGAGCTGGGGTCCTTTGTCGACCTCGCCCGGCGCCGCCTGCGTCGGGTACGCCCGGGCCAGGAACACAGCGAGGAATGCGGCCGCCAGACCAGCTGTCAACGTGGATGCTCCGAAACGAGAAATCAATTCTGTTTTTTTCACGTGTCCTCCACTTCTCTCTTCTCACCTAATCTCCGCGCCCGCTCGAGTATTCCGACCGACTGCCTCGAGCTGGTTGGACAGCGCACTGCGAAACGCCTGGCGGGCCCGCGACAGGCTGGACATGACGGTTCCCATTGGGACATCCATGGCGTCGGCCAGTTCTCGATAGGACAGCCCCTCGAGCTCGCGGAGCATCAGCACTCTGCGGGCGCGATCCGGCAAGCCGTCCATGGCCCGCTCGATCGCACCGACGGTGTCGGTGTGGAGGAGGAGCGCCTCCGGGTCGTCCAGCGGCCACACAGCGCTATGCCGCTCTTCATCGAAGAGATCAGTGACGACACGCGCGTGCCGTCCCCGCCAGCCGTGGCAGATGTTGCGGACGATGCGAAGGAACCACGCGCGTCCGTTGCCGCCGGTGAACGTGCGGAAATAGCGAAACGCTCGCAGCGACGCCTCCTGAACGACGTCTTCCGCATCGTCTTCGTTTCGCACGAGCCATCGCGCCAACCGGTACGCCGCATCGAGATGCGGCACGACGATATCGTCGAAGCTCTCACCGTTCGGCAGCGTCCTGCCGGGTCGGACCATGTAGTCACTCATGAAACGCTCCGAGGATCTGCTCGATTCCCTGTTCGAGCGTGGGATAGCGGAACCGGAAGCCGAGTCCGCGGAGTCGGATATTCGCGAACGCGGCATCGCCCCGGACGTAGTCGGCGAAGGGACGATCGACGACGAACCGCGCCGCCCGCGCAGGGATGCGCCACACGCGCAGTGGACGATGGGCGATACGCGCGAACGCACGAGCCAGCTCGTTCATCCGGACCGGCTCGCTGTTGACCAGGAAGTACCGGTTGCCGACTTCGCCGTGCTCGGCGAGATGCACCAGGGCACGGGCGCAGTCATGCACGTGGATTGGCGACACCCACGGTCCTGCGGTCCCGAACTGCAGGACGCGGCGGCCGGCCATGACCGGCTCGACGATACGCTCGCGAAACCATGCGCCGTTGCCGTAGACGCATCCGGGCAATGCCGTGATGATCGGCAACCCGGCGATCACGTATCCGTCGAGACGATCGAGGGGGGGCGCGAGCGCGCGTCCCCGATCGGACGACACCGGTGGCTCGTCCTCGGTAATGGGCCGTGAACCGGTCGGCCCGTAGAGGCCCGAATCGGCGACATACACGATTCGGCGGGTCGTGCCTGTCGCAACCGCATCCAGCAGGTTCCTGTCCATCGCGGCGCGCGTCTGTGCGGAGCGATCCGGCCGCTGCGAAGACCCCTGTCGTGCCGCCGGCAGGGCACATGACGGGATGTGAAAGACCCAGTGAGCGGCCGCTTCGTCCTGCCACCGGCCCGGCACCAGCAGATCGCCTGTCACGGCAGTGGCACCGGCGCGCCGGAGGTCCTGTGCCGTTTCCGTGGTTCTCGCCAGCCCGACTACCTGAAACCCGCCGTCGACGAGCACCTTGATCAGCTCTCTGCCAACGAATCCCGCGGCTCCCGTGACAAAGGCCGTCCGTCCCGCGCCGTCTGCCATGTCGCCAGTGTGGCGGCCGCGGGCGGCGGCCGACACCCACAACTCCCGTACACCGTCCGTACGGTGGTCATACGGCGGCAGTAAGATGAAATTTCGATGAAAGCCGGCGCTCCGGCGTCATTTGGGGCGCAACTCAAAGCCCTGCGCGAGGATGCAGGGTTTACACAGGAGGAGCTCGCCACCATCGCGGGGCTCTCCGTCCATGCGGTGAGTGCGCTCGAACGTGGAGAACGCCGGCGGCCGCACATGGAGACCGTTCGGGCGCTGTCGTCGGCACTGGATCTGACCGGCGCGGCCCGCGACGCGTTGTTTTCCAGCGCTCGAACGTCCGCTCGTGACGCCGCAGTGGACGAGCTCACCCGGGTTGCGCTGCCCCTGCCGCTCACCGCCACCCTGGGCCGCGAGAACGACGTGGAGGTGTTGCGGCGCTGGGTCGCTGATCCGGCGGCGCGGCTGATCACGCTCGTCGGCCCGGGTGGTGTGGGAAAGACTCGCCTCGCCCTCGAGCTGGCACGCACGATCGACGAAGAAGGCGCCACCCGCGTCGTCTTCGTGCCGCTGGCAGCCGTTTCCGAGCCTGAGTTGGTCGCCGCCGCCATCGCCGAGGCCTTCGGACTGGCCGAGGTAACGGCCGTTGAATTGCCGGTGCGTGTGAGGACAGCGTTCGGCCGACAGCCCACGCTGCTGGTGCTCGACAACTGCGAGCACGTCTTGGAGGCAACACCGCTCATCGCGGAGCTTCTGACATCGGTTGCCTCGCTGCGGCTGCTGGCGACCAGTCGCGCGGCGCTCCGCGTGCGAGGAGAGCGGCAGTATTCAGTCGATCCCCTTGCACTGCAGCTGGAATCGGGCGCGGCGTCGATAGCCGATCGGGCCCGCGTCCCTGCCGTGCGGCTCTTCGTGGAGCGTGCCCGGGACGTTCAGCCGGAGTTTCGTCTCACGACTGACAACGTGGCTGCCGTGACGGAGATCTGTCAACGACTCGACGGGCTGCCTCTCGCGCTGGAGCTTGCGGCACCGTGGATTAAGGTGCTGACCGTCACGGATCTCCTGAATCGACTCGCACACGACCTGTTGCTCTCGACAGTCGGCCGACGTGATCTTCCTGCACGCCAACAGACGATCACGGCGACGGTGGCGTGGAGTTATCAGCTTCTCGATCGGGTCGAGATGCGCGCATTCCGTCGCTTCGGGGCGCTGCCGGGACGGTTTTCGATTGGTGCAGGAGTGGCAGTCCTGGGCGGGCGGAACAGGTTGGCCGCGCGCGAGGAAGCGATCAGCGCGGCTGCCTCACTGATCGACAAGAGCCTGCTACACCGAGTCGAGAGCTGGGGCACGAACCAATCGCTGTACCAGATGCTGGAAACCGTGCGCGCGTGCGCGCGTCTCGAGTTGTCGGCGACCGGTGAGCACGACGATGCGATGGAAGGGCTCGTTGGCTACTGCCTCGAGGAGCTTTTGGAGGCCTCTGTTGGGCTCGCCGGACCGGCGCAAGGCGAATGGCTGAACCGAATGCGAGATGATCTGGAGAGCTACCGCGACGCTCTGACCTGGCTGATCGAACGTGGTCGCCACACAGAAGCCAGCGATATCGCATGGGGACTTGGTCTCTTTTGTCTGATCAGGGGACATGCGTCCGAAGGGCTCCATTGGTACGAGCGGATTCTAAGGCTTCCGGCTCTGACTCCTCTTGCCGAGGCGAAGTCACGAATCGGCGCCGGGTTGATGCACTATGCCCAAGGAGCACTCGACCTCGCCAGGGCCCAGCTCCGGCGCGGCCTCGAGATCGCGCGCGACGCGGGCGCCACCGACCTGGCGGTGCACGCGGAAAATATTCTTGGTCACGTCGCAAACGCGGCCGGCGACCTCGACGCGGCGCGTAAGTGGTACGGTCGCGGCCTCGAAGGGTACCGGACGCTCGCGATCCCATGGGGCATCGGGAACGCGCTGAGTGGGATGGCGGGGGTCAGCCTGGCAGCCGGCGACGCACGCCGGGCAGAACAACTGCTGGGAGAAGCCGAAGCTGTATTGCGAGACGGCGGTCCCTGGTTCCTGACGCCAGTCCTGTGTTTCCGGGCAGTTCTGGCCGTTCAGAGCGGCCATCCCGATCTGGCCATGATGCTGATGCGTGAAAGCCTCACGCATATTCGCGCGCTCCATGACAAGTTCGCGTTTGTGCACGCATTGGTGCCGCTTGCCGCTGCGGCTGTGCTCAAGGACAACCACGCCTGGGCGGCAAGGCTTCTAGGCGCCCGGGATGCCGTCGCGGAATCGACGGGTGCGACTATCGTCGACAGCGCGGTGCACGCGCTGCGGCTGAAGGCTGAACACGACTCGCGCGAACGTCTCGGCACCGACGGCTGGGAGCTGGCGTATGTCGCCGGACGCATGGCCTCAATCGATTCGTTGCTCGCGGACATCGAGGCGATTCGCAGCTAGACGGCCCGCGCGCGGCGCGCCGTCAAGATTTCCTTGCAAACCTCGGAAGGGGCACGCCGTGCTTCCCACAGGACTTCGCCCGTTGGATCCAGCAGGCATTGGCCGACGCGGAATATTCGAGGGCGTCGGAAGGTCTAGTCACCGTAGAGCGTGCACCGCGCCGTGAATCCCTATCTCATGGAAGACTTCGACCGTCTTTACGTGCGTGAACTCCCACCGTTGACGACCCTGCTGGTGGAGACGAAGAACTCCTCGTACCGGATCGTGGTGATGGAGGGCTCGCACGTCCGCGTGCAGGGTGGCCCGTTCTTTCCTCAACCCACGCCGGCACAGCTCGATGGTGCCAGACTGTGCGGCACCGGCCTGGAGGTCGAATGGCTCGGGGTGGGCCTACGGATGCGGATTACCGTTGGCGCGAGACGGCTCGTGACATCGCCGATTCGTGCCATCAGCGCCGAGTATCGGGAAGTCGGCAACGGCGATGACTGCTGACGGACGGACCCACATATGCGATTCGCAAAGCTTACGTTTCTGGGCGGCGGGATCTGGGGCATCGCGGTCCTGACGCCGCTCTACTGGTTGTTCGACGTGACGGGACGCTCGTACAGCCCGCCGGGCGACTATCCGCACGTCTTCTACGGCTTCATCTCGGTCGCCATGGCCTGGCAGATCGCGTTTCTCATCATCGGTTCCAACCCCGCGCGATTCCGGCCGCTGATGATCCCTGGCATCTTCGAGAAGCTCGGCTATGTCGGCACGCTCGCGGTGATGTACTGGAACGGCCGGATCTCCGCGACCGACGCACAGGCGGCCATTCCCGATGGGCTGCTGGGCGTCCTCTTCATCGTCGCGTTCGCGAAAACCCGGACGTCATCCGGGCCGCCGTCCCGAAGCTGAAACGAGGTCTCGAAGCTGAAAGAGAGCGACCCTTCCGACGCAGGGAGCCGATCGCGAACTCGTCACGCGAACGGATTCTCGTCGGCGCTCGGCCCGTAGATCGACGGCACTGGCACGTCGAGCTCGCGCAGGTACACCGAGAGCTGTCCCCGATGGTGATACCAGTGGTTCAGCATCAGCGTGCGCAGCAGCGCGCCGCGCGGCACCGCGAACAGCTCGCGGTCGCCGTCCACCAACCTCCACATCGACGCCAGCGAGGCATCGTCCTGACCGCCCAGCGCGCGTTTCGCTTTCACCAGGCTCTCGTCCAGCGCCGGCAGCAGCTCGGATGCGCTGTTCGCGCTCGGCTGAATGAACTTGGGCGCCTGGAACGGCGACTGCAGCGAGATCTCCGCGATGGCGCCCGGTAGCGTCGCGACATGCAGCGCAAGCTGCCCGAGGCTCATCGACTTCTGATGCGGCTTCCACGCGAGCCGGTCGTCCGGCACCCGCTCGAGCACGCGCCTGGTCGTCTGCGACTCGCGTTCCAGTTCCTCCAGCATCGCGGTGAGTGCACCCATGATTCGGTTCCTCCATTCGAAGATGTCGCTACGTGTGTGCAAACCAGTGACGAAAGTCGAGCGCCAGACGCACAGGATCGCGATTGACTAAGTGGGGGGATGACGCTGACGAGCTCGGACATGCGCGCCGCTCTCACAAGAATATATGCGGGACGGGCGTGCGGGAGTTTCGCCGAGCGGCGTGTCCGCCGAGCTGAAGCTCGGCGCTGCGAAGGAGGGGCGGACCGTTGAGTCCGCCTCGCAACGTCAGCCGCGGGTTGCTGCCTCTGATGAAGACGCGGGCGGGGGCGTCTTGCTGCCGGCGATCTCGGCCTCGCGGGCCAGCATCGCTTCGCGCGTCGGCCGGCGGCCGAGCACCGAGCCGCAGCACGAGACGATGTGGAAGACCTCGGCGCCGCGATGGCAGGGACAGTCGCAGATGCGTGGGCCGACCTGTGTCTCGGTCATGACGTCACTTCTTTCCCCGCGCGTTCCGGATGATCGCTTCCATGTGATCGAGGTACTTCTGCAGCGCCCGGCGTCCGCTCTCGGCGAGCCGGAACTCGGTTCTCGGCACGCGGCCGGCGAACGACTTGCTGCAGGAGAGGTACCCCGCCTCCTCGAGCTTGCGCGCGTGCACGCTGAGGTTGCCGTCGGAGGTCTCGGTGGCCGCCTTGAGATCGTTGAAGCTGAGCGCCTCGTTGACCGCCAGGGCGCTGATGATCGCCAACCGCGTCCGGTCGTGAATGAGGCGATCGAGATCGGCGGCGCGCGCCGCCGCCGCCCGGCGAAGAGGTCGCACGACCGCGTGATGCCCGGCCCGCGCCGCCGCCCGTCTAGCCGCCATACTTCCTCGCTACGATGAATCCGAACAGCAGATGCAGCCCGCCGAAGCCGATGCCGAGACACAGCGTGCCCCACTGCGAGGGCATTGCCAGCGCGACGATCCCGAGCGTCATCAGCGCGGCGCCGAACGCGGTGAGGACGCGCACGCTGGCGCTCGCGGCGGCAATCACGGCCGCGCCATACAGCAGCAGCCACGTGCCTGGCAGATGCGATTCGCGTCCCTCGACCGCGGCGGCCAGCGTCAGCGCCGCGCCCGCGGCAAGCGTCGGGATGAATGCCTGCGCGAACCGGCGGCCGGCCGCGGACCACAGCGCCATGCCGGCCGCCCTGGCCTTCAGCCACATCGCCACCAGCCCGATGGCGGCGGCCAGCGCCGCCGCCGCCACCCATACGACCAGCCACGCGCGCGGCGTCGCCTGAGTCCAGGAGAGCCGCGCCGCCGCCAGGCCGACGAGACCCATGGCCATGCCGCCCCGCCCCGGCAGCGCCGTGAACGAGGCGCTGCGCTCCATCGTGCTGCGGATGAAGTCGAGCGATTCGGTGGCGCGCTCGGTGAGCGCGACGGGTGATTCCGCGGGCAAGCCGGGCACGGGAGGCATTCTACTCCTCCGGAGGCGTACTGCAAAGCACTTTGAACCGAAAAGCGCGCATCGCCACGCCGCGTGTAGACTGTGCATTCGGACGGATGACTGCCGCGGCCCACTCGCGCGCCCAGCGCTTCCTCGAGTTCCTCCTGCTTCGCTACCGCCTGCAGTGGGCGCAGATGCGACGACGGCCGGGGATGATCGTGCGCTTCGCGCTCGGCACACTCCTCATGCTCGGCGTGGGGCTGGTTGCGCTCGTCGCCGGCCTGGGCACGCTCATCGTCGCCGTCCAATCCGCCCGCGGCCGGGAGATCGCGCAGCCGGTGTTCTCCATCATCTACGGCTACTCGCTCGTCATGTCCACGGCATTCGGGTTCGGCATGAAGGAGGTCTTTCCAGACCTCCTCCTTCGCCGGTACCCGCTCTCACGCGGCGATCGGTTCGTCATCCGTCACGGGCTGGCGATCGTCGAGCCGATGTGGATGATCATCTTCGCGGTGTACGGCGGCTGCGCGCTCGGGGCCTGGGCGCTTGGCGCTGCGCCGCTCTGGCTGACCCTCCCCGCCGCGCTGCTCCTCGTGACGAGCAACTACCTCGCGAGCCGAATGCTCCTCACCATCGGCGAACGGATGATGGCCACGAGCACCGGCTCGTTCGTGGCGACCGTGCTCCTTCAGACGCTCTTCATGATCCCTGTTGCGCTTCAGTACCTGGCGCGCGGGGGAACCGGGCGGATTCTTCGGTGGCTGCTGCCTTACACGCCGCCGTTCGCCGCCGGGGCGATGATGACGGGAGCCACGTCTCCCTGGGGGCCGATCACGCTCGTGCTCTGGTGCGTGGCCACTGCCCTCCCGCTGCTCATCCTGGAGGCTCGTCCGATCACGTCGCGCGTGACGCCAGGCGTCGCTGCGAGCTGGAACAGCTGGTACGATCGCGCGGCAGCACTGCTTCCCGGCACACACCCGTACCTGATTGCCCGATCGCTGCGCTTCTACCTGCGCAACCGGGCCGTCCGCCTGAGCCTCGCGACGACGATTCCCATCCTCGGATTCATGACCTACCGACTGACACGCGCGACCGCTAATCCGGTGAGACTCTTCGAAACGGCCTTCTTCCTGAGCCCCCTCGCGGGCATCGTGACGTCTCCCCTGTTCGTCAACCAGTTCGGCTTCGAAGGCGCGGGGTTCAGGCGCCTGATTGCCGCGCCCGTGTCGCCCGCCGTTCTGCTGCGTGCCGGGACGATCGCATCGGTCGTGATCGGCGCGTCCTACGCATTGGCGACGATCGCCATCTGGGTACTGGTGGAACGGGGGATCTCCCCGATCATGCTGATGATGCTCGTCGCCTACGCTCTGGCCGGGCTCTGCGCGTTTCACAGCTTCGGACTCTGGTCGTCGGTGCTCCTGCCAGCCCGCGCCGACTACTCCACGCGGACGCGGCAGAGCCCGGGCAGGGGCCAGGGCGTCATGTTTTTCTTCTTCGT
>Ga0075428_100009864_pt1 | contig 10613 bp, 7 predicted proteins | sample RhiMetdeltSRZDD2_FD_75291 | JGI IMG/M metagenome (GOLD analysis project Ga0075428, IMG submission 75291) | Populus rhizosphere microbial communities from Tennessee, USA - Rhizosphere MetaG P. deltoides SRZDD2 | ecosystem: Host-associated > Plants > Roots > Rhizosphere > Soil | place: USA... | reverse complement strand
AGACTCAGGGGTTTTTCCACGAGCACATCCTTACCAGCCAGGAGTGCCCGTCGCGCTAGCTCACTATGAGTTTCGGCAGGGGTTGCAATGGCTACACCAGCAATTTCTGGGTCGGCGAGGATGTGGTCTACAGCGTCCGTGAACTGTGCTGTAGGATACACAGCAGCAAGCTGGGCACGCCTGAGTGGATCCGCTTCACAGACCCACGCTAGGACGCCAAGATCAGTAAAGTTTCGCACCAGGTTCTTTCCCCAATAGCCGGCACCAATACAGGCAATTTTGTTAGTGACCATTGTTGTTATGGGCTCCTTCTCTTGAGAAGAAGTTGGCTCGACTTACGTCCATGCAGCGGTGCGGCTGTCCGTTCGGTTTCGTGATATCCCACACAATATCACCCGTAAAGCTGACTTCAGCGGCGATCGCCGGTCACGAGCACGCGCTTCTCTCGCCATTGCATGGCTATCGCCTATGGATTCCTTGCGCCTTGAGAGCTGCCATGTCGGCGTCCACCATGAGACTTACTAAATCCTTGAACGTCGTTTTTGGCTCCCACTCCAAGACCCTCTTTGCTTTACTGGCATCACCAACGAGCAGATCTACTTCACTCGGACGATAATACCAGGGGTCAATCTCTACATAGTCTCGCCAATCGAGACCGGCGTAGGAGAAGGCTTCCTCCACAAACTCTTGCACCGCATGCGTTTCTCCCGTGGCAATGACGTAATCGTCGGGCTCCTCTTGCTGCAGCATGCGCCACATGGCTTCTACATATTCTTTCGCATAACCCCAATCACGCTTGGCGTCAAGATTGCCCAAATAGAGTTTGTCCTGCAAGCCAGCCTTAATATGAGCAACAGCACGGGTCACTTTGCGAGTCACAAACGTCTCCCCGCGGCGAGGAGATTCATGGTTGAAAAGGATGCCATTACAGGCAAATATCCCGTAGCTCTCTCGGTAGTTCACGGTGATCCAGTAAGCGTAGACCTTCGCCGCACCATAGGGACTACGCGGATAGAACGGGGTGGTTTCCCGCTGCGGGACCTCCTGCACCTTGCCATACATCTCTGAACTGCTCGCCTGATAGAACTTTGTCTTGACCCCTGTCTCACGGATGGCCTCCAAAATCCGCAGCGTGCCTAGCCCCGTCACGTCCCCTGTGTATTCGGGGATATCAAAACTGACGCGCACATGGCTCTGTGCCGCGAGATGATAGATTTCATCGGGTTGGATACGGTATAGCAATTTGATAAGACTCGTCGAGTCAGCAGTATCACCATGGTGCAAAAAGAGCTGAACGTCGTTAATGTGGGGGTCTTGATAGAGGTGGTCAATACGCTCGGTGTTGAACGTTGAAGCACGGCGGATAATGCCGTGTACCTCGTAGCCCTTGGCGAGAAGCAATTCCGCCAGATAGGAGCCATCCTGTCCCGTAATACCAGTTATAAGGGCTTTTTTCACTAGGTCCTCCGAGACGCCCGCCCTGCAAAGCGGGGAAGGATAGGGAAGTGCTGGGTAGTGCTAGCGCTAGCACTACCCCTAAGTGCTTATCCGAATGACCTGGTATGCTTATTGGCATGAATACATCATAATTACCGAAATGCACACGGGCATGCAGGCCAAACAATCGAACGACAACCGGATTCCGCATTTTCGATGATCTGTAGGCCTGGAGATACTCGTTGATCATAGTGCTGTCTCGGAGGAGAGCACACCAACAATTTCTTTCTTCTCATGAACTTTCACAGTGTCAATGCCAAAAACGGCATGAAACCGATTGAGGATCGGACCCCAGAAGAGTCTGGAGACCCTGAGAGGCACAAGCTGTTATGTAGGGGTAATCCGGCGGGCGAGCGATACTCAGCCTTTTATAGTAGCCAAAAGCCACAACGTTTACCGCTAGGAGGATTATCGGGATCCAGTACACAATGCGGTTCCACAATTGCCGGCCGTCTTTTTCCCGCAGGCTGATCACCCCTGCGATCCAAAGTGAGAGCCAGGAAGGAGCATAATATCGGGCTTCCTGCACAAAAGTCCATCCGTCTTTTGTCCAGGTCTGCATCGGATTGATTAGCGACAGGTAAACGAGCAGAAGTATATTGCATCCCATACTCCCGAAAAGGACCAAAGGAAAGGCTGAACTGTTTCCGATGGTTGCACTCATAGCTACTCTTCTTTTATTGCACAATCTGCAGACCTCTCTGACAAGGCTCAAGATCAGGGCGAGCATTGCAGCCATTCCGGCTATCCCTGCGGCAACTCTAGTTATCAATACAACCGCTTTAAAAATTGCTCCTGCCGATCCAAACTGCGCCGCTGCCAGTAGCCGCCATTCGCTTACGGAGAAGAATCCTTCATAAAGGAATCCATAGTGTAAGCGGATTAAATGTCCAAGGAAAAAGCCGCGAGTTTGTACATATTCGAGTTCCACTCCGCTGGGTTTTAGCAGCCAATACACTGCAAAACCGGTTAACAGAGTAGCAGTAACCGCCACCAAGAACTTAAGTTGATCTTTGTTCTTTTCGATTAAAAATACCAGGGCCAGCATAGCAGGGATCAGAAATGCCTGCGACAGGTAAGCATGCCGCATGATGAGGCAAAAAGTGAGTGCACTCCCAGCGGTTAGTCCTACCCACAGGGATCCTTTCGGCTGTTTAATCGAATAGAGTACACAAGCCAGCGCCAGGGTATATCCCCCCATGGCTGCCGTATCTGTAGAAGTATTTGCGGTTACTAGGCTGGGATTGAGTGCAAAGGCACAGAACCAAAGCATCTTGGAATAGGGGAATATGCCTGGTAAAAGGCTGATCAGCCAGGTAGCAGATGCAAGTTGCAGGAGGACGAAGAACAGGTCAGTAAGTATAACTGCGTCATAGAGATTGCTCGTCAGGAAAAGGCCTACGGCTGCGAGCCATGAATAGCCAGGGGCATACGTGAGTACCTGATACTGAATAACAGCAGGAGCTTGAGCTTCGGCATAGGCCCAACTGACTCCGTGGCCTTCAACCAAGTTTACCGCACCGGCTAGCTGGCCCAGTTTGTCAGGACCGAATCCTGGATTCCGGAGCGCGTCTTCCACACGGACCAGAATCACCATCTGGCAGGCTAATATCAGGAGCATTTTTTTCATGGTAATACTGGAGAATGCTAACATGGCCCAACGAGCTGCCTGTGATTAATAGTTGCTATGCACTGGTGAGTTCCTAAGATCGCTCTGAATCTGCCACTTTTGAGGAGTCAAGAAGCCTCCATGAGTCGCAGGGGGTAATCTTCCAGTCCCGTAGAAGTCACCTGGTTCAACTGTTAACAGGGCGGCCTGTTGAACCCAGTCCACGATTATTCCATTGGCCCTGCAAAAAAGCGTAATGGAGTACTGCCCTGGCGACAAAGGGAAACGTTCGACTCGGCAGGAAAATCGGCCAATGCCCGGCACGGACTCAAAATCTGCGCCCACCATTTCGTTGTTAAGCATAAGCATGCATTGACCGTTTTGAGCAAAAATATCTATGGACATCCCAACATTTTTCACCGTGTCATTCGTGCTTGTATAGGCGACGGAAATCAGCAAAGTTTGGCCCGTCTGGGCCACTGCCGTTGGAACACCCTCGTCCGAACGAAATTCAATACTCGTAAAACGAAGTCTTCCATCGCCTTCGCGATCTGTTCGATGCTCCAAAGGCGTCTTGCACAAAGCAGGGATCGAAGAAAGATACGCATCGACCACCGTTTTTGTCGTCCCACTTGCGACTAATTTGCCATTTTCTAATAGGTAAGCTGTCGAACACAAACTTTCGACTGCGGCCATATTGTGACTGACAAACAGGATCGTTCGCCCGTGCCTGGCCACATCACCCATCTTACCAAGACATTTTCTCTGAAAGGCTATATCCCCTACGGCAAGCACTTCGTCAACTAACAAGATTTCAGGCTCTAAATGAGCGGCCACCGCGAAAGCGAGCCGCAAATACATGCCACTCGAGTAGTGTTTTACTGGAGTATCGACAAATCGCTCGATTTCTGCAAAGGCAACGATCTCGTCAAATTTGCGGTCGATCTCCTTTTTTGTCATGCCGAGGATGGCTCCATTTAAATATGTATTCTCCCTTCCGGTAAGTTCACTATGGAATCCCGTTCCAACCTCTAACAGTGACCCAACTCGCCCATGAATTTCCGCCACACCGCTCGTTGGATCGGTGATGCGAGCAAGGATCTTGAGGAGCGTGCTTTTACCGGCACCGTTTCGACCGATGATCCCAACGACTTCACCCGGCTTGATTTCGAGAGAAACGGCTTTGAGGGCCCAAAAAATGCTCGCATCTTGGGAAGGGCGTTGTTCTTTCTTAAAGAGAGACTTTATACCTCCAACCAAGTGATCACGTAATGTATTGTGATGGACCTTTACCGCCCCAAGGCTGTACTTTTTGGAGAGTTTTTCTACTCGAATCGCGGTGTCGCTCATGAGACGACTCTTCCCTAAGAGATAGGAGACCAGTGTCTAAGGATTGCTGTCCCGAATTTGTCCTATCAATGAACAGTATCTTACCTTGAGATACTACTAATACCTTCGCCAAAATTGGCTCACTGGCAAGAGCTTCTATAGCGGGTGGAGTAAACAAAGGTACGCAAAGTTTCATAGGACCTGTTGAGCCTTCGTAGAGCGTTGAATTTACAGGATAGAGATTTGTAACGCCTACGAAGTCAGCCGTTATCTTGGGTCCTACCAGTAGCCAAGCAGGGCCATCGACGCCAACCCTTGGGCCAGTGCCTCCGCCACCATGAGGTTACCCCGACTGTTCAAGTGCCCTTGGGGTGCACTGAGAGCCTTAAAGCGATCGTCGTGCCGATACTGGGCAAGGATGTATTGCGCTGTATCCACGTAGAGGATGCCCCTCGCTTCCAGGAACTTCAGCATCTCGTCATCAAGCCGAATGCCGTCCTTGATCACCCGTAGATCGGCGGGCGCATACAACATCACGCATACCGGCGTCATGCCCATGTCCCTACTGTCGTGCACGAACCGATCGATGAGGTATTCGACCACATCGAGCGCACCAGTATTCACGAAGTAGTAGTTCTCCTCCCCTGGATGTCCGTACCGCGCTCGCAGAATCTGAGGTAGTATACGCATATATTTGATCGTATTTGGAAACCCCGGAACCGGTTTCTCCTTGTTGGTCTGGTACCAGTAGTCATAGTGTGCCAGCCACTGCCATACCTTGTGATTGGGATTCGACAACACCTCCATGAAGCACGCCGCGTCAGCGCAGGGAGGTCGAATCAACTCGAATTGCCCGTCTCTCTTGACGAAAATGGGCTTGAAGGCGAATGTGAAGTTGTTCCCAAAGTAGTAGAACGAATGATACGATAAAGCTCGTCGGAACATCTGGTGGTACAGCCCGAGCATCGCGATGCGCGTCGGATAATGACGCGCATACTTCTCGAACTTCAGCACGGCTTGATCGAGGCCATAGCCGCCCACACCGAGATTCAAGATGGCTTCGCCAGTCAGTCGTTCGAAGTGCGCTTGCCAGGTATCTTCCAGACCGACTTCGTCGCCGTGGACAAACGAGTCACCATAGGACTGCGCAATGTACGGCTTTGTGGCAGCATAGTGGCGCGTAGTAGTCTGGCTGTCCCAACCCAGCTCGGGGTCAAACGTCTTGGAGCTGAAGAAACGTTGGGCGTTGTCCCTGTTCACGCTTGCTGTGGTGATGCTCAACCTGAAGAAGCCAGCAAACCGGCTATGCAGAAGCGGCAGTAAAAGTTCTATAAGAACTACAGTCAGAACCAGGCAGGCGAGAGGGGCGAAAAGAAACTTCGATGCCAGGACTTTCAAGCGCTTGCGCATTATGGCTGTCTTCCTCTATACATCATTTGGTCGCCCTGGGCTCTCCCGCGTGCAGCATATTAGCTGTCAAGTGAAGTTCATAATACATCTGCAAAATATCGCTCCATCCGCTTGAAGAAAAACATTCCCCCTAGAAGCGACATCAACACAACACATGCGCTGATCATTATTGTCCCAATAGCCGGATCCCCCTTGCCCAGTAGGGCCCAGCGAAATCCTTCAATCACTCCGGCTAAGGGATTAAGGCTAAATATCGGGCGCCACTTCTCTGGAACCAGGCTCACTGAATAAACCACTGGGGACGCGTACATCCAAAGTTGGATCAAGAACGGGATTGCGTACCTGATGTCCCGATACCGGGCATTAAGAGGTGATAGCCACAATCCTACGGCAAGCGCCGTCATAAACGCGAGGACAAGAAATAAGGGCAATACAAGTACGCCCCAACCGGGTGCAATACCGAACCAGGCTAGCATCGCGAGGAGGACAAGAAACGAAATGAAAAAGTCAACGAGGGGTGACGAGACTGAAGCCAAAGGAATGATCAGACGCGGGAAATAAACCTTTTTTATCAGGTTTGCATCACCTACAAGGCTGTCACCGCTGCGAGCAATGGCTTGGGAAAAATAGTTCCAGGGTAAGAGGGCTGTATAGCTAAAAATTGTGTACGGCAAACCATCGGAAGGTATCTTGGCGAAATTGCCAAAGATCACCGTAAAGATCACCATGGTCATCACAGGCTGGATTATGGCCCATGCAGCCCCAATTATGGTTTGCTTGTATCGGATTTTGACGTCTCGCCACACAAGGAAGTAGAACAGTTCTCTAAACTCCCAAAGCGCCACAAGATCTAGCTTTGAGAAGCCCTTGCTGGGTCGAATAACGACAGTGTAGTCTGCGCTTGCGCCAGTTGCAGGCGAGCTACTCTCAATGAGAGGGGTTGCAGTTGTATTCATACGTGATGGAAAACCTCTTTGCGTTGATCCTTCGAATAGTTCATTCGGTAGTCCTGGAGAACAGTAACATGGCAAAACTGGCGTCAAATCCCTGCCGGCGGTGAGGGAAGGTCGGGCGGAAACCGCGTTCCCGGCTCGCCGCCCCCAAGCATCTGTTCTACGCCCATGTCGTCAGTGCTCCAACGAGCCCACACTCTTTGTGGGCTTGCTCCATAAACCGCTCTGTGACGCCTATGCACCCGTCGCAGATGACTGCCCGAAGGCTCCTGCATCAACCACCCCCTCTCCTCAGTGGGAAGATACACGGCCCTTACGCCAAGAGCTCAGCGTCAACCCAAAACTGGACCGCAGCGGGCGGGACATCTCTAGTGCTTTCGGAACCCATCTCAGTGGTAGCCACGGATACCACATGGAAAGGGTCTCGCAATGTCTCACCAGATGGTCGAGATCGTATGCTAGACGCAGCTTTTGCGGCGTAAGCAAATGCGTCGCATCGAACAGTGTAAATGCGTGCGCTGCACTGCCAGCCAGTTTGATGTTGGCCAATTGCTCCTCACCTTTCCAGAATTGCTCCTCACCTTTCCAGAGGCCCTCTTTCACCTGCGGGAGGTGAGAGTAATCATGATTCTGGTGGACAGCCATCACAACTGGCGTGGCATCGATCAAGGGCACCGATAGGGCACGAGCCCGATATAACGTCCAGTTGTCCCAGGCCGGTCGACCAATGGCAAAAGGGGGGATCTCCCCCAATAAACCACGAGGAAAGACGAAGAAGTCAATGGCGTTCGCACCAGCTAACGTGGCACATTTTTTCACTTGGCTTCGAAGTTTCTCTTCCCAATCCGGTTTGAATTCCAATACCTCCTTTACATCGAAGTTCCAGCGGTGTCCCACCAGTAAGAAGCGACTTTTTTGGTCTACAACCCGCTGTATCGCCTGCATGAAGTCGCTCATCAAGATGATATCGCTGTTCACGTAGCAGAAAAGGTTGTTACCACTCAATTGCTGAGCTTGGTTGAACAAATCACTCACGAGAGGCGTCCCAAAAGTGTTGCGGGCGATATCTGGAACGTACCGCAAGCCCAATTCCGCAGCGATTTCCGCGGTGCCTTCGTCGTTTCCCATGAGGATGATCTCGCATGTCGGGCGAAGCAACGTCCAACTACGAATGGCATTCCGTTGAATGACTGCAATATGGCCTCGAAACGCTTTGGGAGTTGCAAAGATTGTCAGCATGGCATCCTCACTTAAAGAGATTGGCACAGGCAGGGTGCTTCGAACGTGTTGCTATAGAACCATATGTTCCTGTCCAAAAGAGGCTATATTCTGGAATGCGGCAACAGTATCCGATACTGTGCGTTGCATCAGCAGCATGGTACCAAGTATTTGGAGCACGAACTGAGTTCGCTTATGATACACTGAAAACGATAATGGACCTGGAATGACGGGCCATTATCAAGGTTTATAGTAGGCATAACGCGCCAGCGACTACCTAATGTCCCGGACCGCTTTTAGGGCAAGTGTCACTCGCTGTTAGCGGCCTAGTTAAGAAGACTTCCAACGGATTTTCATTCGTCTCATCGCAGCCGAACAGTTGTTTGTCAGCACTGGCAAAACGCCGATCCTCCCGAAGCTGCTGGGCCAGTGCAGTGCCGCGTGGCACGATGACCAGAGCGGTACCTGACGAGAGAATCTCCTCTGGGTTATCCACTTTCTCTATGTGGCCAAAAGACTGCACATTTAAGAGATAGGCTACATAGCGATCATCCACAGGCCGGGGCCGGGGCCCAACGGCAGCAATCGATCCGATGAGACCTGCCGCCCTAAGTTTATTGGCCAGTATCTTGGCTACGCGGTACTGGCTGCTCGCAGATTCAGACAGAGAAAATGCCTGGAGGAGAACGCCCTCGTTGCCAATGATGAGAGACAAGGTGACCAAAGCTAAAGCAAGAGCACGCTGGACTGCACGATGCTTGCATAGAGCACCTGACACGTGCAGGGCGAAGCCGAAGCTCGCCGCGCTCAAGAAGGGGAAAGCCCCCCAGTAATACCGCACGTCTCCGGTATTATTGAGGCCCCCTGCATAAACAGGCAGATAAATGACCGCCAGAGAGGCGATGGGGATGAACGACAAACGCCACGGTTCTTCCTGGAATGACTTCCTCCAGGGTGTCCCAAATACGTACCCGAAAATGGCAGAGACAAGTCCCAAGCCTAACCAGTCGAAGCTCTTCAGATACTGTACTATGACGTGGGCATTGCTATGGATGACCCTCGCCTGGTGGACAGCATACGCGACGTTCTCAAGCGGAGACCAATAGTTGTACGGCAAATGCGTAGGGTCTTCCGAGACTGTGATCCGCCCGGTCTCCGGCTTGTAGAAATGCCGTTGGTCAGGGTGGTAGCGAGGCATATCCGGAGGGCCGACAATGGCATGGTTGATCGGACCGCTGGTGGAAAACACCGGGTGCCCGTATTTATAGGAGAGCATGCCGATCCAGGGCCCGGCAACAATCAGGAATCCGGCAACAACAATGGTAGTGGCGCGTACAGTCTGCCGCAGACTACTCTGACAGATGACAACATTGGTACCGGCCAACGCAATGATCACCAGCGCGGACACGGGGAGGGCTACAGCCTTTGCCAAGTATGCTGCACCCAGGACAATACCGGCACCCAAAGCCGTCCTTGCATTGGCTACCCATTTGTTGGACAACAAGCGGCTTGTCCCGCAACAGAAGAGTCCGGCCATGAGAAGGTCGGGGGTAATGACGGCTCCGGACCAGGCTACACTAAAAAAAGCAGTGATCCAGGTGCCGATCATGATAGCAGTGCCCGGCAGGCGGACTGCCCGTAGGACGCAAAAGCAGCCGAATAGGAAAACGACCGCTGAAACCGCCATAGCTGCATGGGCTGCAAGCAGTGGATCATCGAACACCAAGAGCCATGGGACGATGAGCCAACTTAGCAGCGGACTCCAGCCGCCCAAAATCATCAAATCGGTCTGGCCGCTCAAGTAGTATTGAGCGATCCGTATATAGGAGACTGCGTCTGGATTGATCTGATCCCGAAACAGCCATACTGATTTGACTACAAGGGCTATTTGTACAAGACAAGCAGCTACAAGGCTTGCACGCCACGAGAGGGACATATCATCAGGGAAGGGAATACATAAGATACGCCCTAAAGTCCATCTCTTCTGTTCCTTTTGGACAGCATCGCGCAATATATTCCTCCAGAAGAAGGTTTCAGAGCTGTTGATGCTATGTTAGACGAGGAGCCCAAATTCATAGCGATTGATGAAAAGGCCAATGATTGTCTTAATCCTCGCTGTTTCAGACGATTGTCTATAGCTCACATAGAGCTTACGCTTTTGGCATGCGGTGGTTTCTCGGAACGAACCCGCTCTTTCCCCTCTTCTAAGATCTCTATGAGGCGGCGAAGATAATCTTCCGGAGTGTAGGCAGACAATCGTTGACGTCCCAAATCGGATAGGGTACGCCCAAGCTCCCGATCTGTCCAAAGCTGGTGAATCCCGTCAGCTATAGCCTGCACGGAAGTCGGATCAACTAACAGCGCGGCATCACCAACTTGCTCCCGGATACCCCGAATGTCTGAGGTCAGCACCGGACAGCCAAAAGCCCAGGCTTCCAAGACGGGAATATTTGTAGGGCCAAAAAAGGTCGGCATCACCAATGCTGCTGCGCCTGCATACAGCCCTGACATATCTTCGTCTGGTGCATAACCAAGATAGCGGATCTCTCCTTCAAGCCCCAGTTGAGAGCTGAACATCATAACCTCACGGAAAGTGG
>Ga0075428_100009863_pt1 | contig 10613 bp, 9 predicted proteins | sample RhiMetdeltSRZDD2_FD_75291 | JGI IMG/M metagenome (GOLD analysis project Ga0075428, IMG submission 75291) | Populus rhizosphere microbial communities from Tennessee, USA - Rhizosphere MetaG P. deltoides SRZDD2 | ecosystem: Host-associated > Plants > Roots > Rhizosphere > Soil | place: USA... | reverse complement strand
TTCAGCCCTACGAAGCTTGACCCGCAGACGGCGACTGCGGATCGTGCCGATCCTGATGGCGTTGCTCGCCGGCACGCTGGTGGCGGCGCTGCCGGCCTCGGCGAGCCACCCCGAGGTCAGCTTGCCCGGGAGCGACTTCGAGATCGACACCAACGCGAACCTCAGGGTCGACGACCCGGCACCATCCATCGACTGGGCCAACGTGAGCGAGGTCCGGAAGCCTGACCTTCCCTCGGGAGCGGGCGACAACTCCTTCGGCAACGGCACCAAGGAGGACACGGCCGTGCCGAGCGTCGTGAGCGGCAGCATCCCGCCGAACAAGAGCGACCTGCTCAACTTCGGGGTCTACTTCGAGCAGACCGCGGCCGGCGACCGGTTCATCCATGTGTTCTGGCACCGGGTGCAGGAGCCGCAGGGCACGACGAACATGGACTTCGAGTTCAACCAGTCGAGCACCGTCAGCAGCAACGGAGTCACTCCCACCCGGACGTCGGGTGACGTGCTCATCCAGTACGACCTCACCCAGGGCGGCACGAATCCCCAGCTGTTCCTCTCACGGTGGATCGACGGCAGCGAAGGCGCCACCGCGGCCAACTGCCAGGCCTCCAACCGCCTGCCGTGCTGGAGCGCGCGCATCAACCTGACCGCGGCCGGTGACGCGACGGGGTCCATCAACTCGTCGCCGATCCCGGCCGCCGAGGCCGACGGGCTCGGTGCGATCTCACCCCGGACGTTCGGCGAGGCGTCGATCGACTTCAACGCCCTCGTCGGAGGCACCACCGAGTGCGTCGCGTTCGGGAGCGCCTACCTCAAGAGCCGCTCGTCGGACTCCTTCACCGCAGCACTGAAGGACTTCATCGCCCCCGAGGCGGTCGACATCAGCCTCTGTGGCGATGTCCGGGTCATCAAGACCGACGACGCCGAACCGCCCAACCCGCTCGATGACGCGGTGTTCGACCTCGTCAAGGACGAGCCACCCACCTCCGGGGACGGACAGGCCGCCCCGGGCGCGGAGGACACCGAGGTCGTCGACACCTGCACGACGACGGGAGGCGAGTGCACCTTCGCCAACGTCTTCCAGGGGTTCTACTGGGTGATCGAGACCACGGCTCCACCCGGCCATGACCTCGCCAGCCCGCCGTACCAGCCGGTGACGGTCACGGCCAGCGAGGTCGCCACGGTGACCTTCGAGAACCCCCGCCAGCAGGGAGCCATCCTGATCACCAAGACCCGCAAGCACGCCGCCGCCGGGCCCGGTGATCACCCTCAGGCCGGCGTGGAGTTCACGGTCAGCGGAGGCAGCCTCGGTAGCCCGGTCACGGTCGTGACGGACAGCAACGGTCAAGCCTGCGTGGACGGCCTGCTGCTCAGCCAGTTCGCCGGCGACTACACCGTGGTCGAGACCGTGCCTGCCGGCTACACGCCTGATGGTCCGACCAGCCAGACGGTCAGCGTGACCGAGACCGCGACCTGCTCCTCGGGGCCGGCCGCCGGTGTCAGCTTCCACAACACCCCGCTCACCGACCTGAGCGTCGCAGTCGACTCCCAGGTCCCGGGTGGGACCTCGTCGACCATCGACTGCGGCGTCGGCACCGCAGGCCCCGGTGAGGACGTGTCCCTGGCCGTCGACGATCTGGCCCCGGGCACGTACACCTGCACCATCGTCATCGACCCCTAGTCCAGAACGACGGGTCTGGCTGGCGCCACACTCACCCGCCCGCCGGACCCGTCTCATCGGCCCGTGAGCGGGGACGCGGCGGTCATGCACGACCGGCGTGTCCCCGTTCTCGGGGTGGGATGCTCAGGCTGCCGAGCGGAGTCGCACGCGCCGGGCCGCGACGAGCGCGGCGCCGAGTGCCACCAGGCCCACGCCGCTGGCGAGCAGCGGCAGGCTGTTGGAGCCGGTGACGGGTAGCCCCCCGCCTCCGGTGGTCGGCGAGGTCGGGCCCGTCGGCGACACTCCGCCCGGGGCCGACGTCGACGGCATCGAGCCTCCGGGCGTGGTCGACGAGGTGCTGCCACCGGGCGTCGTGGTGGTCGACCCGGGCGTCGAGGTCGTGGTCGAGCCGGGCACGCTGCTCGATGTGGTCGACGACGTGGTCGACGTCGAGCCGCAGCCCGAGACCCAGAACACCTTGAACTTGGTATCGGCGCCTTGCGATCCCTCGGCATGGACGGTCAGCTTCACGTGCCATCCCTGGGCATGGGGCTCGATGCCGGCAAGAGCAGCGGCGAGGTCATAGGTGCGGCTGGCATCCAGATCGGTGCCACCGCCGGCAGCGTCCGGCCCGATGGGGACGACGTCGGTCAGCAGCTCCGTGCCCGCGCCGGGCGGCACGGCTTCGCCTGCGGTCGGGGGTATGGCCTCGAACAGGACCGTCGCCTCGAGATCACCGGCGTCGAAGCCATAGAAGTCGACTTGGAACACGCAACCCACGTGGGGCTCGTTGTCCGGGTGATCGTCGAACTCCTCCCGGTCGATCTTCACCGTCCCGTTGTCGCCCGGTGGATCCGCCTGGGCCACCGCCGGCCCGGCCAGCCCCATCGTCACCAACCCGCCACCGCAGACACCTGACGCAATCAGCCGCCGCATCCTCGAACCCAGCATCTGGAGACATCCCCTCGTCGGTCACGTCGAGCGAGGAGCTCAGATACGCCCAGCGCGTGAGCCCAGCCCGCTCATACAGCCCGTCATCGCCGCGGGGTCCCCGACAGGTACGGCCCGTATGCGTCCCGTTTTCCGGAGTCGCGGCGATGACGACAGCAGCTGACGGATGGACGGGACCCGTCGAAGAGGTCACTCGCCCGGGCTCTGGGGCTCCAGAGCTCAGCGACGCAACGTAACGCTTGGTCGAGGTCCCGCGATCTGGAGGCACGTGGGTGTGGCACCAAGGTTCAGGACATGCAACGCCGGGCGGGACCGGCGGGCACAGGAGAGGTGCGGGATGAAGCACCAGAAGGCGTGGACGGGAGTACTCGCCATGAGCAAGATTCTTCGTCGTGCCAGCCTCGTAGCCGCGGTCGTGGTGGGGGCGGTCTTCATGCCCACCTCCCCATCAGGCGCGATCACCGGCGGCACCGAGGACACGACCAACATCTACTCGAACGTCGCGATGGTGGTCTTCTACCAACCCGACGGGCGCTTCCGGTGCTCGGGCACGCTGATCGCGCCGCGCGTCGTGCTCACGGCCGCGCACTGCACCTTCCAGGACATCGGTGAGGTCGCAGTCACCTTCGACCCCGTGATCTCCCGCACCGAGACGGAAGCCGAACGTGACATCCCCCGGGCAGCCGACGACAGCGGACCCGACGACGCGATCTCGGCGATCGGGTTCACCCCGGCCGACGTGACCCCACCGGATTACGACGGCGAGCAGACCTGGTTCCTGGGCCACGCGGTGACCCACCCCCAGTACAGCGACTTCACTGACCTGGACAACTGGAACGACACCGGCGTCGTCATCCTCGATCAGGCGCCAGGGTTGCCGACCTCGTCCATCGCCCCCGAGAACTACCTCGCCCAATTCGGCCAGCCCGCGCTGAACAGCACCGAGTTCCTCACCATCGGCTACGGCACCGAGGTCCGGCAGGCCGACTCCGGCCCCCAGACACCAACACCGCAGCGCCAACCCATCGTGCGGCGCTACACGACCGAGATCGGCCAGAAGCTCACCAGCCAGATCCTCCAGCTGAACGGCAACGAGCACGATCCCCGAGCCGGGGGCGGTACGTGCTTCGGCGACTCCGGCGGTCCAGCGATGCACGGCGGCTACGTCGTCGGCGACACCAGCTACGGGTACACCAACAACTGTCGCTACCTCGGCGGCTACCAGCGGGTCGACATCCCCGTCGTCCGCAACTGGATCCTCGACTGCACCGCCGACCTCACCTGCCCGACCAAGCAGTAGGCGGGACCGGTCCGTCGTCACCGCCCGGGCCGAGCGTTCGGGCGGGACCCGGTCGGCGAGACTAGGGAGCAGTGACGCAGCCCGCCCGGCAGAAGCTGGTGGACTACGAGCAGGCGGCGGCCCGGTACGAGCGGGGCCGTGCGCTCTCGGCGGCCACCCTCGCCCGGTGGCGGGAGGCCGTGGCCGAGCGCCTGCCGGACGCCGGGCCCGGGGTCGTCCTCGACGTCGGCGCCGGGACCGGGCTGTTCCTCGGGATGTGGCTCGGACTTGGTGCCCGGGCGGTCGTCGCGGTCGAGCCGTCGGCAGCGATGCGGGCCAAGGCAGCCGAGGCGGTCGGGCGGGCACTCGCCGGGGTGAGCGTCGTCGGCGGGTTGGGACCGCACCTGCCGGCGAGGACCGGATCGGCCGACGTGGCCTGGCTGTCGGCCGTCGTCCACCACCTCGGCGATCTCGACGCCGCCGCTACCGAGCTGCGCCGCGTGCTCCGTCCTGGTGGGCACCTCCTCATCCGCGGCTTCGCCCCGGACCGGAGCAGCCTCGCCCTGCTCGAGCACCTGCCGGATCCCGAGCGAGCGACCGCCCGGTTCCCGACCGTGAGGACCTTGACCGGGGTCCTGGAGCGGGCCGGACTCGCCGTCCGGGACGTCGTCGACGTGACCGACGCAGAGCGCTCGACCGGCGATGCGGCCGCCGATTGGGTCGCGGCGATGCGCCGGGCGGACTCGATCCTCACCGCCCTGCCCGACGACGACGTCGAGCGTGCGGTCGCGTCCCTGCGGTCGGTCGGGACGGCGGCCCTCCCTCCGACCAGCCTCACGCTCGTCACCGCCGTGGCGCGGTGACGAGCGTGAGGCTGGGCCGAGACCCTGCTACCCGCCGCGCCGCCGGCGGCGGCGGGGTTGCTCGGGCGCCTCGGTGAGCGTGACCTCCGCGTAGCGGACCTCGCCCGGAACCTGGTCGAGGACGACATTGAGGGCCCGCGCGTGGGCACCCGCGCTGTCACCGCCCTCGATCGTCAGGGTGACCTGGAGGTCCTCGGCGCGGCGGGTCGACGTGACATCCCAGCGTCCACCCCGCAGCGCCATCAGTTGCTCCGCGGTGACCGGCTGGTCGACGCGGACCGTGAGGCGGACCCGGTAGTAGGGCACAGCCCACGAGTCCACCACCCAGAGTGCCTGGAGTCACGCTACGTGGCCCGCCTCATCACCCGTCTCCGGGCGACGCCCACTGGGGCCCAGACGGTCCTACGCTCGCCGACGGGTACGTGACTGGGGGGTCCAATGGGGAAGATGCGGGGGTACGCGGCGGTCGTCGCGCTGGCGCTGACGACATCGGGGTGTTGGTTGCAGGCTGGCTACAACTCCGGCCGCGGCGCGAACAACGACCTCGAATCCACGATCACGGCGGCCAACGTCGCCGATCTCGAGTTGGCCTGGACGGCTGACGTCTGCTCGGCCGCTCAGGAGGCCGTCGTCTCCGGTGGGACCACCTTCGTCCGGTGCGGCTTCACGACGGAAGGCGGGGTCTTCGCCTTCGCCACCGACACCGGGGCGCTGCGCTGGGCCAACGCGCCGGCCGACAACAGCCTTGCCGGCCTTGCCACGCCTGCCGTCGTGGACAACCAGCTCCGGGTGCCCACCTTCGGACGGGACTGCGGTGTGACCTCGTTGAGCCTCGCCACCGGCGAGGTCGTGAGCACCCACAGCTTCGGGAGCGGAGGCAGCACGTCATGGTTCGCGAGCGAGTGCTCGCCGGCCGACGCCCTGGCCATCGGGAACCGGCTGGTCGTTCCCTGGACCTGGCGGGGTGTGGTCCAGGTCCCGCTGACCCAGTGCCGCCAGGGGTTCTTCGGCTACACGGCGACCGGCTTCAACGTGATCGACCTCGGCGCCGGCGGTCCGGACGGCGGCAGCAGCGTCCGCCAGCCCTTCGGCTGCGGGATCTCGCCGGACCTCCCGACCGGGTACGGCGACGCCGCCACCGAGCTGGACGGCGAGATCGTGCGCCCGTCGGGATCCGACGGTCTGCTCACCGCCTATCCCGGCGATTGCGGCCCCGGCTGCGCCGCGCTGTGGAGCTTCGACGCGACCCCCGCCACGATCTCGCCCGCCGTCGCGACGAGCGCCGGCGATCTCGCCGTCGCCGCCACCGACGGCACGGTCCTGGTGGTCGATGGATCGAGCCATGCCCTGGAGTGGACGGGTGTGGTCGGCGCGCCGCTGGCGCAACCGCTGGCGGCTACGGCCTCCACGATCTTCGCCGTCGCGACCGACGGGACCGTGGCTGCCTTCCCGGTCGGCGGGTGCGGGAGCGCCAGCTGTGCTCCCACATGGACCGCCACCCTCGCGAGCCCGGCGAGCGTCCGGGCCTCGATCGGCGGCGACGTCCTCTACGTCGGGAGCGCCAACGGCGTGGTGAGCGCCCTGCCGGCCGCCGGGTGCGGCGCGGCCGTCTGCCCACCCCTGTGGTCGGCGGCGACCGGCAGCGAGATCACCGGCGCCCCGGTGGTCTCGAACGGGGTGGTGACGGTGGGATCGGCCGACGGCACGGTCACGTCCTTCGCCCTCCCCTGACCAGCCGCCTGGGGGCGACGGGACGACCGGTACGCTCGGCGACGTGCTGATCGTCCGGGAAGGTGAGCCGCTGCCGCCGCTGGAGCGGTCGGTGGTCACGGTCGGGGTGTTCGACGGCGTCCACCGCGGGCACCAGCAGCTGATCGCCGAGGCCCGGTCGATCGCCGGTTCCGTCGCGGGACCGGTGATCGCGGTGGTGTTCGACCCCCACCCCAACGCGGTCGGGCGGCACGCGGGAGCGATGGCGAAGCTGCTCCTCTCGGACCTCGGCCAGCGGCTGGAGTGGCTCGACGCCGCGGGAGTCGACATGACCTACCTCCTGCGCTGGGACGAGGCGCGGTCGCTGGAGTCCCGGCCTGAGCTCGTCCGCTCGGTGCTGGTCGACCCGCTCTACGCCGCGGCGTACGTGTCGGGCGAGGACCACCACCTCGGCCACCGCACCCCGGTCGACGCGGCGCTGATGGCTCAGCTCGGTGCGGAGCACGGGATCAAGGTCTCCGGCCTCCCGATGCTGCGGACGTCGGCCGGCGACGTCGTCTCGTCCGACCTCATCCGGGACCTGGTGGCGGCGGGCGACGTGGTGACCGCCGCCGATCTGCTGACCCGACCGTTCGAGCTGCGGGGGGTGGTCGAGCACGGCGACCACCGGGGCCGGGACCTGGGCTTCCCGACCGCCAACATCGCGGTCGCCGCGGACATCGCCCTGCCGCGCCTCGGGATCTACGCCGGCTGGTACGTGCGCCCCGACGGCAGCGAGCACCCGGCGGCCATCAACGTCGGGCGGCGGCCGACGTTCTACGCCGAGGGCGGGCCACTGCTGATCGAGCCGCACCTGCTGGACTTCGCGGGCGACCTGTACGGCGAGCACGCCAGGGTCCGGTTCGTGCACCGCCTGCGGGACGAGGTCCGGTTCGACGGCGTGGATGCCCTGATCGCCCAGATGCATGCGGACGTGGACGCCACCCGCCGGCTGCTCCTCAACTGAGGTTCCCAGGATCGGGAGGTTGTGCCGATGATCGTGGATCGCCCCCGCTGGACCCACATCGCGCTGCCGTCCGGCGACATCGAGGCCTCAGTCGCGTGGTACCTGAGGTACACGCCGCTGGTGGTCCTCGACCAGCGCGAGGACGCCGACGGCAAGGCGGCCTGGCTGGCGCACGAGGGCCAGGTCGAGAACCCGTTCGTGCTGGTGCTGGTGATGTTCTACCGGAGCCAGGGCCAACCGCAGCCTCAGCTTGCTCCCTTCGCCCACCTCGGCATCGAGGTGCCCACGCGGGCCGATGTCGACCGGATCGCCGAGCAGGCCCGGGCCGAGGGCTGCCTCAGCTGGGAACCGGCCGACCTACCGCCGCCGGTCGGCTACGTCTGCGGGATCACCGACCCCGACGGGAACGTCGTCGAGATCAGCCACGACCAGGGCGTGTTCGCGAAGGTCGAGGAGGTCTGGGGCCAGTCGTGAACCACCCCGAGCCGTCGGGCAGGCGCTCGGTGGACGCCCGGGTTGCAACGGGGTCATCGAGGTAGCCGGCGAACAGGGTTCGACCCGGGACGCCCCGGACCTGGAGCTGGTCGTCGCGGAGCTGCACCTCGTAGCCCAGGACCGGCTCCGGTCCCCGATCGGGGTGTGGCGCGAGCGGCCGGTCGGCGACGACGGCCGCGAGCGTCTCGGTCGTCCCGTGCGCCAGACGGGGCCGGCAGCCGACGAGACCCGCGAACCCCTGGTGCTCGTCGGCGGTGAGGCCGCCCCAGGGGGCGTACCAGCAGTGGCGGAGCTGCAGGCCCTCGACCGGGTTGGCGCCCGAGGCGAGGATGGCCCGGATCGAGTCCGCAAGCAGGGACGCGCCGGTGGCCTGGAGGACCTTGGCCTGGACCAGGAACCCGGACGCCGAGAAGCCGTGCACCAGCGCCACCGAAGCGCCAGCCGTGATGGCCGCCGCGAACGAGTAGGCCTGCGCGTTGGCGGTGTGGAGCGGGAGCACCACCAGGTGCCGGTCGCCGGGGCGGACGGCCGCGGCCGCGGCCATGACGGCACCGGCGAAGGCGTAGTGCCCTTGGGTCAGCTCGACCCAGCGCGCCGCAGAGACCGCCGGGTCGGCGGGGTCCGGGGCGACCGGGGCGACCGGGCCATCCGAGGCCGGGGCGGGCTCGGCGGGATCCGGGGCGAAGAGGACGGCCAGGCGCTCCTCCGGCCGGGGGCCGGGACCCGCCGCCGCCTCGTCGGCGTCGGCCGGGTCGCCGAGCAGCTCGGCCGGCGCGGGGTCGTCCTCGTCCACCACGACCACCTCGGGCCGGCCGTGGTCCTCGGTCGTCAGCGCGATCGCCTCGCGGTACGCCGCCTCACGGCCGAGGCCGCAGATCCCGACCACCGGCCGGGTCCGGCGGAGCTGGTCAGCCAGGCCAGCGACCGGCGTCCCGGGGTCCGACGGGACCATCCACGCGCCGAGGCGGGCCACGGCCAGCCACGCCGCGACGAAGGCCGGCGAGCTCCGCAGCACGAGGTGGACGGCGGAGCCGCGGGCCACCCCGAGGGCCGCGCATCGGCCCGCGACCCGGGCGACGAAGTCGTCGAAGGCGGCGTAGCTCCAGGCTGTCGTCCGGCCGTCGCTGCCCAGGAAGACCAGGAACGGCTCGCTCCCTCGCGCGGCGACGGCCTCGGCCCATCGGCCGGCAAAGGTCACCGGAGCGAGCGATGCGGTGGTCACGAGCCCCAGTCGACCACGAACCGTGGCCCATGTTGATTCACCCTCTCCAACGGTGACGACCGCCGACGGACAGACGAGGGCGAGGAATGGGCGCCGGGGTGGCAGGCGGGCACGGTTACCGTTGCCGGGTGAGCACGGCCCCGACGACCATCGACGTGGCGATCCCCGGGGCGCCCTACCCGGTCGTCATCGGTGCGGACCTGCTCGCCACCATCGACCAGCACGTCAAGGTTCCGACCCACGCCGAGCGGGTCGCCGTGGTCAGCTCCGGGCTCCCCTACGAGCGCTACGCACCTCCGGTGGCCGAGGCCCTCCGCCGGCTCGGCCTCCATGTCACCGTGGTCGCCCTGCCCGACGGTGAGGCCCACAAGACCATGGCCACCCTGGAGGAGTGCTGCCAGGCGTTCGCCCGCATCCCCCTGGGACGCAGCGACTTCGTGGTCGCCGTGGGGGGCGGGGTCATCGGCGATCTCACTGGGTTCGCGGCCGCCATCTGGAACCGGGGCGTCCCGATCGTCCAGGTGCCGACGACGCTGCTGGGCCAGGTCGACTCGGCCATCGGGGGGAAGACCGCGGTCGACCTGTCCCAGGGCAAGAACCTGGTGGGCGCCTTCCACCAGCCGATCGCGGTGGTCGCCGACACCGAGACCCTGGCCACTCTGCCCGTGCGGCAGCGTCGAGCGGGCCTGGCCGAGGTGCTCAAGTACGGCTTCATCGCCGACCCGGAGATCCTGGCCACGCTGGAGGACCAGCCGGCCGCCGCCGTCGCCGGCCAGCCCGACCTGGTGGACGAGCTGGTGCGGCGCAGCGTGGCAGTCAAGGCCCGGGTGGTCGCGGCCGACGAGCGGGAGGCCGGCGAGCGCGCCCTGCTCAACTACGGGCACACCGTGGGCCACGCCATCGAGGCCCTCGGTGCGTACGCCACCTTCCTGCACGGGGAGGCGATCGCTCTGGGCATGGTGTTCGCCGCCCGGCTCGGCGAGCGGTTGGGCGTCTCGCCGCCGGGGCTCGCGGACCGCACGGTGCAGGTGCTCCAGGGGCTGGGACTACCGACCGGCGGCGTAGAGCTCGATGCCGCCGCCGTGTGGGAGCTGCTACGCCGGGACAAGAAGGCCCGCCACGGCGTCCGCTTCGTCCTCTGCTCCCACCCCGGCGCAGCACAGGTCGTCGACCAGCCGGACCCGGCCCTCGTCGACGAGGTCCTGGCCTCCCTGGCGCACTAGTCCCCGTCCCGCGCTAGGCGGAGCGGGTGGAGGCGTGGGCGGTCACCAGCGCGTGCTCGGCACGCTGGCGGCGGTCCCACAAGGTCCGGGGACGGGATCCCCGGTGGGCCGCGATGTCCGCCACCCGGTCGCCGCCGATGCGGGACCGGGCGATCAGCCCGGCGTCGGCGGCGTCGATGATCTGCTCGTCGACCGCATCCTGGAGGA
>Ga0075428_100009859_pt1 | contig 10616 bp, 9 predicted proteins | sample RhiMetdeltSRZDD2_FD_75291 | JGI IMG/M metagenome (GOLD analysis project Ga0075428, IMG submission 75291) | Populus rhizosphere microbial communities from Tennessee, USA - Rhizosphere MetaG P. deltoides SRZDD2 | ecosystem: Host-associated > Plants > Roots > Rhizosphere > Soil | place: USA... | reverse complement strand
GTTCGCGAGGACCTATCGGTCGTACGTCTTCAACTACAGCCTCGGCGAGGACCTGGTGCGGAGCTGGATCGGCGACGGCCCGGACCGCCGCGAGCGGTTCTACGACCTGCTGAGGCGGCCCGTCGTTCCCTCCGAGCTCGTCCGGCCCTGACGCAGGCGCATCAGGATCGCGCACGCGATCAGGAGCACGCCGAAGCAGCAGACGATCGTCGGCCCGGTGGGGAGGTCCAAGCTCTGCAGCTTGACCGACAGCAGCAGCCCCGAGATGCCGGCGACGAAGGCGACGGTCCAGCCAATGATCAGGCGGGTGCGGATGTCCGCCGAGAGCAGCGCACCGCAGACCGCCGGCACGATCAGGTACGAGAACACGAGGTAAACCCCCGTGATCTGCACGAAGCTGACGACGGTCAGCCCGAAGGTCGCGTAGAAGAGGAAATCCCAGGTCCGGAGCGCGATGCGCCGCGCGGCCGCCTCTTCCTCGTGGAAGGTCACCATCAGGAACCTGTCCCGCAGGAAGACGTGCACGAGCGCGATCCCGGCGAAGAGGCCGAACGTGCGGAGGACTTCCTTCTTCGACACCAGGAGCACGTTCCCCACCAGCAGGTTCTTGAGCGCCTCGTCCCCTTCGGCCGAGTGGCTGAGCACGAGCGTGGAGGCCGCCGCGGCCACGACGTAGATGATGCCGATGATCGATTCCTGCGGGACGCGCGGGTGGTCGAAGCGCGTCCACGCGAAGAGCCCCGCGCCGAGCAGCGTGAACACCACCGACAGCACGTAGGGGAGCAGATCGTGCCCCGGATGGGCGCCCATCGCGATCGCGACGCAGATGCCGAGCGCGGCGATCTGGGCCAGCGCGAGATCCACGAAGATGATCCCGCGCTCGACGACGTGGAGCCCGAAGTAGACGAGCAGGCCGGGGAGCAGGATCAGGGCGAGGAGGGGCCAGAGCCACAGGGTGAAGATCTCCATGCGCGCCTCACTTCCCTTGACGGAGCCCGGCGACGATCGCGCGGACGTCCGCGTCGATCAGCGCGAGGTAATCCCGATCGGTTCCGGGGAGCCCTCCGGGGAACTGGCAGACGTCCACGACGGTGGCCCCGGTGCGCGTGGCGACCGCCTCGGCGGTCTTGCGCGACTGGAACGGCTCGACCAGCACGACGCGGATCTTCTGCTCGTTCATCTTGGTCATCACCTCCGCCAGGTGCGGCGGCGAGGGCGGGATCCCCGGCTTCGGCTCGAGGTAGATGTCGGAGACCAGCCCGAACCGCTGCGCGAAGTAGCGCCAGGTCGGGTGGTAGGTGACGATCGGCGTCCCCTTCAGCGGGGCGAGCGCCGCCGCCCACTCCTTCGTCTTCGCATCCAGCTTCGACTGGAAGTCCGACAGGTTGGACTTGTAGGTCGAGCACGAGGCGGCGTCGAGACGACAGAAGACGTCGGCGACGTGCTGCGCGACCACTCCGGCGTTGACGGGGTCCATCATGAAATGCGGGTTCCCCGCCGCGTGGACGTCCCCCTGCGAGCGGTCGAGCACGGCGGGAACGTCGAGCAGCTGGATCCCCTCGCTCGCGCGGAGCCGGCCCGGGCCGCCGGCGTTGATCTTCGGGTTGCGCGCCCCCTCGATCAGAGGCGGGAGCCACCCGACCTCGAGATCGGCCCCACCTTCGATCAGGACGTCCGCGTGGTTGAGGGTGACGATGTGGCTGGGCTTCGCGTCCACGAAGTGCGGGTCCTCCGTGGGCTTCGCGAGCGTGGCGACGGTCACGCGGTCGCCGCCGACGGTGGCGGCGATCGCGCCGTACTCGGGCGTGGTCGCGACCACGCGGAGCGAGGCTCGAGCGTGCGACGCCGCGACCAGCGCGACGATCGCGGCGAGAGAGCGGTAGGTTCGCGTCATGGCGTCCTCAGAACTTGTGCGCGGCGTGCGCACCGAGAAGGAACTCGAACTGCAGCCAGACCGAGTGCGCGTCCTTCGACCCGGTCCGGTCGTCGTAGGCGTACTGGAGGCGGAGCTTGGAGTATTCGGTCGGGTACCAGGTGCCCTCGAGCGCCCCGCGCCGCCGGGGCTGGAAGCGCGGGTCCGCGGGGTCGTCGCCCACGTCGCCTCCGACCGTGTCGAAGCGGCCGCCGAGCGTCCACATCGGCTTGACCCCCCAGACGACCTGGGCGTAGGCGCCATGGTCCTCGAAGGTCGCCGCGGGAAGCGTCGCCGTCGCCGCGGCGTCGTAGCGGCGGGTCATCCCCTCCGCCTGCACCTTGACGAACGGGAAGCCCTTGTCCGCGCGCGCGGACTTCCACTTCCAGAAGAGGTCGACCCCCGCGATCGACGTGTTCGCGTCCGGGCCGGTCCCGTTCGGTCCGAAGGCCCCCGACGCGCCGACGACGAGGGTGTGCGTGTCGCCGAGATCGAACGACGCGTCGTAGCGCGGGACGTAGAGCATGTCGCCGAAGCTCTTGACGACGTCCGGGTCCAGCGGGCGCCCGAACTGCGTGTCCCCTGCGACGCCGCCGAAGCTCGTGGCGGTCTCGCCGCGCGCGTTCTGGGCCGTGAGGAGGATCTCGGAGTAGAACGGCGTCGGCATCAGCCACGACAGCCGGGCCCCGACGCTCCGGAGGCCGTCCCCTCCGAACATCCGTCCGGAGACGAGGGGCTGGTCCACGAAGTCCCAGGTGTGCGGATGGGTCGGGTTCAGCCGGCCGAACTCCGTGAAGAACTGCCCGGCCTTCACTTGCAGGTTCTTGGGGAGCGAGGTCGTGGTGGCGTACGCCTCCTCGAGCTCGATGGTCGTCTCCCCCTCGGGGTCGATCTGGAGGACGACGTTGGCCTGCCCCTTGAAATACGGGTCCACGGCGCCGTCGAAGACCACCTCGACGTTCTGCACCGTGAACCCACGCTGGGCGGGATCGTGGCCGCCCGTCTCGAGCCCCTCGACGTCGGGCTCGGTGGAGGCGCCGACGGCGAAGAGCCCGTCGAGCGACAGGTTCAGGTAGTTCTTTCCCGCGTTCCCCGACGCGACCGTGATCGGCGGCGGGGCCGGCGGGGGCGGCTCGGGCTGCGGCGGAGCTTCCTGCGCACGCGCGGCCGCGAGCGGCGCGGCGAGCGCGATCAAGACCCATCCCTTCATGAACGATCTCCTCGGTGCGGGCGTCGCTGAAAAGGCGCGCGGCCGCCGCGGTCAGCGATCGACCGGGCGCGCGGTTGTGCTCAGCAGGACGCGGGGCGGGGAGGAGCGCGCGGGGAGTGCTCGCGAGCGTTGGCGTCGGCCTCGCGCGCCGGGCGCTCGACGGCGAGCGGAGACTCGATGCGGACGGGGCGCGAGAGATCGCAGGGCGCGAGCGGGGCGGACGGGGTCTCGTGCGCGAGGCGGCAGATCGAGCAGGGGTTGAGCTCGTCGTCGTGCGCCGAGACCAGGTGCGCGGCCGCATCGTCCCAGCCCGCGAGGGCCGGGGCGTGGCCGTGGAGCGAGGCTCCGACGCTCGTCGCCGCCACGACGATCGCGAGGAAGGCGGAGATAACACGCATCGGCGCTGGGACGTTAACCCGCGGGTCCCGGGGTGTCAAACGGGATCAGTCGATCGGCTGATGCCCGCCCTTGAACGCCTTCTCCCCCGCCTCGACCCGGACCGGGAGCCAGTTCTGCTTCGGCGGCAAGGGGCAGGTCGCATAGGGAGTGAACGCGCAGGGAGGGTTGTAGGCCTGGTTGAAGTCCACCACGACCTTCCCGTCCTTGGGCATGTCGGAGTAGAGGAAGCGTCCGGCGCCGTAGGTCTCCTTCGCGCTGGTCCCGTCCTTGAAGATGAACCAGAGCGAGGGGTTCTCCGGGTCCTCGACCACCGGCTCGAGCGTGTAGGTCTTCCCGTCCACGCTGAACGTGATCAGCCCCGGCGCTTCCATCGTCTCGGTCGTGCCGAGCACGGTGGGGATCTCGACCTTGCGGGGGGCGTCGTACGGCTTGAAGGTCGCCGCGACCCGCCACTTGGGATCGGCCGGGAAGTAGTCCAGCCCCTTGAACTCCGTGCGCACCGGGCTGTTCGGGTCCTTCACGCGGACGCCGAACTTGTCGCCGCGCTTGATCACGTAGAACGACACCTCGCCGATCTTGAGGACGTCGGTCTCCTCCTGCGTGTCGTCGCGGAGCACGCGCTCCCCGACGGGCTTCCCGTCGAGCGTCACGCCGGAATCCGCCGGCGCGACGATGCGGACGGCGCCGTTCTCGAGGATCAGCTTTCCTGCGTGGAGCGGCGCCTTCCCTTTCGGGAGCGGGACGGCGGCCTCGGGGTCGGACCCGAACACGTTCTCCCCCGGGGAGAGCCAGGACAGGCCCACGAGCGTCAGCCATCCATTCGGCGACGCCAGCCGCTTCGCGCGCGTTTCGCGCCAGTCCGCCTCGGTTTTCTGGAAGTCGACGTCGGCAGCGACCGCAAGGAGCGGTAAAGCGAGGAGAACGATCATCGCGAGCTTGCTCATGCCCCTCATTGGACCACAATGGATCGCGACGTGCACGATCCCCTCTCCGTCCTCATCGCCCGGCGCGGCGCCGCCGTCCTCGACGGCGGGCTCGCGACCGAGCTCGAGGCGCGCGGCCTCGATCTGAACCACCCGCTCTGGTCCGCGCGGGCGATCGCGGACGCTCCCGAGATCGTCGAGGCGGTCCACCGGGACTACCTCGAGGCCGGGGCGGACGTCGTCACGAGCGCGACCTACCAGGCGCCGGTCCCGCTGATCGCCCCCGGGGTCGCGATCGCGCTCCGCGCGCGCGATGCGTTCGCTTCGGGGGCGGATCGTCCGCTGGTCGCGGCGTCGCTCGGGCCGTACGGGGCCTCGCTAGCCGATGGGTCGGAGTACCGAGGGGACTACGGCCTCTCGATCGAAGCGCTCGCCGACTGGCACCGCCCCCGCGTCCGCGCGGCGGAGGAGACGGGGGCGGACGTCCTCGCCTTCGAGACGATCCCCTCCGGCGTCGAGGTCGAGGCGATCGCGCGGGTGCTCGGCGAGCGCGACGGGCTCCCGGTCTGGATCTCCTTCCAAGCGCGCGACGGGAGCGCGCTCGCGGACGGCACGCCGGTCGAGGCTGCGGCGACGACCGCGGACCGCGCGACGCGCGTGATCGCCGTCGGCGTCAACTGCGTCGCCCCCGAGCGGGTCGTGCCGCTGCTGCGGCGCCTCGCCTCCGCGACCAAGAAGCCGCTCGTCGCCTATCCGAACCGCGGGGACGCGTGGGACGCGACGCGCCGGAACTGGATCGTCCGCGGCGACAGCGTGGACCTCGGCGCGCTCGCGCCGCTCTGGCGTGACGCCGGAGCGCGACTGATCGGCGGTTGCTGCCGCACGACCCCCGGCGACGTCGCCGCGATCAGGCGTGCATTGGCGGCCGCTTGAGGTGGAAGTCGGTCGCTTCCTGATAGGCCTTCGCGACCGCGAGCACCAGGTCGTCCTCGTCCAGCCGCCCCTGGAACGTGATGCTGGTCGGCGTGCCGTCGGTCGTCCTGAAGCCGTTCGGCACCACGACCGCGGGGTGGCCGGTCAGGTTGGTCAGCAGCTCGTTGTCCCCTCCGAACGACGGGACGACGTAGACGTCCACCCCGTCCATCAGCGCCGCCATCTCGCGCATCACGATCGTCCGCGCGCGGTGCGCCCGGATGTACTCCACGGCGGGGATCAGCTCCCCCTGGCGGAACACGTTGGGCCAAGCGTCGGCGACCTGCCGGACCATCGTGTCCACGCGGCCGTCGCGCAGCAGAACGTCGAACGCGGTCGCGGCCTCGGCGGACAGGATCGTCGCCAGCGGCGGCACCGGGACCGAGAACTTCAGCTCGATCGGGACCAGCGTGAAGCCGATCATCTTCAGCTTGTCGAGGGTGCGCGCGTCGAACGTCTTCCACTCCTCGTAGCCGCGCTTGTCCTCGTCCTTGTCCGCCATGGCCGTGTAGTCGTCCTCGAAGAGGGACTTCACGTAGCCGAAGCGGAGCGACTTCAGCGGCCGGCTCGAAGGCCAGACGAACGGCGCCTGGCGCGAGCACGGGTCCGCCGGATCCGCCCCGTGGATCGCGTCGAAGACCAGCGCGCAGTCCTCCACCGAGCGGCAGATCGGCCCGACCTTGTCCATCGTCCAGGAGAGCGCCATCGCGCCGCGCCGGCTGATCCGCCCGAAGGTCGGACGCAGCCCGGTCACGCCGCACCGGGTGGACGGCGACACGATGCTCCCCCACGTCTCGGTCCCGATCGAGAACCCGACGCACCCCGCCGCGGTCAGCGAGGCCGACCCCGCGGACGACCCGCTCGAGCCCTGCTCGAGCTTCCAGGGGTTCCGGGTCATGCCGCCGAACCAGACGTCCCCCCAGGCCAGCTCCCCGACCGAGGTCTTCGCGACGAGGACCGCGCCGGCCGCGTCGAGCTTCTCGACCACCGCCGCGGTGCTCGCGATCGTCTGGTCCTTGAAGGGGACCGAGCCCCAGGTCGTCTTGTACCCGGCGACCGCGAGCAGGTCCTTCGCGCCGTACGGCACGCCGTGCAGCGGCGAGAGCCTTCGCCCCTTCGCGATCGCCGCATCGGCGGCCGCGGCCTGCTCGAGCGCGCGCCTCTCGGTGACCGTCACCACCGCGTGGAGCTGGGGATCGAGGAGCGCGATCCGCTCGAGGTAGAGCTTGGTCAGCTCGGTGGAGGAGATCGCCTTCCGGCGGAGCCATTCGGAGAGGAGCGACACCGGGGCGAAGGCGACGTCCTCGCGCGATCCCGGCGGCGGCACGCGGAGAGCGGGGCGAGCGGCCGTCTCGCGCGCGGGCCGGGGCGGCCTCGGGGGCCTCGGCCTCGCGATCTTCACCGGGTCGAGGAGGAACGCCGGCGGGACGTCGTTCGGGATCGGGACGGCGCGGAGCTTCTCGTAGCCGCTGCGGGCGTCGTTGATCCCCTCGAGCATCAGCTTGCGCTGCGCGTCGGTGACCGGCACGCCGGAGACCCACTCGGCCTGCCGGATCATCTCCTTGGTGACCTTGGGGGCGTCGGCGGCGGCGGCGAGGAGCGCGCGGCCGAAGACGGCCGATCCGACGCCGGCGACGGAGAGGACCTTGAGCACCCGCCTCCGGTCGAGGGTGGCTTGCATCGCCAGAGGATAAGTCAGGGCTGGGCGATTTCGTCCATCACCGCGTCGACCCGTGCGACGGAGTGCGGGAGCGCCCCCATCGTGTCCCCCTCGAGCCAGACGTGCTCGCCGGCGAGGACCCGCTGGCCGACCCGGTACTTCAGTGCGTCGTCGTTCGACCAGAGGTCGCGGAACGAGCGCCGGACCCGGCGCCGGGCGTTCCGGCAGAACAGGTCGGCGAGCTGCTCCGCGCGCGCGGCCTCGGGATGCTTCTCCTCGCGCATCGTCCGAGCCCGAGAGATGCAGGCCGCGACCGCGAAGATCTCCATCGCGACGTCCACCGTGCGGAACAGGAACGCTTGCTTCCGCTGCATCTTGGCCCGATGGACCAGCATCCCGTGGAAGATCTGGCGTGAGAGCTTCCGCGTCGCCCGCTCGGCGAACCGGAGGTGCGGCGCCAGCGCGCGGAAGCGGCCGTACCGGGGCCAGCGCCCCCAGCCGATCCACCGCGTCGGATACCAGCCGGCGTAGTACAGCCCGATCTTCGGGAGCGCGAGGAGCTTCGCGCGCAGCGGCCGGTCCGGGTCGATCATCGCCCCCGCGACCTGGAGGTGCTTGTCCACCGCCTCGCGCGCCATGAACAGGTGCATGATCTCGGAGGAGCCCTCGAAGATCAGGTTGATCCGGTAGTCGCGCATCGCGCGCTCGACCGGGTAGGGCGTCTCGCCCCGCGCGGCGAGCGACTCCTCGGTCTCGTAGCCGCGCCCGCCGCGGACCTGGATCGTCTCGTCGATGATCTTCCAGCCGGTGACCGTGTTCCATTCCTTCGCGGCCGCGGCCTCCAGGCGGATGTCGTAGCCGCCGCGGTCGGCCATGCGCGAGGCGAGGTCGGAGACCGACTCCATCGCGAAGGTGTTCGCGGCCATGTCGGCGATCTTGTGCGCGATCGCCTCGTGCTTCCCGATCGGCTGCCCCCACTGCACCCGCTCCCCCGACCAGTTGCGGCAGATCTCGAGGGCCACCTTCGACACGCCGGTCGTCCCGGCGGGGAGCGCGAGGCGCCCCGTGTTCAGGGTGACGAGCGCGATCTTGAGCCCCTGCCCTTCCGCGCCGATCAGGTTCTCGCGCGGGACGCGGACGTTCTTGAAGGAGAGGACGGCGTTCGCGAGCGCCTTCAGCCCCATGAACCGGCAGCGATGGAGGATGGACACGCCGGGGCTCGAGGCCTCGACCACGAACGCGCTGATCTTCTTGCTCCCCGGGTGCCGGGCCATGACCACCAGCAGCTCGGCGATCGTCCCGTTGGTGCACCAGAGCTTCTCGCCGTTGATGACGTAGGCGTCCCCCTCGGGGGTCAGCTCCGCGGTGGTCGCGAGCTGGGCCGGATCGGAGCCGACGCCGCTCTCGGTCAGCGCGAAGGCCGAGATCGCCCCCGCGGCGCAGCGCGGCAGGAAGCGGGCCTTCTGCTCCGAGGTCCCGAAGAGCTTGACCGGCTGCGGGACGCCGATCGACTGGTGGGCGGAGAGGAGCGCGGAGAGGTTCCCGTCGTAGCTCCCCAACAGCTCCATGATCCGGCCGTACTCGACCTGGCTGAACCCGAGGCCGCCGTACTCCGTGGGGATCTTCATGCCGAAGGCGCCGAGCCGCTTCAGCCCGTCCACGACGTCGGCCGGGTACTCGCCGCGCGCGTCGATCTCGCCGGGCCGGACCTGGTCGCGCAGGAACGCGCGGAGCTTCTCGTAGAACGCGGTGAACTCCGGGCGCTCGCGCATCGCGTCCGGGATCGGCCGGATCAGATGCATCTGGAGATTCCCCAGGAAGATCTCCTTCAGGAAGCTCGGCTCCGTCCACTCGGTCTGCCGCGCGGCCTCGGCGACGCGGAGAGACTCGCGCTCGCTCTCGGTGTGGATCGCCTTCGCCTTCGACGAGGGGCTCATGACGGCCTCGCTTCTGCCGGAAGGGGGCCGGGAGCGGCCCGCTAGAATCGTCAATGTAGTGGCGGCCCGTGCCCTCCGCCAGAGGAGATCTCATGCCCTACCGTCACCCCGATTTCGACGCGCTCGGGCTGACGGCGGCCCCCGAGTGCCGCTTCGCGCCGGCCCCGGCCGACGCCACCCTCCCCGACGGCTTCATGTCCACGACCAACCACCCGACCTACGTCCGCGTGGGCGGCGCCTGGCGCATGCCGGAGGAGCCGCGCATGGACGCGCACCTGGTGTGGGAGCCGGTGGCGCGCCGCCTGTCCGTCCGCGAGTTCCGGCGCGTGCGGAAGGGGGACCTGGTGGGGGCCGCGGCGCGCGAGGACGGGAGCGAGGGGGTGTTCGTCTGGGACCGCGGCTTCGAGGACGAGGCCGACGTCACGCAGGCCGAGGCGTTCTCGTTCATGGCCTCCGAGGTCAGCCGCGAGAAGCCGGTCAACTACGAGGGGATCTTCGAGAAGTTCCTCGAGAACCGGGGCGGCGCCGGGTTCATCCTCTGGGTGATCGGCCCCGCGCTCGTCCACGCCCGCGGCCGCGAGGCGATGGAGTGGATGATCCACAACGGTTTCGCCCACGCCGTCCTCTCGGGGAACGCCGTCGGCGTCCACGACGTCGAGGCGGCCCTCTACGGCTCCACCCTCGGGATGAAGGCGGACGGCTCCGGGCAGGCCGGCGGGCACGCCTTCCACATGCGCGCCATCAACGAGGTCAAGAAGGCGGGGTCGATCCGCGCGCTGATCGAGGCCGGGCGGATCCGCTCCGGGATCATGCACGCGTTGATCGCGACGGATACCCCCTACGTGCTCGCCGGGTCGATCCGGGACGACGGCCCCCTCCCCGAGACGATCGTGGACACCCTCGAAGCGCAGGCCGCGATGCGCGAGCAGACGTCGAGGGCGACGATGGTGGTGATGGTGGCGAGCGCGCTGCACAGCATCGCCGCGGGGAACATGCTCCCGACCTACTGCAAGGGCCCCGACGGGGAGATACGCGAGATCACGACGATCTGCGTGGACCAGACCGAGTTCCTCGTCTCGAAGCTCAAGGACCGCGGGACGCACCAGGCGTTCGGTGTCGTGACCAACGCCCAGGACTTCATGCGGCTCCTCCAGCTCGAGCTGGGGGCGCGCCTCCCACGGTGGCCGCAAGCTTGTTGATGATCTGACCGTCCGGACCGATCGCCCCGGACGTCCGCCCGGACAATGAAACCTCGAATTGTCGCGGTGTCGAGTGCGGCCTTCGGCTTGCTCTTCCCCCGGCCATGCGCTGGCCAAAGCATCCCGTCTCCCAGGTGCGTCCGTCGCGCTTCCTTCCTCCGTTCTGTCCCTGGCCCGACTGCACCGCGCATCGAGCTCGAGGGAAGGGCTTCCAGCGGTTTGGTTCCTATCGCACGAAGCGCGATCCCACCCGGATCCCGCGCTTCCGCTGCAAGGACTGCGGGGACACCTGTTCCCGACAGACCTTCTCCACGACCTACTACCTCAAGCGTCGGGATCTGTTGATCACGGTCGCTTCCGGACTGGCCGCCTGTTCCGCCCACCGCCAGATCGCCCGCTCCGCG
>Ga0075428_100009858_pt1 | contig 10616 bp, 12 predicted proteins | sample RhiMetdeltSRZDD2_FD_75291 | JGI IMG/M metagenome (GOLD analysis project Ga0075428, IMG submission 75291) | Populus rhizosphere microbial communities from Tennessee, USA - Rhizosphere MetaG P. deltoides SRZDD2 | ecosystem: Host-associated > Plants > Roots > Rhizosphere > Soil | place: USA... | reverse complement strand
CCGGGCCGCATGGCGCAATACCGCGACATCAAGCACCGGCTCCCTGCGCTCTACAAGAGGCCGAAGCGTTAACACCTACACCCCGTATAATTTCTCCACCCTGACCGTCCGCCGACGGTGTTGCGCCGCGCGGACCAAGCGCCCCGCAGGCGGCATTCGCATGGGCGTCTGTCCGCCAGGGGGATGGTCTACGCTGTCGCGTCCGCTCCGGGCCGTGCGCCGTTCCAGCTGCATCAGCTCCATGCTGAGCCGTTGACCGTCGAGCAACTCTACGCAGCTTACATCCGGACCACGCCCGCTCATGTTTGACGAGACCGCGCAAGATACCTAGAGAGCTGTGTCTTATTGTTTCTTGTGGGGTTAGGTTGTCTGAGGTGGTATCGCCCGAAATTCGAAAACCGCAGGTCACTCGCGAGTTGGGTTCCTCTTACTTCAGCGCAATACGGAGGGGCGTTTGAAATACCGCTAAAATCGCTCCCCCGCAACCAAATTATTTAACTCATGCTCCGAACTTTGCAGCAAGGTCGTTAGGGTTGGACCAGACAAGGGACACCAAAGGACGTATAGTGTACGGGACATGGCCAACTTTGGCTGATAGCTAAGGGGCGTGCCGCATGACGTACCAAGAACGCATTCGGGTCTTTGACTCTCAAGGAGAGGCCTACAAACAGGCCTTTCAAATCTTCCTCGCTCACACGGACCAGAAGCGGAACGCCAAGCGCTGGCTGCAGAAGGTCGTGGATGGATTGATGGCACGTAAGGTCTTCATTGACGCAGGCGCAGGAAATGGGGAAGTGACGAAGGCCTTTGCCAGTGCGTTTGCGCGCACGATTGCTATTGAGCCAAACGTCTAGCTCCTCACCCAACTGCAGGAGGCACTCCCGACCGCCGAGACAATCGGTTTGCCGATCATGGCCGCCCAACCGGCTGTGCAGGGCGATCTGGTCCTCTGCTCCCATACGTTCTATTACATTCCTCAGGAGGAGTGGCTAGCGCACCTGGAACGCCTCGTATCGTGGATGGCGCCAACGGGTGTGACAATCGTGGTCCTGCAGCACCGGGACAGCGGGTGCATGAATATGGTGCACCACTTTTTCGGCCATCGGTTTGAACTAGGCCGGACAGCCGACACCTTCCGCACCAAGCACGGGCACCGGTATGATGTCGTGACCACGCTTGATCCCGTGCACGTTGAGACGCCCGACCTGGGCAAAGCCTATGCCGTCGCGGAATTCATGCTGAACTTGCTGGATATAGAACGGGCACCCACTCGGCAAAACGTCGAAGCGTACATCAAAGCCAACTTCGCCACACACAGCGGAGGGTACCGTATTCCGGTACATCAAGATTTTCTCCAGGTCCGCCATCGAGCAAAAATCTGAGAGGCTTAAAGTCTAGACACGTTGTTGTGCTCGCCCATTTGGTGCCAAGTTGGTGCCAAAACACCATGACACACCATGACCCATGATGATCTGTACCATCACGAATCTTCCCTTTTACCTGATGATTCCTCTTGCTGAGTCTTCTGAGGTAGGGTTTCGGCGGGACTCTTAATCAGTGGGCCGTAGGTTTTAGCCCTGGCTTTTTCCAAAGCTTCGACTAGACCGGAGAGCAACCCGAATTGTCGGGCAAAATAAAGCCGGTTGGGGGTGCCCTCCACCAAACCCCACTTACTGGAATTGTCCATCTAGGTAGTGTGGGTACCGCCTCGTGTCCCGGTGATCTTTTTCAGCCACACATCGGGGTGCCCCGGCGGCTCGTGACAAAGTCCTCTCCCGTTATCCTGCATAGGCGCTGATTTCAACGGTCATATGGGGATCGATGTCATAGCAGACCGATTAGCTCTTGGAATCGATGCCATGTGAGCGGTCCCGCAGGCGGCTGTACTTGCAAACGGTTCCTTCTCATGGATTGACAACTTCCCACCGCACCCCTATATTCGTGATATCCCAATAAGTGGTTCTTCTCTATGACTCGTCGCAATTCGGCGCCACAATTTGTAGTGATGACTTGGCTCGCCCTCTTGTTGATCGGTGTCATCGCCGGAGACTTCGTGGAAGACTTGGCGTTTGAACCAGCGGAGCTGAGTGACTCGGCTGGAACCGTGCCCGCCTCAGAGGAACCAGACGAGCATGTGCTCATGCCCTCTCCGAGGGTAGACCATGTTGAAGGTGTGCCAGGGCTTGCCTTTTCCATGCCTGCTGATGTTCCCGCCTCGTCGTTTGAGCCTCGCCTATCTCGAGTGTCCCAATTGCCGTGCTCCTATCTGAAGGAATCTTCTCGACCTCGTCCTCCTAGCTCAGTTCAAGTCCTCCGTATCTGATCCGCATCGGTTGTCTCCATTCATAGGTCTGGTCGTTAGAACTGCGACCAGGTGAATCTTGTTGTCTTCATGGAGACCATCATGCGGTCAATTTCTCTCTGTGCACGAACATCGTGTCCCTATCTGGCGGTCAGCATACATTTCGTCCTTACTGCTTTTGCTTTGCATTTCACGACGGGTCACCCGGCTTCAGCAGACGAGGGGACCGTCAATTCCGAACTAGTGTTCATCGAGAAGACACAGGTTTTGGGGCTCATTCACACCAAGGAAGAGACGATCTGGAACCTACTTCCTCGAGCAGTGCCAGGACGGTTTACGTACGCGGAGCTCGCCGAATTTGAACGACGCATTCGGAACCTGAGCCTCTTCGATCATGTCGACGTAGCCATTCGGGATCATCGCGTTGTCGTGGACGTGCAGGAGAAATTCACGCTCTCCCCGATCTTGAGCTTCACAAGCGGTACCAGCGTGAAAGACTTGAATGCCACGGGGGGACTTGTCGAATACAACGTGGCCGGCGCCGGCACGCAACTCGGCGGGCAATTCAACTATAGCCAGCGTGGCCCGAATGTGGAGGTGTGGCTCTCGCAGCATGCGTTCCAGCCGGACCGCTTCGCGAAAGAGCTGAAAGGCTTCTACCATGTCAACGGTATCCGCTTCGCTGATTCGGCAAATTCCTGGACGCGCAATCGGATCGGAGCGGAATTTGAAATCAAAGGGCCGTATGCCTATGGATCGCCGTTACGGTATGAGGTCGTGTTGGAAGTGTATCGGGAACTGATAGACGATCAGAAAACCACACGGCCTCCTAACGGCTACTATGTGGGTGTCGCACCGGAGATCGCGTGGGACAAATATCATTGGCACGACCTGGTACCCAAAGGTTACCGGGTGACGCTGGAATTGCGTCCGGGATACTTTCTTGGCCCCAATCAACCACGGCATGAGGGCCGCCTGCGCTATCTCCAGGGGATCCCTTTGGGACCCACAACCGTTTTGATGATCAATGGGGTCGCGGAGGTCGTCAATAACTCTGGGAACCCGAATCACAGTCTCTTGATCGGCAGTATCGCGGGTGTCAGAGGACTGTCCGATAATCTCTATCGCAACCAGGCACAGGCCTACACGAATCTCGAGTTCCGACATGCCATTCCTCTGGCGTCCCGCTGGGCGCTGCAGGGTGTCGTGTTCTCAGATTTCGGCACATTTCAATCCTTCACGGAAGAGGGGAAGACGCGCGCCTGGCGAGGCGCGATCAATGTGGGCGGCGGATTACGACTCGTCCCGACGTTTCTGGCCAATACCTTGTTCCGTGTGGATTTTGCCCAACTCTTGGCGCCGAGCCCCAATTCCCTCATTCAAGTGGGCATTACGCAATACTTCTAATCAAGCGGGAGGTCGCCGCCTGTAAAGGCGCGGGAATCCATAAGGGGGCAGGGTAAGGTATCGAAAATAGATTTGACGGATTCTTCCTGCTCCCACGCTCATGAAGGAAAAGCCAGAACACGAACATGGTGGAACGGCGAACAGGTTCCGGCACGAGCACCACTAACGTTTGTAGACCACCTCTACGCGGCGAAGGAAACTTGACAGTTCGCTTGTGCGTTCGCGGATGGTGGCATGATCTCTTCGCAAGGCGGCCTGTTCCAGCACTTCACCAATAGCGCTGATCGATTCAAATCCGTAGCCTCCGCCGTCGCCCTTCATGCGATGCCCGAGGATGCGAATGGTTTCCAGATCGTTCTTTTCCACGCAACCGGTAATCGTATCCACGTCCTTTCGACGATTCTCGAGAAATCCTGGAACGATGTCTTCAAGGTCCGGATCCAGATAGACGGTAATTCTAGACTGAGCGTCGGCGCCCTTGATAGTTGTCACGTGTGTAGTTTTCCTTTGTATGCCGATAACAGGTCGAGCAACGTGCTCTTCTTGATGGGCTTGGTGAGGTGTGCGTTGCATCCGGCTTCGAAAATCTTCGCCGCCTCTTCCTTTAGTACGAGTGCCGTCAACGCCACGATGTGCGTCGGGGGCCATCCCTCCTGTTGTTCGCACTGGCGAATGGCCTTTGTCGCTGTAAGACCATCCATGACCGGCATTTGAATATCCATAAGGATAAGGTCGTAGCAACCGTTCCGGAATTTGTCGACGGCAATCTGCCCGTTGTCCGCGAGGTCGATTCGATGGGGAGTCTGCTTCAAATATGTTTGAATGAGAAGTTGATTGTCCGGGGAATCTTCCGCCAACAGCACGTGCAGAGACGACGTGGAACGGGGAGGTGAGGTTTGTCCTGATCCCTTACTTATCGGAGGCACCCCTTTCGCTCGATCCAGGGCGATGCTGACGGTCTGTGAGAGATCGGACCGGCGGATCGGTTTCACAAGATAGCCTGCAAGGCCCAGGTCGTACGTTCTCGCAATGTCATCGGCCCAGCGGTCGGATGCCAACATGATGACGAGGGGTCTGCCTTGGCTAGGACTGGTCTGGATGCGGGTCGCGATCTCAAATCCATCCATCTCCGGCATGCGGCAATCCAAGAGTACTATATCGAAGGGTTTACCGGCGGCTGCAGCCCGTGTGATTTCTTCCAACGCCTGCGAACCATGGTCTGCGCCCATTACCTCCGCGCCCCATGACGTCAACGTTTCACGCAGAATTACCAGATTGATGGGAAAGTCGTCGACCGCTAGGATCCGAAATCCGGTGAGCTTCGGCGCGGAAGTCTCTGGTTGCGTGGACTGAGATTGGATAGCCAACTGCACCGTGCAATGGAATGTGCTTCCGCGCCCCTCTTCGCTCTCAACTCTGATACATCCTCCCATCAGCTGGGCGAGATGCTTCGAAATTGAGAGCCCTAGTCCCGTGCCGCCATATGTTCTGGAAATGGAGCTATGGGCTTGAGTGAAGCTGTCAAAAATGGTTTCGCATTGGTCAGGAGGAACTCCTATCCCGGTGTCCGTGATCGAAAAGCGGACAGCGCCTGCAGTGGCGACTTCAGGATCGACCGTGACTCGCATGACCACCGAACCCTTGTCGGTAAATTTGATGGCATTGCCGAGCAGATTCACTAGAATCTGATGAAGGCGATTGGGATCGCCGATCAACTTGCAGGGAACGTCAGCGGAGAGATGGCAAGCCAGGTCGAGTCCTTTCTCGTTCGCGCGCAGCGCCAGAATCTCGATCGCTTTGTCGATCAGATCACTTAAATCAAAATCAACGATGTCCAATTCCAGATGGCCGGCCTCCACTTTCGAGAGATCAAGGATGTCGTTGATGAGGCTGAGCAAACTGCCCCCTGCCCGGCGCACGACGCGCAAATATTTCCGTTGTTCGGGGTTCAATTGCGTGTCCCAGAGCACGTCGGCCATGCCAATGATCGCGTTCATCGGTGTCCTGATTTCGTGACTCATGCTGGCTAAGAATTCACTCTTGACCCGATTGGCGACCTCGGCGGCTTCCTTCGCGAGACGCAACGCTTGCTCGGCTTCGCGGCGTTCAGCGGCTTCCATTGCCAGCGTAACCATCGTGGCCAAGGAGCTGGCAAAGTTTTCTTCGTCGACCGACCATGATCTTGACCCGCCGACATGTTCGTTGCACAACACCCCCACAACCTTGCCTTTGCGACGAATAGGGGCATCAAGCATGGCGCCGATGTTCAAGGGAATAAGGTAGTTCTGTGCAAATTCGCATGTGCGAGGATCGCGACGGGCATCATGAGCGGCGATCGCGCGTTCTTCCTCCTCTAACGCCTGAAAGTAGGCTGGGTAATGACGCGCTTCGAGAACTGTTCCGGATATATGCGAATGTCGAGAGAGTTCGTACAAGTCCAGCAGACGAATGGACAGGCGGTCGTTCTGAAACAGCCAGATGCTCATCCGTTCGACATCCAACGCGCGTCCACCGGCCGTCGTGATTGCTTGTAGGGCACGGGTAAGGTCACCGCTATGAACGGCGTTACTCTTGGCCAATTCGAGTAGGGCATTTTGGTGGCTCCTCAGAGCCTGCGTGCGCCGTACTTGCATCAATGAAACAGGAGTCGGGAGCTGTGCAGTTCGCTGGGGCAGCGGTGAGCCAACGGTTTGCGGTGTGGACTCGTTCGTTCGCATGGCCGGAGGCGCCCCTCGCCCACCGGCTGCGCGCAGGCTCTCAACGGAAGTCTGTGCGGTTTTTTGGTCGAGGCGCCGTTTTTTGCGGGTGGAAGGCTCTGATTTTGCCATGGAACCGTGGAGCGATCGAATTACCACCAAGCAACATGAATGATGTGGCAATCGCAGCCTGTCGGCGGAAAAGTAAGGTGCGTGCTCAATCCTTGGGTGTGTTCTGCACCAGGGTGAGGACACCGGCCTGCTTCGCACGATTTCTACCATCTTGCTTGGCCTGATACAGCGCCTGATCAGCAGCTCTAATGAGTTCGGTCGGTGCGGCTGATCGGCCGGGAATCGTGCTGGCAAAGCCAAGACTGATGGTAACCAATTCTCCACTGGGGTGTTTCATCTCCATCTCATGAACTTTTCGTCTCAGGGTTTCGGCCACCTGGGCGGCGCCATCAACAGTGGTGCCGGGAAGAACAATCACAAACTCATCGCCGCCGTACCGGGCCACCAGGTCGCCAGGCCGATTCACCGCTCCAGATATGACACCGGCCACCTGTCGCAGACATTCGTCTCCGGCCTGATGCCCATTCGTATCGTTGTAGGATTTGAACTGATCGATATCGAGCATGATCAGGGAGAGAGGCGTATGTTCACGAACGGCGCGGCGCCATTCCTGGTCCAGAAAATCGTCGAATTGCCGGCGATTGGTAATGCCGGTCAACCCATCCAGACAGGAGAGACGGAGGAGCATTTGATTGGCTTCCTGAAGCTGGCGCATGACCTCGAGCAGTTCCTGTTCGCGTGCCCGACGTCGATCGATTTCATGGACGAGTCGCAAGACACACCGTACTCGGGTCAGTAATTCGATCTTGCTGATCGGTTTGGCGATAAAATCCATCGCCCCCGCCGCAAAGGCCAGTTGTAGATCGACGGGATCGGTCTTGACCGTGACCATGATGATGGGAATATCCCGAAAACGTTCAACAGCCTTGATCTGACGACATGCCTCGATGCCGTTCGTGGAGGGCATCACAATGTCCATGAGAATCAGATCCACGCGGGTCTGAGCCTGCTTGCCACCGTCAAGACCGAGGTGGCGAAACGCCGCAGCGGCCGATTCCGCAGCCAGGGTGTCTTCATACCCTGCGTTGGTCAGGATCGATTGCAATAGTTGCCGGTCGTCCGGCGAATCATCGACGATCAGGATACCCATGTCAGCCCTTTCTGCACCAACGGTGTGAACCAGCCGAAATGGTATCAACTAGTCCTTATAAACACCAGGATAAAGCTTCTTCATACAGGGGCTACACAACCCGTGGCTGAACTCGGCCTCCGAATGTTGCTGAATGTATTCCTCCAACTGTTGCCAGAATCCCTGATCATTCCGGATCTTCTTGCACGATGCGCAGATTGGAACGAGGCCCTTTAGGACTTTGACTTCACGCAACGCTCTCTGAAGGTCATCGTTGCTCCGGCGCAGGTCCTGTTCACGCATTTTGCGACAGTCCATTTCCGTCTTCAGTGTCAGGGCAGACGCCACCCGGGCAAGCAGTTCAACGGGATTAACCGGCTTATTGATAAAGTCCATAGCGCCGGCGGCAAAGGCCGCTTGAAGATTGCCGACGTCCGTTTTAGCTGTGATGACAATGATAGGAATGTCCCTGAGGCGGTCGATACTCTTGATATGCGCGCATGCCGTCACTCCATTGGTGCCCGGCATCATAAAATCCATCAGCACCAAATCGACAGCGCACGACGAGGGGGCATGGCCTGATTCGCCGATACCCAGCTGCCTATATGCGGACTCGGCCGATTCCGCCTCCAACAGAGCGGTGTGGCCGGCTTTCGTCAGAATGGAGCGAAGCAAGAGTTGCTGGTCAGGCGAATCGTCGACGATTAGAATGCTCATGAATTGTTCAACATCGATTCCCGTATGTCATCAAGGAAACGTGGAATTCACGGCGTCGAGACGAAAAAGGAATGATAATCGATGGCCGGTTATTGCGTCATCAGGAGCCCACCGAATTGTGTGAGCAAGTATAGCAGTTGAGAAGAATTATGATTGGAGCCTGGCTCTGACCCGCTCGCTTACGTATTTCCCATCTACGGTTTGTCCTGCCAGACGAGCCATCACGGTCTTCATGATCAGACCCATGTCTTTCAGTGACGCTCCCGTGGTGTCCTGTAATACGGCATCGATAATCTTGTTGATTTCCTCGGCGGAGACTGGGCTGGGAAGGTATCCCTCGATGATGAGGATCTCCCGACGTTCTTTGTCCGCCAGGTCATTCCGTTTGCCCTTCTCGAACTGTTCAACGGATTCCTTACGCTGTTTGATAAGGGCCGTCATGACGCGACTCATCTCCGCGTCGTCCAAATCCTTTCTGATTTCCACTTCCTTGTTGAGGACGGCTGCCTTAATCATGCGGATGACGTCCACGCGCAATTGATCCCTGGATTTCATCGCTATCTTGAGGTCATCAGAAAGTCGTTCACGAAGAGACATGCAAACCTCGCCTATGAAGATCTGGCTGTTGGTGAGAATAGCGAGTTTGACGTTTTGAGTCAATTACACGCGCGCTTCCCACGGTCGAGAAGGCACTATGAATCCATAGATATGCGTTCAGAGCGGGTTGTGACGGAGATATCGAGGTTGAGAGCGACTCGCGAGTCATCCATAATGTGCTGTCATTTCGGGCCCCGGAGGCAAGTTGCGAGCAGATGTGAAGGCACGCACTGTTGAACGAACGGTTGGGGCCGATCGAGCGGGTCGTCAACCGTACATTTCTAAGGAGGTCATCAACATGAACGAGCGAGTCGGCAAGGTCCTGTATGGAGGAACTCTCGGAGTTGTGTTGTGCGGGCTTCTGATCAGTGGACTCGCAATGATCATCAGTTGTTCGAGTGAACGGCCCAAACCGATGCAACAGCCGACTCCCGAGCAGGTCAAGGGAAATGCGGACAGGAGCTTCGACAAGCTGAAACAGGAAGAGCATGACCGGAAACCGATCGGTCAATAATCGCGGGGAGATTCAAGCAGGAAACAGACCGAAGGTGGTGGATTCTTAGCACGTTCACGATTAAGGAATGGCAGATGCCACGATAGTTAGGTCCGCAGGCTGCCTCGTTGAGGGATAGGGCGCACCTGCGGAGGCTAGGGGACCGCCGGTTCAAGCCCAATTGACCCTTTGTCAAACAGTGGGTACCATGAAGAGAAGCTTGAGATCGATAAGAACCGGGAAGCACCCCGATGCGACGAGGTGAACACGAGGTATCTCATGCATGCGATACCAAATAGATGGCCGGTGGCAGGGCAGACTATGAGACTGTTTTGTATCCTAACCTGGATGACTTCATTGCTTTGCGTGTCTCCCACGGCGGCGAAGGATCTTCTAGTCCCAAAAGAACAAGCGACCACCGAATTCGAACCAACGGTCAGCCCGTCATTTGACGAACAAAAGAGGGGGGTCCCCCAGGCTATGTTCGTCTGGATTAAAATGGCCAAAGGTTATGAGGTGGAGTGGGATACGTTCGGTCGAAAAGGTTGGTATACGCAGGATCCTCGACTGAAACCGATCGATCCTGGAACAACAGCATTTACTCCGGATGCAGCGGCCGTCTTTATCGTCTTTGAGGTCGCGCCATTGGAAGATCCAGCTCAGTTCGGCGCGCAATGGTTCGCGATAGGGGAGGACGGCAAACCGGCCGAGGTACCCGTGGGTCAAGACACGCTCGAAGTCCCCGGGCATGAACGGTATGGATTTCTAGAACTGAAGAAACCCGGTGACCAGTGGTCCGTAGGAAACTACCTGGTGAAGCTCTATATTACCTCCTTGGGCCAGCAGGCGTTTCATGCGGTCAATCAGGTAGGCACCATGCGATTTAGCATTGTCAATCCGAAATCTCCAGCGGATCCTGCCGTCAAGAAAGACCAGCCGCAAGGTTGAACAGTCATCGGGTGATGATTGCGTCCTTCGGTCCGATTGAGAGGTGGGTCGGACTGGGTAGGGGAGGATTGTCAGTTCGAGTTGTTTGTAGGAGCAGGCGATGAAAACGAAAGAGAAGGATCCGGAAAAGCTGGCGCTACTCTACGAGCGTTTCAGAGATGTGTGTTTGGTTGAGAAAGAAGTGTGGACGGAAATCTACATGCCGCGCGATATCAAACAAGGCGTGGCGGTTAGGACCAACATCCAAGATCTGTA
>Ga0075428_100009856_pt1 | contig 10617 bp, 9 predicted proteins | sample RhiMetdeltSRZDD2_FD_75291 | JGI IMG/M metagenome (GOLD analysis project Ga0075428, IMG submission 75291) | Populus rhizosphere microbial communities from Tennessee, USA - Rhizosphere MetaG P. deltoides SRZDD2 | ecosystem: Host-associated > Plants > Roots > Rhizosphere > Soil | place: USA... | reverse complement strand
CGGCCGGCGACCTGCCAAGCACTGCGTGCCACATCGAGGATGAAACGGATCCAGTGTTGCCGTTCAGCTCTCGATTCTCCGTGCAGAGGTTCGATCGCGATCAAACTCTTCGAACCGCCGAAACTGCGGAGCGCATCAGGGCGCTTGCTCGCCTTGCTGCTGCCAGACCCAGAAGGGACATCCGCCCCTAGCCTCCTCCCCGGAAGCGTAGCCGGACGGGGCCCACACGCCCCCACCTCCGTGCTACGCTCCCGGCCTCATGCCGTCGCAGATTCGGACCAACGCGACGATCCTTGCGCATCATCTTTACGACTTCGCCGAGTGTGAGCATCGGATCGCACTCGACGTGTCGTTGGAGCGGTCCCGGAGAACGCCGCCCGACGAAGCGATGGAGCTTCTGTTCGAGAAGGGTCGGCAGTTCGAGCGGCAGATCGTTGAGCCATTGGGATACCCGACTGTCGAGCTGCGTGAGGGCGACTGGGAGGCGGCCCACGCCCAGACCATCGAGTTGATGCGAGCTGGAGTCCCCGGGATCGATCAAGGTGTGTTGATCGACGGGGGGCGACTGGCGCGGCCGGACTTGCTCGAACGGGTTCCGGGGGCCTCGACCCTTGGTGAGCACTACTACCAGCCCGGGGACGTGAAGTCAGCTCGAACGGCGCGCAGCGACGCGGCGCTGCAGGTGGGCTTTGCGGCGCTGTTGCTCGAGAAAGTACAGGGGCGGCGGCCGGAGAGCGGATTCCTGATTCTCGGGGACGGCCGGCGCGAGGAGATCGATCTCGAGGCGATTCGTTACACGATTGACGATGCGGTGGCGCGTGCAGAACGAATCGTGGGCGGGGAGGAAGAGACGAGGCCGTTCTACTCGGTTTCGTGTGCGCGCTGTCGTTGGCGCGGCGAGTGCGTGCCGCGATTGCAAGAAGAGCGCGACCTGTCGTTCGTCCATGGGCTCACGCGCTCGCGGAATCGCGTGCTCCGGCGCCACGGGGTGTGCACGATCGACGAGCTGGCCACCGCCGACGTCGCGCGCCTGGTCGAGGCGGGAGTTCCGGGTGATGGGCTGGAGCGTGCGCAAGCGCAAGCGCGCGCGCTCGTCGCGGGGAAGGCGTCGCGCGTGAATGCCGTGAAGTTGCCGCGGGGCGCGCGGCGCGAGTGCTATCTGCGGATCGAGGTGAACCCGCTGGACGACGACCAGGCCATGCTGTTGGCCTGGGGCGAAGGCGCCGGCGGGACGATTGTGGATGCGCAGGCGCGAGTGCTCTCGTCGGCGGGCGAGCGGTCCGGGGCATGGAGCGAGCTGATCGGATTCCTCGAGGCGACCGAGCGACGCGAGGAGCCGATCTACGCGTTCGGCTCGTCGACGACGAGGGCGCTCGAGGCGATGGCGGACGTTGAGGGGCTGCCCACATCGCGCGCGGGCGATGCTCTCGGTCGCATCGTCGACCTGGCGCCGTGGGTGCGGCGCGCCGGGGTGTTCCCGGTGTTTCACTACAGGTTCGATGAAGTGGCGGCTGTGGCCGTTGGAAGCGTGCGGCCCTCCCCTGCCTCGCCGGACGACGCGGCGTTCGTGCTTCACGCGGCGCTCGGCGGCGCCGACGATGCGTCGGTGCGCGAGCGGCTCGTGGCCATGGGGCTGGACGCGGTCCGCTCGCTGTTCGCGATCCGGATGTGGCTGGGCCGGTCGTCGTGACCCGACAGCCGCTCTGGGACCGCCTCGAAGGGCTGCTCCATCGGGAGCACCGTGCGATTCATCTCGGGCATCGCGAGCTGATGGCTCTGCCGCTCGACGAGCGCGTCGATCGTGGCGACACGCTGACCTCGCTTGCGTTCCAGGGCGAGACGGACGGCGAGATTCGATTGCGGTGCGTTGACAACCTGGCGAAGTATCGAAGCGGCGAGCTGTTGCGGTTGTCGAACGTCGATGACGAGGAGGGCGCGACCGGGGCCGGCGTGATCTACGTGTCGTTCAACGATGCGTCGGGAACGCTCATCGTCCGGCGCGACCCGTTCCGTCCGGGCGGGCGTTTCGAGACCGACCGGCTGCTCCGCCTCGATCCGGAGGTTCAATCCCTCGCCGACCTGGCGCAGGAGGCGATCGCGCGCCTGAAGTCGGGACGCGGCGCAGGTGCGGCCGTGGCGCGCGCGGTGCTCGAGGGAACGGCGAGGCGGGCGAGCGATGGGAGCGAGCGCGTGGCGGCGATACACGCGTGCGACCGGCCCGGGCTGATGCTCGATGGGAGCCAGCGAGAGGCCTTCCTCGATGCGTGCGCGGGAACCCCGGTGAGCCTGGTGCAGGGTCCGCCTGGAACCGGCAAGACGCACGTGCTGGCTCGGATCGTCGCGTTCCTCGCGAAGTCCGGCCGGCGCGTGTTGGTGACGGCGTACACGCATCGCGCCGTCAACCAGGCGTTGCGGCAGATCGTCGCCGTCGACGCCGGGCTCGACGTGATCAAGGCCGGCAAGCACGACGGGGCCGACGATCTTCGGGGCACGCCGGTTCGCGCGGTGCCGTCGCTTCGCCGGTTGCCGGCGCCGGGAGATCGGAACCGTGTCGTCGGCGCGACGATCTTCGGTCTGCGCAGCGCGTGGGAGGCCGACTCGTTCGACGTGGTGGTGATGGACGAGGCCGCGCAGGTTCCGATCGCGTACGCGGCGTGCGCGATGCTCTGCGCGAGCCGATTCGTTCTCGTTGGAGATCACCGGCAGCTGGGACCGATCGTCCAGGGACGTCATGCGGATGCGCTGGCCTCGCGCTCCGTCTTCGCGCACCTGGCGGCTTCCTATCCGCCATCGATGCTCCGGACGACGTACCGAATGAACGCAGAGCTGAACTCCTTTCCGAGCCGGGTCTTCTACGGCGGGCTCCTCGAGGCGTCACCGGAAACCGCGGGAGCACGGTTCCGGGCGGTGCCCGGCGGGCCGTACGACGATCTCTTCGATGCGGAGCGACCGGCGGTGCTCGCCCTCGTCTCGCACGAAGGCTTCCGGACGCGCTGCGAGCCCGAGGCGCGCCTGGTCTCAGGGATCGTGCTCGACCGGCTCGTGCGGCAACAGGGAGATCCGCGTCAGCTGGCGGTCGTGTCTCCCTATCGCGCGCAGCTCCGGCTGATCCGCACGCTCGTCCGACGCGGGCTGGAGGCGGCCGGGTGGCGAGGGCCGATGCCGGTGATCGACACCGTGGAGCGGATCCAGGGGCAGGAACGCGATCTGGTCGTGGTGTCGCTCACGGGCTCCGACACCGAGTACCTCGCGGGGGATGCGGCGGCGTTCTTCTACGCGGCGCCCCGCTTGAACGTGACGCTCACGCGTGCCCGGACGAAGCTCATCGTCGCGGCGAGCCCGTCGGCGTTCGAGGCCTACCCGCGGACTCTCGAAGGACTCGTGAACGTCGAGCGCTTCCGGCGCCTGCGACGCGACTGGCCGTCGATCGACGCGACCGAGCGAGCGTGCCCCATCACGGCCTGAAAAAAAAACGCCGCCCCAGTGTCGGGGCGGCGTTTCGTTTTGGCGTCGTGTCGGTTCAGTTGGTGCCGAGGGAGGCCTTGGGCACCGGGAGCCCCTTGCGCGACAGCTCATCGTTGATGATTTCGCGGAACTGGTCGACGGGCTGCGCCCCGACGAGCATGCGGCCGTTGATGAAGAAGGCCGGGGTTCCGGTCACGCCCACCGCCGCGCCGTCGTTGTAGGCGGCGTTGATCGCGGCTTCGGACTTCTTGGACTCCATGCAGGCCGCGAACGCCTTCATGTCGAGGCTCAGGTCGGTGGCGCGCTTCGTGAGGTCGGCATCGCTCAGATCGCCGTTCACGGTGAACAAGTTCATGTGGTACTCCCAGAACTTGCCCTGATCTTCGGCGCAATGGGCGGCGATCGAGGACGGCATCGCCTGCTTGTGGAACGGCAGCGGGTAGTCGCGGTAGACGAACCGGATCTTGCCCTTGTACTCGTTGAGCACCTGATCGATGGCCGGCTGCGCGCGCTTGCAGAAGGGGCACTGATAGTCCGACCACTCGACGATCGTGATCGGCGCGTCGGCGGGGCCCATCGACGGAGCGGTTGCCGGGATCGTGAACGTCACCCGCGGCGGATCGAGGAGGATCTTCACCTCGTCCTTCGTCGCAAGCTCCCTCAGGAACTGGGCGCGACGGTCGTTCTGCTTCTGCATCGCGAGGGCGCGCTCGATGTCGGGCTTCGCCTCTTCGAGGGTTCGGTTCCCCATCCGTGCCTTCATTTTCTCGTAGTACTGAGAGACCTCGTCCGGCGTCGGCGCGACCGTCTTGTCGATCACCTCGGTCTTGACGAGCTCGTCCTCCGTGACCTTCCGGGCGGCGGCTTCCTGCGTGAGGAGACGCTTCTGAATGAGCTCCTCGAGGATGTCCATGCGCACCTGGAATTCCTGCTGGCGAATGCGCATCAGCGGATTCGCCGCCGCGCGATCGAGATCTTCGGTCGTGATCTGGTAGGTGCCCACCGTCGCGGCGAGGGGGCCCGAAGCCGCGGGCGCGCCCGAGGCCGGCGCCGCTGCCGCTGCGGCCGGTGCCTCCGCCTGATCCTTGGGCTTGTCCTTCTTCGCGAACGCGGGGGCCGCGACCGCCGCCAATACGAGCAGATACGACGTGGTCTTGATGAGCTTCATCGGTCGTGTTCTCCCATGCCGGGGAAGCCCGCGATCGTTCGAATCGACGATCCGGTCCCGCAATCTCTCTTAATGTACACGGGGCCTGGTGGGTCGTCCAACCGGTGTGATATGCACCGTGGGCTATCATCCGGAGGACGGCGCGCCTTAGCGCCTTTTTTTGGGAGGTCGGTCGTCGTGGACCCGGTGACGGTCGTTGGCGCCGGCCTCGCGGGCAGCGAGGCCGCCTGGCAGATCGCCCGACGCGGCGTTCCGGTCCGGCTCTTCGAGATGCGGCCGGTCCGGGGGACGCCGGTGCACCGGACCCCGGATTTCGCCGAGCTCGTCTGCTCCAACTCGCTGAAATCGGTCGACCGATCGAACGCGCACGGTCTGCTCAAGGCGGAGATGACGGCGCTGGGATCGTTGATCGTCGAAGCGGCTTGGGCCCATCGCGTTCCCGCCGGAGCCGCGCTCGCCGTCGACCGCGACGGCTTCGCCCGAGCGGTCACGGAGAAGCTGACCGCCCATCCGCTGGTCGAAGTCGTGCGAGAGGAGGTCCGGTCGATCCCGGAGCGCGGCATCGTCATCCTCGCCGTGGGGCCTCTCGTCTCCGAGGCGCTCGCCGAGGCGATTGCCCGGTTCACCGGTGAAAGCTACCTCCACTTCTTCGACGCGATCGCACCGGTCATCGAGGCGGATTCCCTGGATCGCGCCGTCGTCTTCGCGGCCTCGCGGTACGGGAAGGGCGGCGGCGCCGACTACCTGAACTGTCCCATGAACCGGGACGAGTACGAATCGTTCGTCGCGGCGCTGCTCGCGGGAGAGAAGGCGCCGCTTCATGAGTTCGACACGACGCCATTCTTCGAGGGGTGCCTCCCGATCGAGGAGATGGCACGCCGCGGGGTCGAGACGCTGCGCTTCGGGCCGATGAAGCCTGTCGGCTTGCGGGACCCGAGAACCGGCGAGCGCCCGCATGCGGTGGTGCAGCTCCGTCAGGACAACCTGGCGGCGGATCATTACTCGATGGTCGGCTTCCAGACTCAGCTGCGTTGGCCGGAGCAGCGGCGCATCTTCGCCACGATCCCCGGCCTCGCGCGCGCGGAGTTCGTCAGACTCGGCCAGGTCCATCGCAACTGCTACGTCAATGCACCGAACCTCCTCGATGCCACGCTGCAGACACGCCAGCGTCGCGAGCTGTTCTTCGCGGGCCAGATCTCGGGGGTCGAGGGATACACCGAGTCCGCCGCGACCGGCTTGCTCGCCGGCATGAACGCGGCGCGGCTCGCAGCCGGCCGCGAGCCGGTGGCGCTTCCACACGACACGATGCTGGGCGCTCTGGCTCGCTACATCTCGAGCGCGTCGCCGGACGGATTCCAGCCGATGAACGCGGCCTTGGGGCTGCTCCCCGACGGCGCATCGCCACCACGGAAGAAGCAGGAACGACGGGAAGCCAAGGCCGAAGCCGCACTGGCTTCGCTGCACCGGTGGATCGAGACCCACGAGGCGGGCGTTCCCGCCGGATCGACCGGGTGAGTCCGATCGCGCCCTTCGATCGCGCGGTCGCAGGCTTCCTCGCGTCGCTGCGCGATCAGCGGCACGTCTCGAGAGAGACGCTGCGCGCGTACGAGAGCGACCTCGCCCAGTTCCGGAGCTTTCTCACGGAGCGATTCGATGCCGAGGTTCCGGGACTGGACGGCCTCGACGCGCTCGCCATCCGCGGGTTCATCGCGCGACTTCATGCCGACGGCATCGCGAAGTCCTCGGTGGCCCGGAAGCTCTCGGCGATCCGCTCCCTGCTGCGCCACGGTGTGCGGCAGGGCGTCATCGACTCCAGCCCGGCGGACGGCATCCCGACGCCGAAGCGCCCGAAGCTCCTCCCCAAGAACTTGACGGTCGACGAGATGTTCACGCTCTTGGACGGCATCGCAGGCGGCGATCTCGCTGCGATCCGGGACCGGGCCCTGCTGGAGTTCCTCTATGCCACCGGCCTGCGCGTGGGCGAGCTGGCGTCGCTCGACCTCGATGCGATCGACCTCACCGGTGGGCTCGTGCGCGCGCTCGGCAAAGGAAACAAGGAGCGGATCGTTCCGTTCGGCGCGAAGGCCGGCGAGGCGCTCCGGCGCTGGCTCGCGGCTTCCGAGTCGATGCGAGCCGGACGACGCGACGCGGACGCCGTGTTCCTGAACCTACGCGGAGGCCGGCTGACCGACCGGAGCGTCCGCCGCATTCTCGATCGCCGTATCCGCGAGGCGGCGATCAATGCGCGGGTCTCTCCACACGCGCTCCGGCACACCTTCGCCACGCACATGCTCGGTGCCGGTGCCGACCTCCGCGCCATCCAGGAGCTCCTCGGACACGCGTCGCTCTCCACGACGCAGCGCTACACCCACGTCGGGGTCGAGGGCCTGATGGCCGTCTACGACCAGGCACATCCCAGGGCCAAGCGCCGCGCTCCGGCGTTGAAGCCGTGACGGACGGCGCTCTCGAGCGGGTCGCGATCGAGGCGGCTCACGCGGGGGGCGACGTGCTGCGTCGACGATTCGCCGAACGTGCCACTCTGGCCGTGGAGACGAAAGCGCGTCACGACTACGTGACCGAAGTCGACCTCGAAGCGGAGGCCGCCGTCGTCGAAGTCCTGCGCCAACGGACGCCGCACCACGCGATTCTCGCCGAGGAGGGCTCGCTCGGCGCTCTGGAGTCTTCGACCCGCTGGATCGTGGATCCTCTCGACGGCACGACGAACTTCATTCACGGCGTGCCGACGTTCGCCGTGTCGATCGGATTGCAGAGCGACGACGGGCTCTTGGTGGGCGTGGTTCACGATCCGTGTCGCGACGAAACGTTTCACGCGCGCCGTGGGGGCGGCGCCTTCCTGAACGGCCAGGCGATCCGATGCACGACCGTACCGCACCTGGACACGGCGCTCATCGCGACCGGATTCCCCTTCCGCGAGATGTCGCGCCTCGCGGAGTACCTCCGCGCGTTCGAGCGCTTCGTCCGCACGACCTCCGGGCTGAGGCGCGCCGGATCGGCCTCGCTCGACCTCGCGTACACGGCGTGCGGGCGCTACGACGGGTTCTTCGAAGTGGGTCTGTTTCCGTGGGACCTCGCGGGCGGAAGCCTGCTCGTGATGGAGGCCTCCGGCACGGTGACCGACGTCCGGGGCGGCTCGGGATTCGTCGAGGCGGGGTCGGTGGTTGCGGCGGGACGGGGGCTTCACGCGGAGATGCTCGCCATCACGCGCGAGCTGCTCTGATCGTCTACCGCGCGGCCTCCGAGCTTCCGGCCGCAGTCTCTTCTTCCTGCTTGTACATGTACTTGATCGCGTGCTTGTACACGAGCAAGTTCGGCGCGCCTTCGCGGTTGACCTTGATGCAGTTCCGGTCGTACCACTCGATGTGGCCCCGCAGCTCGGTGCCGTTGTCGAGGATGACGACCATCGGCGTGCGGCCGGTCATCTGCTTGACGTAGTAGAACGCTTCGGCGCTCGTGTTCTCCGGCGGCACCTGACGTCGCTTGTTCTGTTCTCGGGACCCGTGACCGGCGGGACCGGGCGCGGCCGCGTGGGTTTCGCGCTCCGCGGGCGTCGACACTCCCGCCGGACCCGCGACGCCTTGCGGCGGGCGGTTCGGAGAGAAGCGTTCCTTCAACTCCGCCAAATTAGGACGAACAAGTTTGCGGTTGACCATCGAAGTTGTGAGTAATGTAGCCTCGGCGCGCGGCGCTCGCAAGGGCTTTGGAGGTACTGCGATCGCCAACGGCGGATCAATCGACGGGTGCCAATCGGGCCTCGTACTTCGGGGAAACCCAGATCGTCGCTTCCGACCACGCCTTCTCCAAATAGACTTTCGAGTCGGCCTCGAATCGCTGGCTCCTGAGCTTCGATTCGATCTCTTCTTTCACCGCGTCGAACGGTTTGACGCCGGCATCGTTGCGGGCATCGATCTTGAGAATGTGGAAGCCGTGCTCGACTTCGATGACGTCGCTGACCGAGCCCACCGGAACGGAAAACGCGGCGGCCTCGAGTGGCGCCGCGAGGTCGCCCTTTTTGACGGGGCCGAGCAGTCCACCGGCCGCTTTCGTCCCGGCATCGGACATTTCGCTGGCAACGGCGGCGAAATCCGCGCCCGGCGCCGTGGCTCGCTCGTGGGCGAGCTCGGCGCGTTTCCGCGCGGCGTCGCGATCGTCGCCCGCTGTGATCACGATGTCGCGGACCGTGGCCTCGGCGGGAACGGCGAATTCCTCGCGGTGGGCGTCGTAATAGGCCTGCTCGTCCTTCTCCGAGATCGCGATGCGCTCCGACACCTCGGCGCGCATCACCTGCTGGGGCGCGAAGTATTCGACGAGCCGCTTTTTCCATTCGACCAGCGTCATGCCTTCCTGGGAGAGCATCTTTTCCAGGTCTTTTTCGGTCTTGATCCCCTGCTGGTCCATGAACTGCTGCAGGAAGAACTCCTGCATCTTGTTGACATCGAAGAGATGGCTGGCCCGTTGGAGCAGGACCTTGCGGTCGATGAGCTGGCGGAGAACGTATTTTTTCGCTTTCGCCACCTGGCCGTCCAGCTCGGCCCCGGAGTAGCGACGGTAAAGCTCTTGCAGCAGCGTGGTCTCCTCGGTCTCGAGATCCGACATGGTCACGACGTCGTCGTTGACCTTGGCGACGACCTCTTCGATCACCTCCGCGCGCGCCCAGCTCGGGTGCAGCCACAGGGCGACCGCGGCGACGAGGCATCGGGGGAAAATCCGGGAGCGCATCCGATTCATTGTGCACGCGCGGCGCCCGACTCCGCCACATAGGGGAACGGCAGCCGGTCGGTGTGGCGCACGATGCTGGTCGCCTTGCGGAGCCGCTCGAGCAGGTCGTCGGCGAGACGCTCGGATTCGTCCAAGGCGATGGCATGGCGCGCCTGCGCCCGGCGCCGCTCCTCCGCTTCCGCGGGATCGACCGGAACGTCGAGGAGGAAGAGCAGAACGCTCGATTCGAACGGCAGCGGCTGGCTGACCTGACCGGGGGAAAGACTCTTGACCGCCGCCGCGATGTGCGGGGGAAACGCGGTGAGATCGACATGCTCGGCCGCGGACAGAGAGTCCGCACCGTAGGCCTCCTCCGCTTCTTCCAGGGAAAGCTTCTTGGAAACGATTTCGGTCCGGACGCGCATGGCCTCGGGGTACGAGGCGAAGCGCAGCGTTCTCAGGTTCCCGAGCTGGCCTGTCGACGGCGCGGAGGGGTGCGCCGTCAGCCACCGGCGAACGCGCTCTTCATCGACGCGCAGCTCCGCGCGCACCACGGATTCTCGCAGCTTCTGGACGACGAGATCGCGGCGCGCCAATTCGCGCAGCGCAGGCGATGTGGGCCCGTCGGGGCCGAGATACTCCGCCAGCTCGGCGTCCGAGGCCGTGATGCCACGGCGCTCCGCCTCCTGGAGGAGGACTTCCCCATCGAGGTAATCATCGAACAGACGGCTCTTCACCCGGGAGAGATCGCCGGGCGGGACGGGTTCGGCGGCCGGGTCCTGCACGAGGTTGGATTCGAGGAAGGTCTCGAGCTCCGCCACGGTCACGCCCCGGTGCCCGACCTCGGCGACGACGCGCCTGCGCGGATCTTGCGACACGCCGCCGCATGACGACGCGCACAGCGCGACGAGCACGATGGGCGCGAGGGCGCGACGGACGCTCACGCGGCACATGGTGACGGGATCAACCCGCGGCTTCAAGAAGGATCTCTCGGGCCGCCGCGATGCGCTCCGTGGGCCTGTCGGGAGCGGGGAGCGTGAGCATGCCCGAGGGCGTCAGCGTCCCACGGCGGCGCTCGACCAGGGCCGTCAGCCGTGCCGCGTCCACGCGCGCGTTGCCGAGGAAGCGCACCTGGAATCGTGCTTCGACCACATCGACGCTCTTCACACCCGATTCCTCGGCGACGAGCCGGAGGCGGGTCAGGTCGAACAGGTTCTTCCCCGCCGGGGGAAGGTGACCCCACCGATCCTCGGTCGCGGCTTGCAGTC
>Ga0075428_100009855_pt1 | contig 10618 bp, 6 predicted proteins | sample RhiMetdeltSRZDD2_FD_75291 | JGI IMG/M metagenome (GOLD analysis project Ga0075428, IMG submission 75291) | Populus rhizosphere microbial communities from Tennessee, USA - Rhizosphere MetaG P. deltoides SRZDD2 | ecosystem: Host-associated > Plants > Roots > Rhizosphere > Soil | place: USA... | reverse complement strand
GTCAGGATTCGACTCCGACACCGCCACGGCGCCGACGGATGCGCTCTTCACGTGGCCGTCGGTGATGACGCTCCACGTCATGCCGCCGTCGGTGGTCTTCCAGAGGCCGCCGCCCACGGCGCCGAAGTACGCCTCACGCGGCCGGCCCTTCACGCCGCTGGCGGCAATCGAGCGGCCGCCGCGGTCCGGGCCGATGTTTCGCCACCGGTAGCCCTTCAGGATGGCTGAATCGAGCGGCGCGGCTGCCGTTGGCGTCGCGCCGGTTCGTGTGGAATCAATGGCGCGCGGAATGGCCGTCGTGGCCACTACGAGCGCGGACGCAGCGATCACAATGCGCGTAGGCGACTGGAGCATTCGGGTTCCTCCTCGGGTCGCGGGGATGGTAGCGCCGAGGTGCGTCGAGTGGTAGGCTAGGCTCGGCCTCGACGTTCGCCAAACCGCACGTCCTCGAACTTCATTGACGCGTCCCGGGCCAGCACAGGGAGCGGCACTGGCGGGCTGCGTTGAGCCGCCGGAAGCAGCTCGGCTTCGTTCGGCCGCGGCGTCCGCGGTAGCGGGGATCACGATGATTCGCACCTTGGATCGTGCGATGGCGTTAGGCGTGGCGGCCGTCGCGGCGCTGCTTCTGGCGCCCGGCAAGACGTTGACCGTCCAGAGTGATGGGTCACTCCCCGGGCGCGTTGTCGACGTGAAGGCGGGTGAATTCTTCTTTCAGGCGCCCGACACGATTCCGGCTGGACTCACGACCTTCCGCCTGCAGCAGATTGGCCTGGTCGTCGAGAGGCTGCGCGCGGGCGCGAAGGGCCGGGCGCTTGTCGCCGACAAGGGAGACGACACGCGCGGGGCTCACATGCTGTGGGTCGTGCGGTTGGATGAGGGGAAAACCGTTGCGGATCTCCACCGCGCCGCCCAGGCTGGCGAACGCACCACGCCGTGGAGCAAACAGCTGGGCGGTCCCGGCTTTGCGCTTCCCCCGCGTACGTCCAATGCCACGCTCGACCTGGAGCCGGGGAATTACGCGCTAGTGTGCTACATCGGCTCGGCCCGAGAGGATCGCACGCGGTACCACCTCCTCAATGGGATGGTCCGTGCGCTGACCGTCAAGCCCGCAACCGCCGCGAAATCGTCGCCTCCGCGCCCGGATGTCATCGCTCGCATCATGGATGGTGGCACCGTCGGGTTCTCATCGCCAATCACCGTCGGTCGTGTGGTCATTCGAGTGGAGAATGAGACCGATGAGGAGTACGAGTTAAAGTTCCAGCGCCTACCGGCCGGCCTAACGGGCAAGGAATTCCTGTCTCAACCAGCGAGCGCGGGACCCGCCGTTCCTTGGGCTGGCTTGTCGGGTGTCCCACCGCGCGGCGTGGTGACGACCACCATCGAATTCGCGCCGGGCGAGTACGTCCTCGGCACCTGGCCACCCATTCGGCATCCTACGAGTCAGGCCATCATGGTGCGCTGACTCGTCGTCCTGTTACACGCTCGAACCTACCGCCCGCCACACCACGCCGTCGGTCGGCCAGTAGCTGCAGGTCGCTGAAGTCCTGGATTCCGATGTTGCCCGCCGCAGTAGCTCATCACGTCACCGGCCGGGTCAGCCAGGTGTGCTACGGAAGCAGTTGCTCTATTCATGGAGTGCGGTGAGCGCTCCGCCCGATACGCCACTGGCGTCGGGCTCGTTGACGCTCATGCGTTCAAGGCACCTCCCCGTCGCGTCGAGCCGCTGTCGCGGCCGCGGTGGCGAGTGTGCTCGCCGTGTTCCTTCCTGACCTCGAGGCCGAACTCGAACGGGAAGTCGAGCATGACATTGAGCTCGAGCGCCGGACGGGCGTGAGTTCCGCGCGAATCGACAGTGGAGCACGAATCGGGCGCGTCATCGCCGCGCGGAAGGCGAAGTGGGCGGGGGCCGAGCGCGACGGCGTGCCATGGTCTGGTACCGTCCCTACCGGCTCTGGGATGTGGCGGCCGTATCTCAGTATCTCACGTCGAGCTGGCCCGAGCCGACGCGTCGTTCCGACGGCAATGCGCCATCGTGCGCCGCCAGCGTGAACTCGAATGTACCCGCGATGTGGCCGGGCTCGACTATCCTGAGCGTGATGCTCCCAGCCCCGCCCTGCGTCCGACTCGCCAACCACGATTGGGACCCGCTGACGAGCCCCGCAAACACGGGAGTCGTCGACCCGACAACTTGGGTGCCCGGGCCCGGGGACACCGGGATCGCGATCACAATTCTTTGGATGGCGTTCGAACCCTGAATGACGATCGACGATGGTGCGGTGCTGTCGGTCGCGATCGAGATCGCGCTCCACGCTACGCCGTCGATGACGGCTGACATGGTTCCGTTATTCCGCTTCGCCGGACCGGTCGAGTCACGGTCACAGGCGGACACCATGACGAGTACCGTGACCGCGAGTATCGATGACACCTTTCGCATGGGACTCCTGGGTTGTCGGTCACGGGCCAAACCGATCGGTCACGCCTGCCGTCACATGGAACGTCAGTGTCGCATTGTCTTCGCGCTCTTGTTACACTCGCTCGTGACGGCGTCTGTGACGTCAGCGCACGCGCAAGCCAATAGCTCGTCGGTCGCACCGCCATCGCTGCCCGAGTCCAAGGCGGCGCGCGCGAGCGGCCGTATTCATCTCGACGGCAAGCTCGACGAAGCCGCGTGGGCCCAGGCGCCCGTGACCGATGTATTCACGCAGATCGATCCTCTCGAGGGCCAGCGCGCTTCGCAGAAGACCGAAGTTCGAGTCGTCTACGATGACGACGCGCTCTACGTCGGCGCCCGCTTGCACGACTCCGGTCGCATCACGGCGCGGCTCGGGCGGCGCGACATGCCGCTCGGCGACTCCGACTGGTTCGGCGTGATGATCGACAGTTACCACGATCACCGAACGGCGTTCGGCTTCGACGTGAACCCCGCAGGCGTTCGCCGCGACGAGGTGAAAACCATCGATCAGGACGACAACTCGTGGGATCCGGTGTGGGAGGTTGCGACCGCGCGCGACAGCTCCGGCTGGGTGGCCGAGTACCGAATTCCGTTCAGCCAGCTCCGCTTCGGCTCGGCGGCGGATCAGATGTGGGGCATCCAGTTCGAGCGCGTGATCGGCCGCAACCACGAGTACGCGGTGTCGACGTTCATGCCGAAGAAAGAGCGCGGTGGCGTTCCTCGGTACGGGCATCTGTCGGGCCTGCATAACGTGCAGGCGGGCAAGCGGCTGGAGTTCCTTCCATACACGGTGAGTCGCGCCGAGTACATCGATCGTGGCCTCAATCCGTACAAGACCGGTGCGGAATACAGCGCGACCGCGGGCCTCGATCTCGTCGTGCGCGCGAGCTCGAACCTGACGGTAAATGCGACGATCAACCCCGATTTCGGACAGGTCGAAGTCGACCCGGCCGTCGTGAACCTCGGGGTGTACGAGACGTTCTTCGAGGAGAAGCGTCCGTTCTTCGTCGAAGGGAGCGAGATCTTCGCATTCGGCGCGGAGGGCACGAGCGGCGGGCAGCTGTTCTACAGCCGACGCATCGGCCGCGAGCCGAGCCTGGCTCCGCCTACGCCGCGCGCCGACGTGCCCGATGCGACGACGATTCTCGGAGCGGCGAAGCTTTCAGGAAAGGCGGCTGGCTGGTCTCTCGGCGTGCTGGAAGCCGTCACCGACAGGGAGACGGCCCGCTTTCGCACCCCGGACGGTGTCGATCGCGAAATGATCGCCGAACCCCTCGCGAACTACTTCGTCGGACGTGCGCGGCGGGAGACGCGGGATGGGCGCACGTTCGTTGGCGGCATCGTGAGCGCCATCAACCGCCGGCTCGATACCGACGAGCTCGCGGCGACGCTGCGTCAATCGGCCTACGCCACGGGCGTGGACTTCCGGCACGAGATCGGTGACCGAACGTGGGTCGTCCACGGCGACGCGGAAGGCAGCCGAATCGCGGGGACGCCGAGTGCGATGGTGCTCGTGCAGGAACAGCCTAACCACTACCTGCAGCGCCCGGACGCGGATCATCTGGGCGTCGACTCGAGTGCGACATCGCTGACCGGGTACTCGATCAACATGTCGCTGGCCAAGCAGCAGGGCGAGCACTGGCGCGGGTCGATCGCCGGCGCGCTCACGAGCCCGCGGTACGAGGTGAACGACATGGGCTTCTCGTATCGGACGGATCGCCAGGACGCGCAGCTCGATGTGCGGTACGTCGAGAACCGGCCCGGCACGGTGTGGCGGCGGTGGGGAACCGGCGCGGCGATGCGCTCGGAGCACAACTACGCCTTCGATCCCATTCTGACGATTGCGACGCTGAGCGTCGATGCGCAGACGGTGGGTTATTGGAGCGTGGTCGCGAATGTCCAGCGATTCTTCACGGCCTACGACGACCGCCTAACGCGTGGCGGGCCCATGGCGCTCCGGCCGGCGCAGGTCGAGGGGAACCTGATGGTAGAGTCGGACACGCGCAAGCCGATCACCGCAGGCCTGGGCCTCAGCGTCACGCGCGGCGACTACGATCAGTGGCGGTGGAACGCGGGCGTCGAGTTGGGCGTGAAGGGCTCCAGCCGCTGGAACCTGACGCTGACGCCGTCGGTCACGCGGCAACGAGTCGCCGCACAGTACGTCGCCACGGTGGACGACTCGTCGTACACGCCGACGTTCGGGCGACGTTACGTCTTTGCGCCGCTCGATCAGACCGAGGTCGGGCTGGAAACGCGATTCAACCTTACCTTTACGCCGCATCTCACGCTGGAGACGTACGTGCAGCCCCTCGTCTCGAGCGCCGACTACGGTCCGACGAAGCAGCTCGTCGCACCGAAGACGTTCGATTTCGTTCCGTACACGGAACCCACGCCGGACCTCGACTTCAATCTCCGTTCTCTGCGTGGGAACGCCGTGCTGCGATGGGAGTGGCGACAAGGGTCCACGCTTTATGTCGCGTGGCAGCAGCAGCGCGCCGACATGGCGCCCTACGGTGACTTCGCGTTAGCGCGCGACCGTCGCGCGCTATTCCGCACTCGGCCGGACAACATATTCGTCGTGAAGGTGAACTACTGGGTGAATCCGTAATCACACGACAAACGCGGATTGCTCGGCGTCGCCGCGTACGACTTCAGGGTTGGGCAACATTTTTCAGGGAACAACGATGAAGCGGAGGTTGCGGAATCTCTGAAGTCATACCCGGCGCTCGGCGTGATCCGGGTGTTATTTCTCCGGCTCTTTCTTCTGACGACTGACGCCGAGCGAGATCCGCCCCGAACCACTCAGAACGTGATTGTGGAGTGCCGCCCCGGAGCCTTTCATGGCATCCGTCAGCCCGTAGTAGTACCGCACTCCGATCGCGAGCGGAATTTCGGTAAACCGGTACTCCCCGTCGAACGCGACACCCGCGTCGAATCGCTGCGTGGATTTCTCGATGTCGTTCTCGATGACCACCGGGGTGCCCTGCGGTGTCACGCCCGCGTAGCGGTCCTTGGCGGACAAGAGAATACCGATCTGCGGACCGGCGCCGACGCGGAAGCCGCCGGTTCGGCGCTGGGCGAGCTGCAGGATGATGGGAATGTCGAAGTAGCCGAGGTCCCGCTCCATCTTGCCCGTCGCGAGGATGGGATCGAGCGTCGGGTCGGTCAACGGGATGGGATCGGCATCCTTCGCCCCCTTGTTCGAGAGGGGCATGATGCCCGTGTAGAGATGATAATGCTCGCTGAACCTCCACGAGGCGAAGAGGCCGACGAGCGTGCCGCGAGCCCGTGACGCACCCTCCAACCCGTCCACGGTGGACAGGTTCATACCGATCTCGAACCCGATGTTGAACGTTTCGGACGCGAGCGAGCCACCGAGCAGCATGCCGATCAGCACCTGGCCGCGGGCCGGTGCCGCCGCCAGCGCGCCCAGCAACGCCACCATCACCGCGGTTCGGACGATGGCTCGCGTCGCGTTGTAGCCGTGTGCTCGAATACGCATTCCCCCGCGGAGCGTAAGGTGAGCTGGTGACCTCTGACCCGTCGCGCATCAGCATCATACCCGGGGGAGCCGCGAGTCCATTACACTTTCGCCTCATCGTGACGGTCCGACGCATGGGTGATCGACGCACAACGTGCCGAAGCTCAAGTACACCGTGCGGACGGGAGCCTAACGATCGTCGGCCGGGAGGCCATGCTCGATGGAGACGCGGTCCTCCCCGGCTTCTCGTGTCCGCTCGTTCGAGATCCTGGGGTGACGACGAACTGATTCAGGCCGGTAAACCGGGGGTCGCGCCGGGAGCCGCGTATCGCCGACGCGCGCGCTCCGTCGCCACACGCAGCTCATCGAGCAGGCGTCTGAACCCCGAATCCGATTGGATCGGTGCGAGCAGAGGGTCACGGGCGTACCACGGGTAGCACGGGAACCCGGTTGCCGCCGCCCGTTCAAGCCAGCGTACAGCTGCACGCGGGTCGCCGAGTTGCGCATAGGCGGTACCGATGCTGTACGCGACATGATGGCCCATGAAGCCGCCCTCGGCGCTCTGAAGGAGCGTGCGTGCCTCATTGCGCGAGCCGGCTGCCGCGAGAATGCTGGCCAGGATTGCCCGCGCGCGGGCCGCCGCCGACGCCGACCCCGAACGAATGAGCTCGCGAAGAATCGCCTCCGCCTCGGCCCGGTGACCGGCGTAGTACTGCGCCTCCGCGAGATACGTTCCCGACACCGATTGATCGCCGAGACGATTGGCTTGCTCGAGCGCACTGACGGCGTCCTGATACCGTCCCGCGAACAGCGACGTCACACCGTGCGAGAGCAGCTGCTCGAGATCGTCACCCGCAGGATTCACCTCCCTGCCGGCGCGCACTTCGCGCTCCGCCTCGTCCAAGAGGCCGAGGTGATAGAAGGCTCCGGCCGCGTAGTAGTGCGGCAGGTCGAGACTCGAGCTCAACGCCATCGCGCGGCGACTTTCGGAGATCGTGCGGTCCCAGTCGAAGTCGCTTTTGCGCGCCACTGCGGCGAGCGACTGGTGGACTTCGGCGAGCGATGAGTCCAGCCCCAGCGCGCGTTGCGTCTGCTGCTGAGCCGAATCTCTCCATGCGTTCGCGGCCGGCCCGGTCGCAAACCGCAAGTGCATCTCGGCGCTCGCCATGCCGAGTCCGGCCCACGCCAGCGCATACGCCGAGTCCAATGCGAGTGCCTCGGAGAACGCTCGGATCGCGGCCCTCGTCCCGGTCTCGGTGTGTCGGGCGAGGTCGCCGCGTCCCCGCAAATACGCCTCGTACGCCGCGGTGTTGGCCGTATACCGCCGGAACAGCCGCTCCCGTTCGGCCTCGCTGAGCCTAACGGGGAGCGCGCCGACCACGCGCTTCGCCACGGAGTCCTGGAGCGCAAACAGGTCGGAGCGCGACAGCTCGTAGCTCTCTCCCCACTGCGGGGTGCCTTCGCCGGCGCCGATCAGCTGCACGCTGACGCGGAGACGGGCGCCAACATCCTGGACGGTTCCGATCAGGAGGTACTCCGCCGCCAGCGCCTGTCCCGCCCGGCGCGGGTCGACGCGCTGGCTGTCGAACCGCAGAATCGCGCTCGTCGGCCTAACGCGCAGCTGCTTCGCGTTCGCGAGCTGCGTGATGATCGCGTCGGCGATGCCGATCCGAAGAAAATCCAGGTCGCCTCCCGGCGTGAGCGTCACGAACGGGAGCACCGCGAGCGTCGTGTGGCCGCCGTCGGCGACCATCACGCGATCGTCGGGGCGGGTGTAGATCCACGCGATTCCCGCGAGCGCCACGGCGAGAATGAGCCCGGCGACCAACTGCCATCGACGCCTGGGGAACGGGACGGTGTCCCCGGCTGGTCGCGGTAACCCGGCCGGTTGTGGCTCCGCGGGAGCCGGCGACGGGGCCGCGACCGGCACCAGTGCCGTCGTCCCTGATGCCGGCGTCGCCGGTGACGGAGCGTCCGCAACCGGGCGGGAACGGAGACGTTGCCCGAGCTCGACCAGCGGACTTTTTGGCGAGTCTCCCAGTTCCTCCTGCACGAGCGCGTCGTGAACGCGCGCATACTGCAGTGCCGAGGTGAGATCGCCAGACGCATGCAGCGCTTCCATGAGTCGCGCTCCAACGCGCGCGTCGAGCGGATCGATGGCAGCGCGCCGGCGCCACCACTCGGCCTCGGCAGTGTGCTCCGACCGCCGTCCGGCGTCCTCGGCGAGCTTCTCCAGTGCCCGCGCATACTCTCGCTGCAGGCGATCGCGCTCTTCCGCTCCCCAGTGCTCGAACTCGACCGCGTCGGGGACGTGAAATCCGTCCAGGAACGGCCCACCGTATTCCGCAACGGCGCCGACGAGGTCGCCTCGGGCGAGCGCGTCATTGAACCGCCGAACGTCGCTACCCATGAGCGAGGCGTTCAGTCGGAGCACCGATGTCCCATCGACGAGATGGTCATCGCCAAGCGCGCGACGCAGCGCGTAAACAGTCTGTGCGAGCGCCTTGCGTGCCGGGTCCTCGTTGCTCTCGGGCCAAAGCCGAGCCAGCAGCTTGTCGCGACTGACCCCGAGCTCGCCGGCGGCGGCCAACTGTACGAGCACGGCCAGCCGCCGACGTTGGATCGCGGGGCCGGTCACCGGGACACCGTCGCGAAGGAGCGCGACGCCTCCGAATGTCCGAAGTTCGAACATCGAACTCGAGTGATGAGTTTGGTCGGCCTCGGGTCAGCGCCGGCTAGTCTATCCCGCGTAATACCGCGGTGCAACGGACGGACCGGCTACGGCACCTGTCGTGCCGTACCTGCTACAGGAAACCCGCTTGCCACGAACGGCATAGCTTGCAGGCGGGATGACCGGCTACGTGGTCTCGTACGCCGTAGTCGCGGCAGCGATCGCGTGTTGTGGCCGACGCGCAGCGGGATCGTCGGACGGCTCCTGACGTGCGTGCTGGCCGACGGTCAGCGCGCGGCGGCCGCCGTCTGCGCGTTAGGCTTCGAGCCGCCCTTCGTGACCGGAAACGCCTTCAGCACCTCGCCCAGCAAATCCCACGTGGGGAAAGCCGATCCGGGGCCGTCGAGACCACGCCGCACCACCACCAGATCGTACGACGGCACGATGATCGTGAACTGTCCCTGCGCCCCTGCCGTCGTGTACGCGTCCTGCGGTAGGTCGGTCCGCGAGTCCGGGACGAGCCAGAACTGTCCGCCGTAGAAGTTGCCGAACCGTCCGGTCGCGGGTGCGGGCGAGCGAACGAAGTCGACCCACGATTCAGGAAGGATGCGCTGGCCGTTCCAAACGCCGCGGTTCAGGTACAGAAGCCCGAGGCGGGCCAGATCGCGGGCGTTCGTGTAGATCTGACTGCTCATCACGAAGTCGCCAAAGCGGTCAACGCCGGCAACTGTGTTCCGCATGCCGATGCGATCGAGCAGCGCACGCCGCGGGAATTCCAGGTAGGTGCGCTGGTTCCGGAGCGCGGTGCGGAGCGCGAGCACGGCGAGCAGGGCATCGTAGTTCTCGTAGTCCCATACGCTGCCCGGTTCGCGAACGAGCCCGCGGTCGCGCGCGCCCAGCGCCGAGCTCGATCCGGCGAAGTACGAGAGCCCCGAGCCGTAGACGTCATTGTACTCGTTGTCCACCGGGTAGAGACCGCTCGACATGTTGAGCACGTGGCGGAGCGTGATGCGGCGGCGCGGGTCCGCCGCGCGCTCGTAGCTCGCCGGCGGCCACTGGAGGGAACCGACCATGGGACTCCGGCCCTTTACCCGCGTGCCGAGCTCGCTCAGCTCGTTAGGTGGCCAGTCGAAGGGCAATGGTGCGTCGAGCTCGAGTAGGCCCTGTCCGACAGCGATGCCGACGAGCGTGGACGCAACGCTCTTGGCAGTGGACCAGGTTCGTGTCCTGGTGCGCATGTCGATGCCAGACGCGTATCGCTCGTAGACGATGCGGCCGCGCCGAACGACCAACAGGCTGAGCGTCACCTGTCCTGCGTGTCCACCGTGCCCGCTCCGATCGAAGGCCCAGTTGCCCGCGTCCTCGAGCGCTGAGCGCCGTACGTCGTTCGGCAACGCGGTCTTGGGCAGAAGATCTCCGTCCGGCCACGGGGTCGTCGCAGGGTCGCCGGGCGGTGCAGTCAGACGCAGTTCCGGCAGCGAATCGAGGTGGGCGACCGTCTGATGCGGCGCCATGACGATGCAGCCAAATCCCTCGCGATACGCGGCACGCATGACGGGCACCGACGGTGCCGTATCGCCGACGCCCACGGTCACGGTGCGCCGCTGGCGGTCGATCTCCATCCGCGAGGGCGGCAGCGGCTCGCCGCCATCGGCGCGCAGCTCGCCGGCGTAGATCTCCTCGAGGGTCCGCTCCGAGACGAACAGGCCATTGCACACGCTGAGCGCCTGACGCCCGCGCGCGATGAGCTCCGCGGTGGCAGCGTGGTACGGCGACGACTGCTGGCTCGCAAGTGGCATTACGGCCAGGACCGTTGCGAGCAGCGTGATACCTAACGACGCACGTCCGCGGGTCAGTAGGCGTTGGGTGCGGGCATGGAGCTGCCGGAGCATGTCGGCCTCCGAGGGAGATGCACCTATCCTAACAGCCGGGAAGCGGGAAGCGGGAGACGTCTCCCGTCTCCCGTCTCCCGTCTCCCGTCTCCCGTCTCCCGTCTCCCGTCTCCCGTCTCCCG
>Ga0075428_100009850_pt1 | contig 10620 bp, 2 predicted proteins | sample RhiMetdeltSRZDD2_FD_75291 | JGI IMG/M metagenome (GOLD analysis project Ga0075428, IMG submission 75291) | Populus rhizosphere microbial communities from Tennessee, USA - Rhizosphere MetaG P. deltoides SRZDD2 | ecosystem: Host-associated > Plants > Roots > Rhizosphere > Soil | place: USA... | reverse complement strand
CCGGCGCCGGCCTGTTCGGCGTGACCGGTTCTCCGGAGGGCCCCTGGACCGCCACCGACCCCGACCTGCCCCTCGCCGTCGAGCTGGCCCCCGACCACCTCACCGTCGGCCTGGCGGCGCTGGAGGTGGCCGGCGTCGTGCTGTCCGGCGACCTCACCTGGACGGCGGCCGCGGCCACCCCCCGGATCTCGCTCACCGCCGCCGGGGTCGGCGCGTCGCTGCGCTGGGACACGGCGGCCGGGTCGCTGGTGCTCGTGCCCGGCCCCTCGGCCGACCCCGTGACCCTGGTCCCCAGCCCCGGCGGCGAGGCCCTGGCCGCCCGGCTGGGGCCCCTGCTGGTCGAGCGGCTGGTGGCGGCGACGGCCGGGGCCGCGCTCCTGGACCGCCTCGGACCGGGCTGGGAGCTGGGTCCCCTCACCGAGCTGCTGGCCCACCCGGACCGCGCCCTGCTCACCCCGGGACCAGCCGGTGGCCCGCCCCAGCTCGACGGCGACCGCATCGGCGCCCTGCTCGGGTTGCTGAGCGACCTGGCCGGCGTGGCGACCAGCGACGGCGACGAGACCGGCGGGACCGGCCTGGCGCTGCCGGGCGGGCTCGTCCTGCGGGCCGCCGGGCAGCCGTGCCGGCTGTCGCTGCGCACCGAGCCCCCCTTGGCCGTACCCGGTTCCGGCGACGGCGCCCCGGGCGCGCTCGCCGCCGAGCTCGACCTGGTCGTGCCCGACCTGGCCACCGCCCCCGGCGTCGCCGGCCGGCTCACCCTCGACGTCCCCCTCGGCGGCACCTGGGGCGGGCTCGGCGTCACCCTCGGCCTCGACGGCGGCACCGTCGCCCTCGCCGTCACCCCCCGGGCCGGGGACGGGTCGCCGCTCGCCCCGATCGTCCTCCTGCCCCGCTTCGGCGGCCTCGGCCCCCTGGCGGCCGACGCCGCCGCCCTCCTGCCGGCGCTGCTGGACGCGCTGGAGGCCCGGCTGCCCCAGCCGCGCCCGGCGGCGGCCGACGCGCTCCTGGCCGTCGCCGACGCGGTCGGCGTCCACGGCGGGCCCGGCGACCCCAGCTTCGCCGCCCACACCGCCACCATCCGGGAGCTGGCCGGCGGCGACGGCCTGGCCGTCCTGGCCCAGGCCGACCTCCCCCCGGCCATCGTGCGGCTGTGGCAGATCGCCGGGCTGCCGGGGACGGTGACCGCCACGGCCAGCGGGGTGTCGCTGGCTGCCAGCTTCGACGGGGTGACGGTCGCGGTCGACGCCGGCTGGGGCGCCACCCCGACGGTGCGGCTGCGGGTCGACGGGCTCACCGCCGGCCCGCTCGCCCTCGACCCGCTGGAGGTCGGCGTCGTCACCGGCGGCCTGACGGCCACGGTGGCCCTGCCGCCGGCCGCCACCGAGCTCCTCGGGCTGCGCCTGGAACCGTCGCTGCGGGTGGCGCTGGACGGCGACGGGCCGACCGTCACCGTCCGCCCGCTCGGGCCCGGCGTCGACCTGGTCGAGGCCCACCTCCTGCCCACGCCCGGCCTGGTGCTCGCCGACGGCGGCCTCGCCGGCCTGCTCGAGCAGGTGGTCCTGCCCCTGGCCGCCCAGGCCGTGCTTGACCACGTCGACCTCGACAGCCCGCTGGTCACCAGCGGGCCCTCCACGGCCCAGGTCCTTCGGGCCGCCGGGTTCCTCGCCCCCGACGCGCCCCGGCTGGCGGTGCCCCTCCCCACGCTGGCCGACGCCGTCCCCAACCTCCTCGCCGCCCTGGCCTCCACCGAGATCAGCGTCCCCGTCAGCGACGACCTCGACCTGCTGGCGGTGGCCGACCGCTCCACCACCCCGGCCCGCCTCGGCCTGGGCCTGCATGGCCACACCGGGCCGGCCGGCGAGGCGGTGCGCGTGTCGGCGCGCCTGGGCGAGCCGCCGCCGACCTGGCTGCCCGATCCCGCGCCGGCGCTGCGCCTGCTGCTGATCGAGGAGGGCACCTGGCGGCTGCGCCCGTCGCTGCGGCTGGCGCCCCTCGGGGTGCGGGTCGACGGCCCCGAGGGTGCGGCCCTGGTCGACACCGAGGACGTCCGCCTCGGCGCCGCCACCGCCTACCTGTGGGCCGACATGGACCTCGACGGCGGGTTCGCGCTGGAGGGGATCGGCGGGGCGGTCGACCTCGACGACCTGGGCCTGCCGCTGGGGGTGGTGACGGCCGGGGACGGCGCCGGCAACCCGGTCGCGGCCGGCCTGCTCGGCTCGGCCGGCGACGCCGGGGGGGCCGGCGACCGCCGGGCGGTGACGCCGGGGATCTCCCTGGTCGCCGCACGCCGGCCCGGCGGCCCGTTCGCGCTGCTGCGGCGGGAGGACGACCGGTGGCTGCCGTTCGCCGAACGCCCGGTGTGGTTCGGCGTCCACCGCAGCTTCGGGCCCCTGTCCCTCCAGCAGGTCGGGTTCGCGCACCTGCCCGCGCCGGCCGGCAGCGACCGGCCAGGCACGGCCGAGGTGCTGGTCGACGGGGGCGTCCAGGTCGGACCGCTCACCGTCCAGGCCCACGAGCTGGGCGTTGGCGTGCTCCTGGACCGCCTCGACCAGCCCGGCTCGTGGGCGCTCGACCTGGCCGGGCTGGCCGTGGCCTTCCGCAGCGACGCCGTGGCGCTGGCCGGCGGGCTGGTCAAGCGCCCCGGGCCGCCGCTCGACTACGCCGGCACGGTCACCGTGGAGGTGGCCGGCCGCACCTTCACCGCCGTCGGCGCCTACGGCCGGCCCCAGGACCAGCAGGGGGCGTTCACCTCCCTGTTCGTGTTCGTCGGCCTGCCCGTGGTCCTCGGGGGGCCGCCCTGCCTGTTCGTCACCGGCCTGGGCGGCGGGGCGGGCTACAACCGCCGCCTCGTCCCCCCGGCCGAGATCACCGACGTCCCCCGGTTCCCGCTGGTCACCGCCATCGACGACGGGGCCAACGACGACCCCGCGGGCACCCTGGCCCGGATGGGGGCGGCCATGCCGCCCCAGCGGGGCAGCCTGTGGCTGGCCGCGGGCCTGCGGTTCACCTCGTTCTCCTTCGTGCGGTCGGTCGGCGTGCTCTACGTCAGCCTCGACCGGGGTGTGGAGATCGGTCTGCTCGGCGTGGCCCGGGCCCAGATCCCGCCCCCCGACGCCGGCGCCGGGTCGCTGGAGCTGGCCTCGGTCGAGCTGGCCCTCAAGGCCCGGTTCTCGCCCCCCGCGGGGGTGCTGTCGATTCAGGCCCAGCTCACCGACAACTCCTGGCTGCTCAGCCGGGACTGCCAGCTCACCGGTGGCTTCGCCTTCTTCGTCTGGTTCCGCCGCGACCAGTTCGTCCTCACGCTGGGCGGCTACCACCCGTCGTTCGTGCGGCCGCCCGAGTTCCCGGTCGTGCCCCGGCTGGGCTTCCACTGGGCGGTCAGCGACGCGGTGGTGGTCAAGGGGGAGGCGTACTTCGCGCTGACCAGCAGCTGCGTCATGGCCGGGGGGCGGCTGGAGGTCTCCTTCAACCAGTCCGGCGTCTACGCCTCCTTCACGGCCTACGCCGACTTCCTGATCTCCTGGGACCCGTTCGCCTACGACATCAGCGTCGGGGTGTCGGTGACGGCCGGCTTCCGGATCCGGGTCTGCCTGTTCGCCTGCGTCACCATCGACGTCCGGGTCACGCTGGGCGCCTCGGTGCACCTGCTCGGCCCGCCCCTGCGGGGCGAGGCCACCCTCGACCTGGAGATCTGCTCGGTCACCGTGGCCTTCGGCAACGAGCCCCACGGCCCGCCCATCTTCATGGGCTGGGACGCCTTCCGCGACAAGTACGTGGTGGCCGGCGCCGCCGACCGCAGCGCCCTGTCGATGCAGGCCACGGCCGGCCTCATCCCGCCCGACGGGGTCTCGCCGGCGCCGGCGCCCGGCTCCCGGACCAACCCGTGGCGCCTGGCCGGCAACTTCGCCGTGCGCAGCGAGACCCGTCTTGCCGCCACCGGCTACTCGGTCAACGGCACGCCCGTTCACGACGTCCCGCTCAACGACGGCGTGCAGGCCGTGCCGGCCACCCTGGACCTGGGCCCCATGAACGTGGCCGCCGTCACCGGCGTGCACGACCTCACGGTGACCTCGGCCACCCCCGGGGCGCTCCCGGTCGACATGTCCCGCCTCGACGTCCAACCGGTCGTCGGGCACGTCCCCGCGGCCGTGTGGACGATCACCGACCAGCCGGTGGCCAGCGCGGCCGTGGTGCCGGTGCTCGCCGGCCTGGTCGTGTCCGGCCAGCCGGTGGTGGCCGACGACCAGGGACGCCCGCCGATCTCGATCGAGGTGATCGACTTCAACGCCGACCCCGTGCCCATCGGCCTGGTGACGCCGGCGCCCCCGCCGGCCGGCCCTCCCGCCCTCGACCGGGCCCTGGCCGAGCTGGTCACCCGGGCCAGCGGCGCCCGGCTGACGGCGGTCGGGGCCGCCGTCCTCGGACCGGCCGGCGGCCCGGCCCGGGCCCGGGCCGGGCTCGACCCGGCACCCCTCGGCGCCCGCGGCGTCCGCTCCCTCCACGCCCGCCGGTCCTCGCCGCCCCTGGTGGCCACCCTGGGCGGGTCGCCGGCCCCCGGACCCCGGCCGGCGCCCGCCGCCGCAGCCACCGGCCCCGCCCCCGATCCCGCGGCCGCCACCCGGACCGGCCGGGCGAGCCGGGGCCGGCCGGCCACGCCCGCCGGCCGGCCCCGGCTGCGGGCCCGGCTGGTCGCCCCGGCGGCCCCGGTGCCGCCGCCGGCCACCGGCGCCGGCGCCACCGCCATGACCGGCGCCCGCCCGGCCCCGGCCACCCGGGCGGCCGCCACCGGGCGCACGCTGGCCGCCGCCGAGTGGGGCCCGCCGGCGCCCGGGGCAGCAGCGGCCGCCGGGGCCGCCGCCCAGGCCGCCGCGGGCGGCCTCCTGGCCCCGGGCGAGCTGCAGATCTGGGACCTGCCGGCGGCCGGCGATGGCGGCCGCTGGCTGGTGTCCGGACCGGGAGCGGCCCGGGTCGTCTTCCTCGACCGGGCCGGCCTGCCCCTCCAGGACGGCGTGGTCGTGCCGGCCGCCGGGGAAGCGGTGGCGGTGGACGCACCCCCGGAGGCGGCCCGCGTCGCCGTCGGCGCCGCCGGTCGGCCCACGGCGGGCGCCGCCGGATCGGCGGTGTGCGGGTGGCAGTCGGGCACCCTGCTCGTCCAGGTGGCACGGGCCGCCCTGCTGGCCCCCGGCGCCTCCGTCCACCTGCCGGCGCCGCTGGTCACCCGGCGCGACGGCCTGCGGACGAGCCAGGCCCTGGTGCGGGCGGCCACCGCGGTGGCCGGCGCGGGCACGGTCGAGACGCGGCTGCCGGCCACCGTCGAGGTCGTCGTCGTCATCGTCGACGCGCCGGCCGGGCCCGACCCCGGCGCCCTGCCCGCCGTCGACGTCGACGGCGCCGACGTCGACGAGCCCGCGGTTGTGGCCGCGGGCCACCGCCTGCACCTGGTCTACGCCGTCCCCGGCGACCCCGGCCGCCCCGGCCTGGCGGTCCGCGTCACCGCCGGCGCCGGCTGGCGGCTCGCCGGGGTGCTCGGCGGTCCCGGGACGGTCGACGACTGGACGCCGGCGATCACCGGAGCCGGGTCCGGGGTGGCGGTCCCGGCGCCGGCGCCCGCGGCCCCCGTGACCGTCCGCCACCAGCCACAGACCCGCCGGGAGGCGCCGTGACCGAGCGACCCGTGGCCCCCGGCGAGCTGCGGCTCTACGACGAGGTGCGCCCCGCGCTGCCCAACGACCTGTACCGGCTCCGGGCCTCGACCACGCTGTCGCGGCCCGACCTGGCCGTTGGCGCCGTCGACGCCTACTTCTCGCTGGAGGGGCCCCGGTTCGCGCTGCCGGCCACCGAGGTGGTGGCCGTGCACCCGCCCCGCAACGCCCAGGGCTCGTTCGCCCAGGTGTTCCCCCACCTCGTGCTCGGGCGCCGCACCCTGCCCTGGGAACGCGAGCTCGACCCCGACGGGGTCATCCCGCCGCCGGTGGCCGAGGCGCCCGATCCCGAGCCCCGCCCGCTCATCGGCGGGGTCCCCTGGCTCGGCCTGCTGCTGTTCGTCGACGACCCCACGCGCCAGGAGGTGACCGTGCTGCCCCGGCCGGTCCCGCTGAGCAGCGTCGTCACCGACCCCGAGATCCGGGCGCGGCTGCGCCTGGGCGGGGCCGACCCCCAGGTGGAGGCGATCGAGGTCGACGCCGGCCTGCTGCGCCAGCTGGCCCCGAGCAAGCAGGAGGTGCAGCTCTGCTGCCATGCTCGCCAGGTCAACGTGGATGACCGCGAGCTGGCGGCCGGCGACAGCGACGGCTGGTTCGCGGTGGTGATGGCCAACCGCCTCCCCACCCCGGGCGTGCGCCACCGGGCCTGCCTGGTCAGCCTCGAGCAGCGCTCGGACGTGGTCTTCCCCGCCGGCCCCCGGCCCGGCGACGCCCTGCCGTCCGGCACCCGGCGGCTGGTGCTGCTGCACACCTGGACCTTCACCGCGGCCCCGGCCCGGCCCGGCGGCGGCTCGTTCCGGGAGCTGGCCGAGGCGCTCGACAGCGGGCTGATGGGTGCCGGCACCCCCAACGTCACCGACACCGGCCACCGCGCCCTGACGCTCCAGGACCGTTCCGGCACCAGCCAGACCGTGTGGTACCGGGGACCGCTGGTCGCCCGGCCGGTGGCCAGGGACCCGCTCGGCCCCTACCACAGTGCCGACCAGGCCCGGCGGGTCAGTCCCGAGACCGGCGCCGAGGACGTCTCCTACGCGGCCGCCTTCGAGGTGGGCCGTCTGCTGGGCGCGGCCGACGGCCGCCTGGCCCAGGAGCTCATGGCCTGGCGACGCGAGGCCTACCAGGAGGCGGCGCGCCGCAGCCTGGCCGAACGGGTCTGGAACGACGTGCCTGTCCTGGCCACCTCCCCGGAGGAGGCGGTGGCCGAGGGCCTGGTGGCCCCGCTCTCGCTGGCCATGTTCGCGCGGGCCGGGGTCGGGGCCGGCACCTCCGCCGACCTCACCATGGCCAGGACGGTGCGGGCGGCCCCCGGGCTCGACCCCGGCCGCCTGGCCGCGGCCTGGAACGTGAGCGCCGGCGACGCCGACCAGCTGTTGCGGGGCGCCGAGCCCTCGGTCGAGCCGGCCCCGGCCGCCCCCGAGCCCGAGGAGGACGGCCGATGAGAGATCCGTGGATCTCCGAGGAGGAGGCGCTCCGGGAGCGGCTGTTGGACCCCGCGCAGGCGACGGCCGCCGACCCGGGGGCGCGCCTGCCCGCCTACGCCACCGCCTTCCTCGCCCACCTGCGGCTGCTCGTCGGGGTGCCCTTCGAGTACCTGGTCCCCGACACGGCGATGCTCCCCGAGGAGTCGATCCGCTTCTTCCACCTCGACCGGTCCTGGACCGACCGGGTGGTCGACGGCGTGCTCGCCGTGGGCAAGGTCGGCTCCCGCGAGCAGGCCCACCACCACGCCGCCGCCCCGGGACTGGACGCACTGCTCGACAGCCTCGAACCCGCGGTCCGCCCGGTGCAGCGGGGCCTCCTGCCACTGGCCCCGACCGGCGACACCAGCGGGCCCGAGATCTCCGGGTTCCTGCTGCGCTCGGCGCTGGTCGCCGGCTGGCCCCACCTCGACGTGCGGGCCTGGCGCGAGTCGGTGAAGCTGACCCTGCTGCGCCTCGAACGGCTGTCGGCGTCCGTGCTCATCGCCCTGTTCGCCGGCGTCCCCGACCGGGTCGAGCTGGAGGAGCCCCACCACGGCGTGCAGTTCGGCGTGACCGGGGGCGGGCCCGGTGCCGCCTTCGCGGTCGATCCACGCACCCCCGACGGTGTCCGCCAACAGCCGGCGGTGCCCTTCCCGGTGGCGGTCCGGGCCACCGACCCCGACCTGCGGGTCGTGGAGCTGGCCGAGCTGCGTCGCATCGTCAGCTACCGCGCCGACCTCGACGACCCCTCGCTGCCCGTCCAGACCGGCAGCGCCGCCTTCGCCATCCAGCTCCTGCAACCCCCCTGGAAGCAGGTGTTCTCCGACGAGGACCGCGCCGGGCCGGGAGCGCTGCGGGTGTCGCTCGGTCCCGCGGTGGCCGGGCTGGCCGCCGAGGTCGACGTCGACGGCCTCCTGGCCGCGGCCGACACCGGAGCCGAACGACCGTGACCGCCGTCGACCCGACCCTGGGGCGGATCCCCCGCGTGCTCGTGCCCATCCAGGTCGACGCTCTGGTGCTGCGGGAGGCGCGGGCCGGGTTCGCCGACTGCCGCATGGCCGACCCCGACCCCGGGGGCGGCCGCCAGGACCTGCTGCCACCCCCCTTCGCCGACCGTGCCGAGCCCCGCCCGACCGGCGTCCACCTGCACTGGGCGGTGCCCGACGCCCTGACCCGCACCCGGCCCACGGCGCCGCCGGCGCCCGACGGGACGGCACCGGTCGCGGCCCTCCCCGCCATCCCCGACCGGTGGCTGGTCGTCCGCCTGGCCCTCGGCGCCACCCCCGACCACCGCGGGCTGGCCGCCTGGGTGCTGGAGACCAGCGACGCCGTGCCGGTGGTGCGCGCCCTGGCCGACTGGCATGAGTCGGGCATCGGCCCCGCTCCCGGCCGCGAGCCCACCGCCGTCGGCCCGGGCGACCTGGCCTGGGCCGCCTACTACGACAACGTGGTCGGCCGCCTGGGGTTCCACGACCCGCTCGACGACGGCGCCCTCGGCCCCCTCGCCTACCTGGTGTGCGGCTGGTACGGCGAACCCCGCCTGGACCCGCTCGCCGACCCGGCCATCACCTCGCTGTCGGCCTTCTACGGTCGCCTGGCCGAGCTGGGATGGTCACTGCCCGGCGGTGAGCTGGAGCAGGACGTGCTGGCCACACCGTTCCCGGCCACCTCCGGGGCCGGCGCACCGGCCCCCGGGGCCCTGGCCGAGCTGGCCACCCTGGCCGGGCGGCCCCCGCTGGTGACCGACGGTTCCTGGTGGCCCCAGGGCCTCCTGGCCCACGGGGCGGTGGTGGGCCTCGGCTGGCCCGATCCTGGATGGCCCGACGCCGAGGCCGGCCTGCTCGGCGCCGGCCAGGGCGGCCCACCGGACCCCGCCGACACCCGGGTGGCCTTCGGCGCGACCATGTCGGACGCGCTCGGCGCCCTCATGGTCGGCTTCCTGGCCGCCGCCCAGGGGGTGCCCGAGGACGAGGTCCTGTCCGAGGACCGCATGCTCGAGGCCTTCCAGATCGGCCTGCTGAGCGAGATCGACCACCCCGACGGCCGGGCCCGGCTCGACGCCCGGCTCCACGCCGACGGGTTCCGGGCCATCGCCGGCGGCCAGCGCAGCACGCCGGCCGGCGACCCCGCCACCGAGACCGGGACGGTGGAGCGGTCCCAGCCCCGCTGGTTCGGCCCTGGCGAGCCGGCCGTGGTCGTCCAGGGTCTGCGCCGGTCGCAGAAGCACGGCGGCGACGGGCGCTTCAGCCAGGACGGCACCCTGGTGTGCCGGCTGAGCAGCTTCACCGTCACCGGGTTGAGCGCCCAGCTGGGCGACGGCACCCAGCGGGCCACCGTCGAGGCCGACGCCCTGCTGGAGGTCCCGTTCGGCCACCCCGACCTGCCACCCGACTGCGCCGACCTGGTGCGCGAGACGGTCCTGCTCGATCCGGGGTCGGCGCGCGCCGCCGCGCTGGCCACGCTGCCCCCGCTGGCCGACGGCGACACCACCGCCGTCGACCAGCTGACCCGGAACTTCCTGGTCGAGCAGACCGTCTGGTGGGCGCTGCGCGACCCGCTGATCAACCCCGACGTCCTGCTCGCCCGGTCGGGCATCGCCGGCTCCCTGCCCTCGCCGCTGGCGGTCACGCCGCCCACGGTCGCCTGGGCGCCCCGCCACCTCGACTGGGAGGCCGAGGTCTTCCCCACCCGCACCGGGCTGGCCGGCTGGCGCCTCGGCGACCTCGACTACGCCCCCGGCCACCCCGACGCCGTCGACGGCGCCCCCGGCACCGGCACCGTCGTCCGGGGCCGGGCCCTGCTCACCGGGGGGGTCGCGCAGCGGGCCGCCCAGGCCGGCCAGGCCGCCATCGAGCTGGTCACCGCCGGCACCGGGGTCCTGGGCGACGCCAGCGACATCTTCGTCCCCGCCTCGGCCGGCGACCTCGCCGACCCGGGCGCCGGGGCCGGCACCCAGACCCTCGCCCAGGCGTTGGTGGCCGCCCTGCGCAACATGGACGTGATGGCCGCCACCCTCGACGGCGTCCATGCCCGTCTCCGGGGCGAGCCGACCGGCCAGTGGGTGGGCGCCAGCCCCCAGCCGGCCCCACCGCCCGACCCCACCGCCCCGGGGCTCATCGCCGGCGCCCTGCGACCCGTGCGCCTGCGGCTGGTCGACACCTTCGGGCAGGTCGTCGACCTGCTCGGCTCGGGACCGGGACAGCCGGCCGGCCCCGCGCTCACGTCCCGGCCGGTGAGCGTGACCGGCCGTCCCGGCCTGGTGGCCCTCCCGCCCCGCTTCGCCGCCCCGGCCCGGCTGCTGTTCCGCTTCGTCGACGCCCGCCCCGGCCCCCATCCCCCGGCGCTGGAGGACACCGACGAGTCGGCCAGGCCCGTGTGCGGGTACCTGCTCCCCGACCACCTCGACGGCGCCCTCGAGCTGTTCGACGCCGAGGGGGCGGCGCTCGGCCAGCTGCTCC
>Ga0075428_100009849_pt1 | contig 10620 bp, 12 predicted proteins | sample RhiMetdeltSRZDD2_FD_75291 | JGI IMG/M metagenome (GOLD analysis project Ga0075428, IMG submission 75291) | Populus rhizosphere microbial communities from Tennessee, USA - Rhizosphere MetaG P. deltoides SRZDD2 | ecosystem: Host-associated > Plants > Roots > Rhizosphere > Soil | place: USA... | reverse complement strand
GGAACCGTGCGCGTCAAGCACCTCCTCACGCACACCTCCGAGGGCGTGCCCGGAGCCTCGTTCAGCTACAACGGTGACCGCTTCCAGCTCCTGGAGAACGTGATCCGACAGGCTTCGGGGCGCCCGTACGCAGAGCTGCTGGTCGAGAAGATCCTCAAGCCGCTGCAGCTCCGCCAGACGGCGCCCAACGTCCAGGACGCCGCGAGCTTCGCGCTCATGGGTCTCGACCGGGACGCCTTCGTGGCGAACCTGGCCAAGCCCTACACCCTCAACGGCGCCGGCCAGATCGTTCCGTCCGCGTACCCGAGCTTCTTCGGGGTGGCGGCAGGGCTCATCTCCTCGGCCACGGAGGTGACCGAATACTCGCTGGCCATCGACCGCGATGCCTTCCTGCTGCCCGAGACGAGGGCCCGGGTCTTCACGCCGGCGACGTCCAACTCCGGCCAGCCGCTGCCCTATGGATTGGGCTGGTTCGTCCAGATCGTGGGCGGGCAGAAGATCGCCTGGCACTACGGGCTGTGGACGGCCAACTCCTCGCTGATCGTCAAGGCCCTGGACAAACGCCTGACGCTGGTCGTCCTCGCGAACTCCGAGCGGCTCAGCGAGCCCTTTCCCCTCGCGCGGGGCGACCTGATGGTCTCGCCCGTGGCCCGGGAGTTCGTCGAGGCCTTCGTGACCGGCAGCGGCCAACTGCCCTAGACACTCGCGTCGCTCGGTCGATTTCATGCGGCGGCCGAACGCCGTTCTCGAGCGTCTAAGGTTTCAAAGGAGGCCTCATGAAGACGCTGGGCCTGGCGCTGACGGTCGTAGCGTGCGCCGCTTCCGGGGCAAGCGGGACGGAGACCTCGCTCGCCAATCCCCGCATCGACATGAAGGGCTACCTGGACGTGGCGCGGGCGGCCGCCCGCTACCGCGACAGCCACCGGGTCACAGAGGCCGAGTTCGTCCGCATGGCCGCCGAGCCGGACACCATCGTGCTGGACGCCCGCAGCCCGGAAAAGTACCGCCAGCTCCACATCGCGGGTGCCGTCAACCTGACCTTCGCGGACATTTCCGAGGAGAGCCTGGCCAGACTGCTGCCCGACAGGGACGCGCGCATCCTGATCTATTGCAACAACAACTTCGCCGGGGACGAATCGGCGTTCCCGCGCAAGCTGGCCAGCGCCTCACTCAATCTGTCGACTTACGTCGCTCTGTACGATTACGGGTACCGCAACGTCTATGAGCTGGCCCCGCTCCTCGACGTGAAGACGGCGAAGGTCAGGCTGGTATCGGGGGAGCAGACAGCGCGTTGAACCGGCGGTCAGCGAAACGCGAAGGGCCCCTTTCGGGGCCCTCGACCGGAACCGTATGAGCCGTCTGGATATGAGGAATGGTAGCGGGGGGTGGATTTGAACCACCGACCTTTGGGTTATGAGCCCAACGAGCTACCTGGCTGCTCTACCCCGCGTCAACCGATGAACCAATATAGCAACCCTGCGCGGCGCGCGTCAATCCCAAACCGCTGTCGCCGGTGTGTGATCCCCGTCGCACTGTAACTGTTTGTGAAGGGGTGACTTGGGTCACCCCCGGGGCTGAACCTTTACCCGGCGTCTGGCGTCCAATGGGGTGAAGGAGGATGGTCAAATGACCACCGACCTGTTGGCTGCCGTGGACGCGCGCTGCCCGCTCTGCGGAGAGTCGATCCTTTCAGTCGATGCCGGCGGGCACGTCACATCCGAAGACCTCCATCCGGTTGCGCTCTACCGCAGGGGCGGCGCCGGCGAGGGCTACATGCTCTGCGACGACTGCGGGATGCTGGCCGATCTCCCGGCGGACCTCACCATCAATTAGGGCGCGGCCGCAAGGCCCGGGCCGCCGCAGGCCCGGGCCGCGTAGAATGGCCCCATGCCGATCCTGGGGCTGCGGCACCTCGCGCTGCGCGTGGCCGACCCGCAGGCCAGCAAGCGCTTCTACTGCGACTCGTTCGGGATGGCCGTGGTGTGGGAGCCGGATCCCGACAACGTGTACCTGTCGTCGGGCACCGACAACCTGGCCCTCCACCGCGCCGAGCCCGGTGGCGCGGGCGCCCTCGACCACCTCGGGTTCATCGTGGACTCCAAGGAGGAAGTCGACCGCCTGGCCCAGCGGCTGGGCGAGCGTGGCGTGGCCATGGCGGCCGCTCCCCGCGACCACCGCGACGGCAGCCGGTCCTTCTACTGCCTCGATCCCGACGGCCTGCGCATCCAGGTCCTCTACGAGCCGACGCTTTCGCGGCAGAAGATCGGCTGAAGAACAGCGTCGATCCGTCTCCGCGAAACGCTTGACCTGCGGTCGGCCCGGGAGCAAACTTCCGCACCATTGCGGGGTCGGGGAGCCCTGGACGACGCCCCGACGCCCTCTCCCGGAGGTTGAAACGATGGAGGACGACACGCGCTATCCGCCGTACCCCGACATGCCCGGCAGCCCTGCCGCGACGCCGCCCCCCCGGCCGGCGTTCACGCCGTCCCCCGCTCCGGAGCCGGCCTCGCCCGCTCCCAAGGCCCCCGCCAGCCGGCCGAAGAAGGCCCGCGCGAAGGCCAAGCCCCGGAAGGCCAAGGCCCCGAAGGCCAAGGCCCGGAAGCCCCGGAAGGCGGCGCGTAAGGCCCGCAAGGCGGCGAGGAACACACGCAAGGCCGGACGCAGGGCCGCAAGGAAGACACGGAGGGCCGGACGCAAGGCCGCGAGGAAGACACGGAGGTCCGGGCGCAAGGCCGCGAGGAAGACACGGCGGGCCGGACGCAAGGCCGCGAGGGGGACGCGGAAGTCGGCGCGCAAGACGGCGGGCAAGAAGGCCCGGAAGAAGTAGCTTCGTCTCGGCCGCGCTGGTGAGGGGCGCACGGCGTCGTGCGCCCTTCCTTACCCCGCGCTCGGCCTCGGAAGGATCGCGGTCTTGAGGCCCGGCCCGCCGCGGGCCAGCGCGCCCAGCACCTCGGGCAGCCGCTCCAGCGGGGCCTCGGCGGTGACCAGGGCGCCGGCGTCGATCCGCCGCTCCGCGATCAGGCGCAGCGCCTCCCGGACGCCTTGCGGCGTGTGGTGGAACGTCGAGGTGATCGTCAGCTCCTGGTAGTGCAGGCGCTGCGCGTCCACGGCGATGCGGGTGCCCGCGGGGCACCCCGCGAAGAGGTTCACGAGCCCGCCTTTGCGCACCGCGCGCACCGCGGCCTCCGAGGTCTCCGGGCGGCCCACGGCCTCCACCACGACCTCGGGTCCCAGTCCCCCCGGGGTCTCCCGCCGCAGCCGCTCGGCCAGGTCCTCGTCCTTCCCCACCACCACGCCGGCCTCGGCCCCCATGGCCACCGCCTTCTGCACGCCCTCCGGCCGCCGTCCCACGGCCACCACTCGCGCCCCGCGCAGGCGGGCCAGGGCCACGAACATGAGGCCGATGGGGCCGGTGCCGATCACGGCGACCGATCGGCCCTCGATGATTCCGCTGGCCTCCACCCCGCGCAGCACGCAGGCCAGCGGCTCGGTCAGGGCCGCCTCCTTGAAGGACAGGCCGTCGGGGAGGGTCAGCACGTTCTGCCCGACGATCCGCGCCGGGATGCGCGCCAGCTCGGCGTAGGCGCCGTTCCAGAACAGCAGGTCGTCGCACAGGCTCGGCGTGCCGCGACGGCAGTACTCGCACTGTCCGCAGGGCGCGGAGTTCGCGGCGACCACGCGCGCTCCCCGTGGCAGGCCCGAGGTCCCGGGCTCCGCTACCGTGCCCGCCACCTCGTGGCCGAAGAGCGCGGGCGGGGTGATCATCCGGGCGTGGTAGCCGCGGCGGAAGACCTTCACGTCGGTCCCGCACGTCAGGGCCGCCTCCACGCGCAGGAGGACGTCACCCGGCTGCAGCTCGGGCACGGCCACCTGCTCGATCCGCACGTCCTCCCGGCCATGGAGGACGGCGGCCTTCATCGCCCGTTCCGTCATGGCGCGGCGCCGTCCATCTGCACCATTACCTTGAGGACGCCCGGGGCCGGGCGGGACGCAAGCGCCACCGCCGCCGGGGCGTCCTCGATCGGGAACCGGTGCGTGACGAGCGGGCGCACGCGGATCTCCCGGCCGAAGACCAGACGCGCGGCGGTGTCCTGTACGTCCACCGAGGAGCTATAGGACGTCAGGACGTCCTTCTCGGAAGCGCACAGCGCGCCGAGGTCCACCTCCGCGGTCTCGCCGGGCGAGGTGGCCGCGAACACCATCACGCGCCCGGCGGGCCGGGTCGCGTCCACGGCCTGGCGGAACGCCGCGCGGCCCACGGCCGCGAGAAAGGTCACGTCGGCGCCGCGGCCCTCCGTGAGGCCGCGGACCTCGGCGGGGACGTCGCCGGCGGCACCCAGCGCGGCGGCCGCGCCCAGCCCGCGCGCCGCCTCCAGGCGATCCGGGAGCATGTCCGAGACGACCGCTTCTGCCCCCGCCCAGCGGACGAGCTGCATGAGGATGAGGCCGATCGGGCCCTGGCCCACCACCAGCGCGGTCTGGCCCTTGTGCACGCCCGCCTTGCGCACGGCCTTCAGGCAGGTGTTGACCGGCTCGACGAAGCTGGCCTCCTCGGGGAGGACCCCGTCCGGCACGGGGATGGTGCCGCGGTCCACGATCCAGTCGAAGGCCTTCACGTACTCCGCGAAGCCGCCGCCGGAGGGCTCGAAGCCGGCGGTGGTGCCGTTGCGCTTGTAGGCCGCGCACTGCGCGTGGGCGCCCGCCCGGCAGAAGAAGCAGGCGCCGCAGGGCACGTGGTGGTGCACGACCACGCGGTCGCCCTCGCGGAAGCGGAGGACGCCCTTCCCCGCGCGGGCCACCCGGCCCGCGATCTCGTGGCCAAACACCCGCGGGCCCGGCAGCAGGCCCTTCTCGATCTTCTTGATGTCGGTCCCGCAGACCCCGCAGGCCTCGACGCGGACCAGGAGCTCGCCGGGCCCCACCTCCGGCACCGGGATCTCCTCCACCGCCAGCCGGCCCGCCTCGCGGTAGACGGCGGCCTTCATCCCCCGAGCAGGCTCCGCAGCACGAAGAACACGTTCTCCTTCCGCTCCCGGAGGCGGCGGTAGAAGTAGGGAAACCAGTGGCTGCCGTAGGGCACGTAGACGCGCACGTTGTGGCCGGCCTTCACCAGCTCGTCCCAGCGGTGGGGCCGCAGGCCGTAGAGCATCTGGAACTCGTAGCGCTCGCTGCCGATGCCGCGCTCGCGGGCGAAGGCCAGGGCGTCCTGCACCAGGCTCTCGTCGTGGGTGGCGACGGCGGGGTAGTTCCCCTTCTCGAGGAGCAGCCGCGCGCAGCGCCGGTAGCTGGCTCGTATGTCGTCCATCTTCGTCCAGGCGATCTCTGGCGGCTCCTTGTAGGCGCCCTTGCAGATCCGCACGCGATCCCCGCGCGCGACCGCCTCCTTCACGTCGTCCTCGGTCCGATGGAGGTAGGCCTGGAGCACGATCCCCACGTTGTCGTAGCGGCGGCGCAGGGACCGGAAGGCGTCGATGGTGCGCTGGGTGTGCTTGGAGCCTTCCATGTCGATGCGGACGAAGCCCCCGACCTCGCGCGCCACGTCCAGGATGCCCGCGGTCAGCTCCAGGCAGAAGTCCGTGGCGATGTCCAGGCCCATCATCGTGAGCTTGATCGAGATGTTGCGCTCCACCTCGGGCGGGATGCGGCGCAGCAGATCCTTGTTGGCCTCCGCCGAGCGGCGGGCCGCCTGCTCGTCCAGCACGTCCTCGCCGAGCAGGTCGAAGGTCGAATTGATCCCGCGGGCGTGGAGGCGGCGGCCGGCGGCGATGGCGTCGTCCGCCGTCTCCCCCGCGACGAAGCGGCGCGCCAGTATGGCGGGCGGTGAGATCAACGGGTGAGCTCAGCCATGTCGCGGGAGCCGATCTTACCACCGCGTCCCCGCACGCTCGCGTGGGCCAGGAACGCGGGCGAGGAATGCGCGGGGGCACGGCTGTGCCCCCGCTGTCCGACAACTCGCTAGCGGCGCCGGTAGAGGTGGACCTCCCGACCGGAAAGGATGCCGTCGCCATTCGTGTCGTGGATGCGGAACGAGTTGCTGTTTCCCCGCCACTCCCGCCTCGTGATGATCCCGTTGCGGTTCGTGTCCAGTCCGCGGAACCTCATGCCGGAGCGGTCCACCGCGAAGGTTCGCTCGCGGACGAGGACGGGTCGCCGGACGGTGACGACGCGCCGCGAGCTGAGGCTAACCGCGCGTGTATCGCGGACGCCCGGGCGCACGCGGACGAGCCGGACATCCCTGTCGCGATCGTGGTCGTCGAACTTCGCCTTCCCGCCGTGGCCGTGGCCGCGGCCGTGACCTCCGCCCTTTCCCTTGTCCGCGAAAACGGACGGGGAGGACAGGGCGAGAAGTAAGGATAAAGCCGTACCCAATATGGGTTTTGTGGTCATGGTGCCTCCTTGCTGCTGGTCGATAACGACCCCAGCAGTCAAGATTGCATGACCGATGCCAGTTTCAGCTCCGCTTTTTCTTCGCCGGACGGGCTGCCAGCCGGCCGCGGGCGCGGTCGAGGTCGCGCACGATCTCATCGCGCAGTGAAGCGGGCTTGATCACGCGCACGTGGGGCAGGAAGCCCTTGATCCAGGCCTTCAGCTCCCACCCCGGGGCCACGCTCATCTTCAGGGTGACCGAGCCGTCCGGCCCGTCCACGAGCTCCTGGCTCTCGTGCCAGACGCGCTCCCGGATGTAGTTCGCCATCTGCGCGTCCACCACGACCTCCACGGGGACGGGCTTGCCCCCCGCGATCCCGAAGGCGGCCCTCGCGTAGTCGGAGACGCTGAAGTCCGCGGGGATCTCGAAGCCGGCGTCCAGCACCTCGATCCTCTGGATGCGCTCCACGGCGAAGGTGCGGACCTCGCCGTACTCGTGCGCCCGCGCGTAGAGGTACAGCCCGCCGTGGTGGTAGACCATGCGATACGGGTCCACCGTGTAGTCCTTGGTGCGCTTGCTGTTGAACGAGAAGTAGTCGATGCGCGCCTGCTTCTGGTGCAGCGTGGCATCCACCAGCGCGGCGATCACGTCCTGCTTCTGCGAGTAGTCCTTCCAGGGGTCCGGCCGCGCCGCGAAGAGGTCCTGGATGCGGGACAGGTAGGGCAGGCTGCGCGCGGGCAGGGCCTCGCGGATCTTGGCGAAGGCGGATTCCAGGTCCTGGGAGAAGGGCGCCCCGCCCAGGAAGGAGATCAGGTTGCGGCCGAAGTAGAGAGCGGCCAGCTCCGAGAGCGTGAAGGTCTGGGAGAGCCGCTGCTTGTAGCCCTCCACCAGGCGCCACACCTTGCGGCCCTCGCCGCGCTCGTCGTAGAGCGGGAAGCCGGCCTCCTGCAGGGCCTCGATGTCGCGCCGGATGGTGCGCTCGGTGACGTCGTGCTCCTCCGCCAGCTCCTGGGCGGTGGTGTAGCGCCCGGCCTCGATCCTCTTCAGGATCTTCCACTGCCGGATGACCTCGGCGTTACGCATGGTGCGCCGCGTCCCCGCGGTGGAAGACGTACCCCTGCGCCAGCTCGATGCCCAGGGCCAGGAGCGTCTCCCGCTCCTCTTCCCGCTCCACGCCCTCGGCGATGACGCGGGCCCCGATCTTCACCGCCAGCTGGCGCAGCGACTCGAGCAGCCCGCGCTTGATGCTGCTGCGGTCGATGTCCCGCACCAGGCTCACGTCGAACTTCAGGAAGTCGGGCTCGATGGAGGCCAGGGCCTGGAAGGAGGAGTAGCCCGCGCCCATGTCGTCCACCGCCACGCGGTAGCCGCGGCGCTTGAAGGCCCGCAGCGCGGTCTGGAAGTCGTCGTGCCTCACGATGGCCACGCGTTCCGTGATCTCGATGACCACGTCGGCGGGGGCCATACCGCTCTGCGCGAGCAGCCGGTCCATCCCGCCCGTCGCCCAGTCCGGGTCCTCCACCGCCTGGGGCGAGGCGTTGAGGAACAGCAGGCCGCGGTCGGGCAGGCTGGCCGCGGCGATGATGGCGGTCTTGCGGCAGAGCCGCTCGAAGTCCATGAGCAGCTCGGTCGACTCCGCGAAGGCGAAGAGCTCCTCGACGGAGTCGAAGGAGCTCGCCTCCACGGTCGCGCCCACCGGCCGGGTGAGGGCCTCGTGGCCGATCACCTGGCCGTCGGCCAGCCGCACGATCGGGTGGAACACGGCGCGCACGTCGCCCAGGGCGATCAGCCGGGACAGCTCGTCGCGGCGCACGGCCTCGATCCCCTCGCGCTCGAGCAGGCTCATGAGCACCGCCGCCGAGACGGCCTGCTGGATGGCCCGCTCCGAGCGGACCACGGGATCGTTCACGATGCGGGCGTGGCCCGAGGCGAGCCGGAAGGTGCGCAAGAGGCCGTCCTCGGGGCTCTGGTCGATGGCCCGCCGCAGCGCCCCCACCACCTGCTCCTTCCGCCCGCCGGGCGCCCGCCGCGCGGACAGGGCGTCGCCGTCGGCGCCGGCCAGGAACACCAGGAAGCGGTCGGAGCGCACGGTGTGCAGGCAGACGATGTCGTGCGGTGCCAAAGGACCGGTGTCGCGCAGGGCCAGCAGCAGGCCCGCGAACTCGCGAACCGCCTCGTCGTAGGCGGCCCAGCCCAGCTTCAGCTCCTGTCCGCCGGAGCGCCCGAGGTCCAGGTAGACGACCTCGGCCGCGCCCCGGGACTCGACGATGCGCCGCACGTCCTCGATCACCGCCGGCAGGGCGGGCAGGCCGGTGAGGCCGTCGAAGAGCTGGCTCTTGAAGCGGAGCCATTCGGTGCGCAGTCGGTAGTAGTCCGCTTCGGGCGTGGGCATGTGCTCGAACGGCGGAGTATACTCCCCGGGCCGCCCATCCCGGAGGATCCGATGCCGGACCGTCCGCCCAGGCTCGGCGACGTCATCGACGACTACTGCCCGCGGTGCCGGCTGCTGCTGAACCACGACGTGGCCAGCCTCAACGGCTCCGAGGTGGCGAAGGTGACGTGCCGCACCTGCTACAACACCCACGACTACCGGAAGGGCGTCGTCCCTCCGAAGCGCAAGTCCAGCAAGGCGGTGGACAAGAAGAGCCTGATGGACCAGGTCCTGGCCGGCATGGGGGCGCCGCCGGAGGCGCCACCGGCGCCCGCCGTCCCCGTCCGCAAGCGCCGTGACCTCTGGGCCGAGGTCGAGCGCCTCAACAAAGAGAAGAAGTAGCCGGTGCGCGCCGTCGACCTGATCCAGCGCAAGCGCGACGGCTACGAGCTCGCGCCCGCGGACATCGCCGCCTTCATCGAGGGCTACACGCGCGGCGCCATCCCCGACTACCAGGCATCGGCCTTCGCCATGGCCGTCTACTTCAAGGGGATGACGGCGGCGGAGACCGTGGCCCTCACGCGGGCCATGATGGAGACGGGCGAGGTCCTCGACCTGTCCGACCTGCCCGGTCCCAAGGTCGACAAGCACTCGACGGGCGGCGTAGGGGACAAGACGAGCCTCATCCTCGCCCCCCTGGCCGCGGCGTGCGGCGTCTTCGTGCCCATGATCTCGGGCCGCGGGCTCGGCCACACCGGCGGCACGCTCGACAAGCTGGAGGCCATCCCCGGCTTTCGCGTGGGGCTGTCGCTCGAGGAGTTCCGCGCCGTGCTCCGGAAGTCGCGGCTCGGGCTCATCGGCCAGACGCCGGAGATCGCGCCGGCGGACCGCAAGCTGTACGCGCTGCGCGACGTCACGTCCACCGTCGAGAGCCGGCCCCTCATCGCCGCCTCGATCATGAGCAAGAAGATGGCGGAGGGGATCGACGCCTTGATCCTCGACGTGAAGACCGGCGACGGCGCGTTCATGCAGAAGTACGAGGACAGCCTGGCGCTGGCCCAGGCCATGGTGGACATCGGCCGCGGCATGGGCAAGAAGGTGGCCGCGCTCATCACGGACATGGACCAGCCGCTGGGCCGCGCGGTGGGCAACGCGCTGGAGATCGCGGAGTCCGTCGAGACGCTGAAGGGGAAGGGGCCCAAGGACCTCGAGGACCTGTCGGTCGAGCTGGCAGCCTGGATGCTCTCGCTCGCGGGCGCGGCCGCCTCCCTGGATGCGGCCCGGGCGAAGGTGCGTGACGCGCTCCGCTCGGGAGACGGCCTGGCCAAGTTCCGCGAGGTGATCCAGCTCCAGGGCGGCGACCCCAGGGTGTGCGACGACCCGAAGCACCTGCCCGCCGCCCGTGAGAAGGTCGAAGTCCTCGCCGAGACGGCCGGCCGCGTCACCTCCATCGCCTGCCGCGCCGTGGGCACCGCGGGCATGCTGCTCGGCGCCGGCCGCGAGACCGTGGACAGCCGCATCGACCCCGCGGTCGGCCTCATCCTTCACAAGAAGGTCGGCGACCCCGTCGAGAAAGGTGAGCCGCTGCTGACCCTCCACGTCAACGACCGCGCCCGCCTGGACGAGTCCCTGAGCCTCGTGAAGAGCGCCATCCGCCTCGGCCCGGACGCCCCCGCGCCCAGGCCGCTCGTCCACTCCATCCTCGACTGAAGACAGACCCTGACCACCGATGGCCCGCTCGCGAATCTGGACTCCGCCGATCAGCTGGTTCGCTGCTCTTGCCCTCCTCCTGAGCGGCGCCACTCCGATAACGGCGAGCGCTTGCTGTGAAAGCAGCCCGCCCTTCCTTGAAAAAGCCCAGTGGCCGTGCGCGACGGTGCTC
>Ga0075428_100009848_pt1 | contig 10622 bp, 8 predicted proteins | sample RhiMetdeltSRZDD2_FD_75291 | JGI IMG/M metagenome (GOLD analysis project Ga0075428, IMG submission 75291) | Populus rhizosphere microbial communities from Tennessee, USA - Rhizosphere MetaG P. deltoides SRZDD2 | ecosystem: Host-associated > Plants > Roots > Rhizosphere > Soil | place: USA... | reverse complement strand
GGGATTGAGATCGTCGACTGTGCCCGGCCGTCGCGAGCGATGGCTGCCGCGTCGAAGTGTTTCGCATCCGCCGCGGTTCGGATCGCGTCTGCCGCCTGCTGTGGAATGATGCCCAGCCGCGCTTCAGCCGCCGCGAGTGCCGCCTCGAAGTCCAGCATCGCCTGAAGCACCGCGCGATCGGAGAAGGCCTCTGACAGCGCGTCGGTGGTAGCCAGGTAGTCAATCAGCATCAGAGATCGAAGAAGACCGTCTCGTTCTCACCCTGGAGCTTGATCACGAACGTCCAAGTCGACAGATCCGCTCGGTGCGCCACCAGCGTCTCGCGGCGATCCTCCGGCACCAATGCAAGGATCGGATCCGCCTCGAGTTCGCTCGCGGCCGCAAGGTAGATTCGCGTGTAGACCTGGCGCAGCAAGCCACGTGCAAAGACGCAGACATTGATGTGCGACGCCTGAGCGCCACCCTGTTCGTCGTGAACTTGACCGGGGCGAATGGTCGTGAAAACTGCGGCTCCATCGGCGTCGGTCGGAAGCCGCCCGAACCCAAAGAACTCAGGCGCCTCGCCTATGCTCGCCGAGTCCGGTGGCCGAACGTAGCGACCGCTGGCATCCGCCTGCCACAGTTCGATCAGCGCATCGGGCACGGGTGTGCCATCGCCGTCCAGCACTCGAATCCGAAGTGTGATGTGTTCCCCTGGCGTGTCGGGACGCGCCAGGCAGCCGAGCGACGCGTCCTGGGTGAGACCGAAATTAAAGAACGGCCCGACGGTCTGCGACGACGTGGCGGTGAGGCGCGTCATGCCGGCTCGATCATACACAATTGGGTTACGATCGTTGGTCCGAGCGACGCCAACATCCATGGCACAGACGACGACCACATCCACGTCATCCACCGATCACGCGTTCCGCAAGCTTGCCGTCGTCGGCGCCGGCAACATGGGGAGCGGCATCGCGCAAAAGATGGCCACCGAGGGGTTCGATGTCGTGCTCGTCGACCTGGACGATGACAAGGTCGCGAGAGGATTACGGATCATCGACTCAACGCTGGCGGATGCGGTTTCGAAATCCATTTTGAAGGCGCCTGAGGCTGCCGCAGTGCTCGCGCGGATCACGGGCACCACTCGGTTTTCCGATTTGGTGGACGTCGATCTGGTCGTCGAGGCCGTCTTCGAAGACTTCGCGATCAAGGAGGAAGTTTTTCGCAGGTTGGACGAGATCTGCAGGCGTGATGCGATCCTGGCGACCAACACGTCCTCGTACTCAGTGACGGAACTAGCCGCCGCCACTCGCCATCCGGAACGCGTCCTCGGACTGCACTACTTCTATCATCCGGCCAAGAACCGTCTCGTCGAGGTCGTTGCGGGCAAGGCGACGGACCCTCGCGCTGTCCGACACGCGTGGCGGCTGCAGGAAGTCCTCGGCAAGACTCCAATCGCATCAAGCGACTCGTATGGCTTCATCGTCAATCGCTTCTTCTTGCCGTGGCTGACCGAGGCCGTGAGGATCAAGGACGAGGGCGTCGCGAATGTCGCGACTATTGACGAGGCCGCGAAGAAGGCGTTCGGGATTGGAATGGGCCCGTTCGAGCTCATGAACGTCACCGGCGTTCCGATTGCGCTGCACGCGGCGACGACGTTCGGCCGAGCGTTCGGTCCGCTCTACGAAGCGCCCGCATCACTGCGCGCGCAGGCCGAATCGGGCAAGCACTGGGATCTGATTGGCGACGTCGACTCCGCGAAGTTTCAGGTGATTGGGGATCGCCTGTCCGCGGCGGTGTTCTACGTGGCGGCGGCCCTCGCCAGCGAACAGGTCGGCACGATAGAGGACACAGACATCGGTGCACGCGTCGGCTTGCGTTGGAGACGTGGACCGTTCGAGATGATGAACCAGGTCGGGATCGAGAAGGCACGGGACCTCGCTGCCGGTTATGCCTCGAGGTGGAACGTGCCGATACCGTCATTGCTCGAAGAGCAAGCGAAGACCGGTCTGCCGTTCCACTTCACGCTCGTGCGGATGGACGTATCGAACGGCATCGCTACGCTGACAATCAATCGGCCAGACGCGATGAATGCCCTGAACGAGGACGTGTTGTCGCAGCTCACGGCGCGCTTCGTGCAGGCCGCGTCCGACAAATCCATCAGGGGCATCGTCATTGCCGGCAGTGGCAAGGCGTTCGTGGCCGGAGCAGATATTCGCTTCTTCGTGCGACACATCGAAGCTGGCAGCATCGATCGCATCGCTGATTTCACCGCGCGCTGGCAAGCGTTGCTCAGAACGATCGAACAATGCGAGAAGCCGGTGGTCGCGCGCGTGCACGGCTTGGCGCTCGGCGGCGGCGTCGAGCTCGCACTCGCGTGTCATGCAATCGTGGCGACACCGAAAGCCTCGTTTGCATTTCCAGAGACCGGCATTGGCATCTATCCCGGCTTGGGCGGCACGCAGCGAACGACCCGAAGGGTCGGTAAGGGTTTGGCGAAGTGGCTGGTGCTGACCGGACAAACCGTCGGTGCCGCCGAAGCGCAGGCGATCGGGTTGATCGATGCGGTCGAGAACTACGAGCGGCTCGATACCGCAATCGCGAGCATTATTGACGCTGGGCGCGTGGAGCGGCGCGAGCAAGTTACGCCGAGCGGACACGTTCCGCTCGAGCGTTTTTTTGAAGGGACCGAGGTCGAGGCGATTCGATCGGGCAGCGCAGATACGGGTGGTAATCCGCTACTCGACAAAGCCCTGAAGCGAATCGCGGCAAAGGCGCCTCTTGCTGTGCGCATCGCCGCTGATCTGATCGATCGCGGTGCGAACTTGCCGCTGGACGAGGCACTGCGCCTCGAAATGACGCACCTCGAGGAGATCTTTGCTACGAAGGACGCGTATGAGGGCCTGACAAGTCTCGGGAAGAGAGCGCCGGTCTTCGTCGGCAAGTAGTTGCCTGCTGCCTTCTGCCTTCTGCCTGGTGCCTTTTATGCAGCAACGCCAGCCATGAGCCGCATCAGCCCGTCTTGAGTTGCCTCGGCGCGCGACAGTTGACCGACGATCCGGCCCGCCCTGAAGACAAGAATTCGGCTCGACAGGTTCAGCACTTCCGGCATTTCGCTGGAGATCAAGATGATGGCGTTGCCGGCCGACGCAAGCTCGTCGATGAGCGCGTGAATCTCCGCCTTTGCGCCGACGTCCACGCCTCGGGTGGGCTCGTCGAGAATGAGCACCGGGCATCGCGCCGCGAGCCACTTGGTCAGCACGATCTTCTGCTGATTGCCGCCCGACAGCGCCGCAGCCGGCGTATCCAGGCGTGGCGTCTTGAGCTTCAGACGGTCGAAGTACGGTCGCGCGACGTCGCGCTCGCCGGTCCGCGTGATGAATCCTGCCAGCCGCGCGAGGCGCGAAAGGATCGAGAGCGTCGCATTGTTCAACACGTCCATCGAGAGGACGAGTCCCTGGCGTTTGCGATCCTCGGGGACCATGCCGATGCCCAGCTCAATGGCATGCGCGGCATTCTGCACTCGAGTGTGTTTGCCGCGGACGGTTATCGTGCCGGTCGCGTTCGGATCCAGACCAAACACCGCACGCGCCACTTCGGATCGTCCGGCGCCCACGAGTCCTGCTAGTCCAACGACCTCGCCCGCGCGGACCGTAAACGAGACGTTGTTGAAGCCTGCAGGACTCGAAAGCCCTTCGACGCGCAGCAGCTCGTCGCCTGCGGCCGTGTTGACGTGGGATGGAAAGTACTCGTCGAGCCGTCGTCCGATCATCAGTTCGACGAGCGATGAGCGATCGACCTTGCCGATCTCCATGGTCGCGACGTGCCGTCCGTCGCGGAGCACCGTGATCGTGTCGCAGAGCTTGAAGATTTCTTCGAGGCGATGGCTCACGTAAATGCACGTGACATGGCGAGCCTTCAAGCGGCCGATCAGCGCGTAGAGCCGTTCAGCTTCGTGCTGCGAGAGGCTGCTGGTCGGCTCGTCGAACACGATGAGTCGCGCGCCGTGGCCGAGCGCGGCAGCGATCTGGAGCATCTGCTGCTGGCCGATCGTCAGCGCCGACACCGGACGTCTCACGTCGAGCGAAACGTCGATCTGGGCCAGCATGGCCTCCGCGCGGCGCCACATCTCGCGCTTGGCGACGAGGCCACGGTGCGTCGGCAGCGCGCCAAGGCACAGATTTTCGGCGACGCTGAGGTTCTCGCAGAACGCGAGCTCCTGGTGGACCATGGCGACGCCGGCCGCGAGTGCCTGCGTCGGCCCGCCCAGACGGACGTGTCGTCCGTCGAGAAGGATCTGTCCTTCGTCCGGCGTGTAGATGCCGGCGAGGAGCTTGCCGAGCGTGCTCTTGCCGGCGCCGTTCTCGCCGCAGAGCGCGTGGCAGGATCCTGCAGCGATCTCGAACGTCACGCGATCGAGCGCGACGACCCCTGGAAACCGCTTCGTGACGCCGTTCAGCGCAACTTCAATGCCATTGGGGTCTGACCCCAATGGTGGCAGTTTCTGCACTGGGTTGGGGTCTGACCCCAATGGTGGCAGATTCTGCACGGGGTTACTGTGGAAGCGCGAGATAGGACTCGGGAACGTCAGTGAAGCCCCACTCCTTCAGCTGCCGCGCCCAGGTCCCGAGGTTCTCCTTCGACACTTTCACCAGCTCCATCTGGTTGATCTGCGGCACGTCCTTCTTTAAAAGGACTTTGTCCATGATCAGCTTCACCGACTCCGAACCCCAGAGGTACGTTGGCTGCGCGAGGAGAACCGGAGCGAGTCCCTTTTCGACGTACGCGAGCTCGGCGGGCAATCCGTCGACGGCCACGATCTTGACCTTCTTCGGATCGAGATCGGTCAGCAGCATCTGCGTGAAGAGCGGCCAGCCGCCAATCATCGCCCAGCCTTGAATCTGCGGATACGCGTTCTGAACGCGGATCACTTCGGCAGCCGCATCTTGCGGCGTCTCAGCGTGGTAGAACGTGTCGACGATCTTAATCTTCGGATACTTGGCGGCGGCGGCCTTCACACCATCGACACGCTTGCGCAGGTTGGGCGCGTTCTGGTTCCCGGCAAGGATCGCAATCGAGCCAGCCTCGTTCATCTGCTTGGCGAGCTCGTCCATCACCGCTTGCCCCGTCTTCACATCGTCCACACCGTAGAACGCGAAGCGCTGCGACTCCGGCGCGTCGCTGTCGAACGTCATCACCGGCACACCGCGAGCGACGGCGTCGTTGATCGCGCCGGTGACTTTTCCGGCATCCGAACAGGAAATGAGGACTGCACTGGCCCCTTCGTTGACCGCCTGCGCGATACGCTGCGCCTGCACTTGACCGTCTTCTGCCGGCGGCGTGAGCCACACAATCTCGATCGGTACGCCATGTTTGGCGCTGAGCTCCTTGGCTGCCGCTTCCGCACCGGTCCGCGCCGACAGGAATACCGGGTTCGTGGACGACTTCGCAATCATCGCGATCTTCAGGCCACGGACCGCCGTCGACTGACCGGCCGGTGCTGGTTGTGATCCGCCACACGCAGCGCACAGCATCAACGCGGCAACCACCGGCAGGACACGCAACACTCTCATAGTTCGACTCCTTACTTATCCGGGGGACTTCGTCCCCCGGACCCCCTTACACGCTCTCTTGCGGGGACCCCGGCGCCCCGCGCCGTACGCGTGGCTCACTCGCTTTCGCTCGTTCGCTTCTCACATATGTAGCGTCCGGCTTTAGCCGGACCATTACGTTAACTGCGGGCCGCGAGGCGGCGCGCCGTGAATCGCGCGCTCGCCTGATCCAGAACAACAGCAACAATGATCGCGCAGCCAATGATGATCCACTCGTAGTTCTGATCGAAGTGGAGCGTACGGATCGATTGGCGGATCAGCACGATCAGCAGTGCGCCAAGCAGAGCGCCAGCGGCACTGCCCTTTCCTCCCGACAGGCTCGCGCCTCCGACGACGGCGGATGCGATCACGTAGAGCTCGTATCCCGTGGCATCGGCGCAGGAGGCCGACCCATAGAATGCCGCGCCCATGAAGGCCGCGAGCCCGGCCGTCAGCCCCGACAATACGAACACCGAGACTTTTACCCGACCGATCGGTACGCCCGAAAATCGGCTCGCTTCCTCGTTGCCGCCGACCGCAAATACTCGCCGGCCGCCGACGGTCTGCATCAAATAGATCGACCCGATGATCGACACGAGCACCATCACCAGCATCGGGACCGGATAGAGCGAGTCACCCATGCCGAGCGACGCCTTCACTACGCTCGTCAGCGACCGCGGCAGCAGGATGCTTTCCGCGTTGCTGCTGACGAACGCGATCCCCCGCACGATCCACATCGTGCCGAGCGTGATGATGAACGGGTGCACGCCGAGGCCGACGACCAATCCGCCGTTGACGGCGCCGCAGGCCAGCCCAATCCCAAGCGAGACCGCCAGTCCGACTGCGACTGCCGCGGCGGGATCCGCCGGACCGGCGGCGCGCAGCACCATCGCCGTCGTAACTCCCGCGAGCGCGTACACCGAACCCACCGACAGATCGATCCCGCCCGAGATGATGACGATCGTCGCCCCGACGGCCATGATCGCGAAGAAACTCGCGTCAGTGGCCGTCTGGATCAACGTGTAGGAATTCAGGAAGTTGTTAACGATGTGTCCCGAGCGCGGGTCCACGTGCGAGCCGGCGAACGCGCCCAGTACGGCGCCGAGCAATAGAATCACCAGCACGAGCCCCGCTTGGGGCGACGTCAACGTTCGTCGAAGCATCGGGAAATTGCAGCATATCACCCGCCCTCGACCATCCTCATCCCACCAACGGCATACCGCTCCCCTTCCGCCACACCGAGGGGAAAGAGCCGATTGATTTCCGACAACTCCTCGCGCGTCAGCGAGACCTTGATCGCGCCGAGATTGTCCTCGAGATACTTCACGCGCTTGGTTCCAGGAATCGGCACCACGTCCTCGCCTTGGGCGAGCACCCACGCCAACGCGAGCTGCGCCGGTGTGCACCCCTTTTGTTGAGCAAGCCGCTTCACGTGGTCGGCCAGTTCGAGATTCTTGTTGATGGCGTCTGGCTGGAACCGCGGATTCGTATGGCGCCAGTCGTCGTCGCTCATGTCCGAAGGCTTCTGGATGGTTCCGGTGAGAAAGCCCCGGCCGAGCGGGCTATACGCCACGAAGCCAATGCCCAGCTCGCGGCACGTTGCCAGCACGCCGTTCCGTTCCACTTCGCGCGACCACAGCGAGTACTCGCTCTGCAGCGCGGCAATCGGATGCACAGCACGCGCGCGGCGCAGCGTCGCGGGACCGGCCTCCGACAACCCGATCGCCCGAACTTTGCCCGCGCGTACGAGTTCGCTGAGCGTGCCCACGACATCTTCAATCGGCACGGCCGGATCAACGCGATGCTGATAGAAGAGATCTATCCGTTCGATTCCGAGCCGGCCGAGACTTTCATCACAAACCTTGCGAATGTTAGCCGGCGAGCTGTCGGCACCGGTGACAGCGTTCGTCGCGCGATCGATCCGAAACCCAAACTTCGTCGCGATGACCACGGCGTCACGGGGCACTTCGTTCAGGAAGCGTCCGATCAGACGCTCGTTATCGAACGGACCGTAAATCTCCGCCGTGTCCAGAAAATTTCCGCCGAGCTCGAGGTATCGATGCAGCACGCGCAGCGACTCCGCGTCGTCTGGCGCGCCATACGCGTAGGACATCCCCATACAGCCGAGGCCGATGGCCGACACTTTCAGGTCGGAATCGCCGAGGTTGCGCTGGGGAAAGGTGATCGTGCGGGTTGGAACAGACATAAGACCTCCGTCTTCCGATCGTACTCCGGCAACGAAGGTCCGCGGCGTATCTGTGTGATCCGTGTTGTCCGTGGTTATAATCCCCCGTTTGCAGGGGTCCAGAGAGCGTTTCACATTGCGAAAGGACCACGACGTGATGGCTGCAGGGATCGGAAGCGCTTACGAAGCGGCAAAGGATCGCTACGCGGAGGCCGGTGTGGACGTGGATGCCGCGTTGAAGCGGCTCGCGGCGGTGCCCATCTCGCTGCACTGTTGGCAGGGAGATGACGTCGAAGGCTTCGAGAAGTTCGGGACCGGCCTGGGCGGCGGACTCGCAGCGACTGGCAACTACCCTGGCAAGGCACGGACGCCCGACGACCTTCGCGGCGATGCATCACTTGCCTTTGCGTTGATACCTGGAAAGCACCGTTTCAACCTGCATGCGTCGTACGGTGAGTTCGGCGGTAAGACCGTCGACCGTGACGCGATCGGCCCGGAACACTATGCGGGATGGATCGATTGGGCGAAGTCGTCAGGCATCGGCCTCGATTTCAACCCGACGTATTTTTCTCATCCGAAAGCGGCCGATAACTTCACGCTTTCGAATGCGGATAAGGCGATTCGCACGTTCTGGGTGAATCACGGCATCGCCTGTCGAAAAATCGGCGCCGCTATGGGGCGTGCGCTCGGCAAGCCGTGCGTGACCAATTTCTGGATCCCCGACGGCATGAAGGACACTCCCATCGATCGCGTCGGTCCGCGCGAGCGGCTGACCGAATCGCTCGACGCCATCTTCCGCGAAGAGATCAGCCCATCGCTCAACCTGGACGCGGTTGAAGGTAAGCTCTTCGGTATCGGCTGCGAGAGCTTCACCGTCGGCTCGCACGAGTACTACTTCGGCTACGCGCTCAGTCGAAAGAAACTGCTGACGCTCGATACCGGCCACTATCATCCGACGGAAACTGTCACGGACAAGATCAGCTCGATGCTGAATTTCCTGCCCGAGATCCTCCTTCACGTCAGTCGCGGCGTCCGCTGGGACAGCGATCACGTCGTCCTGCTCAACGACGATCTCGAGGCGCTCGCGCAGGAACTGGTGCGCGGCAACTTCCTCGAGCGCACCCATATCGGCCTCGACTTCTTCGACGCCAGCATCAACCGCGTCGCCGCCTGGACGATCGGCACGCGCAACATGATCAAAGCGCTGCTCAAGGCGCTGCTCGAACCGACGGACACGCTCCGCAAGCTGGAACAGGCCGGCGACTACACCTCCCGGCTCGCCCTCCTCGAAGAGAACAAGACGATGCCGTTCGGCGCAGTGTGGGACTACTACTGCGAAAGGTCCAACGTGCCGGGCGGAATCGCCTGGCTGGGAAAGGTCAAGGGCTACGAACGCGACGTGCTCTCGAAGCGGGCGTAAGAGCTTGCCCCGCCGGAGCGCCGGAAGGCGCGAAGGCGGGTGAAACGCGCAGCCCCTCGCCGCTGTATTAGCGGGTGGAACGCCATTTCTGCATGCAGAACGGCGTTTCCCGATTCGAAACGGCGGTCAAACCGCTTTGAGAGCGGCCAATTTTCGAAGTATGATGCGTGCCTTCTGCATGCAACTTAAGGTCCGAAGCGCTCTTCGGCAACACCGCAAAGCGGCCGGGCTGGCGCTTGCGCTGGCGCTGACCTTCGCCTCGCCGGCGCTGGCGCAGCCGTACGCTGCACGGCAGGAGGGGGCCGTCGTCCGACTAACCGACGACAAGAGCCAAATCTCTGTCTCGATCCTGCCGTCCGCCGGCAACGTCGCGTTCGACATGACGGTGAAGGGTCAGAAGATCCTGCGCTGGCCGTATGCGTCGCTGGACGACTTCAAGGCGAAGCCGGGGCTGAATGGCATTCCATTCATGGGTCCGTGGGCCAACCGCCTCGACGAGCAGGCGTTCTACGCGAACGGCAAGCGATACCCCTTCGATATGGAGTTGGGGAACGTGCGCGGCACGATCCCGATCCACGGATTTCTCAGCTTTGTCGAGTGGACGGTGGTCGAGGCCAAGGCTGATGCGTCCGCGGCCTGGGTGAAGAGCCGTCTCGAGGTCTTCCGCAATCCGATGTGGATGAAGCAGTTTCCCTTCGCCCACACGATCGAAATGACCTATCGGTTGCAAGCGGGCGCGCTCGAAGTGAATACGAGAATTGAAAACCTCTCGCGCGAGCCGATGCCAGTGTCAATCGGCTATCACCCCTACTTTCAGCTGACAGATTCCCCTCGCGACGAATGGACGGTCTCGGCTGGCGTCAAGACACATTGGCTGCTTGCGCCGAACAAGATCCCGACTGGCGAAACCCAACCAGTCGAAACGTTCCTGCCCAATCCGGGGTCCGTGCCCCTTAAAGATTTCGATCTCGATCACGTCTTCGGCGATCTCGTCCGCGACGGCAATGGCCGCGCGACGATGACGGTCAAGGGGAAGGCGCAGCAGCTCGACGTCGTGGTTGGTCCGAACTACCGCGCAATGGTCATGTACGCGCCGAAGCCGGTGGCCGGCGGTCAGGGCAACACCAGCCCACAAGCCAGGAATTTCATCTGCTTCGAGCCGATGGCGGCAATCACGAACGCGATGAATCTCGCGCACAAGGGACTCTACAAGGAATTGCAGACCATCCCTGCTGGCGGCGTGTGGCAGGAGAGTTTCTGGGTTCGGCCGCGGGGCTTCTAGCTTGCGCCGTCGAAGCGCGAAGGCGGGCCGCGGAGGTCACGGAGAGTTCAGCCACGGACAACACGGACAACACGGATACCACTGGAGTTTACATGTCTCATTCACGTCTTATCAGAGCCGTTGCAGTGCTGTGGCTCAGCGCCGTTGCGTCTGTGGCGTACGCGCAGG
>Ga0075428_100009847_pt1 | contig 10622 bp, 7 predicted proteins | sample RhiMetdeltSRZDD2_FD_75291 | JGI IMG/M metagenome (GOLD analysis project Ga0075428, IMG submission 75291) | Populus rhizosphere microbial communities from Tennessee, USA - Rhizosphere MetaG P. deltoides SRZDD2 | ecosystem: Host-associated > Plants > Roots > Rhizosphere > Soil | place: USA... | reverse complement strand
ACGTTCACGGTCGTGGGTCCGGACGGCAGGATCGAGCGGATGTGCGAGCCGGTCACTGCGAGGAACCGGTGAGCCCAGGGCCGGCGCCATGATCGATCGAACCCCCGAGCCCGAGGTCATGAACGATGCGGTCGAGGCGCGCGCATACCGAGACGCCGATTTTTCGGCCGTGAACCGGCTCGTCGCCCTCCGCGCGCTGCGCGCAGCAGGCAAGGGCGCCGCGAAAGCGGCAGGTACGGCGCTCGACCTGGGGACGGGACCCGCGGAGATTCCCGTCATTTTTTGCCGCCGCGCGCCGCGGTGGCGAGTGCTCGCCGTTGACGCCTCGAGAGAGATGCTCACCCTCGCGCGGACCAACGTGCGGCGCCACGGGTTGCAAAGCCGCGTGAAGCTGCTGCGCGGCGATGCCAAAGCGCTGCGAGGCGTTCGGCGGCGCTTCGATTTGATCTTCTCGAACAGCCTCCTCCATCACCTCGAGAACCCTCTTCCTTTCTGGAAAGAAGTCGCTCGACTCGGGCGCGGGGGAAGCGCCGTGATGGTCCAAGACCTGGCTCGTCCACGCTCGCGCGCGCGGGCGAAGGAGCTCGTGCGGAGGCACGCGCGAGGCGCCTCTCCCATCCTGCAGCGTCTTTTTTACCAATCGCTCCTGGCAGCGTTCACGCCACGCGAGGTCCGCGAGCAGCTCCGGAAAGCCGGGATAGTGCGACTCGAGGTGGAGCGTGTCAGCGACCGCCATCTCGTCGTGAGGGGGAGGCTCTGATGGCGGAGTCGGCTGGCTGGAGCGGCCTGATCGCGCCGGAGGGCTTTCTCGTGCCGGGAGGCCGTGCGCCAGTTCCCGTCCCGCGGGAGACCGCGGCGTCGTATCGCTCCGCCTTGGTGCGATTGCTCGAGAGCTCCTCCCCCGAGCTCGTCCGGAAGCTCGAAGCGGGGCTCTCGACGGCGTCGACGCTACTCGAGGGCGCGCAGGAGCTGCTGGTCACCGCCAATGAGCTGGTCGCTCCGGGAAAATCCGTCGTCGAGGTCCGGCATTCGGCCGAGAGTATCCTGCGCATTCTGGGCGCGCTGCTGCGGCAGGAGAACTCCGCCTACGCACTGCGCCAGATGGCCGAGCTGCTCGAATCAGCTGTCGGCTCCGGCTCCGACCGCGGCAGCTTGCCGCACTTCCCTCGCGTGAAAGATCTGCTGGGGCTTCTCGACGGCATGCTGGAGCGGATCCGCCTCTCCGGCACCATGGAACCCGACCGCCTGGGGAAGATGCTCGTGCACCTCGACGAGCTCTACGACGACGCATGCCTACAGCTGCAGCGGTTCTACTCGCTCTCCGCACTCCGCATCGAGGAAGCGCGGCAGCTTGCGCCCGAAGTGCTGCGGCGGTTCCACGATCAGTTCGCGCGCGCGAGCATCGCCGATCATGTGCTCGCCAGCTCCGAAAAGCAGGAGGAGCCCGGCTCTGGAACCGGACTCCTCCAGCTTCTACCCGAGCTCATCCAAGCTCTCGAGGCTGCCGGCTGAAGCGACAGTGACGGCGGCGCTCAAGAGTCCGTTGAAACCAAATGACTTTTTCAACGGGCGCTTAACCTAAATCGTCAGCTGCAGCCCTGCGACTCGCCGCAGAAAAGGCAGCGATAGCAGGATCCGCTACGAATCGTGAACTGGCCGCACGTGGAGCACGTCGGCGCATCCCCCATGTACTCCGACAGCTGATCGCTGATGAGCGACTGCTCATAAAGCTCCGCCGTCATGGACACTGACCTCCGGCGCTCCTCGAAACGGTGCGAGAGAGCGCTCTCGTCGGCGGCGTGCTGCGAGCTTCTCGAGGTTTGAGGGGCGGGCCAATGGGCCGGCGGCGGTGCATCCTCGGGGTAACGCTGCCGCTCGCGCCGCAACGCCGCACTATCTGCTGAGGTGACGGCTGCGGCGGCGCCGGCAGCTGCCGCACCGGCGGCTGCGGTCTGGCCCTGGGCTCCGGAGGCACCGGTGGAGACGCCCTGCGGGGCCGCCTTCGAACCCGAGGAATACGCCGCCGCGCCGCTTCCCGGAGCTTCCGCGGCAGGCGCCAGCGGCAGCGGATGCGAAAGCTTCGCGGCGAGCCCCTGGACGCCTCGCTGGAGCGTGGAAGACTCGGCGCGGAGCTCGCGCTCTCCGGGGTCGCCATCGCTGAGCTCGCTCGGCTTCACGTGAACGAGGTCGGTCCGATTCAAATACTCGAGACCGAGGACTCGGAAGACGTAGTCGAGCACCGACGTCGCGATCTTGACATTGGGATGCCCCTGCACCTGCCCCTGCGGAGCGAAGCGCGTGAACGTGAACGTGTCCACGAACTCCTCGAGTGGGACCCCGTACTGCAGGCCTTTCGAGATGGCGATTGCGAAGCAGTTCATGATGCCTCGGAACGCGGCGCCCTCTTTGTGCATGTCGACGAAGATCTCGCCCAGGGTGCCGTCCTCGTACTCGCCGGTCCGGAGATAGATCTTGTGACCTCCGACTTTCGCTTCCTGGGTGAAGCCGCGCCGCTTCGATGGAAGCGGCCTGCGAACTCGCATCGCCGGAGCGGAAGCTCCCTCGGGCGAGACTTCCTGGCGCGTCGACGCGAACGCAGGCACTCCCACGGAAGGCGCAGCCGCCACAAAAGAACCAGCCATAGAAGGCACGGAAGGCACAAAAGGCAGCGTGGCCTCATCGCTCACCAGCCGCTCGAGGGAAGGCCGAGGCAGAGAGCTCAGCGCGGCATCCGCCGTCGCCTCGACGTGCCTCGCGGCGAGCGCCAGCTCTTGCTTCTCCAGGGGGATCGTCTCGCGCTGCAGTTCCCCGCTCTCCGATTTCCCCGCATTGACGACGACGGCGGCGGCGGCGGTGGTGACGGCGGCGGCGGCGTCCTCCGAGGGGGAGTCGGATTTCGTCGAAAGCGGCTGCGAGAGCTTGCAGCCGTCACGATACAGCGCCGTCGCCTTGATGCCGAGCTTCCAGCTCAACAGGTACGCCCGGCTAATGTCCTCGACGGATGATTCAGGCGGCATGTTGATGGTCTTCGAGATCGCGCCCGAGATGAACGGCTGCGCGGACGCCATCATGCGAAGGTGGCCTTCGGGGACGATGTAGCGTTTGCCCGTCTTTCCGCAGCGGTTGGCGCAGTCGAAAACGGGGACGTGCTCCTCCTTCAAATAAGGAGCGCCCTCCACGGTGTGGCGGCCGCAGACGTGCGCGCCCGCCTCCGAGATCATCTCCCCCGTGAACCCCAGCTCTCGGAGGAGCGAAAAAGTAGGCTGCTGGTACTCCGCAGGCCGGATGCCGAGCCGGCGGAAGCAGTCTTCCCCCAGCGTCCAAACGGAGAACGCCGAAGGGAAGTCGAACACTTTGGGAAGCGCCTGGTCGACGCGGTCGAGCTCCTCATCCCGGAGCCCCTTCTCCCGCAGGCTGACCCGGTTGATGTGGGGCGCCCCCGCCAGCCGGTTCGTCCCAATCAAGTAGTCCACGATCGCATCCCGTTCCGTCTTCGAGTAGCCGAGCGCCCCGAGGGCGTCGTCCACGGACCGGTTTGGGATCTTGAAAAAGCCCCCTCCAGCAAGCTTCTTGAATTTGACTAGCGCGAAGTCCGGCTCGATGCCGGTCGTATCGCAGTCCATGAGGAGCCCGATCGTTCCCGTCGGTGCAATGACGGTGACCTGAGCATTCCGGTAGCCGTAACGCTCGCCCAGCTCGACAACGTCGTCCCACACTCTCCGCGCTGCTTCCAGGAGATCGGGGGGGCAGACCGACTCGTCGAGCCCCTGCGGAAGGATCGAAAGCCCTTCGTACCCCGGCGAGGCCGTGTTGTATGCGGCGCTCCGGTGGTTCCTCATGACGCGAAGCATGTGCTGGCGGTTTTTCACGAAGCCCGGGAAAGGCCCGAGGATTCGCGCGAGCTCCGCCGACATGGCGTAGCTTGCGCCCGTCAGGATCGCCGTCACGGCGCCCCCGATCGCCCTACCTTCGTCCGAGTCGTAAGGGATTCCCGACAGCATGAGCAGCGTGCCGAGGTTTGCATAGCCGAGCCCCAGCGTGCGGAAAACGTAGCTCAGCTCCGCGATCTCCCGGCTCGGATACTGAGCCATGAGAACGCTGATCTCGAGGACCACGGTCCAGAGCCTGCACGCGTGCTGGAAGCCCTCCACGTCGAATCGGCGGCGCTCGACGTCGTAGAACTTCACGAGGTTGATCGAGGCCAGATTGCACGCCGTATTGTCGAGGAACATGTACTCGGAGCAGGGATTCGACGCATTGATGCGCCCGCTCACAGGACACGTGTGCCACTCATTGATCGTCGTATCGAACTGCACACCGGGATCGGCGCACCGCCACGCCGCGCGCGAGATCTGCTGCCAGAGGTCTCGAGCTCGAAGCGTTCTCGAGACCTTGCCATTCGTGCGCCACGTGAGACGCCAATCGGCATCCGATTCAACCGCCTGGAGGAACTCCTCCGTCACGCGGACGCTGTTGTTCGAGTTCTGCCCCGATACGGTATGGTAAGCCTCCCCGTTGAAGTCGGAGGGGTAGCCTGCCTTGATCAGAGCAGCGACTTTATTTTCCTCCTCGGCTTTCCAGTTCACGAAAGTCTCAATGTCGGGGTGGTCGACGTCGAGGCAGACCATCTTCGCCGCCCGCCGCGTCGTGCCACCGCTTTTGATCGCCCCGGCCGCGCGATCGCCGATCTTGAGGAAGGACATCAATCCCGAGGACACGCCGCCTCCACCCAGAGGCTCACCCTCGCCGCGGATCTTCGAGAAATTCGTCCCGGTTCCTGAACCGTACTTGAAGAGGCGGGCCTCCCGCATCCAGAGATCCATGATCCCGCCGTTGTTCACCAGATCGTCTTCCACGGCCTGGATGAAACAGGCGTGCGGCTGGGGGTGGGTGTAGGCATCCTCCGATCGGCGCACCTCCCCCGTGCGCGGGTCGACGTAGTAATGCCCCTGAGCAGGCCCCGTGAGGCCATAAGCGTGGTGCAGCCCGGTGTTGAACCATTGGGGTGAGTTGGGCGCCGCCATCTGATGAAGGAGCATGTACCCCAGCTCGTCCTCGAAGTTGGCTGCGTCCTCATCGCTGTGGAAATATCCGTGCCGGGCGCCCCATTCGCGCCAGCAGCCCACGAGGCGCTGGATCACCTGGCGGGCGCTTCTCTCCCCTTTCAGCACGGGCCGCCCTTCTTCGTCGAGGAGGGGATTACCGCTCGCGTCGAGCTGCGGCACGCCGGCTTTGCGCATGTATTTCGAAGCCATGATGTCGCCCGCCACGGTCGACCAGGAGGCGGGGATCTCAACGTCATCCATCTCGAAGACCGCAGCCCCGTCCGATCCGCGGATCGAGGAAGTTCGCTTCTCCCACTCCACGGTCTCGTAGACGTTCAACTTCTGGCCGTTCGCGTCCAGCGTGAACCGCCGCGGGATCCTCAACCCCGTGGGCGCGCGTCGGCTCGCCAATGGCTCCTTAGACAATGGCTCCTTAGACAATGGCTCCTTAGACAACGGCTCCTTAGACAACGGCTCCTTAGACAACGGGTCCTTAGACAACGGGTCCTCAGGCAGCGTCGACGCCTCACCCGACGCCACACCGGACGCCACAGTCTCTCGGGCTTCGGTCGGAAGGGAGGAGGCTTTCGAGCCCCCGTTCCATGCATCGCTCACCGACGTTCTCCTCAGGTCTTCACTTCGCTCGAAATCCATGTCCGCCTCTCTTCCGTCCACGGTTCCAAAGAATGCGCCCAGCCAGCACCGATCCCGTCCCCACGCCCATCCCTTCGACGCCACGTTTCATCCCACGCACGGCTCTCAAAGCACGTCCCTTCGAATCCCAGCTCCTTCAGAATCTTCGTCCGGAAAAAAATCCGTGCTCTATCGCGCCAAGACGCTCGACCCGGCGGTCGCGTCGCTCGGGTCCTGGCCGTTGTCGAGGCGCGCCCAGAGCGCTCCTCGAGGCAGTCCGACGAGAGTCCTATGTAACCGAGATGGGACGTCACTGACTCCGGCTCGAAGACTCGACGCTGCGATCCGATTGCGATCTGATGCGGACCGGTCTGCTGTCGACCTGTCCGCTGCAGGTAGGGTGCGCTCCCTGTCTCTGCGCTCCGTGTCTCTGCGCTCCGTGTCGGTGCGCTCCGTGTCGGTGCGCTCCGTGTCGGTGCGCACTTGCGGTCCGTGTTCTTGCGGACTGTGGCGCGCGCTTCAGCGGCTCGTGTCGTGGTCTTCGATCCGGGCAGTTAGAAGGCCCATCCCGCTCCGCCGGAACGGCCAGCCAGCCGGCATGACTTCACCGCCGGCGGCTCAGGCGTGCGAGCTGCCTCGGAATTGCCTCAATGTTTTCCCTCGTGTCTCTTCACCGAGTTTCGGCTCACCATTTCAGGGATCCCTATACGCAGATGTCCCGCGCAGCAGCCGGCTCAACCCAGGCAATAACAGAGCGGGGCCCGGACCACGGACGCGCTACCCGTGATGGCAGCGGGCCGGAAGCCCGGTTCCTTCTCGAATCACCAAGGGCCTTACCCCGAGACCTCGTTCCCATCCGTTTTCTGGCTCGGCCGTCCGGAAGGGGATCCGGCTGCTGGGCCAGAAAAAACGGGAGACAGGGCTGGTCCCTGAACCACCAAGTTCCACCGATAACCAACGGCGCCGGAAACGTTACCTTCACGTACCTTCAACAGGTGTGTCGCTTTCAGCGTCCCCGCAGGCCACCCACTACATATCTCGTAAGTTTGGGTAAGGTACTACAAGATCTAGCGGGGTCAAGAGCGCAGTTTGAAGAAATTAGAGAGTTCAGAACTCACAATGGGTTAAGACGATGGTCGTGCCCCAGAGGGCACTTCCCCGCCGAGCCGACATCGGGGGGTACGGCCTTCGTGCGGCCGGTTCCGAGCCCGAAAAACCAGGCATCAGGCGCCTTGGCCGGCTCCCCGGGCCGGCACGGGCCACGATGCGGGCCCGTTGAGTTTTGAGGCCAGACCGGATAAGATGGCCCGCTACTGAAACTAATGGAAATGCCTCCCTCGCAATAGGCCAAGGTTGAGCTCAACTTCCACAGACCGACCTGATGCCCTCGCGAAAGAGCCCCTGATCCTCTCGCGAGCCGAGCATCCCATCTCCCGGAAGGACATCGACGAGGACGCGCTGCGGGTCCTTTACCGGCTGGCCTCTTTTGGCTACCTGGGATATCTCGTCGGCGGCGGTGTACGCGACCTCTTCCTCCAGAAGCGGCCGAAGGATTTCGACGTCGGCACGGATGCACGCCCCTCCCGGCTGAAGAAGATCTTCAAAAACTGCAGGATCATAGGGCGCCGCTTCCGCATTGCTCATGTGTTTTTTCCTCAGGGAAAAATCGTCGAAGTTTCGACGTTCCGGCGCGGCGGCCAAACCACCGTCAAGACATCCAAGGGCACCATCCTCAGCGACAACGAATACGGAAGCCCGCAGGAGGATGCGCTCCGCAGAGACCTTACGATCAACGGCCTCTTCTACGACATCGACAGTTTTTCGGTGATCGACTACGTCGGCGGCGTTCAGGACCTCCGCGATCGAATCGTCCGCACGATCGCCGACCCCGACGCGAGCTTCAAGGAAGACCCAGTGCGGATGATCCGCGTGCAGCGGCATGCAGCTCGCACCGGTTTCCAGATCGAGCCGAACACGCTCCGCGCGATCTATGAAAATCGCAACGAGATCCGCCACTCCAATGGCGCCCGGCTCCTTGAGGAGTCCTTGAAAGACCTGCGCGGCGGCGCGGCGGCGCCGTTTTTCCGGCTGATGCTCGAGACGCAACTGCTCGACTGCCTCCTGCCCGAGCTTGCGACGCAGCTGCGCGATATTGGGGAGGAGCACCCTTTCTGGCCTCGGATGAAATCCGTGGATTCGCTACTCGAGCGCGGCGCCACGTTCACGACTCCGCTCCTCTTGAGTGTGCTCCTCCATACGCTTCTTTTCCGCGACGCCTCCGTGTGGCAGGGCACTCGGAACAACCCTCCGGACGTCTGGCGCTACCTGACCGCCCACTGGCGCGAGATCTCGAAACACCTCCGAGTTTCGCGGCGAGACACCGAGCGCGTCACGCAGATACTCATCAGCCACCGCAAGTTGATCCTTAGCTACGAGCGGAAGCAGCTCCTCGGCGTGTTGCACAAGAAGCCCTACCTGTCGGAGGCGCTCGACTTCCTCGAGATCGCCCTCGAAGCGCAGGGCTTGCCGACCGAGATCCTGAAAGAGTGGCGCAAAGTCGCCCCGCCTCCTCCACCGCCGGAGCATCGCTACCGCGTCTTCGCGGATCGCGGAATCGCCGATCGTAATTCTGCTGAGGGCGGCTTCGCGAATTCTGCGGAGCACGGCTTCGCGGAAGGCGATTTCACCGAGGGGATGGAAGGCGAGGGAGAAACCGACGGTGAGCTGGCCCTCGACGGCGTGGACGCCGCCATTTCCGGGGAGCGGGGGGAAGAAATCGCTGTCCGTCAGTCCGCGGCTCCCGGCCACGGGGATGATGCCGCTGTGCCTCCTCGAAAAAGGCGCCGGCGCGGCGGTCGGCGGCGCAGCCGCAAGCGCCGCCAGGGCTAAAATCCACGGCGGCCAGCGCATCGAGCCTGAGGTCGGCCGCACTGCCTGGAATTCAGAGCCTGGGATTCAGAGCCTCGGATTCAGATCGTCCGGGCTCGTCCGTAGCGACTCGCGCGCTTCCGCCCGAGAAACGCGAGGAGTTCCTCGGTCTCCGGGCAGATCGCGCCCCGTCGCGCGAGCTCGACGCGCGCTGCCGCGAGGTCGGACTTCAGCTCCTTGCCGAGGAAGAGGACTTTGTACGCCGTCCTGAGCTTTAAGATCGTCTCGGAAGCGACTCCTGCGCGTTTGAGGCCGACCTCGTTGATGCATGCCGGCTCGGCCTCACCTCGGAACCTCACCCGAAGGTCGTGCGAGATGAATGGCTCCGCGTCCTGTCGGATGCCCGAATTGCCGCAAACAAACGCGTAGCGGCCGATCGTGCAGAACTGCGCGACCAAGCACCCCCCCGCAAGATTGACGTTCGACTGGACATGGCAGTGCCCTGCGAGCAAGACCGCGTTGGCGAAAACCACGCGGTCCTCAACAAGGCAATCGTGCCCCACGTGAGATCCCGCCATGAAGAAGTTGTTGCTGCCGATGAGGGTCACACCGGTCGCTTTCGTCGACGCCCGGCTGATCGTGACCCCTTCACGGAAAGTGTTGCCATCGCCGATCTCGAGCCGCGTCGGCTGGCCCGCGTAGCTGAGGTCCTGGGGCGCACCTCCGAGCACTGCAGTCGCGTGGACGGAGTTGCGAGCTCCCAAACGCGTCGGGCCGTAGATGATGGCGCCGGCGCCGATCCAGCATCCGGGGCCAATCTCGACGTCGGCACCGATGACTGCGCCCGGCTCGATCGTGATGTCGGCTGGGTCCGCAGGCAGTCGAGCGCGAGTGTGTACCCAAGCCCCCTGCACCTGGCGGTAACCGCTCGGGTCAGCTGTCAAGGGATGCCTCGCGCGCTCCTCCACTCTCCCGACACTTCCTTCCGATCTCGAAGCGCGGAGTATACAGGTTGCCCTCGCGGGTCACAAGATAGGTGACCTCGGGGCCGAAGGCCTGCGCGGCTTGTCGGGATCGACGAGCGAACGGAGGACGTCGGGACGGTTGGTGAAGATCCCGGCGACTCCGAGGCGGAGGAAGCGCTCGAGGTCGGCCGGCTCGTCGACCGTGTAGACTTTGATGCCGAGGCCGAGAGCGCGCGCGTCGCTGACGAGCTCGGGGCGTTCGAGTAGCTCGTCGCGCCAAACGTTCAGCGCTCTCGCCCCCAGCTCACGAGCGCGTTCGAGCTCGCTCCGGCCAGGAGGGTGCGACGGATCGTTGTGGAGGACCTCAAGGGGGATCTCAGGTGCGATCGCGCGAAGCCGCTCGAGCGCGAGCGGCTCGAAGGAAGAGACGATCACGCTGTCCTTCCTCCCCGGGCGCGCCAGCGCACGAGCCACTTTGACCTCGACGCCATCCTGAGCCTCCCCGCGCGCGCCGGCAGGGCCAATTCTCTGCACCGCCTCTTCCTTGATCTCGACATTGACCCCGATCGTGCCGCACAAGAGCTCGAGCGTCTCCTCGAGCGTAGGAATTCGCTCACCGGCAAAACGCGGCGAGAACCAGGCCCCCGCGTCGAGGCGCCGGAGCTCTTCCAGCGTCGCCGCCACGACGGGACCGGCGCCATTCGTCGTGCGGTCGAGGTCCGCATCGTGGATCACGACGGGCACGCCGTCTTTCGACAAGTGCACATCCAGCTCGATGCGGTCCGCCCCACACTCGATCGCCGCTCGAAAGGCGGCCAAAGTGTTCTCCGGCGCGAGCCCTGACAGTCCCCGGTGAGCGATGATCTCCGTGGGATACTTGCGTCCCTCGAGCGCCATTTCCGATCCACCTCGAGCGCTGTTTCCACCCGACGTCACCTGCGCGGCGAGAACATCCCGCTGGCCCGCGGCGCGCGGGGGTGGTCGCCGCCGCGCGGGTCTCTCCAGCATAGTTTGTTCGACACACGGGGAGTATCTTGATTGCCATGCCCGGTTATGAGCTGTCTGCCAAATTCTGGAGCCGAAGTGAGCCGTTTCGCCTCGAGCGCGGCGG
>Ga0075428_100009846_pt1 | contig 10622 bp, 12 predicted proteins | sample RhiMetdeltSRZDD2_FD_75291 | JGI IMG/M metagenome (GOLD analysis project Ga0075428, IMG submission 75291) | Populus rhizosphere microbial communities from Tennessee, USA - Rhizosphere MetaG P. deltoides SRZDD2 | ecosystem: Host-associated > Plants > Roots > Rhizosphere > Soil | place: USA... | reverse complement strand
GACCTTGCGTCGCCCGACGTCCGCGGAGCCGTAGAGCACCTGGCGCTGGAGGTTCGAGGCGTCGACCACGTCGAAGTCGACGAGCCCGAGCGTCCCGACGCCCGCCGCCGCGAGGTAGAGCGCGAGCGGGCAGCCGAGCCCGCCGGCGCCGATCAGGCAGACGCGGCCCTTCAGCAGCCGCTCCTGGCCCTCGACGCCGAGCTCCGGGAGGATCAGGTGCCGGCGATAGCGCGCGAACTGGTCGGGCGTGAGCCGGGGCACCTCGGCACTCATCGCTGTCGCACCCCCGTGGGCCGCAGGCGCCCGTCTACTCGACCTCCTCGCCCTCTTCCTTCTTCGGCGGCAGCACGGTGACCTTGTACGCCTTGCGCGGCTTGTCGATCATCTTCCACTGCACGGTCACCCAGTCGTTCTTCTTGACGTTCTTCCAGTCCTTCTTCTCGCCGTCGACGGAGGTCGAGTCGAGCTTCTCGAACTTCACCTTGTCGCCCATGCGGTTGTCGACGATCACCTCGTTCTTGCTGATCTTGTCGACCTTCCCGGTGAACTCGCGCATCTGGGCCGATGCGCTCGCGGCGACGAGGATCGGCGCGAGCAGCGCGACCGCCGCAGCCATCGAGACGAGAGACCTGCGCATGGTGAACTCCTCCTCGAGACACGCCCGCCCTCGCGAGCGCCGCTTGCCCGCGGGTTCGACGCCCGCCGGGCGGTTGTATTCGCTCCGCCGCAGGCGGCGGTGCCGGAGGTGGGACTCGAACCCACACGGCCGTGAGGCCGGGGCCTTTTGAGGGCCCTGCGTCTGCCGGTTCCGCCACTCCGGCGCGAGGCGCCAAAATACCAAACCCGCGCGCGCCGGGTTCCGCTTTGACAGTGCCCCGGTGCGGCGGTAGCCTCGTCCGACCCGTGGGGCTGTAGCTCAGCTGGGAGAGCATCAGGCTGGCAGTCTGAGGGTCGGGGGTTCGATTCCCCCCAGCTCCACCAGGTTTCACGCAGGTGCCTGCCGCGCTCCTCCTCCTCGCCGGCGTCGCGCTCGCCCTCGCATGTGAGCGCGGCGGGACCGAGCTCGCGGCCGCACCGGCACCGGCCGAAGCCGCCGATCCCGGTCCGCGAGTCTTCGACCTGCACGGCGCGCCGGGGCCCTGGACGCGGCCCGGCGCGAGCCAGCTCGAGTTCGATGCGGAGAGCCGCGCCTGTCTCGGGCGCAGCCACGAGGCACGCCGCCAGGCCGAACCCGACGCTCGGGCGGACGCCGCCTATCGCGCCTTCCTCGACTGCATGGAGGCGGGAAGCTGGCGACGCGGCGGCCGCGCGCCCGTCTCGGCGGCTACTGCTGTCGCCCCACGATGAGCTCGATCAGCGCGCCCTCACCGCCGTCGTGGACGAGCGCCTGCGCACGGCCCCCGTCCTTCTCGGCGATGATCATCGTGCCCTCGGGCATCGGCTGCACGACCGTCGTCCAGCCCGACGCGGTGAGGCCGTCGCCGAAGAACTTCGCGACGACCTCGACGCTGTCGCTGGTGTTGATCGTCACCGAGAAGCCGTCCTCCGCGGTGCGCGTGGAGGCGACCTTGCTGCCGGGATAGCGCGGCACGTCGCTCGGGAAGTCCTTCGGGTACTCGCCCGTCCCCTCCGCGGCCGCCGGCGGCGCCTCGTCGGGCGCCACCTCGGGCGCCGCCGCCTGCGGTGCGGACGGTGCGGCCTCGCCGGCTGCGGGCATCTCGGCGGCCGGCCTGGCGGCGGGCATCGCGGGCGCCTCGGCCTTCTCCTCGGAGCCACAACCGAACGCGAAGGCCGCGAGTGCGGTCGCGAGTGCCGCGGGGGCCGTCGAAGCTGCGAGTCGGATCGCCATCGGATGTTCCCTTTCGCGCGAGAAACGGGCGGAGCATAGCGGCGTCGCCGGGCATCGCCTCCCCCGCGCCGTGGTGTCCGCGCGCGCGAGCCGAGCTAGGATGCGCGCCAGCCGAGGTACCCCCCAGGATGAGTGCGTCTCCCCCCGCCTTCACGGCCCGGCACGTCGTCGCGTACGACTACCGCCGCTCGGTCGGCCCCGTGCTCGGCCGCTTCTTCACGGAGCTGCGCGCGCGGCGCATCGTCGCGAACCGCACCGCGGCCGGCCGGGTGCTGTGCCCGCCGCAGGAGCACGACCCCGAGACCGGCGCCGCCACGCTGCCCGAGTTCGTCCCGGTGGGGCCCGGCGGCGTCGTCACGGCGTGGTCGTGGGTCGCCGCGCCGCGCGCGAAGCACCCGCTGGCGCGGCCCTTCGCCTGGGCGCTCGTCCGCCTCGACGGCGCGGACACCTCGATCCTGCACGCGCTCGACGCGGGCAGCGAGGCGCAGCTGCGAACGGGGATGCGCGTGCGCGCGCGCTGGCGCGCCGAGACGCGCGGCGAGATCCACGACATCGAGTGCTTCGAGCCGGAGGAGCGCGCATGAGCGACGCGGGCCCCGTGAAGAGCATCGTGACCCCGACGCACCTCGAGTACGAGTACACCGCGACCGGCGCGCAGGCCGAGTTCCTGCGCCAGATCGGCCAGGGGCGGCTGCGCGGCCAGCGCTGCGACGAGTGCGGGAAGGTCTACTGCCCGCCGAGCGGCGCCTGCGCGCGCTGCGGCCTCCCGACGAGCGAGTGGGTCGACGTCGCCGACCGCGGCACCGTCAGCACCTTCTGCATCGTGCGCGTCCCCTCGGAGAACATCGAGGTGAAGCTCCCCTACTGCGCCGCCAACATCGTCCTCGACGGCTCCGACGTGCCCTTCATCGCGCTGCTCCAGGAGTGCGAGGTCTCGGAGGTCCGCATCGGCATGCGCGTGCAGGCGGTGTGGCGGGCGCGCGAGCTCTGGGAGCCCACCTTCGAGAACATCCGCTGGTTCAAGCCCAGCGGCGAGCCCGACGTGCCGGTCGAGCGCCTCGGGGACTGGGTCTGATGCGCGACGTCGCCGTCCTCTCCTTCGCCCAGACCCCGATGAAGCGCCGCGAGAGCGGCCGCTCCGAGGTCGACATGGTGATGTCGGTGGTGCGCGAGGCCGTCGCCGCCTCCGGCATCCCGCGGCGCGAGATCGGCTTCACCTGCTCGGGCAGCTCCGACTACATCGCGGGGCAGGCCTTCGCCTTCGTCGGCGCGGTCGACGCGCTCGGCGCCTGGCCTCCGATCTCCGAGTCGCACGTCGAGATGGACGCCGCCTGGGCGCTCTACGAGGCCTGGATCAAGATCCAGACCGGCGTCTGCGACGCGGCGCTCTGCTTCGGCTTCGGGCGCGCCTCGATGGGGACGCTCCCGGAGACGCTGACGCTGCAGCTCGAGCCGTACACGCTCGCGCCGCTCGGGATCGACGCGATCGGGATGGCCGCGCTCCAGGCGCGCGCCTGGCTCGAGCGCAGCGGCCGCAGCGAGCGCGACCTCGCCGAGGTCGCCGTGCGCAGCCGCCGCGACGCCAAGCAGAACCCCTTCGCGCAGCTGCGCGGCGACTTCGAGGTCGAGAAGCTGCTCGCCGAGCCGACGCTCGCCTCGCCGCTGCGCCGCCACGACTGCGCGCCGATCACCGACGGCGCCGCCGCGATCGTGATCGCCGCGGGCGACGTCGCTCGCCGCGCCGGCCCGCGGCCGGTGTGGATCCGCGGCATCGACCACCGGATCGAGCCGCACCACCCCGGCGTGCGCGACCTCGCGGTCTCGGTGTCGACGGCGCTCGCGGCGAAGAAGGCCGGCGTCGACCCGGCGCGGATCGACGTCGCCGAGCTGCACGCCCCGTTCACGCACCAGGAGTGGATCCTGCGCGAGGCGCTCGCGCTGCCGCCGGGAGTGCGCATCAATCCCTCGGGCGGGCCGCTCGCCGCCAACCCGATGATGGCGGCCGGTCTCGTGCGCATCGGCGAGGCCGCGGCGCAGGTGCGCTCGGGCGCCGCGCGGCGCGCGCTCGCGCACGCGACCCAGGGGCACTGCCTGCAGCAGAACCTCGTCTGCTGGCTGGAGGGCGAGTGATGGGCGAGCGCTGCGCCGTCGTCGGCGTCGGCCAGACGAAGCTCGACGCGAGGCGCATCGACGTCTCGCAGGTGGGCCTCGTGCGCGAGGCCGCGCTGCGGGCGCTCGAGGACGCCGGCCTCGGCTTCGAGGACATCGACGCGGTCGTGATCGGCAAGGCTCCCGACCTCTTCGAGGGCGTGATGATGCCCGAGCTCTTCCTCGCCGAGGCGCTCGGCGGCGCGGGCAAGCCGATGCTGCGCGTCCACACCGCGGGGAGCGTCGGCGGCTCGACGGCGATCGTGGCGGCGAGCCTCGTCGAGGCGGGCGTGCACGAGCGCGTGCTCACCGTCGCCTACGAGAAGCAGTCCGAGAGCAACGCGATGTGGGCGCTCTCGATCAAGCGCCCCTTCCAGCAGGCGGTGGTCGCCGGCGCGGGCGGCTTCTTCGCGCCGCTGATCCGCTCCTACATCCGCCGCTCCGGCGCGCCCGAGGACACCGGGATCCGCGTCGCGCTGAAGGACCGGCAGAACGCGCTCAAGAACCCCTACGCGCACCTGCGCATCGAGGGCATCTCCTTCGAGCAGATCGCCGGCTCGCCGATGCTCTGGGACCCGATCCGCTACCTCGAGACCTGTCCGTCCTCGGACGGCGCCTGCGCGATGGTGATCGCGAGCGAGGGCGCCGCGCGGCGCGCGCCGCGGCCGCCGGCGTGGGTGCACGCCACCGCGATGCGCACCGAGCCGACCTTCTTCGCGGGCCGGGACCAGGTGAACCCGCAGGCCGGCATGGACTGCGCGCGCGACCTCTACCGCAAGGCCGGAATCTCCGACGCGCGGCGCGAGATCGACTGCGCGGAGATCTACGTCCCCTTCAGCTGGTTCGAGCCGATGTGGATGGAGAACCTGTTCTTCGCGCCGAAGGGCGAGGGCTGGCGCATGACCTACGAGGGCGCCACCGCGCTCGGCGGCGACCTGCCGGTCAACATGTCGGGCGGCGTCCTCTCCTCGAACCCGATCGGCGCCTCGGGCATGCTGCGCTTCGCCGAGGCGGCGAACCAGGTGCGCGGCCTCGCGGGCGAGCACCAGGTCGCCGGCGCACGCCGCGCGCTCGGCCACGCCTACGGCGGCGGCTCGCAGTACTTCTCGATGTGGATCGTCGGGAGCGAGCCGCGCTAGGCGGCTTTGGAGGGCGCCGATGCGCCTGCGCTCCGCTCTCGCGCTCGGCGCCGCCGCAGCGCTCGCGGCGCTCGCCGCCTGGTCGACGTGGCCGCCGGCGCGCACCGTCTACCTCGGCGGGCCGATCCTCACCATCGACGCCGCCGACCGCGTGGTCGAGGCGCTCGGCGTCGAGGGCGAGCGGATCGCGGCCGTCGGGTCGCGCGACGAGGTGCTCGCCTGGGCGGCCGGGCGCGCGCAGGTCGTCGACCTCGCCGGGCACGCCCTGCTCCCGGGCTTCATCGACGCGCACGGCCACTTCCCCGGCTCCGGCGTCACGGCGGTCTACGCCGACCTGAGCCCGCCGCCGATCGGGGACGTCGCGAGCCTCGACGCCGTCGTCCTGCGCCTGCGCGCGCGCGCCGCGGAGAAGCCGCCGGGCGAGTGGGTCGTCGGCTGGAGCTACGACGACACGCTCCTCGCCGAGCGCCGCCACCCGACCCGCCAGGACCTCGACCGCGCCTCGACCGCGCACCCGATCGTCGCCTGGCACGTCTCGGGGCACCTCTGCGCGTTGAACTCCCAGGCACTCGCAAAGCTCGGCCTGGACGCCGCGACGCCGGACCCGCCCGGCGGACGCATCCGCCGCGACGCCGCCGGCGCGCCCGACGGCGTGCTCGAGGAGACGGCCCTCGAGCTGCTGCGCGGCGCGATGCCGCAGCCGTCGCTGCGCGAGTCGTGGGCGATCTTCCGCGAGGCGACGCGCCGCACGCTCGCGGCCGGCGTCACGACGGCGCAGAACGGCTATGCGGAGGCCGCGCACCTCGCGCCGCTCGTCTGGCTCTCGCGGGCCGGCCTGCTGCCGCTGCGCCTCGTCGTGTGGCCGCGCGAGGAGGCCGCGGAGCGCATCCTCGCCGGAGAGCTCGCCTTCGACCCGCCCGATCCCGAGCGCGTGCGCCGCGGCGCGGTGAAGCTCCTCGCCGACGGCTCGATCCAGGGCTACACCGCCTACCTCCGCGAGCCCTACTTCGTCCCGCCCGGCGACGACCCCGGCTACCGCGGCTGGCCGCGCATCGCCCCCGAGGCGCTCGCGGAGCAGGTGCTGCGCTTCCACCGCGCCGGCTGGCAGATCGCCGTGCACGGCAACGGCGACGCCGCGATCGACGAGATCCTCGACGCCTTCGAGGCCGCGCAGCGCGCCTTCCCGCGCGTCGACGCGCGCCACGTGCTCGTGCACGCGCAGATGGCGCGCGACGACCAGCTCGAGCGCATGCGCCGCCTCGGCGTGGTTCCGAGCTTCTTCGTGCTGCACGTCTACTACTGGGGCGACCGGCACCGCGAGATCTTCCTCGGACCCCAGCGCGCGGCGCGGATCAGCCCGCTGCGCAGCGCCGAGGAGCTCGGGCTGCGCTTCACGCTGCACGCCGACACGCCCGTCGTGCCGCTCGAGCCGCTGCGCATCGTCTCGGCCGCGGTGAACCGCCGCACGACGAGCGGCGCGGTGCTCGGCCCGGAGCAGCGCATCGGCGTCGCGCGCGCGCTGCGCGCCGTCACCGCCGACGCGGCCTGGCAGCACTTCGCGGAGGCGAGCGTCGGCTCGCTCGAGCCGGGGAAGCTCGCCGACCTCGTGATCCTCTCGCGCTCGCCGCTCGACGACCCGGCGGGCGTCGCCGAGATCCGCGTGCTCGAGACGATCGTCGGCGGCAAGAGCGTCTTTCGCGCCGACGCCGGGCCCGCTCGCTGAGCTCTCGCCGCGCGTTGCAGGCGGGCGTGAAACGTGTTGCAATGGGCCGCCCGTCCCGCCGCTGGAGCTCCCCATGACGGACCTCGGCTTCTGGAACCTCGCCCGGCGCGACCCCCAGGCGCTCGCGCTCGTCGACCCCGACGGCCGCGAGTGGACGCGCGGCGAGCTCCTCGCCGCGGCGAACCGGATCGTCCACGGCCTGCGCGCGCTCGGGCTCGGACGCGGCGACTGCGTGGCGGCGGTGCTCCCGAACTCGGCGGAGATGATCCAGCTCTACCTCGCGGTCACGCAGGCCGGGATGTACCTCTCGCCGATCAACCACCACCTGACGGCGCCCGAGATCGCCTACATCGTCGGCGACAGCGAGGCGAAGGCCTTCTTCGGCGCCGAGCGCTTCGCCGCCGCGTGCCGCGGCGCCGCCGAGGAGCTCGGCTTCCCCGCGCGGGCGCGCTTCGCGCTCGGCCGCGTCGAGGGCTTCCGGCCCTTCTCCGAGCTCCTCGCGGGACAGCCCGACACGCTGCCGGCCGACCGCTTCGCGGGCCAGGTGATGAACTACACCTCGGGCACCACCGGGCGTCCCAAGGGCGTGCGCCGCGCGCTCCCGCCGATCGACCCCGACACGATGGCGGCGCTCGGCGGCGGCTTCCTCGGGCTCTTCGAGGTGAAGCCCGAGGACGGGAACGTCCACCTCTGCGGCTCGCCGCTCTACCACACCGCCGTGCTGGTCTTCGCCGGCTCCTCGCTCCACCTCGGCCACAGCGTCGTGCTGATGGACCGCTGGACGCCCGAGGACACGCTGCGCCTGATCGAGCGCCATCGCGTGACGACGAGCCACATGGTGCCCACGCAGTTCCACCGCCTGCTCGCCCTTCCCGAGGAGGTGCGAGGGCGCTACGACGTCTCCTCGACGCGCGCGATGGTCCACGCCGCCGCGCCCTGCCCCGTCGACGTGAAGCAGCGCATGCTCGCGTGGTGGGGCGACTCGATCTGGGAGTACTACGCCGCGACCGAGGGCGGCGGCACGGTGGTGCGGCCCGCCGAGTGGCGCGAGCGCCCGGGGACGGTCGGACGCGCCTGGACGGGCTCCGAGGTGCGCGTGCTCGACGAGCAGGGGAAGGACGCCCCGATCGGCACGCCGGGCACCGTCTACATGAAGCTCGGCGCCGCGAACTTCGAGTACAAGGGCGACCGCAAGAAGACCGAGGAGAGCCGCCGCGAGGGCTTCTTCACCGTCGGCGACATCGGCTACCTCGACCCCGAGGGCTTCCTCTTCCTCTGCGACCGCAAGAACGACATGATCATCTCGGGCGGCGTCAACATCTACCCCGCCGAGATCGAGAGCGTGCTGCTCGCCCACCCGAAGGTCGGCGACGCCGCGGTCTTCGGCATCCCCCACGCGGACTGGGGCGAGGAGGTGAAGGCGGTGATCGAGCCGGCGGCGGGCGTCGCCGGCGACGACGGCCTGCGCGACGAGATCCTCGGCTTCTGCGCCGACCGTCTCGCGCGCTACAAGACGCCGCGCACGATCGACTTCATCGCCGAGATGCCGCGCGACCCGAACGGCAAGCTCTACAAGCGCAAGCTCCGGGACCCGTACTGGGCCGGACGCGAGCGGCAGATCTAGCTCGAGAGGGCCTCCTGCCGTGAAGACACAGCGCTCGCTCGTCCTGCCGTGGGGGGTGGGGCTGGTCCTGCTCGCGGGCATCGCGCTCGTCGCATGCCGCACGACGCCGCAGGCGGCGGAGCCCGGCGCGCACGCCGCCGGCGCGGGCGACGCCGCGGCGGCGCCGGCGGCGGGGCTGAAGCTCGCCGTCGTCTACTTCGACTTCGACTCGGCGGTGCTGCGCCCCGACGCCCGCGCCGCGATCCGGAAGAATGCCGAGGAGATCCGCGGCGCCTCGGCGGAGGTGATCACCCTCGAGGGCTACACCGACGAACGCGGCAGCGCGGAGTACAACCTCGCGCTCGGCGAACGCCGCGGCGAGGCGGTGCGGGGCTACCTGATCGACCTCGGGATCCCCGCCACGCGGATGCAGGTGGTGAGCTTCGGGATGGCGAAGCCGGCGGTGGTGGGACACGACGAGTCGGCGTGGAAGTGGAACCGCCGCGTCGAAAGCCACTGAAGGGACGCGGACCGGACTAGTCTTCGACGAGGGAGATCGCCTGGCGGGGGCAGAGGCGGACCGCCTCCTCGACCTTCTTGCGCAGGCCTTCGGGCGGGCGCTCGACGAGGATCGTGAGGGTGTCGTCGTCTTCGACGCGGAAGCACTCCGGGCAGACGTCCATGCAGACCGCGTTGGCCTCGCACAGGTCGTAGTCGACGACGATCTTCATTGGCCCCTCCTGCGTGGCGCGGATTCAAACACGCTCGACGGGCTCGCGCAACAGGAGTCCCGCCGCCGTCGCCACCTGCTCGACGATGACCGCGCGCCCGTGCAGGCCGCTCGCCCAGCCGATCAGCGAGGCGAACCAGACCTGCTGGAGCACGAAGGCGAGCGCCCGCTCCCGCTCGCTCGGCGCGCTCACGCGCGGCACCGGCGCTCCGCGCAGCGCGGCGGTCACCATCTCCTCGACCAGCGTGTGGAAGGCGGCCACCTTCTGGGTGAGCTCGGGCTCGCCCGTGGCGATCGCGCGCAGCATCGCGCGCGCGAGGTTCGGCCGGCTGCACAGCGTCTCGGTGGTCGCCTCGAAGAAGCCGGTCACCCGGGCGAGCGCGGTGTCGCCCTGGGGCGGGTGCAGCGCGAGCTCGGCCTCGTGCACCGCGACGAGCTGCTCGAGCGCCGCGAGCAGCAGGTCGCCCTTGCCGCGGAAGCGGCGGTAGACGGTGCCGAGCGCCACGCCGGCGTGCGCCGCGACGTCGCGCAGGCGCACCGCCTCGAAGCCGCCGCGCTCGGCGAGCTCGATCGCGGTCTCGACGATGCGGCGCGCGCGGTCCTCCACGCCGCGATCTTAGGCCAGGCCCGCGCCGGTCCGCCGCGACGGCGGCACCGGCAGACCGGATGCGACTTCGCCTGGTGTTTTACCCACAGTGGAACGCGAGATCCCACCGACGAGCTGCCCCGAAGTGCGGTTCGGAGATGAAAGTCTCATATATTCAAGTCGTTACGAGATTCGTGGTGAAAGGCATACGAATTGCACTCGTTCTTGGACGATGTCGACCGTTCCAGGAGCACGCGATCCCATGCGACTCCTCGCCTTCAGCGCCGCGCTCGGGTCGGCGATCCTGCTGGGCCTCCCGTCGCCCGCGGGGGCCGACGGCGAACCGCGCCCCAACCACCGCCCGCCGAAGCGCCACCGCGGGGCGGAGATCCTGCTCGACATGGACGATGCCCTCGGGGTCGAGCGGACCGAGGGGGGTGTCTTCCGGATCCGCAAGCGGTACGGCCTCGAGTACGCGCATCGCTTCGACCAGGCCGGCGGCGCCCCGCCGCTGATCTTCAGCATCCAGGGGCCGGCCATGCCGAGGAAGAGGCTGGGGCTGTCGTTCGAGATCAAGTTTTAGAGGGGGATTGCGCGGGGTCGAACGGCCGTGCGGGGCGGGAGCGGGCCTCGGGGTCGGAGATGCAGCGGACGGCGCTGCGCGCCGCCGCTGATCTCCCTGTCGGCGAGCGATGGGCTGGCCCCTGGGCGGGCTTCGTCGGCGCGCTGCTCTCCGTCGGCCCGCTCGGGGCTGCTACGGTCGAGGCGTGGATGGAGCGGGCCGCAGCTCGCGCGTCGAGCGCGCGGCGGCGGGCTGCCTGCGCGCCGCCGCGGGCGCGCTGCG
>Ga0075428_100009844_pt1 | contig 10623 bp, 10 predicted proteins | sample RhiMetdeltSRZDD2_FD_75291 | JGI IMG/M metagenome (GOLD analysis project Ga0075428, IMG submission 75291) | Populus rhizosphere microbial communities from Tennessee, USA - Rhizosphere MetaG P. deltoides SRZDD2 | ecosystem: Host-associated > Plants > Roots > Rhizosphere > Soil | place: USA... | reverse complement strand
GATCGCGCCGGGACAAGACGACGCCCTGTTGCTTGCAATCACGGTGTGCATCGACCAAATGACGCACGACGTCGGCTGATACGCATGTTCACTTCTGAGCCTGTGTCCACTCCTCGAAACCAGTGCGATAGTCGGGCTCGGTGACCCTTACGACAGTGAGGCCGATGACAATCAACGCCGTGGTCAAGATCATCGCGGCTATCACCATGGCGACGGCTATGCCACGATCGGTCAGCCGCCAAGCCTGACGATTGGGCGCGCGGACGATCGGACATGGCTGGGTGCTTCGCGCTGGCAGTGCCACATGGTCAACTGATCTATTGGTCCTGCGCCAACCCTCGGCTCTCGGGATTGCGATTGGGATCGCGCTCATCGTTTCTCCTCTGGGAAGCATCGAACTGATGTTCGATAGAACGTACGTTTGATTTGTACCGCATCTCCGATTCGATGCCAAGATCATTCGCACAAACATTCGAGGTGTGTCGCGGAACAGTGAATCAGCTAGCTCTGACAATTCGATTGCCCGCGCGATTCCAGCCGAACAGGTTGCAACACGCTCGAACAAATGTTTGAATCTGTCAGGGAAGTTCTCTATCGTCAGCGTTATGGCACACAGCGACCCCTCGTATCCTCAGCCGAGCAAGCGCCGCGGACGCCCGCGCGAGAGCGACGTCGCTGCTCAGCTCGGTGACAGCGCGTCATTCAGCACATTTCCCGACGGTCCGACCGATGCCGACGGGCTGACGCTTCGACAGCGCCGGATCCTGGAGGTCATCAAGGAGACCGTGGATAGGCGCGGCTATCCACCCAGCATCCGTGAGATGGGTGACGCCGTTGGTCTTGCCTCGTCATCGAGCGTCGCACATCAGCTCAAGATGTTGGAGGCGAAAGGGTTCCTGAGGCGGGACCCGAATCGTCCGCGTGCCCTCGAAGTGCTGCTGCCGACTGGGGACCGGCCGGCGACTAGGCAGCTCAGAGTCTCACGGCAGACTGGCGGTGGCGACGACACCGGCGTCGGCGACGCATTCCCTGAGCCGGTGAACGTGCCACTACTGGGGCGCATTGCCGCCGGCGGACCGATCCTGGCAGAAGAAAGCGTCGAAGACGTCTTCGCGCTGCCGCGACAGCTCGTCGGCGAAGGCACGATGTTCCTGCTCGCAGTACGCGGAGACTCCATGATCGAAGCGGCGATCTGCGACGGCGACTGGGTGGTCGTTCGACAGCAGCCGACGGCGAACAACGGCGACATCGTCGCTGCGCTGCTCGACAACGAGGCCACCGTCAAGACCTTCAAGCGGACCGCCAACCAAGTGTGGTTAATGCCGCATAACCCTGCCTACGACCCGATTGACGGGAATGACGCCACGATTCTGGGCAAAGTGGTGGCAGTGCTGCGCCGAGTCTGACAAAGAAAGACGTAGGCGCCGCGACTAGAGCATGCTGGGTTCGCTGGCCGCCATCTCCATAGTGAAACGCGCAACTGCGCGAAGCTTGTTGGTGACATCGAGCGCTGCCACCTTGTACGCCTCCGACAAGGTCGGGTAGTTCAAGACCGTGTCCACCAGATAGTCAACTGTTCCACCGCAGCCCATGATCGCTTGGCCGATGTGCACCAGTTCGGTGGCGTTACTGCCGAAAACGTGAACGCCCAGGATCTCCCGCGTGTCCGCATGCACGATGAGCTTCAACATGCCATAGGAATCCCCGATGATCTGACCCCGCGCTAGTTCGCGATAGCGGGAAATGCCCACCTCGAAGGGAACCGACTCACGAGTCAGCTCTCCTTCGGTCTTCCCGCAGAACGAAATCTCCGGAATCGTGTAGATGCCGATCGGCTGCAGACTTCGAAGCTCATTGGCTGGCTCATTGAAGGCATGCGCCGCGGCAAGGCGGCCCTGATCCATCGAGGTAGAGGCGAGTGCAGGAAAACCGATCACATCGCCGACCGCATAGATGTGCGGCACCTCAGTTTGATAGTTCGCGTTCACCACAAGCCGTCCGCGATGATCAGCTTTGAGCCCTGCAAGATCGAGGTTCAGGTCGGCCGTGTTGCCTTGCCGTCCCGCCGAGTGCATAACCACCTCAGCAGCGATCTTCTTTCCGGACGCCAGCGTCGTGATCGTGCCGCGCCCTGAGCTCTCCACCGAGGAAACCTCCTCGCCGAAACGGAAAGACATGGTGTGGTCCCGCAAATGAAACTTCAAAGATTCGACGATCTCGGGATCGCAGAAGTCGAGCATCTTGTCACGCTTCTCAACCAGCGTCACTCGGGTGCCGAGGGCAGCGAACATCGACGCGTATTCCACGCCGATGACGCCGGCACCGACTACGACCAATGAGCCAGGCACCGTGTCCAACGTGAGGATCTGGTCCGAGTCCAGCACACGAAGGGAGTCGAAGTCGACATTCGGCGGATGAGCCGGCACGGTGCCGGTTCCAATCACGATGTAATTGGCGGTCAGGGTGCGAAGCGCTCCCACGCCCTCGATATCGACGGTGAGCGTGTGCGGGTCGAGGAAGCTCGCAGATCCCGGCACCAGTTCGATGTGGTTGCGCATCAGCTGCGAACGGATAACCTCCGTCTCGCGACCGACCACGTGCTGCAGTCGGGCAAGCAGGTCGGCGATGGTGATCTCCTCTTTGACCCGGTAGCTGGCCCCATACAAGTCGCGCAACTGCATGCCAGTCAGGTAGAGGACCGCCTCCCGCAAGGTCTTGGACGGGATCGTGCCAGTGTTGACGCATACGCCCCCGACCATCGACTTGCCGTCGATGACGCACACCTTGTGGCCGAGTTTGGCCGCCATGATTGCCGCCTTTTGGCCGCCAGGACCCGAACCGATGACCGCCAGGTCGAAATCGTACGTGTGCTCCATAGCGCAAGCGTGCCAGAGGATCGACACGTCCGCCAGGTGGCTGTGTGCTGTGCGGCTGCTCGTGGAACAGCGCGGTACTAGCTGATCAGGACTGGCCGGAGAGGCGGCGCAGGGCTTGGATCGCAACCTGTCGATCAGTTGTCTGCCACATGTCGGGCATCGACGCCTTGAGGAAGGTGCCATAGCGCGCAGTGACCAGGCGGGGATCGAGCACCGCCACCACTCCCCTGTCGCTGAGCCGACGGATCAGTCGACCCGAACCCTGCGCCAGCAGCAATGCGGCGTGACTTGCGGCAACCTTCATGAAGCCATTCCCACCAGCCTCAGCGACGGCGCGCTGGCGAGCCACGATCAGCGGCTCATCGGGACGAGGGAACGGGATTCGGTCGATGATCACGAGCTGGCAGGTCGCACCTGGTACGTCGACGCCCTGCCAGAGCGACAGTGTGCCAAAGAGACTCGCCTTTTCGTCCTGGATGAAGCGCCTCGTGAGATCAGGCAATTGCGCATCGCCCTGGCACAAGATCGTCAGCGACGGAAGCTGTTTGCGGACATATACAGCTGCAATCTCAGCGGCCCGACGGGAGGAGAAAAGCCCCAACGCCCGACCGTCTGAGGCCTCCAGCAACTCGGCGATCTCAGCCATCGAGGCGTCCGAGAGACCGTCACGCCCTGGCGGAGGCAGCGAGCGGGCGATGTACAAAATGCCCTGCCGGCGATACTCAAAGGGCGAGCCGACGTCGATGCCACGCCAGCCAACTGCGTCGGCGTCAAGCTCACCTGCGTCCAGCCGCTCGTCGTCTTTCAAGCCGACGGCGGCCGCAATTGGAGTGAAGTCACCGCCCAGCTTGAGGGTCGCCGAGGTTAGTACAGTTGTGCGCTCGCCGAAGACACGAGCGCGCATCAAGCCGGCGACGGAAAGCGGGGAAACTCGTGCTTCCCGACCGAAGCGCTCACGGTCGGCCACCCACACCACGTCATGCGTGTCGAGCGCTGCCATCCGCTCGGCGATATCGAAGACCTCTTTGACCGCTGCGGCCGTTTGCCTCTTGTCTGGCGCCTGGTTGTCCTCACCCGTCAGTGCACTCACAACGGAGCGGGCGGCGTCGCGGATCGCGACACAGGCAATGACGAAAGGACTGTCTGGATCCTCGACACGTTCCAGGGCGGTGCCGTCCAACGCGATGCGAAGTGCCTTGGCCGACTCCAGCAGGTCGGAAGCAACCTCATCCTCGAGGAACGTCATTGCGCGACGGGCCACCCGCTCGACCATCTGCGGGCTCAGCTCGGCAGACGCGGCGCCGGTCACCCGGGAAACCAGTTCATGCGCTTCGTCGATGATCACGGCACTGTGCTCCGGAAGAGCGGTGCCGCCATGCATGGCATTGATCGCGAGTAGTGCGTGATTGGTGACCACCAGGTCCGCAGCGCGAGCCGCGTCGCGCGAGCTCTCGACGAAGCATTCGTTGCCGTACGGACAGCGCTGCGCACCCAAGCATTCGCGGACCGGTACTGAGACCTGCGCCCAGGCTCTTTCGGTATGAGATGGTGCATCGTCGCGGTCGGCCAGATCACCTTGTGCGGCCTGCTCCTCGGCCCACGTGCGAAGGGCCAGGACCTCCGCACCCAGGGCTGAGTCAGGCTTGCTCTGCGACGACGATCTGAGCGTGTCGATCAAGTCTCCAGCCGGTATCAGCGCCCCTTGATCTTGAGCAGTGCCCTCCCGAGCTCGCAGCAAGCACACGTAGTTGGTACGACCCTTGAGGATCGCATGCCGTGGTCGACGGCCTGTGACCGACTCGATGGCATCAACCGCGGCTGGAATGTCGTTGTTGGCCAGCTGGCTCTGCAGAGCCAAGGTCGCAGTGGCCACGATGATCCGCTTGCTCGGATGCCGGACCAACCACAGCAGCGCCGGAGCCAGATAACCCAGTGACTTGCCGGTGCCAGTGCCGGCCTGCACCAACAGATGATGATCCGACTCCAAGCACTCCGCAACCGCGTCGGCCATCTCGACCTGACCGGCCCGTTCGGTGCCGCCGATCGCCTTGACGGCGGCAGCGAGCACATCGCGGTGGCCCGCCTCCAAGCCGGTTGCGGTCTTGATCGCCCCAGTCACCGCAGAACTCTAGTCACGACAAGCAGCAGCTAGCCATCAATGCCATCAATGTGCACGCCTCGCCGAGTCACTGCTGACGAGCTCGTACGGCGCCAGCTCCGCGGCGAGCGCCGGGCTCACTCGAGCGGCGACCAGCGTGCCGGCGGCCCGATGTTCGCTGCTGAGGAACTCGCCGGTCTGGTGAATCTTGTTGACCAAGTCACCGCGTTCGTACGGAATGAGCGCGCGAATCTCGACCTCCGGTCGGGGCAGATGCGACTCGATGGCGGCACGTAGCTGATCGATGCCCTCCCCGGTGCGCGCCGACACGAAGATCGCGCCGGGATAGTTGGTATGCAACATGGTAAGCGCCTCAGCAGCCGCGCTGTCGATCTTGTTGATCACGATGAGCTCAAGAACATCAGCCGCTCCGATGTCGGCGAGGACCGCCCGTACGGCGTTGATCTGCCCGACTGGGTCTGGATCGGAGCCGTCGACTATGTGCAGGAGCAAGTCGGCCTGCGTCGACTCCTCCAGTGTCGAGGCGAAGGCCTCCACGAGGTCGTGCGGGAGATGTCGAACAAAGCCCACAGTATCGGTCAGCGTGTACACCCGGCCGTCGGCGGCTGCGGCACGGCGAGTGGTTGGATCAAGGGTTGCGAACAACGCATCGTCGACGAGAACGCCTGCCCCCGTGAGCCGGTTGAGCAGGCTTGACTTGCCGGCATTGGTGTATCCGACAATCGCGACCGACGGGACTTCATGGCGGCGGCGTTCGGCGCGCTTCGTCTCCCGGGTGACGTCCATCTCACGCAGCGCCGTACGCAGTCTGGCAATGCGGCTGTTGATGCGCCGCCGGTCCGTCTCAAGCTTTGTCTCGCCGGGACCGCGGCCACCGATGCCGATGCCGCCGCTGGCGCGACCGCCAACCTGCCTGGAGAGATTGCCACCCCAGCCGCGTAACCGCTGCTTCAGGTATTGCAACTGAGCCAGCTCGACTTGCGCTTTGCCCTCAGCGCTCTTGGCGTGCGCTGCGAAGATATCGAGGATCAGTGAAGTTCGGTCGATGACTTTCACGCCGACCCGGTCCTCGAGATTGCGCAGCTGGGCGGGCGATAACTCTCCGTCACAGATCACCGTGTCCGCGCCCGTGGCAACCACGACGTCGCGCAGTTCGGCCACCTTGCCGCGTCCAATGTAGGTCGCCGGGTCTGGTCGATCACGACGCTGGATCAGACCTTCCAGCACCTGCGATCCGGCCGTCTCGGCGAGCGCCTTGAGCTCGGCGACTGAATTGTGCGCTGTTGCCTCATTGCCGTTGGTCCAGACACTGACCAGGACCACGCGCTCGAGTAAGAGCTGGCGGTACTCAACCTCAGAGACGTCTGCCAGCTCGGTCGACAATCCCGCAACACGGCGCAGTGAAAGCCGATCCGCAAGATCCTGTTGATCTCCGTCATAGTCCGGCGCGCTCGCCGGTGGTGCTTCGAGCCGCTCGATGAGCAACTCATCGTTGTCAGGTGTGGGTGTGAGATGTGGGTCTGGTTGAGGAGCTGTCATATCTGGACCAGAATCTCACGGCGGCACAAGTCGCGAGCTGTCACGACTCTCAGAACAGCGTGTACCCACCGTCCAGCACCACTACCTCACCAGTCATGAAAGACGATGCGTCTGAGGCCAGAAAGACCACAGCTGGTCCCAACTCCGACGGCATGGCGTAACGCCGCATCGGTGCATCATCGATCCAATGTCGCTTGAATTCTGGCTTATCGACTGGGGCCATCTCGGTCTTGATATAGCCGGGTGCCAGGGCATTTACCCGAACACCGTGCGGCGCCCATTCCGCGGCAAGCGAGCGGGTCAGCTGGTGCACGGCGGCCTTCGAAGCGTTGTACGCCGGCTGCCACTGCGGCCGATTGACGATCATCGCCGAGATCGAGCCGATGTTGACGATCACGCCACTGTGCTGAGCCACCATCTGCCGGCCGAATTCCTGCGCGCAGTTCCAGACGCCGTCGACATTGACATCCATCACGAAGCGCCACTCTTCCTCGGTGACTTCGAGGGAAGGCCGGTGGATACACGCGCCGGCATTGTTCACCAGCACGTCGACCTGGCCGAGGCGGTCCATCACCTCCCTCGTCGCGCGTCGGACCTGGTCCGGCTCCGTGACATCTGCGGCCACCGCGATCGCGGTGACACCGAGGGCCTCCAGCTCCTTGAGGACCTCTGCCGCTCCGTCGGTATCTCTGACAAGTAGCACGACATCGCTACCGGCTTCAGCAAGAGCTGTCACAAGGGCTCGACCGATGCCGCGATTGGCTCCGGTGACGACGGAGACCTTTCCGGACAGCGAAAACGCATCGAGGACAGACATTCACAACTCCTAGGTGCTAAGGCCGGGAGGCGCCCGACACAACGGCCATACTGGTCTGGGTCTCGAAGCTTGCGCGTTCCGGAAGGGCCAGCTCGCCGTGTGCCACCAGAACTGCGGGCCCAGTCAGGTAGGCCTCGTCTTCGGTCAGCTCGACCTCAACAGTTCCCCCGGGCACATCGACGCGATAGGTCACCGGCAGTGGCCTCAGGTCGTGATCATGGACGCGAGCCACCGCGGCGGCGGCAACAGTGCCGGTGCCGCAGGAGTGTGTCTCACCGACGCCGCGTTCATAGACGCGCATGGCAATGTGCTGGGGACCAAGTTCTCGTACGAACTCCAGGTTTACGCCCTCGGGAAACTCCTCAACGGGATCCCACCGTGGAGGCGCATAGAGCGGGAGCCGGTCGAGATTGTCGGCGAAGCTCACGGCATGGGGATTGCCAACGTCGGCCGTCAACGCCTTGAAGTCGGCACCGTCGGCGGTTGTCACGACGACGGATCGACTCCCGACCACGACAGGGCCCATCGTTACTCGGATCCTGCCGTCTGGCAGTGCTGTCGCCACCTTCAACCCACTCCGTGTGGCGATCTCGACCACCGGCCCGCTGACCAGATCTTGATCGAGCAGGAACCGTGCGAAGACGCGGATCCCGTTGCCACACATCTCCGCGATCGATCCATCAGCGTTGCGGTAGTCCATGAACCACAGCGCACCATCACCATCCCAGCCGTCGACATGCTTGGCGAGCACCGCCCGCAGTAGGCCGTCGGCGCCAACACCGGCGCGGCGATTGCAGATGAAGCGAACGTCTGCGGGTCCGATCTCGAGCATCGAATCCCGATCGAGGATGATCACAAAGTCGTTCTCAGTGCCGTGTCCTTTCGTGAACGACCACCGGCGCATGGGGTCAGTCTTCCACTGCTACGGCAGGTCTGAGACCGCCCGGCAGGGCGCCAGTCCCATCTGGACCTGCCAGCGCGTACGCGGCTGAAACCAGATCAGGGCGGTCGAAGGCCAACCACGCAATCCGCCCGTCCTTGCGGAACCAGGAGTCCTGCCGGCGGGCGAATTTCCGGGTGCCGATCACGGTCAGCTCTCTGGCTTGCTCCTCGCTGATTTCCCCGTCGAGATAGCGCAGTACTTGCCGATAGCCAAGCGCACGCGATGCGGTCAGGCTGTCACGAAGTCCGGCGGCCGCGAGTCGGCGGACCTCCTCGACAAAACCCGCAGCCCACATCGCATCAACGCGGGCGGCAATCCGAGCGTCCAGTGTGGGCCGGTCGACAGCAAGGCCGATCTGCACGACATCAGGAAGCACATAGCGGCGCTCTGGTAACACCGCCTGGAACGATCGGCCGGTCAGCTCGATCACCTCCAGAGCACGAATGGTACGGCGGGCGTTGCCAGGAAGGATCCTGCTTGCGGCAGCTGGATCCACATGGCTCAACCGCTGGTGCAGTCGTTCGGCACCCTGGGTGAGGAGCTCTTGCTCCAACCGGGCGCGGAGCGCAGGGTCGGTCCCCGGGAATGCGAAGTCATCGACGACGGCGCGGATGTACAGGGCGGACCCGCCGACCACGATCGGGATGACATTGCGCGCCCGGCAGGCGGCAATCGCGGCTCGGGCAAGCTCCTGGAACTGAGCTACTGTCGCACTCTGATCGACATCGAGCAGGTCGACCATGTGGTGACGGATCTCCGCGCGCTCGGCGACGGACGGCTTGGCCGTGCCGATGTCCATCCCTCGGTAGACGAGCATTGAATCCGCATTGACTACTTCGGCTCGCCGCCCTTCTGCGGCATACCGCCGAACGAGCGCGGCGGCCAGGCTCGACTTACCGGCAGCCGTTGGCCCAACGAGCACTACGGTCACGTCCACAGTGTGGCGCAGGCTGTCGTTATCCGGTGGCTGCGTGTTGTACATACCTCGGAGCCTGGAGTAGAAAGAATGTTGCTCTATTTTCCGGGAGAGGTGGCAACGCGATGGGCATCTTCGACAGAGCGAAGGAAGCGCTCAGCGGACACAGCGAGCAGGTCGAAGCCGTCATCGACAGGGCAGGGGACTTCCTCGACGAGAAGACTGAAGGCAAGTACGCCGAGCAGGTTGATCAAGGTCAGCAGATGGCCAAGGAGAAGCTCAGCGACACAACGGCCGACGAGCCGGAGCGGCCCGCCTGATCTTCGCCAAGGCCACCTGCTCTTGAGCTAGTCGCCCGCGATCGCCGGGGCGGTCGGGTCTGCCGACTCCCTGCCTTGCTCACGTTGGACGTACTCCTCGATGGCCTCGATGTTCTCCCGTGATCGTCGCACCACGGCGACCAGGTCACTCATTGTGGAAACCTCTTCGACCTGTTCCTTGATGAACCACTGCATGAACTGGTCGGAGGCGAAGTCGTTCTCGTCGCGCGCGATTCTGGTCAACTCATTGATCTGAGCGGTGACCCTCCGCTCCTGCTCAAGAGCGAGCTCGACGGGTGTGACGACATCGGCGAAATCCACCTGTGGAGCGCTCACACCAGGAACGAGGGCTGCCGCATCCTGGTCGATGAGGTACTTGATCATCATCATCGCGTGGTCGCGCTCTTCCAGAGCTTGGGCGTAGAAGAAGCGCGCCATCTGCGGCATGGTCAACGATTCGTAGTAAACCGCGCACGCAACATATTGCTGATGGGCAGCGAACTCGTGACCGATCTGAGTGTTCAGTTGCTCGACAAAGCGTTTGGCGGGCATTGAGTCACTCCTTGGTCAGGTCATCCGTGCGCAGCGCACATGTCAGCGGGCTGCACGGTATCAGGAGCCCCTAACGTTGGGATGCCGAGATCGACCGTTCGGGGAGCAGGCTCGGGTGCAGAGTGGCCAGCTTGCCACGCGTCGCCACCCGGGGTGCGATGCAGAGCGACGAGTCCGGCATCGGCGTTGAGATGGTGCGGGGCGGCGTAGGTGATGACGACATCGGCCATGTCGCCGGGTCGCGGACGCTCCGCCGGCTCCTCGGGTACCGACACATGGACAAGCCGGTTGTCGCGGGCGCGTCCGGACACCCGATGGGTCTGCAGATCCTTGCGGCCTTCGCCATCGGCGAACATCACCTCGACCTGCCGGCCAACCTGCCTGAGGTTCTCCTGCCAGGCGACTTCGCCGACCAGATCAACGAGGCGGTCGTAGCGATCCTGGACGACAGGCTTCGGGACCTGAGCATCCATCGTCGCCGCGGGCGTACCTGGGCGTATCGAGTACTGGAAGGTAAAAGCAGCCGCAAACCGTGCTGCAG
>Ga0075428_100009840_pt1 | contig 10626 bp, 12 predicted proteins | sample RhiMetdeltSRZDD2_FD_75291 | JGI IMG/M metagenome (GOLD analysis project Ga0075428, IMG submission 75291) | Populus rhizosphere microbial communities from Tennessee, USA - Rhizosphere MetaG P. deltoides SRZDD2 | ecosystem: Host-associated > Plants > Roots > Rhizosphere > Soil | place: USA... | reverse complement strand
GCCAGGTTGGGCCCCTTGGCGCCGAACCGGATCGACACCTGCCCGGAGGCCAGGTTGATGATTGCCGACGGGATGAAGAACGGGGAGATCCTGCGCGGGCCGCCGTCGAGCAGCGCCTTGTGCTCGCGCTCAATGGTCTGAAAGCCGCCGATGCCCGAGCCGAGGAAGACGCCGACGTCGGCGGCGTTCGCCGGCGTGATCGCCAGGCCCGAGTCGTCCACGGCGAACTGCGCCGCCGCCACCGCGTACTGGATGAAGACGTCCATCTTCTTGACGTCTTTCTTCTCGATGAACTGCAGCGGGTCGAAGCCCTTCACCTCCGCCGCGATCTGCGTCGCGAACGCGCTGACATCGAACCTCGTGATCCGGGTGACGCCGCTCGTGCCGGCGACCAGCGCCTTCCAGTTGGCACCGGTCCCGATTCCGAGCGATGACACCAGGCCGATGCCCGTGATGACGACCCGCCTGCCCAACATTCCTCCTCATCTTCAATCTGTCCGTCGATCGCCGGTGTGCCAGGAGGCGGCCGGGATCGGGATCGAAGATGTCTACTTCTTGCCCTTCGCGTGCCCCTCGATGTAGTCGATGGCTTCCTTGACGCGGGTGATCTTCTCGGCGTCCTCGTCCGGAATCTCGATCCCGAACTCTTCCTCGAAGGCCATGACGAGCTCCACCGTGTCGAGCGAGTCAGCTCCGAGGTCGTCCACGAACGACGCATCCGGCGTCACCTCTTCCTCGTCGACGCCGAGCTGCTCCACGATGATGCTCTTCACTTTGTCTGCAACTGCCATTCAACTCCTCCAATCAATGCACAATGCCCAACGCCCGCTGCTCGAGGCCGTCGCCGGCGCATCGAAATGCCAGCGAGCCTGGAGCATCGGGCATTGTGCATTGACCTACATGTACATCCCGCCGTTCACGGCAAGCACCTGACCTGTAATATACGATGCCTCATCCGAAGCGAGAAAACACACCGCCGCCGCCACGTCGGCCGGCGTGCCGATGCGGCCGAGCGGAATGTGCGTCATCCAGTCGCCCTGCGTCTTTTCCGCAATGGCCCGGGTCATGTCGGTCTCCACGAGCCCCGGGCTCACCGCGTTGACCGTGATCTGCCGCGAGGCCAGCTCACGCGCCATCGTCTTCGTCAGGCCGATCAGGCCGGCCTTCGCCGCCGCGTAATTGGCCTGTCCGGCATTGCCCATCTGCCCCACCACCGAGCTCACGCTGATGATGCGGCCGCCCCGCTGGCGCAGCATCGGCTTGATCGCCGCCTGCATGCAGGTGAACGCCGCCGTGAGGTTGGTGGCAATCACCTGATCCCAGTCGTCGCGCTTCATCCGCAGCATCAGCTGATCTCGCGCGATGCCGGCGTTGTTGACCAGGATGTCGAGCCGGCCATGACGCTCCAGGGTGACGGCCACCACCGCGTCCACCGATCGCGGGTCGGTGACGTCGAGTGTCGCCAGGTCGGCGCGACCGCCGGCCGCTTGGACGGCCGCGACCGTCGCCGCGGCGTTCTGCTCCCGCGCGCCCGCGACGACATGCGCACCGCGCGCCGCGAGCAGCGTCGCAATCGCGCCGCCGATGCCGCGCGACGCGCCGGTCACCAGCGCGACCTTTCCACTCAGATCGAGCATGCCGCCACAACCGCCGCGAGATCCTCAGGCGATCCGAAATGAGTGACGCGTGCGTCCGGATAAATCTTCCTGACGAGACCGCTCAGCACCGTTCCCGGGCCCACCTCAACATACGTGGTGACGCCCTCCGACGCAAGGCGGCGGACGACGTCTTCCCAGCGCACCGGGCACGAGACCTGCCGGACCAGCGCATCGATGGCCGCCTTCGGATCGCGCTTCGGCAGCGCGTCGACGTTCGCGACCACTGGAATCGCCGGCTCGCGAACCGGCAGCGCGCGCAGCTCCGGCTCGAGCCTCTGCTCCGCGGGCTTCATCAGCGCGCAGTGAAACGGCGCGCTGACCGTCAGCGGCACGATCCGCCGCGCGCCGAGCGCCCTGGCGCGCTCCCCCGCGCGTGCGACCGCGGCCGCCGACCCGGCAATCACCACCTGGCCGGGAGCGTTCAGGTTCGCGGGCGCCACGACGTCGCCCTCGGCCGCCTCCTGGCAGGCCTGCTCCACGAGCGCCGCGTCGGCGCCGAGGATCGCGGCCATCGCCCCCTGCCCCACGGGCACCGCCTCCTGCATGTAGCGGCCCCGGCGCCGGACGATGGCAACCGCGTCGCGGAACTCGAAGGTGCCGGCAATCACGTGCGCCGAGTATTCCCCGAGGCTGTGTCCCGCCACGAACGACGGCGTGATGCCGGCGCCCGTCAACACGCGGCCGGCGGCGACGCTGGTCGTCAGGATCGCCGGCTGGGCATGCTCGGTCAGCGTCAGCGACTCCTCGGGCCCCTCGAACACGATCTCGCTCAGACGGCTCGCCGCGCCGGCGCCGTGACCGTTGCCGGCAGCCGAGGCGAACGCGGCGTCGGCCTCGTCGAACGCAGCCGCGGCTTCGGGATACGCGGAGGCGAGCGCCTTCCCCATCGCCACGCGCTGCGATCCCTGTCCCGGAAACACGAACGCAATCACCAGGTCATTCCCATTCCGGCATGCTCAAGACACCGCCGCCGCGGCAATCTCCCGCTCGACGTGCTCGTTGAAGCGCTGGGTCGCACACTGCAACGCCATCGCAATGGCGTTCCGGACTGCCTGTGGCGACGACCGTCCATGTCCGACCACCACCACGCCGGCAGCGCCGAGCAGCAGCGCGCCGCCGTACTCCGAGTAGTCCACCCGCCGCCGGAAGCTGCGGAAGGCCTGACGCGACAGCCCGTACCCGAGCCGCCGCATGAAGGTGGCGCGCAGCTCCTCGCCGAGCATCGCTTCGACCACCTCGACGAGGCCCTCGCTGGTCTTCAGCACGACGTTGCCCGTGAACCCGTCGCACACGATGACGTCGGCGACGCCGCTGTAGATCTCCCGCCCCTCGACGTTGCCGATGAACTGTAGCCGCGCCGCCTTCAGCAGACGGTGGGTCTCCTTCGTCAGCTCGTTGCCCTTGGTCTCTTCCTCCCCGATCGAGAGCAGCCCCACGCGCGGCTGCTCGACGCCCAGGGCAACCCGCGCAAACGCCGCGCCCATCACGGCGAACTGCAGAAGGTGCTGCGGACGGCACTCGACATTCGCACCGGTGTCGAGCAGGACGGCCCGGCGCACACGCGTCGGAATCGCCGTCGCCAGCGCAGGCCGATCGACGCCTGGCAGGTTCCCGAGGGCCGAATGCGCCGCCACGATCGTTGCACCGGTATTGCCGGCGCTGAAGAGCGCCGCTGCCTGCCCCTCCGCGACGAGCTCCGCCGCCACCGAAATCGACGCGCGGCGCTTCCGTCGCAGCGCCGCCGTCGGCGCATCGCCCATCCCGATCGCGTCCGGCGCGTCGGCGATCTGCACGCCAAGGGCGCGCCAGTCCGGATGCCGTCCCAGCGCCGCTTCCAGCTGATCGGCCGCACCGACGAGCGTCACCTCCGCCTTGAGCTCGCGCGCGGCGGCAATCGAACCGTCGACGATCGCCGCGGGGGCATTGTCGCCGCCCATGGCATCGACCGCTATGCGCATGGAAGCATCATGAACGGCTGCGGTCTCGCGACGGACGCGAATCGCCGCAGCCTCGCTGCTCGAGCGGATCCGGCCCACGTCCGGCTGCGCCGGGCGCTGCGAAAAATGGATACAGACGCTACTCTTCGTCGACCGGGCGCACCTGCCGCTGCCGGTAGTAGCCGCAGTGCGGGCAGATGCGATGCGGCGCCTTCGGCTCGTGGCACTGCGGGCACAGTCCGGTCGTCGCCGCGCGGAGCGTGTCGTGCGTGCGCCGCTTGGCGGTGCGGGTCTTGGAATGTCGTCGCTTGGGATTCGGCATGATGATCGATGTCGTCTCGGGGGATTACCAGGAAATCAACGGCCCCTTCCGAGGTCCTTCAACGCGGCCAGCCGGGGGTCGGTCCGCCCGGTCTCGCAGCCGCACGTCGTCAGGTTCAGGTTGGCGCCGCACTGCGAGCACAATCCCCGACAGCCGTCGGCGCACAACGGCTTCATCGGCAGCGCAAGATAGAACTGCTCGCGCAGCATTTCGTTCAGATCGATCTGGTCGTCGCGGTAATAGCTCGTCTCCAGGTCCTCGTCCTCGATCGGCGTCTCGACGTCGGTCGACATCGCCGACGCCGGCAGGTACCGCAGGTCGAACTGCGCGTCCACCGGCATCCGAAACGGCTCGAGGCACCGGCTGCACTGCAGCTCCAGCTCGGTGCGGACCGTTCCCTCGAGCCGGAACTTGTCCTTGTCCTTGTGAATGTCGAACTCGAGCCCGACCGGCGCGACGATGCGGTAGCTGTCCCCCGCCTGCGCCACCTCTTCCGGCTGGAACGTCCTGGCGAAGTGATTGACCGGCTGCCGGTATCGGGTGAGCTCGAGTTGCATCGACACGCCCTCTCGCGAAAATCCCGCGAAAGGCAGACCGTCAATTATAGCTGATTCCACGTCATCGGCCCGATCCACGGCCTCGGGATGAACAGACGCTCGAACAGCGCGATCGCGAAGCGGTCGGTCATGCCGGCCAGAAAATCGCGGGCGGCCGCATCGAGCCCCTCGGTCTCGATGATGCGCGGGTCGAGGAGCTCGCGCGGCTGATCGCGCACTTTCTCCCAGAGTCCGCCCAGGATCCCTGCTGCCTTCTTGAACTCCGCCGTCGCCTCGTCGTTCTCGTAGACCGCCTCGAAGAGAAAGGCGCGAACCTCGAGCGTCGCCTCCAGCACCTCGTCGCTCATCTGGATCTCGGACAGCCCCCGGTTGCGCGTTTCGGTGACGACGTCCTTGACCATGCGGCCGATGCGCGACGACGAGGAGCTGCCGAGCACCTCGACTGCGCGCCGCGGCAGCGCCTCCGCCTTCAGCACTCCAGCACGAACCGCATCGTCGATGTCGTGGTTGACGTAGGCGATCAGATCCGCCACCCGCATGATCTGACCCTCGAGCGTTGCCGCCCGCGCCTCGGGCTGCACGCCGACCGGGGATCCTTTCTTGCCCTTCGAATGCCTGCCGATGCCGTCGCGGACCTCCCACGTCAGGTTGAGCCCGCGGCCGTCGTTCTCAAGGACGTCCACGATCCGCAGGCTTTGCTCGTAGTGGCGGAATCCTCCTGGCATGAGCGAATCGAGCACCCGCTCACCTGCGTGCCCGAACGGCGTGTGGCCCAGGTCGTGTCCGAGCGCAATGGATTCGGTCAGCTCTTCGTGGAGCTGCAGCACTTTGGCGATGGTGCGCGCGATCTGAGACACCTCGAGGGTGTGGGTGAGCCGGGTACGGTAGTGGTCGCCGGCCGGCGCCAGGAACACTTGAGTCTTGTGCTTGAGGCGGCGGAACGCCTTGCTGTGAATGATGCGATCGCGGTCGTGTTGAAACGCGGGACGGACGTCGTCCTCCGTCTCAGGATGCAGCCGGCCGCGTGAGTCGGCGCTCTTGGCAGCCTGCGGCGCCAGCATCTCCCGTTCACGAAGCTCCAGCGCCTCACGAATGGTCGACAACGATGTCCTCCAGGAAGCTCGTGCCATTGGCGAGCGGCCCGACGCCGAAATTGTCGGCGATCGTCTGCCCGAGATCGGCAAAGGTCCTGCGCGTACCGATGTCCACGCCACGACGGACCCGTTCGCCCGAGAGCAGGAGCGGAACGTATTCACGCGAGTGGTCGGTGCTGGGCGTCGTCGGGTCGTTGCCGTGATCGGCGGTGATGACGAGCAGGTCGGTCGTCTTCAGCGCCGCACGGAGGGCTCCGAGACGGTCGTCGAAGCGCTCGAGGTTGGCCGCATAGCCGGTCACGTCGTTGCGATGGCCGTAGACGGTGTCGAAGTCCACGAGGTTGGCGAAGACCAGGCCGCCTCTATCGTCGCGCACGGCGTCGAGCAGGCGATCCATGCCCGCGTCGTCGCTCGGGGTCGGAAACGAGCAGTCGATGCCGCGCCCCGCGAACAGGTCGTTCACTTTGCCGATCGCCGTCACGGCGATCGCACGCTGCGTCAGCTCGTCGAGGAGCGTGCGGCTCGTGGGCGGGAGCGCGAAGTCGTGCCGGTTGGCGGTGCGGGTGAACGCTCCCGCACGCCCCACGAACGGTCGCGCGATGACCCGTGCGACCCCAAGGCCCCGACTTGCCAATTCGAACGCCACTTCGCACATTCGATAGAGTTCGGGCACCGGAAGGACGTCCTCGTGTGCCGCGAGCTGGAACACCGAATCTGCCGACGTATAGACGATGGGAGAGCCGCTCCGAACGTGCTCTGCCCCGAGACGCTCGATAATCTCCGTGCCGGAGGCGACGACGTTGCCGATCGTGGGCCGCCCGATCCGACGCTCGAACTCCGCGATCAGATCGGGCGGAAACCCGTTGGGAAACGTGGGAAATGGCGAATCGAGGACGATGCCGGTCATCTCCCAATGCCCGGTGACGGAGTCCTTGCCGGCCGAAGCCTCGGCCATCCGTCCAAACGCGCCGTCCGGCCGCGGCGGCATCTGCTGATCGAGCGCCACCAGCCGGCCGAGACCGAGGCCGCGAAGGTTCCGCACCCGCAGCTTAACCAGCCTGGCAACGTTCCCAAGCGTGTTGCTCCCGTCGTCGCCGTACAAATCCGCATCTGGCAGGGCGCCGCACCCCGCCCCGTCGAGGACAATCAGGATGACCCGGGCAAACCGAGGCACTCGCACGGGATCATCCCGCCCGGCGGGATGAGACATGCTCGGTCACTGATCCAGCTTACGAATGCTGCGGCGCGAAATAGTTCGCGACCGGTCGCAGGCTTGCGATGGTCGAGATGGCATGCTTGAAGATCAGGTGGTCGGCGCCCTCCACCTCCACGATGAGCGCGAAGCGATCGAAGCTCTTGATACGCGCCTCGAAGTGACGGCCGTCCATGAGATGAATGCCGACCGGCAGCCGATCCCGCCGCGCGTGGTTCAGGAAGACATCCTGAATGTTGGGCTGCGCCGGCGAGGTCAGCCGTGATTCGGAAACCTGAGCCATCAGGGGCGTCTCCTGCCCGCCCTGAGTATCCGTCGAGACGCGCCGGCGAGCCGACACAGCTCGTCTCGCGCATCGCGCCCGGTGCCGTTCAACGTTTCTGCTCGAGTCCGACGAGCGCGTCGATCGTCTCCTCGACGCGACGCAACACGTCGGGCCGCTCTCCTGGACCGTCGAGCCACATAAGGTTAGGCTCTTTGCGAAACCAGATCAACTGGCGCCGGGCATATTTCCGGTTCTCCTGCGCGATGAGCGCCCGGGTCGCCGCCTCGTCGCGCTCGCCGCGCCTCATCTCCATCACCTGACGATACACGAGCCCACCGAAGGGCCTCGCATCCGGCGGGACGCCGGCGGCGAGCAGCTGCTCGACTTCGCCGACGATGCCCCGGGCGAACTGCTCGTCGACGCGGCGCGCCACGCGGTCGGCAATGAGCGGCGCCGGCACGGTCAAGGCAAACGCGATGACACGGCAGTCGGCAACGAGCGAGGTGGTCTCGGCAAAGTGCGAGGTGAGGGGACGGCCGGTCGCGACGTAGACCTCGAGCGCCCGCACGAGGCGCTTGCGATCCCTCGGCATGATGCGGACGCTCGACTCCGGATCGATGCGCGCGAGCATCCGGTGCAGGCACTCGGGACCGCGCCGATCGGCGATTCCGTTCAATCGCGCCCGTACTCGTTCGTCGGCGCCGGGCCCCGGGAACAAGCCCCGCGTCAGCGCGCGGTAATAGAAGCCCGTTCCTCCCACGAGGATCGGAAGTTTTCCTCGACGATGCACGTCACGAATCACCCGCTCGGCGTCGTGGGCGAACTGCGCCGCAGTGTAGACCTCCGTCGGGTCGGCGATGTCGATCAGGTGATGCGGAATGCCGCGCCGCCCGGCCATGGACACCTTGTCGGTGCCGATGTCGAAGCCGCGATACACGGCCGTGGAATCGCAGTTGATGATCTCGCCGTCGCGGCGGGCGGCGAGCGCCAGCCCGAGGGCGCTCTTCCCCGACGCCGTCGGGCCGAGGACGGCAACAATCACAGGACGCATGACCGAAAACGCGGCGTGGCCGCCGCTCACAGAACCAGGACGAGCGCGTACGCGATCAAGACCACGAGCGCCGCTGCAAGCGCGATCTCCTGTGTCCGTGACGGGCTCATGCAGCGCCGGGGACCTCTTCGAGCTCAGCGCGGAGGCTGCTCGTTGTAGAAGAACGTGACCGTGAAGAGCACGTTGTCGTCGGGATATTCCGGCGGCAGCGGCTCGGTCGGATTGGAGCCGAGGATGGCATTGACGGCTGCCGTGTTGAACGACTCGATGCCCGAGGCCTGGACGGTACGGACGTCCGTGATGCTGCCGTTCCGGTGGACGTAGAACTGCAAGACTACGCGCCCGTGAAAGTTCATCGCGGCCAGCGGCACGAACCAGTTCCGCTTCACCTGGGCCACGAACCTGCGCAGCCAGGGCCCGAAGTCCACGCCCTTGCTGTCGAATTGAATCGCGCCGGTCGAGTCGGTGCTGCTGCCCTGCGAGTTCTCGAACGTGTGGTTCTGCGTGTACCGCGACAGGTTGCGCACGGCATCGCCGAGCACGCCGGTGAGCGGCGGCCGTGCCGTCGACGGTTGTCTCGGTACAGGCGTCGGGGCCGGGGTGTTTCGCGCGATCTGTTCTTCCGGCTGCGGGGCCGGCGGCGTCTGCGGTGCAGGAGGCGTTGGTGGCTCGGGCTCCGCTCTGGCCTGTTCGGGCCGCGTGGCTTCGACGCGCTCGGGCGTGTCGCCGCGAGAGAACGGTAGATCGTTCTTCGGATTCGGGGCAGGCTCGGGTGCCTGCGCGCGCCGGTCGCGATCCGACAACTCGAACCGTTCGCGCGGCTGTACGGGAGGCCGCTCGAGACGCGGCTCCATGAACACGAACGTTGTCGGCTGCTCGGGCTCAACCGGTTCGTCCGGCGGCGTCGCGTTCGGAGTGAACCACAACAGCGACAACAGCACGATCCAGGGAATGAGCACGACGCTCACGAGCAGCTCGAAGCCGAACGCCGCCGCCAGCACTCTTACGAACCATGGAGCGCCACGGCTGGGCGGAACATCGCGCTCGCGGTCGGCGACATCAAGAGAAATCGCTCTCCATGATGTCTGGAGCGACTGAATGACGAGCACCGGCAGAAGGAACAACTGCAGGAGTCCCGCTCCGGCAACCCTCGCGACATATGAGAGCGCGCCATCGGGCCTTTCGTCCTGGTGCCGATTGTCGATATCGAATCGAATCACATGAACCCGCGGCTCGAATTATAACATCCGGTCCGTCAAGGACTTAGGGTAGGACCTCCTACCTCCTGACACCTGTATACAAATAGACGATCCCAAACGTGAGCGGGACGCCCGCGACCTCATCGAATCCGGACTTTCGCAGGATTGTCATGAAGTCCTGAGGTGGAGGAAAAGAGCCGACGGAGGCCGGCAGATAGGAGTAGGCGCCAGTATGCCCCGACAGGAGTCGGCCCACTCGAGGCAGCACTCGAGTGAAGTACCACTGATAGGCCGAGCGCAACCCCGGCATCCGGGGGACGCCGAACTCGAGTATGGCCAGGCGGCCGTGCGTCCGCAGGGCACGCGCCAGCTCCGCACACGCCACCTCTGGCCGTTGTACGTTTCGGATACCGAAGGCCACCGTGGCCGCATCGACGGCCGAGTCAGGCACCGGCAACGTCATCGCGTCGCCGCGGGCGAGCAGGATTCGACGAGACTCCCCTGCGGCGCGTACCTTCTTCACGCCCAGTTCGAGCATCGCGGAGGAGAAGTCGACGCCGAGCACACGCGCCGCTCCGCGGCCCGCGGACGATGCGCCCTCGGACGCACGGGCGGCCAGCGCCACGTCGGCCGTACCGGTGCACACGTCCAGCAGCGTCTCGCCCCCTGTCAACTGCAACGAGGCGATCGCCCGCGCGCGCCAGCGCCGATCGATTCCGGCGCTGAGCAGATGGTTGAGAAGATCGTAACGGGGCGCGATCGCGTCGAACATGCCGGCGATGCGGTCGGGGGTCTTGTCAGGAGGCACGAAGGACACGAAGGCTACTGGTCACGAAGGACACGAAAAACGAAGTGGTCATCCCAGGTACATCGCCAGCGCCGTCATGGCGAAGTACACGATTCCTACGTAACCGTTCAGATCGAACGCCTTCTTGACCTGCGACAGGTCGTCGCGGCTGACGAGCGATTGCTCGTACGCAAGCAGGATGGCGACGATGCCGACCCCGGCCAGATACAGCATCGGGAGCGCGGCGACGGAAGCGAGAGCGACCATCACCGCGATCGTCGCGACGTGCATGGCGCGCGAGATCAGAATCGCCGCGGAGATGCCGAAGCGAGCCGGAATCGAACGCAGACCGTGCGCGCGATCGAAGTCGACGTCCTGACACGCGTAGAGGATGTCGAAGCCTCCCACCCACAGGCCGATCGCCAGGCCCAGGAGCCAGGGCTCCCAGCCTTCCCTGCCGCCGGCAGCGATCCAGCCGCCAACGGGCGCGACCGCCATCGCCAACCCGAGGAACAGCTGCGTGTACGACGTGTAGCGCTTGGC
>Ga0075428_100009838_pt1 | contig 10628 bp, 10 predicted proteins | sample RhiMetdeltSRZDD2_FD_75291 | JGI IMG/M metagenome (GOLD analysis project Ga0075428, IMG submission 75291) | Populus rhizosphere microbial communities from Tennessee, USA - Rhizosphere MetaG P. deltoides SRZDD2 | ecosystem: Host-associated > Plants > Roots > Rhizosphere > Soil | place: USA... | reverse complement strand
TGGTACCCGCGGAGGGATTCGAACCCCCGACCCTCTGTTCCGAAGACAGATGCTCTAATCCGCTGAGCTACGCGGGCGTATGGGCCATTATATCAGAGTAACCTCTGTTAATGCCAGATAGGCTACGGCTAATGTCTGGCGAGCACTACACCATATGCGCCTAAATAGCCGCTTGTCATGACATCATAGGAAAAAATGTCTTCGGCATCTTGGCGGCAGAGGGTACGGTCTATACGTTCCAGTTCCCCGGATCGTATACGACGAATAAGCTCTTTGTTTGTGCGCGACAAAATGCCGGTTTTACCGTTTTTAACTATTTCGGGAACAGCACCTAGGGGACGAGCTACTGACGCCGAACCCTTTGCCAAGGCCTCTGCATACACCAAACCAAATGGCTCGGCCCAATTGAGCGGGGCTAATAAATCGCAGTCATCAAGTATTTCAGATTTTTCCGTGTCGTCTGCTTCACCATAAAACTCGACCAAACCTTTATAACGCTTTAGCAACGGTTCAACTTCTGATTCATGCCAATCCCGGTCGTTTTGGTCAACCTTAGCCGCAATGATTAAATTGCGTTCCGCGCCGGCGGCGATTTCAATAGCATCATCAATACCTTTGTCTTTATGGCTGCGCCCAATGAAGGCCAATTTATCCCTATTTTTAGGGTTAAATTGCAGCTTTTCGGTGTCCACTCCGTTGTATACCAACGAAACGTAATTAGCACCGGGCAAATGCGTTTTTTGATTTTTACTTATGTTAACTACCGGCTCATTACCCAAGAAACCGCCCTTGGTAAAGAATGTCTGGTATTGCATGCCATACAAAGGGCCGTGGAACGTAGTAAGCCGAGGGGCCTGTATTTCGTTTAACATAAGGTCTCTTACGGATAAGTATTCTGGACCAAAATGATTATGAATGATGTCGAAAACGCGGCCCTGTTTTTGCTGGTCACGCATATGTTTAATGGCTTCGGCTAGCCCAAAGGCGCTAAGCGCAGACCTGGTTACTTTGTCCTCGGCTTCTCTCCTGAGCCGCACGGCACTTTCAGTGCAGGGCACCAGCTCAACACCCTCCGGCACAACCGAATCGCCACTTGCATATAAAGTCACGCGATGCCCAAGCTTGGCTAGGGCGGTCGTCAGACCATCGACGACCCTTTCGATACCACCATATTTTAGTGGTGGCACCCGTTCGTCCATTGGCGCCAGAATTGCAATATCAAGTTCGCTCATGTTGCCATCCCCCTTAAAAACCATTACCGAAATACAGAACAAATACATATCTTACTATGGGACGCTAGATCTTCCAATATGTAACAATTTTAATTAGATAATGTCGCTAATCGGCGTTGCAATTCTTGGGCAAACCCTATCTTTTCGAGCTGAACAACCATAATGTCATGGGTTTGGCGCAGCTGGTCATTACTAGCCCGCTGAAGTTGCGTGCCCGGATACATGTCGCCGCCATCTGTCGCCTCGTCACGAGGAAAGCAGTGCAAATGCGGCGTAGGCGATTCGTTGCCTAACCGTTTCAATTCAGTCCCCCGCTTGGCCTTAAAGGCGACAACTAGTTGTTCGCAGACGAGTTGCCCGGCTATAAACAAGTTGGCCGTGTCGCGGGGCGACATCTCGCTCCAACTGCGCTTATTTGAAATAACTAGCACATGGCCTGGCTTGACAGGTTTAATGGTAGGGAGGATGGCAATACCGAGTTCTTCGTCACGAAAAATTTCGTATGGCTCAGGTACTTCCCAAGCATGCTGCAAAAAATCAGACTTGGCACTCATTAGTACTGTGAGTGTACATTAAAACTTAATAAAGATGTAGGGTTTATGGAGGTATAGGGAAAATCTGGGACGCTTATGGTGCATTTTGATTAAGTGCGTGTGCTGATGTTCGACCGAACGAGTGGCCGAGCCGACACCGCGGGCATAGACGCTGTAATTGTTGTGTTCGTACTCGGCGATAATGTCGATGATCTCCAGACGCTCCCCTTCGGTTAGTTCGCCAATGCTTTTGACGTGCCGTTTTGGCACAACTAACAGATGGTCAATAACATCATGCCCTTCCCATACGTCGTATTGAGTTAGGTTGGGCACAACATACGCCAAGTCGGTTTCGCGAACAGCGTTGGCTAGCGTGGCGCTAGCACAAAAAGGACATTCCTGCACACGTTGGCGTCGCCAATATTTCTTAACTGTTTTCCTATAATGATGCACATTATTTCCTGGCAAAAACTATAGTCCGCCGGGATAATTCTTCCGACGGACTGATGAAATACTGGCCCTACACCGACGCACTTCGCTTATATTGTAGCATAAGAAGTTCAACTTCAGTAATCAATGCCTATTACTTATGCTATAATCATAAAAACTCGTCAAATATAGATAAAACAATACGACGATTTTTTATAAGATAGGCAAATGGGTAAAAAGCCTGGTAAACATCCAGATAGGCGAACGCCACGTACAGGTATAGACCGCGTCACTAATGTAGGTGGCAGGGCCAGGCAAACGCTGATCCAAAACTACCCGAGCAGCCTTGCAATAGAAAACCCCGTATTGGAAGCACCCTATCACAGCCGTACATACTTTACTGGAATTACTCGGCTACTGTACAGTGGGGCGGCGGCGGATCGCCTTATTTACACTTCGCCAAAAAATTCGACTCTAGGTTTTGTTGCTGTGTGGCGTGAGCCACAGCCAGATGGTTGCACTAGCCATTACGCAATCCGGCATCCTGCTCATAAGGGCTCACTATGGGCAAGTTGTGCCGATAACGATTACCCCCGCAAAAACTATTTGCAAACAGCAAAGGACGAATATGACCTTGACCTTATTGGAGACCTAAGCGCTGCACTTGATTTTACCGGCCAAGGGATGCAAAAAATCCGATACATTGACGAAACAACTGACCTTGCTCGCACGCGTACCTTATCTATCGGACAACATCGCGCTACTGCCGTTGCCTATGAAAGTAACCAGGAAGGTCTTGCCGTAGTGGCCATGACCCACTTGCGTGAAGATACTACTACCTTCTTGGCGTTTCCAGCCAACAATATACCTGATGCAGAGGCCATGCTTTCTGAAGTAAGGCTGGAAAGTCCGGACCATGATGTACGCGGAGCAATAGACCTTAGTCTATGGCGCACGGCGGTATCCGTAGAAACGGCTATATCTTTCCTGCTCGCACAAATTGCCTTAACGGCTACTTCGCAGGGCTAGACACATCCTAGCCAAAAACTGCTTAAGACTGCTTACCGGGTGGCAGTTGCCGGGGTGCAGCTGGGTTAAGGGCAACTTGCAGGGCTTGCAAAACCATGGCGGCTTGTTCGCGGCTCATGCCGACGCGGGCAGTCACCAAGGCTTGCGACGTTCCGGTGCCTTGGGCGAAGTTCATTATGACACCGCTAGGGTTGGCTACGACTTGCACACCGTCGCTGTAAATCACCCGGGGGTCAACGGCCATAATCATCACCATTGTTTTGTTGTTGTGCGGTGTTTCGCGCTCGCCGTCTTGGCGGTCGTACCCGGCCAATTGCCATAAGCCGGCGGCCTCATCCTCGTGCATGCCAAAATGACTGATAAGTAACATTAAAATATCTTCGGATGGCCGCTCGTGCCCTTGCTCAATCTTAAGTAAGGTTTGTTCATCAATTTCTACAGCACCCGAAACCTCGGCAACACTTTCCTTGCGGTGCTCGCGGATGGATTTGAGCTTGTCGCCAAGTTGTACAAATGGATTTTTGGGGGTCTCGTTCTTCATTACAGATACATTATATGCTGTTCTGGCATGCTTGCAAGTGAAACTAGTATAATAAATCCCATGCAGATTCAACAGGATGTTTCACTGCGCGAGCACTCCACTATGCGCTTGGGTGGTAAAGCGGCATATTTGGTCGAGGTTTCCAGCCGCCAAGAACTAGAGCAAGCGGTGCATTGGGCGCAAAAACAAAGGTTGCCTGTACTAATGATAGGTTCCGGCAGCAATATTGTCTGGCGGGATGAAGGCTTCCCTGGCCTTGTTATCGTCAATAAAATTATGGGCTTTACTGTCCAGCAAGAGGATAGCGAAAACACCTACGTCACCATCGGTGGGGGCGAAAACTGGGACAGCGTTGTTGCCCGGACAGTAGAACAGGGGCTAACTGGTATCGAGGCCTTGAGTCTCATCCCTGGCACTGCCGGTGCTACCCCTGTTCAAAACGTGGGAGCATATGGCCAGGAAATCGCCGACACGCTAACAACAGTGGAAGCCTACGACTGCCAAACCAACACCTTTGTTACCCTGACTCAGGCCGACTGTAATTTTGGCTACCGCACTAGCCGCTTTAAAACCACTGACCGCGGACGGTTTTTGATTGTCTCGGTAACGCTCCATCTGTTAAGGGGTACACTGCAGCCGCCGTTTTACAATGCATTGCAAGCCTATCTAGAGGAGCACCACATAGTCGATCACAGTCCGGCGACAATTCGCCAAGCCGTCATCGCCATCCGTTCTAGCAAATTACCCGACCCGGCAACAGTGGCAAACAACGGCTCGTTTTTTGCCAACCCGGTTGTTACGGCCGAGACGCTCGACCGACTCCTCCAAATTGACGGGAATATCCCCCACTGGCCAACAAGCGACGGCAAGGCTAAAATCCCCGCCGCGTGGCTGGTAGAAAAAGCTGGTTTTAAAGATTTTCATGACTCCGAAACCGGTATGGCCACCTGGCCAAAGCAATCATTGGTACTGGTCAACGAACACGCTCAAACAACTGCACAGTTACTTGCCTTCCGGCAAAAAATCCTCGATGCCATCGAGCAAAAATTTGGCATAACCCTGCAGCAAGAACCCGAACTACTCCCTTAGATATCTTTTAACGATACGAAATTACAACGGATCATCCTTGATTCGTTAGCAACTCGCTGCTATAAATAAAAACTTGCGTCAAAAATGTGCTTAAGGAGAGTGTCGTGGCAAGATCCAATCATCCAGAATCTATTACTTTTGAGTGCCGGCCTTACATAGGCATCCACAACCTAAATGCTGCAATGACTACTAGTAATGATCTACGCAAGGCAGACCTGGACGCCCGCTTAGTTGCAGTGGCCCTGGACGTTAAACGCCACAACGACCCCGAGGCAACCAATATAACCGCTTCCACATTAGGTGCACTGGGCGATTTTATCCAAGGTGGTGCAAAAGGATCGGTAGAACTTTTTCGCGCGCCTAATTGGGCATGGGACCTCCCAGCGATTCGCGCCTTACGCTTTGGTATAAGTTTAGGTGTATTAAAAGTCACAACCGATCTCCAAACCGTCCGCCAAGACGACGACCCCGCCGCAGCCTACGGAACAATCTTGCGCAAAGCGCAAGTATCCGGACACAACTTATACCTACTCGAACAGCAGAGTGCGAACGATCCCATGGGCATGCGCACAATGTCAGTTTTAGATGGTAGTACTGGTGCAACCCGTGTAGTAATAGAGGCTGCAAATACCTTCTCGTGGCCAGAACGCCACCTTGCCGACTTGGCCTTGCGAGATTATGTCTCTCCTGTTGAGCTAAATACTTTCTTAGGTACTAACAAAGCGAACCGCTGGACTACTCCTGACGGTCCAAGTTTGTTAGCTGCGCTGGAAGATTTTGGGCAAGGTGGTACATTATCCCCAGAAGGCCCAACCGGTATAACCTACTTCGATCGCAAAGGAACACTACCAGTCTAACGTTATTTAGGTAAAGGAAAGTCTTTGGCAAAAGCTTCAATCTCCTGCCTAATTTTACTTAGCTGGACGTCTTGCCCGTTAGCGGTAATAGCGCGGTCGATCCATTCAGCGACCTGATCCATTTCGGCCTCTTTAAGCCCGCGGGTGGTGAGCGCCGGTGTACCCATGCGGATACCACTAGGGCTAAACGGCGGACGCGGGTCGAATGGCACGGTGTTTTTGTTGACGGTAATACCGGCTAGACCCAAGGCATTCTCGGCATGGGCACCAATGATGCCTTTGTTGGTTAAGTCAACGAGCAGCAAATGGTTGTCGGTACCACCGGTGACTAGTTCGTACCCTTTATCCATCAGTTTATCTGCCAAACGTTTAGCATTTTTGACGATTTGCTTGCCATACTCTGTAAATGCTGGCTGGGCAGCTTCGTGCAACGCCACGGCAATGGCTGCGGTTTGGTGGTTATGCGGACCGCCTTGTAGACCAGGGATGATAGCCCGGTCAATGAGGGTGGGCAAGTTTTCTTTATTGCGTTCGGCTGCTTTTAGGGGGTTGGACGGTTTCCCATCGCACAAAATCATTGCCCCGCGCGGCCCACGCAAGGTTTTGTGCGTGGTGGTAGTAATAACATCGGCGATGCCGGCGGGCGAGGGGTGCGTACCAGCAACCACCAACCCGGCAATGTGTGAAATATCGGCCACGAGGTATGCGCCGCACAAATCAGCAATGTCGCGCAAACGTTTCCAATCAAAAATGCGCGGGTAGGCTGTAGCGCCTACAAAAATCAGCTTTGGCTTATGCTCTTTAACCAACGCGGCCATGGCGTCGTAGTCCAACCGCCCATCCTTACCGGTGTTGTACTGGACACTGTTAAACCACTTGCCCGAAAAGTTAACCTTAAGCCCGTGTGTCATGTGCCCGCCAAAGTACAGGGCCATCCCCATAACGGTGTCGCCAGGGTCGGCCAAAGCAAAGTAGACTGCCATATTGGCCGGGCTGCCAGAATATGGCTGCACATTGGCATGGCTGACGCCAAACAGTTTTTTGGCGCGGTCGCGCGCCAGATTCTCTACTTTATCGACAATTTCACAGCCGCCGTAGTAGCGTTTACCAGGGTAGCCTTCGGAATATTTGTCGGTCAAACGCGACCCCAAGGCTTTTAATACTGCGCCAGAGGTGTGGTTTTCGCTCGGGATCATCTCTAACCCTTCGCTTTGGCGTGCAATTTCGGCGGCAATCAGTTCATCTATTTGTGTATCTTGCATAGGTATATCCTCGTTTAATCATTTCCGGTAAATAGCCGCCTCGTCATATCATCCTTTTATTGTACCAGCCGAAAGGGGAGTGTTACACTAACAGTATAAAAGCGACAAAAAAGTACCTTGCTATATACTACATATGATATATAGTTTAGTATATGCAAAACGCTAACGAAAAAATTGGCCATCTTGTCGCCCAAATACGGCAAGAACGGGGTTTAACCCAGGCGGAGTTTGCCAAGCTATTACACACCAGCCAATCGGCCGTTAACCGCATCGAACACGGCAAGCAAAACGTCAGCATCGAAACATTGGGCCGCATTAGTGATGTGCTTAATAAACAACTTATTTCCCTAAGCGGCCGCGGTATTAACCTACGCATCGAGGGCGGCCACGAACTCAGCGGCGAAATCACCCTTAAAAACAGCAAAAACGCCGCGGTTGGCCTGCTGTGTGCCAGCCTACTTAACTACGGCGTTACCAAATTCGTAAACTTCCCTAAAATTGAGGAAGTGTTTCGGATTATAGAGGTACTAGTAAGTATTGGCGTGCAAATACGCTGGCTAAACGGGACCGACCTAGAGATTCGCCGGCCGCAAAGACTAAAACTCGAGAACATCGATGCCGATGCCGCACGCAAAACGCGTTCGGTACTCATGTTGATGGGGCCGCTGCTGCACGACCATAAAGAGTTTAAGATTCCATACGCCGGTGGTTGCAAGCTGGGCGAACGAACTGTAGAACCCCATTTATTTGCGCTGGAAGCCTTTGGCCTGCATGTCAAAACACCACGTGGTCACTACGAAGTCCACGTTAACAAAAAGCCAGCCGGGCGTATAGTTTTGTACGAAACCGGCGACACAGTAACCGAAAACGCCATTACAGCTGCCGCACGGACTACCGAAGAAACAATCATTCAGTATGCCAGTGCTAACTACGCCGTCCAGGATGTCTGTTTATTCCTAAAAAAACTGGGGGTAAAAATTGATGGTATCGGTAGCACGGTGCTCAAAATTCAAGGCGTGTCCTCTATTAAAAAGAACGTTACCTTTGCGCTTGCCGAAGACCCTATTGAGGCCATGCTATTTATCTCGGCCGCGGTAGTTACTAACTCCAGCATAACCATTCGCCGGGTCCCTATCGACTTTTTGAGCCTTGAGGTCTTTAAGCTCCAAAAAATGGGGCTTAGAATTGACCAATCAGAACGTTACAAGGCCCTTAACGGGTATACCGACCTCGTCGACCTTACTATCCATAAGCATAATGGCACGTTGCGTGCGCTGGCCGATAAAATCCACCCCAACGTCTACCCGGCCGGGATCAACGCCGACAACTTACCTTATTTTGTGCCGATTGCCGGCGTAATCACCGGCCGCACACTAATCCATGACTGGATGTACGAAAACCGTGCCATCCACTGCACCGAGATGACCAAGGTGGGTATGAACATCGAACTGGCCGACCCACACCGCCTGTACATTGTTGGACCTACCAAATTTTCGGCTAACGACGTCGTCTGCCCCCCTGCCCTGCGCCCCGCCAGCCTACTACTCATCGGCATGCTAGCCGCCGATGGCGTAAGCACATTGCGCAACATCTACACCATTAATCGCGGCTACGAAGACATTGCCGAACGGCTCAACAGTCTGGGCGCCCGTATCCAAATATTCCACGAAATGTAACACCAAAACCTCGGGCTACGGACGCTTGCAGGTCACAAATAAGCCATTTTAGTTTTGACATACTGCGAATCAGTGATATTACTATTTGCATGACTTCTGTTAAAACTACTAACTTCGTGCAGACCTCCAACGAACTATACATGAATGGCAGTTGGCCACCAGCCTCAGCTACTATTACTTTCGGTCCTGAACATACGCAGTTTATAGCTGATCGTGTCAATAGGGATAGTGAAGTCGCCGGGGTTACTGGCCTTATAGACCAACTTGATACAGTAGGGCGCTTGCAGCTTGTGGGGGGATTGGTTGACGTTGGGGAATCGCCCGACCGAGCTACAATGATTGCCCAATCCCCCGATCTCTATCATATGGATGCAAGGGATCGATTTAGGGTTATATTGGGGGGCAATGCCGCACTAACAGCGGTTAAAGCGGGTGTTCTCACAGGAAGTCAAATAGTTATGGAAGGCTTGCGGCGCTCCCCATCAAAGCCCGTTTCTGTAGACGAGTACCTTAACGAGCAACGTGCGGCTGAAACTAAACTTGCACTTATTAGGCTTGGCCTGGCTACCGTAGCTCTTGCCGATCAGTTGCGTACTTTTATTGGCCAGCCTACTGTTAAGGGCAACCATACAAACACTCAGAGCGCCGTGCATAGAGTGCGTGCTGGGCATTATTCGGCAACGGCATCCAACCCTAAAACTATGGGTCAAGTCTTCTATATGCACGGGGAGACGCCACAGCGACTTGGGGTGAAAATTGGGGGTGAGACAGAGCTTAATCATCCTGCCACCGAACGACTGATCAGTGTTGCGTTTAGTGCGGCGAATCAAATATCGCAACGTGGACACATAAGTCGCTACCATATGGCTCAAAAAGAGGAGGCATGGGTGCTCAAATACAGTATGTCGTCCACTAACGCTACCGTTGTTGACGGTATCGCCTATGCAGCGAGCGAATATCCAGATCCGGCAGGCTCTACAGAATTAGCTGCCCAAGCCTTGTGGGCACACAATCGCCCGGCCCGCGTATAGAGGCTTTCGTCGATTGGTGTTCAGCGAATGACATCTGTACAACTGCAGCATGACAAGGGGTTATAAAACGTTGGATGCCTGCGTATTTGTCCAAACAATGTAGGCAATGCCGGCGAGGATAATTAGCGTCAGTAAAACAGTGCGATGCCATTCTTTCATGGTTGTTCCTCTGTTAGCTTGGCAATAATAACCAAACGCTCTTTGGCGCTCCATAAGGGTGTACAGGTATAAATAGTTAGCTGCGGCTGGTCGGTGGCTGCCTCGACCGAAACTTCGGTGGCAGGTACCACTTTTGTTTCGTTAACGGTGTAATTATAGAGTTTACCTTGCCACATCAGGCTAATTGGATCGCCCGGTTTTACCTTATCCAAATGATAAAACACCGCCTGGCCTGCATAAGTAAACCGGTGACCGACTAGTACGGTATTACTCCCTTTGTCGGGGGTGCTGGTGTGCGCTACATGCAGTACGCCCTTTTTTAGAGCGGCAATCCCGCCTTCGTGAATTTTTTGTTGCATGCTTAGCCCTGGAATGTACAACCTGTTTTCTGCAGGCACATCCGGGCTAGTACTAGGTGTTGCAGGCGGGCCGTTGTACGTTGGCCCAAGGTTAATGGTCACGGGCGCGTCGTGCGCCAGCCACCACCTCATCGCTGGTAAAAACGGCGCTAACAAAATATACAACCCAATACCCAAAGCCAACAACGTTACATAGTTGTTAAAAATCCGCAGGTCAATGTTTGGTTTGTATTTCACTGCGTGCCCGCCGTTTTGTATCAGATACATAATAGCATAACTGTTACGGCTAACGGATTATAGCGATTGAATAAACTGTTGCTCGTACGAGTAGTGCGTCCACAGCAAGAAGAGAACCCCCACAATTATTAGGACTACCAAAATGACGGTGCGGTGCCATTCTTTCATTGCTGGTCCCCCTGCAAAACAGCGCG
>Ga0075428_100009836_pt1 | contig 10628 bp, 9 predicted proteins | sample RhiMetdeltSRZDD2_FD_75291 | JGI IMG/M metagenome (GOLD analysis project Ga0075428, IMG submission 75291) | Populus rhizosphere microbial communities from Tennessee, USA - Rhizosphere MetaG P. deltoides SRZDD2 | ecosystem: Host-associated > Plants > Roots > Rhizosphere > Soil | place: USA... | reverse complement strand
CGCCGCGAGCTCGATGATTACTTCGCCGGCCGGCTGAAGAAGTTCACGACGAAGCTCGCCTTCAACGGCACGCCGTTCCAGAACGCGGTGTGGAAGCAGCTGACGCGCATCCCCTACGGCGAGACGATCAGCTACCTGGAGCTCGCGAATCGCATCGAGAACCCGAAGGCGGTGCGCGCCGTCGGCATGGCGAACGGCGCCAACCCAATCGCGATCATCGTGCCGTGCCATCGGGTGATCGGATCGAACGGCTCATTGACGGGCTTCGGCGGCGGGTTACCAACGAAGCGCGCGTTGCTGGAATTAGAAAAAGGTCAGCGGACGCTGCTCTAGGCCACAGATTAAACACAGATTAGACACAGACACTGCAATAGAATCCGCGTCGGATGGACGAGCGGAAAGCGACTCCAGCTCTAATCACGTCGCTGCGCCTCTGGGATGTCGTGGCGATGAACATCGTCGCGATCGTCGGCCTGCGATGGATCTCGCGCAGCGCCCGCATCGGCGCTCCGGCCGTCACGCTGTGGATCCTCGCCTGCCTGCTGTTCTTCGTTCCGCTCGCGGCGGTGCTCGCGGAGCTTTCGAGCCGGCATCCGGAACAGGGCGGCATCTACGCGTGGTCGCGGCGCGCCTTCGGCCCCGTGCACGGTTACATCTGCGGCTGGTGCATGTGGGTCAACAACCTGTTTTATTTTCCGGCGCTGCTGCTGTTCGCGGCGGCGAACCTGTTGATTCCGATCAACGCGTCGAGCCTCGCCGACAGCCGCGCGTATTCCGTGACCTTCGTTCTCGGCTTCGTGTGGCTGATGACGTTCATCAACGTCCTTGGATTCTCTACCGGTAAGTGGGTGCAACACCTCGGCAGTATCGCGACGTGGATTCCCGCCGTGATTCTCATTGCGTGCGGCGCGATCGCGCTTGCCACCACCGGCAGCGCGACGTCGTTCGCGCCCTCGCAGCTGTGGCCGCGCGAGAACATGATGGACTCGATCAGTTTCTGGTCGTCGCTGTGCTTCGCGTTTTCCGGGCTCGAGATCTCATCGATGGTCGGACAGGAGGTCCATGACCCGAAGCGAACGATTCCGCGCAGCATCGTGCTCTCGGGCATCGCGATCACGATCATCTACATCCTGAGCTCTGCGGCGATCCTCATCGCCGTGCCGGCGAGCGAGATGGCGGAGCGCAGCGGCATTGCCGATGCGGTTGATCTCGTGACGACGAGGATCGGGTTCGCGGGTGTTGGCAGTTTCATTGCGTTGCTGCTGGTGATCGGATCGATCGGCGGCGTCAGCTCGTGGATCGCCGGCGCCGCGCGCGTGCCATTCGCGGCCGGCGTCGACGCGGCAATGCCGGCGGCCTTCGCGAAGCTGCATGAGAAATATCGAACGCCACACGTCGCGCTCTTCGTTCAAGCGATCGCGACGACGGTGCTGTTTCTCGCCAGCGTGTTCATCTCCGTCGGCGGCGGGAAGACGACGATCCAGGAGGCCTACGACATCATGGTGAACCTCACCATCCTGATCTACTTCCTGCCGTACCTCTATTTGTTCGCGGCGTTCCTGAGACTGAGATCGATGGATGCGTCGATGCCGGCGGATGAGAACACGATTGCGCTGCCGGGCGGCAGTGCGGGCGCATGGCTGATCGCCGGATGTGGCCTGCTCGCGACGTTCATCGCGATGGGACTCGTGTTCGTTCCGCCGTCGGGAACGGAGAACGTCCTCAATTACGAAGTGAACCTGATCGGCCAGGCCGCGATCCTGATCGTGATCGGAATGGCGTTCTATTTCACCGCTCGCCGAAAAGCAATTTAGCCGCAGAGACGCAGCGACGCAGAGAAATGCCAGTCGGCGGCAACGCGCGACGCAAGACATCCGCGGTTCGCGGGGCCCGCCTTCGGCGGGCCGAACGGGCGGTTGATCGATCCGTGGAAATGAGTCCGATTCCATTCACCCAGGGGACTCATTTCCACGGATCGATCAGCCGCCCTGCGGCGCGAAGCGCCGCCGCGAACCGCGTCTGCTCTGCGTCTCTGCGCCTCTGCGGCTGCCTTTTTCTCAGGCGCGACGGATGCGAATGAAATTCGACGATCCGCGATCGAGATCCCTGTAGGTGTTGATGACGATCATCGTCGCGTTCTCGGGCGCGTCGGTGCGCCGGGCGGCGACATCCATCACGCGCGTGATGATCTCCTCGATGTCGCCCGCCAGATCGCAGACCAGCGGCACGATGCCGTGCCACAGCGCCAGGCTGCGCGCGACTTCGGGCTTGTCGGTGACGGCGGCAATCAGCGACTGCGGGCGAATCGCGGACAGATGCTTCGCCGTCTGGCCGCCGCGCGTCACGGCGACGATCGCGTGCGCGCTGGTGCGCCGCGACAACCCGACCGCGGCCTCGCACAGCGCCTTGACGTGATCCACGTCGCCGGCCGAAGTGCGACGATCCATCGACACCGCCGCGATCGATTCGGCGTCGCGGATGATGGCGTCAAGAACTTCGACCGACCGCACGGGATACATCCCCGTCGCGGTCTCCCCCGACAGCATGATCGCATCCGCACCGCCGTCGACGGCGCCGGCGGCGTCGCTCGCTTCCGCTCTCGTCGGGCGCGGCTCGGTGCGCATCGATTCGAGCACCTGCGTCGCGACGATCACCGGCACGCCGCGAGCGCGCGCCTTCTTCAGAATCTCTTTCTGAATCCGCGGCACCCGTTCGAGCGGAATCTCGAGGCCCAGGTCCCCGCGCGCGACCATCACCGCGTCGCTCGCATCGAGGATTTCATCGAGACGATCGATCGCTTCCTGTCTCTCGAGTTTCGCGACGATCGGCGTCTTTGGACGGCCTTCCAGGACCATGATCTTCCGCGCGCGCGCGATATCCTCCGCCGACTGCACGAAGCTCAACGCGACCCAATCCACGCCGAGGGCAAGACCAAACCGCAGGTCGCGCTGATCTTTCTCCGTCATTTCGGATCGCAGCGGCACGTGCGGCGCGTTGATGCCTTTGTGCTCGCCAATCTCGCCGCCGTCGATCACATGCGTGCGGATCTCTTCGGGTGTCGCCGATTCGACTTCGAGCTCCACCTTCCCATCGTCAAGAAGCAGGTGATCGCCCTTCTTCACCTTGTGCGCGAGCTCGCCGTAATCCGTGAACACGCGACCGGGCGCGCCGATGCCGTCGCCGATCGCGATCACCAGCGGCTCGCCTCTGCGGATCGGAATCGGCTTGCCGCCTTCGAGCCTGCCGGTGCGAATCTTCGGCCCGCTCAAGTCCTGGAGGATGGCGACATGGCGATCCGCCCGCGCCGCCGCCTCGCGCACCTGGTGAAATCGCGCGGCGTGATCGGATTGCGAGCCGTGTGAGAAGTTCAGACGGAAGACATCGACACCGGCGGCGATCAGCTCGCCGGGATCCTTCGACGCAGGCCCCAGCGTGGCGACGATTTTCGTGTGACGCACGCAAACAGCTTACGATGCTTTGCATGTTCGGCCGAGCCGTGGCTGCCTGCTTGCTGATCCTCGCCTTTCCATCGGTTGGCGCGTCGCAAGACGGCTCCTACACGAGCGGATGGCTGCGGGATCTTCCGGCGGGCGGCAACGTGTTCTCGCTGCTCGAATCGGCGCAGCCGGAGGTCACGACCGACCGGTTCAACAGCGGCGGGCTGAATGCCGGCGTTCGCGATCGCGCCAGCGCTTTCCTCGCGTCGTGGACGCAGACGCGTTACACCATCGACCACGTGTCGATCTCCAGTCCCGTCGATGGCACGCCGATGCTCTTTCCCGAACTGACGTGGTGGGGCGAGATCGACGTGTGGCCGGTGCGACCTGAACTGCCAACGGGCGCGACCGGTCTGATGATTGACTTCATACCGAGCGGCAGCCGCAGCCGGAGTGGATTCGTCGAAGGCTGGGGGTCCGGTGGCGTGCTGGCGCGGCCGTCCCGATCGTCGAATGCGCCTGCGGTGAACCAGCTTGGAGATTTCGCGCACATCGCCACGCTGTTAAGGGGGACCGCATTACGCAACAAGCTCTTGCTGCAGCTCGGCGCCGCGTTCACTCGCGCCACCACACGTGAGCGGAATGGCGAGCGTCAACGCGATACGACCTCGCTCTTCGTCAACACGACCTATGACTTCGCGTCCGCTCGTCATCTACACGCCCTGGCGCTGATCCAACAGGACGCGCGGCATATCCAATCGACTTACGAGCTGGTCCCTCGTGGTGGATTCTATGGCGCCTACTCCGATCGCTCGCGCGACGCAACTTCCCTGCCGGCCTTCTACCAGGCCGATCGCCTCGTTGACGGTCCGATTCCCTCGCTGATTCAGCCGCGCCTGGTCGAACGGCGGATGATCGCAGGCTCGCAATTCAGGGTCCTGGAAAACGCGCGGCAAATCATCGATGGCGGCGTCGAGCTCGAGCGCACGTCCGCGACGATCGCGCCAATCGCGTCGACGACGATCACGGAACGAGTCGATGGCCTTGCGGCGCGCCTGTGGAGATTCACGAGCCCGGCAGCCGAATCGCGGCGCCACGCCTGGATGATCAACACATTTGCCACGGATCACATCTCGATCGCGACCCACGTCACGATCGACGCGACGCTTCGTTTTGAATCAGCCGATGCGTCGGCCGATGGCGCCGCCTCGGGACTCTCGTGGCGGACACTCTTGCCTTCTGCGTATGTGACGTGGACCCCGGGCGCCGCGCTGCAGCTCGAATTCGTGACCGGTGTCAGCCGCAGCACCGATCAGCCGCTGCTAAGCCTGCTCGCATATGGAGATCCGAACGCGCCGACGGCAGATGTCTTCCGCTGGGACGGCGAAAACATCCTGCCGCCGCCGTTGGTGATGAGGGTGGGGGCCGGCACCGGCGGGGACGCCTCGTTCAGCACCCTCGATCCGAAACTCAAGCGGCCGATCACCGATCAGTTCGTCGTGCAGTTCGTCGCCCACCCGTGGGAGTCTGTTCGCCTTCGCGTCGCTGGTGTCGCACGGCGACAGTCATCGTTGATCGGCGTCGTCAACACGGGCGTTCCGATCAGCAGCTACACGATGTTCACGATTCCGGATGCCAATGCGGACTGGGTCAATCCCGCGGACGATCAGCAATTGTCGGTCTACAACCGGACGCGCGAGTCGTTCGGCGCCGACCGCTACCTGCTGACGAACCCCGACGTCGATGATGCAACGATGGGAGCAGTCGTCGTTTCCGGCGAGATCGCGAAGCCTCGCTTCATGTTTCGGATTGGCGGAACAGCGTCGGCCTCGGTTGGATCCGGCGGCAATCGCGGCTACACCGCGATCGAGAACGATCAATCGATGCTTGGCGAGTTGTTCACGAATCCAAATGCAGCGACGTACGCGAGAGGCAGACTCTTCAACGATCGCGCGTACACGATCAAGGCGCTGTCGATCGTGTCGCTGCCCTTCAACATGAAGGCCGGCATGATCGCGCGATTCCAGGACGGACAGCCGTTTTCACGCATTGTCGTCGTTCCAACTCTCAATCAGGGCGCCGAGGCGATTCAAGCGTTTCCGCGCGGGCGCTCGCGTTTCTCCTATCGCGCGACGCTCGATCTGCGCCTGCAGAAACGGATCCGGCAGGTCGATCTGATCGCCGATGCGTACAACCTGCTCAATGCATCATCCGAAGTGGAAGAATACGTCGTCACCGGGCCTCGCTTCCGCGAGATCACCGCGGTGCAGCCACCGCGCGCGTTTCATCTCGGCGCGCGCGTCACGTTTTGATCAATGCAAAAACGGATTCTGGAGATCGGAACCGGCGAGGGTGATGGAACGCTGGCACTGGCTCGAACGCTGCCGGTCGACGGCCAGCTGATCACCATCGAACCGCACACGGAGCACGCGATTGCCGCGCGACAGCGTTTCAGCGATGCCGGCTTCGGCGATCGCATCATCGTGATCGTCGCCGAGCCGCGCCGGTTCCTTCACAAGATCCGCGGACCGTTCGATCTGATCGTCGACAACGACCCCGACGATCGAGATGCGCTGCACGACAAGCTGATCGCCATGCTGGCGCCTGGTGGGGTTCTGATTCGTGGTATTAAGAAATGAAATATAGTCAAGAAATATAGTGTCCAGACAATGACCGTTGCCGAATGGCTTGCCGAGGCCAAGGCTGATGCGCAGAAGCGCGGCCTGCCCGAACTGATTCCGATGCTCGAAGGTCTCGCACAGGCCAGCGAGCGCCTGCGCAAGGCTGATTGGAACGACAACCCCGATAAGGACACGCCCCGTGATCCGAATCAGTGACGTCGCTCCGAAAGTCGCGAAGGGTCAGATCAAATCTGAAAAGCTGACCGAAGATTGTCTCGCGAAGATTCAAGAGCTCAATCCGAAGCTGAACGCGTTCATCACAGTGACCGGCGATGAAGCGCTTCAACAAGCGCGACAAGCCGACAAGGAGATCGCCGCCGGACGTCACTTTGGCCCGCTGCACGGGATTCCTCTGTCGCTGAAAGATCTGATCGATCAACAAGGCATCGCGACGACGGCTGGATCGCTGGTCCGGCGCGATCACGTTGCGACCGAAGATGCGGTTGTCACACGGCGCCTGCGCAATACCGGCGCGGTCTTTGTCGGCAAGACCAACCTCCACGAGTTTGCGTTTGGAACAACGAGCGAAGACTCCGGTTTTGGTCCCTGCCGCAATCCGCACGATGCCTCGCGCTCGCCCGGAGGGTCGAGCGGCGGTTCTGCCGCTGCCGTCGCATCGGGAATGTGTCTCGGCACCGTCGGCACCGACACCGGCGGATCGATTCGCATTCCGGCCGCGGCCTGCGGCATTGTCGGCCTCAAGCCGGAATGGGGACACGTCTCCGCATCCGGCGTCGTGCCGTTGAGCCGTCAGCTCGATCACGTCGGTCCGCTGGCCGCATCCGTCGGCGACGCGTGGACGCTCTACAACGCGATGCAGCCGGAGTCCGAACAGATCCACGACCGCCTCGATCCGGCGCCGCTCGCGGGGCTGCGCATCGGCAAGCTGGCCGGATACTTTTTCGATCGGCTGGATGAAGACGTCGAGCGCAGCGTGCTCGGCGTGCTCGAACGCGTGCAGCTGAGCGGCGCGGTCCTCTCGAATGTGTCGATTCCGCATGCCGACGACATGGCCGCCATCTATCTGCATCTCGTCTTCGGCGACGCCGCGGAATACCACGCGCGCACGCTCGAATCACGGCCGCAGGACTACACCAGGCCGGTTCGACTCCGTCTCGAGATGGCGCGCTACGTCCTCGCCGAGGACTACATTCGCGCGCTGCGTGGCAAGGCGCTGATCGCGCATGAAGTCGATCGCGCGCTCAACGGCGTCGACGTGCTCGCGCTGCCCGCGCTCGCCGTCCCTGCGCCACCGATCGGCGCGACGACGATGCCCGTGAGCGGCGGAACCGAAGCGGTGCGGACGATCATGTTGCGCTGCAGCCAGCCGTTCAACCTCTCGGGCCATCCCGCGATCTCGATTCCGTGCGGAACGTCGCGCGACGGCATGCCGATCGGCGTGCAGCTCGTCGGCCACAAGGGCCGCACGCCCGCGCTCGTTCAAGCCGCACTCGCAGTGGAGGCGGCGCTCCCTCGGTGATTCGCGACTATTTCCATCGCTGGGAGCAAGACCTCGCCGCCGTCAGCAAGGCCGATCGAAAAGTCAGGCCCTTCGAATGGGGCCTCGATTGGATCGAGGACCCGCACGCATCCGACCTCGAAGCGTCCGCCAAAGAGATCGAGATCGTGTCGAAGTGGGTCGATCGCGTCATGCAGAACACCGGCGCGTTCTACACTCCCGAACCCGCGCGCTACACGTTCACGAAAGCGCCGGACACCGTGCGCGCGTCGGGCGAAGCCGGCGTGCTCACGTACCAGACCGGGCTGCCGACGCCGCATCCGGAAAACAACACGGTCGTGTGCCGCTACTTCGAGCCGCGTCCGATCAGGACACCGAAACCTGGATCCACGCGCCGCGCCGTGGTGGTGCTCGCGCAGTGGAATGCGGATCCGGACGGGCACATCGGCCTCTGCAAGATCCTGCAGCGGCTCGGCATCGCCTCGCTGCGCATCAGCCTTCCCTATCACGATGCGCGCATGCCGCCCGAGCTGACGCGCGCCGATTACATCGTCAGCTCGAACGTCGTGCGCACACTCCAGGTCTGCCGCCAGGCCGTGCGCGACGTGCGGCTGGCCTTGTGGTGGCTGCGCGATCAGGGATACGACAGGCTCGGACTGCTCGGCACGAGCCTGGGATCGTGCCTCTCGTACCTGACCACCGCGCACGAACCCCTCGTCCGCGCGCAGGCGCTCAATCATGTGTCGCCGTTCTTCGGTGATGTGGTGTGGCGCGGACTGTCAACCGAGCACGTCCGGCAGGGGCTCGACGGCCACGTCGACATCGATCAACTGCGCGACCTGTGGCGGCCGATCAGCCCGTGGTCGTTCCTGGATCAAATGCGCGACAAACAGACACTGATGGTCTACGCGAAGTACGACCTGACGTTTCCCGTCGACCTGTCGCTGAAATTGATCAACGAGCTCCGCCGCCGCGGCTACGCTCTCGAGGTGCGCGTGCTGCCATGCGGCCACTACTCAACCGGCGTTGCGCCGTTCAAGTTTCTTGACGGTTGGTATCTGGGAAAATTCCTGGCGACGCGTCTTTGATCGCCGCAGAGACGCAGAGACGCAGAGAAATACCAGCCATTCGACGCCGCGAGGCAAACGGCCGCGGCTCGCGGCGGCGCTTCGCGCCGCAGGTCTGATGATCGATCCGCAGAAATGAGTCCTGAAACGAATGGAGTTGACTCATTTCTGCGGATCGATCGTCAGACCGTTCGGCCCGCCGAAGGCGGGCATCCGCGAACCGCGGCCGCTCTGCGTCTCGGCGTCTCTGCGGCATTCTTGAGGCGTCGCTGAATCAGAGATAGCGAAGCAGTCGGACTAAAGCGTCGTAAATAGAGCCCGCGAGCGATTGCACGAGCGGCGAGACTTGACCTGAATCCATCGACTCAGCCACGGTGACCGGATCGGTGAGCAACAGCCATATCGTGGCGCCGGCGATCACCGCCGCGAACAAGCCGACGATGCCGACCAGGCTGAACAGCCGGCTGGAAAACCCTGATGGACGTGGCTGACGCTGGATGTCCATGACGCGGACCAGCAGAAATCATACTCCCGCGGCCCAACTCTTAATAGGACGGCGGCTGGGTCACGGAGGTTCAGATTCAGACAACGAGGACAATCTTGCCGAACTGCTCGCGCGATTCGAGGCGCCGCTGCGCGTCGGCGGCTTCGGCAAGTGGAAACGTCTTGTCGACGACCGGGCGCAGCTCGCCGGCGAAGAAGAACTGCGCAGCGCGCAGCAGCTCGGCCTTGCGGCCCATGTACGAGCCAAGTAACGACAGCTGCTTCGCGAAGAGCACCCGCAAATCGATCCGCGCGTCGTGGCCCGTCGTCGCGCCGCACGTCACGAGCCGGCCGCACCGCGTCAGGCTCTTGAGGCTGCGCTCCCACGTCGCGGTGCCGACATGCTCGATGACGACATCGACGCCGCGGCCGTTGGTAAACTCCCTCACCTTCGCTGGTACGTCCTGCGTGGTGTGATTGATCACTTCATACGCGCCGAGCTGGCGCGCCTTGGCGAGCTTCTCGTCGCTGCCCGCGGTCGCGAACACGCGCGCGCCGTGACGCCACGCGATCTGGATCGCCGCCTGGCCGACGCCGCTGCCCGCGCCAAGCACCAGCACGTCCTCACCCGCGCGCAGCTTCGCGCGCGAGATCAACATGTGCCACGCCGTCAGAAACGCGAGCGGGAACGCGGCCGCTTCGACGAAACCAATCGCGTCAGGAATCGCGATCAGGTTCTGCACCGGCACCTTCACGATCTCGGCGTAGCCGCCGTCGCTGCGATAGCCGAGCACGTCGTACTTCGCGCACTCGTTGTCACGCCCATCGAGACACGCGGCGCAGCGCATGCACGACAAGCCGGGTTGCAGCATCACGCGGCGGCCGGGCGCGAACTCGCCGTCCGGCGTCGAGATCACTTCGCCGGCAACATCAGCGCCCGAAATATGTGGAAACGGGATCTGCACGCGCTCCATGCCGCGGCGCTGCCACAGATCGAGGTGGTTGAGCGCGCACGCGCGGACGCGAACCAGGGCCTCGCCAGGCCCGGCAATCGGATCGTCGGCGACCTCGTAGCGGAGGGCATCAGGCCCTCCGTGTGCATGAAAACGTACAGCGTTCATTGAATTTCAAGCTGACCAGGACCACAGCAACTTGCAAAGGCTTTCAGAAGTCGGCCGTCAATGCCTGGTAAGGACCAAGGGCCAGCTCAGGCAGTGAAACGTGGATCTTATCCAAATCTCCCACGATTAGCGTCGTCATTTTTGAGGCTGAGAGGTACTGCCGTGCAGCCTGCGTGACGTCCGTGGCGGTCACTTGCGCAAGACGGGGCACGAATTCCTCGAAATACGTGTCTGGAAGTTTGTGCAACGCAAGTTGTGCAACCGCGCGCGCCACCTGGCCAGCGGTTTCGAAGCCGCGCGGATAGCCTTTGCTCACTGATGCAAACGCGATTGCGACCTCTTCGGTGGTCACAGGCGTCGCGCCGGCGATGGCGTGAATC
>Ga0075428_100009834_pt1 | contig 10629 bp, 9 predicted proteins | sample RhiMetdeltSRZDD2_FD_75291 | JGI IMG/M metagenome (GOLD analysis project Ga0075428, IMG submission 75291) | Populus rhizosphere microbial communities from Tennessee, USA - Rhizosphere MetaG P. deltoides SRZDD2 | ecosystem: Host-associated > Plants > Roots > Rhizosphere > Soil | place: USA... | reverse complement strand
GCGGTCGCCTGATCGTACAGCGCATGCGTGGACTCGAACACCCGCCAGAGATCGGTGACCCCGGCGCGGTACGAGCTCCACGACGCCTCCACTGCCCGGCTCTGGACCGGGATCACCGTGTCGGCGATCAGCCGCACCGACTGGCGCGCGGCCGCGGCCGCGGCATGCGCCGATTCCACCTCCCGCAGCAGCTCCAGCTCGGCGACGCGACGCTCCGCCTCGGTGGCGCGCGCCATGGCGTCCATCTCGGCGCCTTCCGCCCCGCGCGCACCCGCGAAGAACGGCAGCATGAACCCGACCGAGGCGCTGAACATGTTGTCCTGGTCCATCGTCGTCCCGTGTGCCGGCTGGAGGAGCCGCTCGCGCACGCCGTACGAGGCCCGCAGCTCGAGGTCGGGCCAGGCCATGCGGCGGGCGGTGCGCGCCGAGAGCCGGTAGCGGCTCACCTCGGCGTCCATCGCCCGCAGCCGCGGATGAATGGCGCCCACCGCCGCCCGCCAGAGCACGGCGGCGGTATCGGGGGTCTCGGGAAGCGGCGCCAGCGTGTCGGCGTCGGTGCCGGCCGGGAGCCCGCGCAGCGCGTCGAGCCGGGCGCGCGCGGAGCGCTCCTCGGCGCGGGACATCGCCGCGTCGCGCTCGGTGCTCGCCCGCTCCGCCTGGGCTCGCAGCAGGTCCTCGAGCCGGCCGTTGCCCGACTCGAAGCGCGCCCGCGCGGAGAGGACGAGACGGTCCATCACGCCGACGTGCGCCTCGGCCAGCGCCGCCAGCTGGCCCGCGTGGCGCGCGTCCGCATAGGCCTCCCAGGTCATCCCCAGGATCTCGTATCGCACGAGCTCCGCGCCGGCGGTCTCGCGGGTGACCGCCTCGCGCGCGGCCCGGCGCGCCAGCCGGTTGCTGCCGAAGACCGGCACCCGCTGCGAGACGCCGACCATCTTCATCGTCATGGGATCGAGGTTGAACGCGCCGCTGGTCGGCACGTTGACGACGCCGAGCTCCAGCATCGGCGCCGCCCAGGCGCCCGCGGGGGCCACCCGGCGACGCGCCGCGTCCACCATGGCGGCGCGTGCCGCAAGGCTGGGATTCGCGTCGGCCGCCTGCCGCAGCGCCTCCGGAAGATCGAGGGCGGCCACCGGGGCGGGCCCGGACGTGACGCCCCACAGCGCGACCCCGAAGGCGATGGTGCGCGCGCGCGGACCGAACATGGGTTTCGACTCCTCTCGCCTGCCGCACGAATGGCTGCGGCGTTCCTGATGATCCCGCGCCGGCGCCGCTTCACGCGGCCAGGGCGCGAGGGATGACGACGCGATCACGGCCGGATGAAAACGGCGCGTGGAGTCCGGGCGCATCGGCGCCCGGTGCGTCTCAGGAGTTAGGCGAGCGGAGGAGCGCGCGCCGAGTCCGGCGCGCGAGCGAGGCGGGTGGGCGGCTGCCCATCGGGCGCCGGTCGATGACCGTGCCAGGTGGCGACCATGGGCGACGCCGCGACGGCGACCGCCGCGAGCGGCACGTCCGCGGCCGGCGGGCCGTCGGCGTCCGCCTTGTCCAGCGTCGGCGTTGCCGGCGCCACGACGGGATCCGGGCAGCAGGACGGCTTCGCGGCCGGGCGACTCGAGTCGGAATGCTTCGCGGCGTGCGCCCGATGGCAGGCGGGGACGCCGGCGTCGCCCGACACCGTCAGGCACGCCATGCGCGTGTCGCCGGCGAGCCCCGCGAGCACGCAATAGTTGGTGCCCACGAGGAACAGGCCCAGGGCTGCGATCAGGGCCGGAATGCGGCGGGCGCGACGGCTGCGGAGACCGTGCATGGCTAATGAGGATATCGGATGAACCGGGCCCGTGGTTGTCCCGGAACGGTGAAGCCTTCGACGCGACCGTGAACGCGCGCGCGCGCAATGCGTTGCGGGTGCTCGGTCAGGGCCCCGCGCAGCGCACGCGGCGGTACGGGAACTCGATCCGCCGCGTGCGGCCGTTTCGCTCCCCTTCGATCCACGCGAGGAGCGAGTCCGCTCCCACCTTGCGGTAGCCGACCCGCTGCGGGAAATCGTGGGTTCGGTTCTCGAACACGACCGTGGAATCCGTCGCCTCGCGGGCCACGAAGGTCGTGGTCGCCTGACCGGAGGGATGCGCCTCGTACGCGAGGCCGCCCTCGGTCTCGCGCAGCACGTTCATCTCGTACTCGGCGAGGCTGTCGCCCCGCACCGTGCGGCCGACGCCGATCATCGAGCGGCCGCGCGGCGCCATCCAGTTCTCGTCGATCACCCTGGTGGAGGAGTGCGCCTGCCAGCAGCCCTGGAGCCAGGCCACCCGCTCGAGCGCGGGCGCGCCCTCACGGCCGGCGAGGACCAGGAGCATCAGGACGAATGACGGCATCACGAGGATGGAAGCGTCGCGTGAGAGCGAGGTGATGATGCGATCACCGGCGCCGCGAGCCGCCCAGGATCCCGCCCAGCACGCCCCGCAGGAGTTGGCGGCCGACCTGGCTGCCGACCGTCCGGGCGGCCTGCTTGGCCATCGCCTCGGCCAGACCCTGCCGGCGCCCGGTGCCCCACAGCAGCGCGCCGAGCGCTCCCGCGGCTCCGGCCGCCAGGGTGGACGCCTGTTCCCCGCGCGAAGGCGCCGCCGAGGACGCCGGGGCCGCGGCGGCCGGCTCGGCGGCTTCGGCCGCGCGCCTGGCGAGGATCTCGTAGGCCGACTCGCGGTTGACGGCGGTGTCGTACTTGGCCCCCACCGGGCTCCGCCCTCGCACGGCCGCGCGCTCCTCGGCGGTGATCGCGCCCATGCGGCAGCGCGGCGGGCAGATGAGGGCGCGTTCGACCGGCATCGGGATCCCCTTGTCGAGCAGCATCGAGACCAGCGCCTCGCCCACGCCGAGCTGCGCGATCGCCTGCGACACGTCCAGCCTGGGATTGGCGACGAAGGTCTCGGCCGCGACCCTGACCGCCTTCTGGTCGCGCGGGGTGAAGGCGCGGAGGGCGTGCTGGATCCGGTTCCCGAGCTGTCCCAGGATCTCGCCCGGAACGTCGTCGGGGAACTGTGAGCAGAAGTACACCCCCACGCCCTTGGAACGGATGATGCGCACGACCTGCTCGACCCGCTGTCGCAATGCCGGCGGGGCGTCGTCGAACAGCAGGTGCGCCTCGTCGAACATGAACACCAGCTTGGGTTTCTCGAGGTCGCCCACCTCGGGCAGGCTCTCGAACAGCTCCGAGAGCAGCCACAGGAGGAAGCTCGAGTAGAGCCGCGGCTTGAGCACGAGCTGGTCGGCGGCGAGCACGCTGATGATCCCGCGCCCGCCGAGATCGGTGCGCATGAGGTCGACGAGCTCGAGCGCAGGCTCGCCGAACATCCCTTCGCCTCCTTCGCGCTCGAGGGTGAGCAGCGCGCGCTGGATCGCGGCGACCGACGCGGGGCTCACCAGGCCATAGTGGGTGGAGATCTCCTGCTTGTGCTCGGCGACGAACGTGAGCAGCGCGCGCAGGTCGTCGAGGTCGAGCAGCAGCAGGCCCTGGTCGTCGGCCAGCTTGAAGGTGATCTCGAGCACGCCGGACTGGACGTCGTTGAGCTCGAGGATGCGCCCGAGCAGGGCCGGCCCCATCTCGCTCACCGTGGTGCGCACCGGGTGGCCGAGCTTGCCGTAGAGGTCCCAGAAGATCACGGGGCTCGCCTCGTTCGCGTAGCCCTCGATCCCGATCTGCGCCACCCGCTGGGCGATCTTCTCGTTGGGGGCCCCGGCCTGCGCGATCCCGGCGATGTCGCCCTTCACGTCGGCCATGAGCACCGGCACGCCGAGGCGCGAGAACCCCTCCGCCAGCACCAGCAGCGAGATCGTCTTTCCGGTGCCGGTGGCGCCCGCCACCAGGCCGTGACGGTTGCCGTACTGGGCGAGCAAGTGGACCGGCTGCTCGCCCTTGCCCACCAGGATCTGGCTCATGCGCGGTCTCCAGAACGAGGATGTCGAATCGGGGGCGACATCATAGGGAGTCTCGGCTCGGCCGGAAAGGCCCGGCCGCGGACCGGGACCCCGTTCACGTCGCGGCGGCCAGCAGGGCCACGCCCAGCAGCACGAGGAGCCCCCCGACGATCATGCGATAGCGCGCCTCCGGGATCCGGCTCAGGATCGGCACGCCGATGAACGTGCCGGCCAGCGCGCCGCCCGAAGCCGCGAGCCAGAGAGGAGCGTTGGCCGCCAGCACCGGTCCCGAGTGGGTGACATAGATGGGCACGCGCGCCGCGTCCACGAACAGCGCGGAGGCCGTCGCCGTCGCCACCAGCGCGCGCGGCGGGAGCTGGAAGCCGAGCAGTGCCGCCGCGCGGATACCACCCTGGTTGCCGACCAGCCCGCCGAAGGCGCCGGAGAGGATCCCGCCCGCGAGCCGCCAGAATGGCGTGGGCGGCAGGGGCACGCGCCGCCGCAGCAGCTCGCTCCCGCCAGCGAGCACGAGCAACGCGCCGAGCACCACGGAGAGCGCGGCGCTGTCGAGGAAGGGCTGGAGCCCGGCCCCCGCGAGCCCGCCGACGGCGCTCGCGATCCCGAACTGGCGGAACGTGGGGCCGTGCACGTCGGCGCGCAGGCGCCACCAGCGCGCCGTGGTCGCGACCGCATGCGGGATCGCGACGAGCGCCACCGCGGACGACGTGGGAAACGAGAGCATGAGGAGCGGCGTCAGGATGCTGCCGATCCCGAACCCCGACACCGCGGCAACCGCGCCGGCCGCGACCCCGACGAGGGCGACGACGAGGGGGGAGTCGGCCATGGGCGGGGTCTCCCGAGAACCATCAGGGTCGGAGCGCTCCGGCTATCGCCCCCGCTGGTCGATCGGCACGTACGCGCGCTTGGTCGCGCCCACGTACACCTGCCGCGGGCGCCCGATGCGGTTGGCGGGATCGGCGCGCATCTCGAGCCACTGGGCGATCCAGCCCGGCATGCGCCCGATCGCGAACAGCACCGTGAACATGTTCACCGGCACGCCCAGCGCCTTGTAGATGATCCCCGAGTAGAAATCCACGTTCGGGTACAGCTTGTGGCTGATGAAGTAATCGTCCCGGAGCGCGATCTCCTCCAGCTTCATCGCGATCTCGAGCTGCCGGCTACGCACCCCCAGTCGGTTCAGCACCTCCGTGCACGACTTCTTCAGCACCGCCGCACGCGGGTCGTAGTTCTTGTAGACCCGGTGCCCGAATCCCATCAGCCGGCTGTTGTCCTTCTTGTCCTTCGCCCGGTCGACGAATTTCTGCACGTCACCGCCCTCGGCCTCGATGCGCTCGAGCATCTCGATCACCTGCTGGTTGGCGCCGCCGTGGAGCGGGCCCCACAGCGCGCTGATGCCGGCCGAGACGCTGGCGAACAGGTTGGCCTGCGAGCTGCCCACCATCCGAACGGTGCTGGTCGAGCAGTTCTGCTCGTGGTCGGCGTGCAGGATGAGCAGCAGGTCGAGGGCACGGGTCAGCAGCGGGTCCACCTCGTACTCGTCGCACGGCGTGGCGAACATCATGTTGAGGAAGTTGCTGGCGTAGTCGAGCTGATTGCGCGGGTAGATGAACGGCTGGCCGATCGAATGCTTGTACGAGTAGGCGGCAATGGTCGGCATCTTGGCGATCAGGCGCACGACCGTCTCGTGCACGCGCTTCGCGTCGTTGTCCGGCTGCTGGTAGAACGTGGCGAGCGCGGCGACCGCGGCGGCGCACACCGGCATCGGATGGGCGTCCTTGGGCAGCGCCTCGAAGAACCGCCGGAAGTTCTCGTGCAGCAGCGTATGGCGCGTGACCTCGTGACTGAACTCGGCGAGCTGCGCCCCCGTGGGCAGCTCGCCGTGGAGCAGCAACCACGCCACCTCGAGGAAGGTGCTCCGCTCGGCCAGCTCCTCGATCGGGTAACCACGGTAGCGGAGGACGCCCTTCTCGCCGTCGATGAACGTGATGGCGCTCTTGCAGGCGCCGGTGTTCCCGTAGCCGGGATCGAGCGTGATGACGCCGCTGGCGGCGCGCAGCTTCTCGATGTCCACCGCGACCTCGTCCTCGGTGCCGCGCACCACCGGGAGGGTGACGGACTTGCCGTCGACGGTGAGCGTGGCGGTGGTCTGGGTCGGCGAGGTGGTCGGGGCGTTCGAGGCGCTCATGCGGAGTCTCCGTGGTGGAGCGATCGTCGGATCGGAATCAGGTGGCGGGCGGTCATTTCTTCGGGCGGCTGGCCTCGTAGGTGGCGATGAACTTCCCGGGCGGCGTGCTGGCGATCACCTTACCGACCGCCTCCAACGGCAGGTCCTCCAGCCGCTTGAAGCGCAGGCACGAGCCGCCCATGTCCATGCGTTTCCCGGCCTTGGCGAACGCCGTTTGGAGCGCCGCGCGCTTCTTCGCGTCGGCGTAGACGCCCATCAGGTAGATGGCGTAATGGTTCTTCTGCGCGGCCAGCGCGGCGTAGCAGAGCGGCTGGCCATTGTAGGTGTCGGGATAGTCCGCGAGCGGGATCCCGTAGCTGATCATCCCCCAACCCATCGTCTCCTGGTAGCCGGCCGGCAGGTACTTCAGCGTCATCCGGCGCACGGCCGCCACGACCTTGCGGCGCTCGGGTGGAAGCGACGCCAGGTACTTCGCGACCGTGGCTGCTGAACTCCTGGCCATCTCCGACCCTCGCCGGACCGTGGCGGGCGCACGACATGGGCCCCATCTGGACGGCCCAGACGGAAATCCCGGCCCTTCGTCCCGCAACGCTACGCCGAGCGCGCTCCGGCGGCAAGTTGTCGCGGGCCCCGGGGCTCTCGTCGTCGCAATGACGAGGCACGGACGTCGGATGAAGGGGTGACCTGGACGAGGTATCCTGCCCGCTGCCCGGCCGTCCACCGAACTCGGCGCCGCGAGCGCGGCGCGCCATGGAAAGGAACGAGCGACATGAGACGCATCGCCACGGGGCTGCTGCTCCTCACGACATCGATCTTCGCCGCCTTCGGCTGTGGTGGCGGTGGCGGCAGCGATCAGAGCGCCGGGACGACCCCGGCGACGTCGACCCCCACCCCGGCGCCGCCGGAGACCGTACCCGCCGCGCCGCTGCCGACCACCTCCAAGTACGACGACGGCCCCCGCGCGGGCGAGGCGGCGGTCAACGCCGCGCTCGCCACGAGCGGTGAGAAGCTGTTCCAGACCAAGGGCTGTGTCGTGTGCCACGGGTTCGGGAAGAAGGTCACCTGCCCGGACCTGGTCGGCGTGAGCATGCGCCGCACCGCACAGTGGATGGAACAGCAGATCCTGCACCCGGAGGTGATGGTGAAGGAGGACAAGATCTCGGCGGAGCTCAAGACCCAGTACCCGCTTCCGATGACCAATCAGGGGCTGAAGCCCGATGAGGCCAAGGCGGTGATCGAGTTCCTCAAGCGCAAGGACCGCGAGGCGGGCGTCAAGAAGCCGGCCTGATGTTCTGGTTCACGCGGAAGAGGTTGTCCGGGTCGTACTGGCGCTTGACCTTGGTGAGGCGGTCGTAGTTCGGGCCGTAGGCGTTGCCGACGCGGTCGGCCTCGTCGGCGGTGAGGAAGTTGACGTAGACGCCGGCGCTCGCGAACGGAGCCGAGGCCCTGAAGAAGTCGCGCGCCCAGGCGATGCAGCGTGCGTCGTCGGCCGCATTCTGCCAGCGCCCGTGCACGTTCATCACGTACCGCGCGTCGCGGTGCGCGTACGCCGCCGAGTCCGCCGCGGGTCGCGTGGTCGCCCCGCCGATGCCGCCGAAGAAGATCTCGCACTCGGGCGACGGGAGCTTGCCGAGCGCATCGACCACCACCTCGAAGAGTCCGTCCTTCAAGGTGGTGAAGTTGTGCGACTTCCAGTAGTTCCTGGCGCCCGGCGCCAGCAACGGGTCGAACGTCTGCTGCCAGGCGGCATAGGGCTGCACTCCGACGTGCTCGCCCAGCACGGTACCGAGCTTTCGCAGCGGGGCGATGAGCGCCTCGCCCTTCGCCGGGTCACCGGCGTAGAACAGCGCCAGCACGAGGATGGGTTTTCCGTGGAATTCCGCTGGAAGAAATGGCAGGGGCGGGGCGAGCCGCAGCACCGCCCACACGGTGAGATCGTCCGGCGCCTGGGCGGTGAAGTCGTCGTACTTCCGCAAGATCGACTTGGCCTCGGCCATCGGAAAGGCGATCAGGCCGGTCAGCACGTTGGGCCCGACCGGGTGGAGTCGGAACTCGAACCGGCTCACCACGCCGAAGTTGCCGCTCCCGCCGCGCAGCGCCCAGAACAGGTCGGGATGCTCCTTGGCGCTCGCGCGCACCACCTGGCCCGCCGCGGTCACGACCTCGGCCGATTCGAGATTATCCACCGTCATGCCGAGCTTGCGGCTCAGCCAGCCGAACCCGCCGCCGAGGGTCAGGCCCGCGATCCCGGTGGTGGAGTTGATGCCGAGCGGAGTGGAAAGTCCGTGCGCCTGGGTGGCGGCGTCGAAGTCGGCGAGGGTGGCACCTCCCTCGACCGTGGCGCGACGCGCCGCCGCGTCCACGGTGACCGCCTTCATCCCCGAGAGATCGATCACGACGCCGTCGTCGCAGAGCGCGTTGCCGGCGATGTTGTGGCCCCCGCCGCGCACCGCGAGCACGAGCCCGTTGTCGCGCGCGAAGTTGACCGCGTGGACGATGTCGGGGGTGCCGGCGCAGCGCGCGATCACCGCCGGGCGCTTGTCGATCATGCCGTTCCAGATCTTGCGCGCGCTCTCGTAGGCGCCGTCGCCCGGCAGCACGACATCCCCTTTGAAGCCACTCTTCAAGTCGCTGAACTTCGTGGCCGGCAGATTCGGCATGTTTCATCCTCCTGTCGGGCGATGCAGGGAGCGCTTGGGATCTGCGGCCGTGAGGGAGCAATCTAGCGCAGATCGTGACGCTCCGCGACGGAGCCGTTCCCCGCACAGGGTCTCGCGTCCGCCGGACCTGGTGGCGACGGCCGGAATCCGGGGCGTGACGCCGCGTTGGTGACGCGTGAATGAACGAGGAGGACCCGAACGCGGTATCCTGCCGTTCGGTCGATGCCCTTTCACGGACGCCGTCGTCCCCAGGAACCCCATGCCCGCCTCCGCGCCCCTCGATGATGCACTGATCCGGCTCGCGTTCGACCTGTCGCCTTCCGGGATCCTGGTCGTCGACGCGGCCGGCGCCATCGTCGCCGTCAATCGCGAGGCGGAGCATCTGTTCGGATGGCCTCGCGAGGATCTGATCGGGCACTCGATCGAGGATCTGCTCCCGGAGCGCTTTCGCGGAAAGCACACGTCGTATCGGTCGGGATTCATGGCCAACGCGCATGCCCGCCCCATGGGTGTGGGGCGGGAGCTGTTCGGGCTGCGTCGCGACGGAACGGAGTTTCCGTTGGAGATAGGGCTCAACCCGGTGACCAGCGATCGTGGCCTGTTCGTGCTGGCTTCGGTGGTGGACATCAGCACGCGGCGCCAGCTCGAGGAAAACCTCAGCACGGCGTTCCAGCGGGACATCCAGCGCCTGATCCATGCCGACGGCTTCATCGGCCGGTCCACGCAGATCCAGGAGATGCTCAAGCTGCTCGCGCGCGTGGCGGAGACCGATTCCACGGTGCTGATCCGCGGCGAGAGCGGCGTCGGAAAGGAACTGGTGGCCCGTGCCGTCCACCGTCAGAGTCCGCGGTCGCGCCAGCCGTTCGTGGTGGTGGATTGCGCCTCGCTGCACGAGAACCTGCTCCAGAGCGAGCTGTTCGGCCACGAGAAAGGCGCCTACACCGGAGCGGTGCGGCTCAAGCACGGACTGTTCGAGGTCGCCGACCGCGGCACCATCTTCCTCGACGAGATCGGCGAGATCACGCCGGCCCTTCAGGTGAAGCTGCTGCGGGTGCTCGAGACCGGCATGTTCCGTCGGGTGGGCGGAACCGCCGATCTCAAGGTGGACGTGCGGGTCATTGCCGCCACCAACCGCGCGCTCGAGACCATGATGAAGGAGAAGTCGTTCCGCGAGGATCTCTACTACCGGCTGAACGTGTTCAGCCTGAGCATCCCACCGCTTCGGGAGCGCCGGGAGGACATCCCCCTCCTGGTCGAGCACTTCATCGGCAACTCGGCCCTCGTCCCCAAGCGGAGCGTGAAGGCGAGCCCCAAGGCGATGGAGGTGCTCACCCGCTACCTGTGGCCCGGCAACGTGCGCGAGCTCGAGAACGTCGTCGAGCGGGCCCTCATCCTGTGCGACGCCGGCTCGATCGAGCCCGAGCATTTGCCGCTCGGCGTGCGGCTCGAGCCGTCGTTCCGCCCGACCGAGGACGACGGTCGGCTGGTCACGCTGGAGGAAGTCGAACGTCGGTACGTGAAGCGGGTGCTCGAGGAGTGCGGGGGGCATCGGCAGAAGGCCGCGAGCATCCTCGGCATCAGCGAGCGCAACCTCTACCGCAAGCTCAAGGATCTCGAACCGCACTCCGAGCCCTGAACGACGCACGGCCTGCGCTCTCGGGGTGCTGACAGTATTGCGGTCACGCGAGTGCCCACTGACACGACGGCAGGATGCCCTCCGCTCCCGGACCACCGCGCGCATCCGCGTTCACATGAACGCCACCGACTTACGCGCCCGTCCCGCCGGGCACGCGAGTTGCCTATGAGATCGCTTCCGGGTGGAGGCGTGCGCCCCACCATCGCCCGGCCCCCGGA